>FXBF010000892.1_pt1 | contig 10423 bp, 6 predicted proteins | sample 5335321 | NCBI WGS metagenome assembly FXBF01 (sample SAMEA103928391, study PRJEB20085) | sediment metagenome | isolation source: sediment | reverse complement strand
TCCGACGTGAGCCGCAGGCAGAGCGCGTACACTCGCCCGACGTTCTCCCGGTAGACCTGCTCGAAAGCAGTCTTATCGGTCGGAGCTGCCGTCGCACGTGGCGGTCTCATGTCCTATATAGGATGTCGGACGGACCCGGTTGGTTTGAACACGCCCACCGGCTTCGTTATCTTCTCGCCCACAACGACGGGATGCGGCGACTCCGGATATCCGGAGCGGTTTTCGCAGCCAATGACGCTCGAGTCAGGTCAGGGAATACCATGGCAAAAGATAGCAATGCGAAGGGGTCACAGGGAAAGCGACCATTGGTGGGAATTCTGACGGGCAGCCCCAATGACCTCCCTACGATCGAGAAAGCGAAGACGACCTTGGACGAGTTAGGCGTGCCTTCCGAGGTGAAGGTCCTGTCGGCGCACCGGACTCCGGACCTGACTGTCGAGTACGTGCGCTCCGCGGAGGCCGCCGGCGTCGAGGTGTTCATCGCCTGCGCGGGCCTAGCCAACCACTTGGCGGGTACGGTCGCCGCCCACACGCTCCTCCCGGTGATCGGGGTCCCGCTGACTTCGGGATCGATGGGAGGGTTGGACAGTCTGCTCTCCACGGTTCAGATGCCGCCGGGCGTTCCGGTGGCCACGGTCGCGGTGGACGGAACGCGCAATGCCGGGTTTTTGGCGGCACGAATACTGGCGATCAAGTACCCCGAGATCGGAGAGCGGTTGGAGGAAGCCAGGCTGGCCGGGCGGAAGCGCTACGAAGAAGTCTAACTTGGCGGGAGGGTGAGGCCTGACCCAGGCTGAGCTCGAGCTGGCCTCACCTGAACGGCCTCCTACTGTATCTCCAGATCGGCGTTGGAACGCGGCTTCAGCTCCCACTTGGTGGTGTCACTGGGGATCGGTACCAGCAGGCCCGTCGCATGGATGACCACGCCTGGTACGTACACGGAATCTACGGGGAGCGTGTCGGTGACAAACCGGATATCGCTGTCGAGTAGCACCCTGAGCGGCCCGGAGCCGTCGTCAACGCTCAGGGCGAACCCGCTTGGAACGGTGGCGGTGTCGGTGATCGTCGCAACCGCGATCTGGGCGAGAGCCGCATCGAATCGGGCACTGTCCGCAGTAGAAGCCCGCGCGGTCGTGAGGCGTACGGCGGGGGGCACTTCAGCTACGGCGAGCAGGAACGGGGTCACCTCGTCGAGCGTCGGCTGACCTAGCAGTGTGGAGGTCGTTCCCAGGAAGCGCACGCTGTCCCCGGCGAAGATGATGGCGTTGCCGACCTTGGTGGAACGGATGGCCCAGGTGCCGGCGGCTATGTGAACGGTCTGATCACCGTAAGTCTCCCTTCCGTTGAGAGCGACCCCGTCCGCGAACACCCTCTCGCCCGCCGGTAGATTGCGTGCCTCCTCAACCGTGACCTTCGGGAAACTCAACGCTATTGTGGTTGTCGTCGTGTCGTCGCGGCTCGAGAGGATCTCAGCCGGGTTGATGTCCACAATCATCAGGCTGTCAGGCACAGTCGCCGGATCTACGACCACTTCGTACAGTCCGACGGAGACCGCGGGCATCAGGAACAGTCCTTGGCGATCAGTGAGGGTTCGACTGGCTGTGTCTTGCGTGCCAAAAACCAGTAGCCTCACCCCCACGAGGAAGGCGCCGGAGTCAGCTTGGTCCAGTTCGCGGTTGCCGTTCACGTCGATGTAGACGATTCCGTCCACGATTCCTGTGGCATCGATAGTGGTGATCCGGTCCTCGCCCGTGCCGAGGCAGGCGGCCAGCAAACTGCCTGACAGGATAACCGCAGCGGAGTACAGATAAGCGCGCATGCTATAGACCCATCCGAAGTCCCACTCGCAATGTACGACCCGTCGAGTAGTGGACCAGTGCTTTGCCGAAGTTTGGGTTGGCGACCAGGGGCACGATCAGCGTGGCGTCGGGTGCCGTCTCCAGAGGTGCGTTAGCGTCGATGAGGTACACCGCGTTGTCGCGGATACCGGTATCGGTGTCAAAGATATTGAGCGCGTCGATGACCAATTCGATCGGTGTGCCACCCACCGCATACAACCCGAGCGCAAACCGAAGATCCAATCGATAGAGGCTGGGTCCGCGGCAGGAATTTCTGCCCGCGAACCGATTAGCTTGGCTGGCCAGGCAACTCCACTGGCTCAGCAACTGGTCGATGCCCTCTACACCGGGGTCGATATAAGCCGGATCGTTGCGGTTCGAGCCGTCACCGTTGGCGTCTACGCCAGCGCGGAAGCCCGGCGTATAAGGCTGGCCCGACTGAAAGCGGTAGAAGCCCCCGACGCGAGCACCCGCCAGCAGCCCGGAGAACTTGGCTTCCGCGCCAATCACGAGTCGATGGGGTACGTCAAAATCAGAGGGACCTTGCGCCCAATCGAAGCCCAGTGGGCTGCCGGGGAAGGGGTTGAGTTGAACTGCCGGGCCGCCACCGTTCGGTCCCAACCAGTTGTCCTCGCCCCAGGAGAACGTGTAGGCGGCGAGGAGGTCCAGCCATTCCCCGGCCTTGTGCTCTACGGCCACGGTGCCGCCCCAGTACTTGGAGACACCGGACGCGTCAATCGCCGAGACCAGACTGAAGTTCGGGAACCTGCGATTCGTATGCGGCTCCACAGCCAAGACGGACCCCTCCTTCGTGAGAGATCCGTAAACTGGCCGGCCGTACTGGTCCTGGCCCGATGGGGCCAGCGCTAGGTTGATGTCCTGGCGGACTGGGATGAAGTCTGTGTAGCGATAGTTGCCGGAGAGGTGCACGGCTGTTCGGTCACCGAATAGCCGCGACAGCCCGACGCTGACCCGTCCCGTTCTCGGCGGTCCGAATTGAGGGCCGAGCACCGTGAGCCGGGGTCCGACAGTCGGCGCAGAGGCCGCATCCGGGGCATCCGGCCAACTGCTCAGATTACCTATACCGCTCCTCGAGTCGATGGCACCGTACTGAGTCATGGCCTCACCTTGAACACCGGCCGGAACCAGGTTGTGATAGATCCCGGCCGTGCCGCGAACCAGCCACTCGCCCCTCTGGCTTATGTCCCAGCGGAACCCGAAACGCGGGCTGTACTTGTCGATCTTCTTGTCGAAAGCGGTATTATCGATGCCGGTTAGGTCCAACCACTCCGCATTGAGTACGAGGTTGGTGGAATCCAATCGCTCGTGCTCGTAGCGGAAGCCCAGAAGCACCTCGAGGCCCGGGGCCACATTCCAGACGTCTTGTATGTACAGGGCGAGCTGCCGGTTGCGGAATCTGGCGAACGGCAAGTCTCCGGTAGCTTGCTGGAACGAGCCCTGGAGGTTCGCGAATTCACCAACCGTGCCGAATGCAAACTCGCCGCCCAACCCATTTGTGTAACGCTGTTCGTAGGATGTGTAGACAGCGCCGATACCGGCCTTCAGCCGGTGGTTCCCTAACGCTAAGTGTGTCGTGTTGCTACCTCGTATCGCGAAGCGCTTGAAGTCGGCCGGCAGTGCCGGGTCCATGCCGAAGGCGGCTCCGCCATCCACTATCCGAGTCGCCGGAGGCGAGGCGAGGCTGTACGCGCGATCACTTCGCGCCGCGCCGACCCGGAACTCGTTGGACACAACGTTGCCGAGCCTGGAGGCGAGGGTTGCGCCGCCCGATGCGTCGAGCCCGTCCAACTTAGAACCGAGGCTGGCGATGTGATTCGGACCCAAACCGGGGTCATAGAGACGGTCGTCGCGCCCACCCAAGTCGAGGGATGCCAGGCTGCCACGAACGCTAACCGCGTGGTTCTGGGTGATCTGCCAGTCGAAGCGACCGTACGCCGAGAAGAGATCCGAGGTTTGAACCCGCGGCTGCGTGTAAGGTCGGAGGTCTACGCCGAACGAGTCGGCTACCGCAATCAGAGCTGGGTTGAGTGCGGAATTGGCCCAGGCCGGTGGCAGAGGCGTTTCCAGCCGTTGGGCCTCGAAGCCGAGCACGTAGTGCGCCGTGTCCGTCACCACCGGCCCGGACACGACGGCGCCACCGCGAAGCGAATTGCTGTTGGTACTCGAGCCGTCGAAGTACTCTGAAGATGTAACATTTCCGCCGGTGAAGTCGCCGTAGAAGCGCACCTGAGGTCGCTCGGTACCCTGTCGTGTGTAGCCGCTGAGGTAGGCCCCGGCGTATTCCGAGTACTCGACATCGGCGACGTCCGTGAAGAGTTCGACCCCCGCAAAGTTGCTCAACGGGAACGCTTCAGCGCCGAGCACTCCGGTTGGCAGGTCATAATTCCTGGCGGGAGCATAGAGAATCCCGTCGAAGGCCAATCCGGTCAGCCAGCCCGGGAGCTGCTGCGTATCGAGCTCCTCGTTCGAGACCGAGGAGTAACGCCCGAGTTGTGTGACTTCGCGTCGGTCGTCGGGAAGTTGGTCGATCTCGAGGGGTGCGAACCACTGGCTCTCACCGGCCCGTGAGTCTTCGATGGCTCTCGTGTACGGGAGGGCCTCGACTTCGTTCACCGGTAGCTGCACCGGTCTCAGCGTGACCTGTATGGTCTGGCGTCGCCTTGGGTGAATGATGATGTCTCCCACACGCACCGGTTGAAAACCTATCTCTTCCACGAAGACATCGTATTCACCAGGGGGAAGCAGCGGCTGCCGAAATCGTCCCCGCTTGTTAGTGGTCAGGTGCCACTGAGTACCGGTGGGCCTATGGGTAATGGTAACGTAAGCGCGGTAGAACCCGGCCCCGGCAGTGTCAAAGACGACACCGTCGATCTCGCCGCGGTTGATGCTTTGGGCCATCGCGGACGCGGCGAAAATCAGCGAGACCGCCGCTGCCGTGAAGCAGGCACTAGCCCGGCGTCTTGTATTCTGCATGAGTTCGGCTCTCAGCAGTTTCTCCGTTGCTTAATGTCAAGAAAAAACTTGCTTGGCGGGAGCGACTCCCGTGCATATGCAGGGAGCATGCCCGTCCGAGGTGACGCTCAATCAGCCGGAAGCTTGCGGTCCTTGAATGCGGTGCCTATTAACGTTGCAGCGATGCAACGGTGGCAGTGGCTTGCCGACAGGCACCAGCCTTGAAGCGCCGCAAACCACTGTCCTCTGCTCCGGCACCACCGAGGTTAAAGAGCGTGCAGGTTTCTTGTTGAAGTAGCATCGCAGTTTCGTAGAGGAGCAAATGCGAAGCGCCACGCTGCATGCCTTCCGGCGTTGTCCCAGCTGACTGATAGTAGCCACCTTTCTCAGCCGTTAGAACCAGCAGTGACAAAAACACCTGCTCGCCTAGAACCGCTTGGGATAGCCTGCCCCTCTGGTGACCGCGTACGGCTCTTTCAGGAGATGCTGCCTTCAAATCGGGACCTAAGGGGCTTGCGCTTCACGAGGACACGCTGACGAACGGGAGCGGAAACCTGATCAATCGCCGATTAGTGCCTCGGTTTCCACCTTGGGCCTCGCAGCGCCCACCGCTGAACACGCTTGAGCAAGGCTCTCAAGTGTGATTTGAGCTATTCGTTCGGCCGCACGGCCGTCCCACAACTGCGGACGGTGCGGCTTGCGCCCCTCCGTCATCCGTTCCAGGGCAAGAGCCGGGAGCTCCAGGAAGTCGCCGTAGAAGAGCTGGTTAGTCCCCTCGGTGACTGTGATCGGGCGCTCGGTATTCGGGCGTAGCGTAACGCAAGGCACGCCAAGCACCGTGGTCTCTTCCTGAATACCCCCTGAGTCCGAGATGACTATCCCAGCCCGGTCCATTAGCGCGAGGAACTCGAGATAGCGGGTGGGTCCGAGGACTATCAGCGGAGCGAGTGCTTCTTCAAGGCCGAAATCTTTGAGGTTCCGCGCGGTGCGCGGATGCACCGAGAATACGACCGGGTGATACGAGGTCAGCTCGCCTAGGGCACTCAGTATTGCGGCCAGTCGCTCTGGTGAGTCCACGTTCCGCGGCCGGTGGAGCGTGACGAGTAGGTAATCTCCGGGATCGACTCCGAGTGCATCGGTTACGTCTAAGTTCGCCGCTTGGCTGCGGTAGCGATCGAGCGAGTCGATCATGACGTTGCCGACGAAGTGAATGCTCGACTCGTGTACTCCCTCACTCCTTAGATTCTCGTTGGCGCTCGGCTCGGTTGTGAAATGCGCGCCGCAGAGTTGATCGGTCACGACCCTGTTGATCTCCTCGGGCATGGAACGATCGTGGCTGCGCAAGCCCGCTTCTACGTGCGCGACGGAAATACACAGCTTCGCGGAAACTAGGGCAGCCGCGAGGGTGGAATTGACGTCTCCGACGGTGAATACCCAATCCGGGCGGCGCTCTTGCAGGATCTGCTCGAGCGCGACCATGGTGCGGCCCGTCTGCTCAGCGTGTGAGCCGGAGCCAACTCCGAGGTTGATATCGGGCTGCGGCATTTCAAGGTCTTGAAAGAAGTCATCCGACAACGTGCGGTCGTAGTGTTGACCCGTGTGAATCAGCACCTGCTCGACGCTGTCCATTCCTTCCAACATTCGCATGACAGGAGCGATCTTCATGAAGTTCGGTCGGGCACCTACGACGTGTACGATCTTCATAGCGGTTATGCAGGGTCTTCCAGGTACCTAGGGTGAATCCGCTGTGTTGCTACTTGACAGGGTGTCGATGTCAAGTCTCGGGCCAACTCCCATGCTCTATGGGCCTCCAAGCCACAAGCCGACTTTCTTGAATGAGCCACCTCGGGTGTTGTGGTTTTCCTACGACAGTCTTGCCGACTTGATGAGCGAGAGCCCCGCACAACCGCGTGGGGTCACGTCAACATTTCGAGCTACCCCTCTCTCGCCGAAGAGCTCAACCGCTCGCCAAAGTCATCGAGGAGTAAACTCGAGTTATCGCGTTTGTCGCTCGCATTCAACACGTGTCTGTGGGTAGCCACCACACGGGCGATTGTCACCGGCCGGTTAGGATTTCGTAAGTGACTATGATTGTTACAGTTAGGCGCGGGGTCGCTCGGTCGGCCGAACGCATGGGTCTTGCAAGGGCGGTCCGTGATGAATTCGGCTTCGACACTCTTCGATCCGCCGGCAGATTCTGCGACGCGCCGCAACGGTGGAGCAGACGTCGGCCGCGACCAAGACGCTGTGCGCCGCTCGCGGCTGCATGTCTTGCTATGTTCGGACGCGCTGGTGCGCTGCGTGAACCTGGCGGCGGCGGGCCTGGGGCTCATTCTGGCGGCGCCGTTGATCGTGCTCATCGCGGTCTTGGTTAAGCTGACTTCTCCCGGGCCGCTACTCTACACGCAAACACGCGTCGGTCTTAACCGCAGAAACGGGAACGGCCTGGAGGGTGTGCACGCGGGCGGCAATGGGTGTCGACGCCAGGTGGACCTCGGCGGAAAGCCCTTCAAGATCTACAAATTCCGTTCGATGCATCACGAGCCCCGACAGAACGGCAAGCAGGTGTGGGCTCAGCCCGACGACCCTCGGGTGACGGCGGTGGGCGGGGCCATCCGCAAGTCCCGCCTGGACGAGATACCACAGCTCGTCAATGTGTTAAGAGGCGAGATGAGTGTGGTCGGTCCCCGCCCGGAGCAGCCGAAGATTTTCGCTGATCTGCGTGAGAGGATCCAGGGGTATGAAGCGCGCCAGCGAGTGCGCCCGGGCATAACTGGCAGAGCTCAGGTCAGCCAGGCGTACGACACCTGCTTCGACGATGTTCGTCAAAAACTCGACCACGATCTGGATTACATTGCGCGGCGCTCGGTTACCGAGGATCTCACTATATTGCTTCGCACAGTGCCGATCGTACTGTTCCGACGCGGCGCCATGTAGCGTCCCCTCTTTTTCTCTTAAGCATCATCATTCTGAGTCGCCGTTCGCGTCGCGCTTGCTCCAACATATATTCATGCAAATCTGAGGTCGCCTTCGTGTCACGTTGTAGCCTTTTATCGTCGTGGACATTGAATATCAGTGTTCGGTCTAGAGGAACGGACAACTGGGGCGCAGTCCTTGCTAGCGTGTATTCCATAGGCAATAGCAGAGTGAGAACGCTCGTACTGTCCTGAATCACCAAGAGTTCTAAGTTGATTCGAGATCTCACGCGTTTCCACGATAACCAGTTCGATGTCTTGGTCGTCGGTGGCGGCGTACTCGGAGCGTGCGTGGCCCGGGATGCTGCGCTGCGGGGACTTTCAGTGGCGCTCGTAGAGGCGGGTGACTTCAGCGGTTGGGCGTCCGCTAACAGTCTGAAGATTGTGCATGGCGGCTTGAGGTACCTTCAGCACTTCAACCTCGGCCGAATGCGCCGATCCATTTTCGAGCGCTCTCACTGGCTGCGGGTCGCACCGCATCTTGTAGAGCCGCTTCCCGTTCTCATTCCTACATTACCGCGAGGACTTCAGCGCGGCCCGATACTCCGTCTGGCTCTTACGATCAATGACCTCCTCTCATGGGACAGAAACCGCGGATTGCCTGCCGAGAGGATCTTACCTGGAGGCTATGGCCTCTCGCGGGCAGAGTGCCTACGGCTTGTCCCCGAGCTCAACAACCCGGAGATCACGGGCGGAGTGGTATTCCACGACGCGCAGATGTACAACTCTGAGCGATTGGTACTGGAGTTAGTGCAGGCAGCCGCAGCGGAGGGGGCTGAGGTAGCGAACTACGCGGAAGTCGTGGGCGCTCTGCGTATCGGGGATGAGCTGGTCGGCGTCACGGCACTCGACAGTCTGTCGGGTGAGAGGTTCGAGGTCCGCGCGAAGGTAATTGTGAATGCAGCGGGTCGGGCTGTTGGCGCCGTGGCAGAGCGGCTTGGCTCAAGGCCCGACAGCTCGGATCTGAGTTACGTCCTGGCGATCAACGTGGTGGTTCACCACCGGGGCCATTCGGTCGCCTTTGCTGTCCGAGGAGACTCAGAGAAGCCCGGTTCACTGCGGGGACTGACCAATCGTCAGTTTTTCTTTGTACCATGGCGCGAGCGTCTGATGATAGGCACCGGTTACTATCCGCCGGAGGGCGAGCCCCCAGGCTTTGAACTGAGGGAAGAACACATTGCCAAGTTCCTAGCTGACGTTAACGCCGCCTGGCAGGGCCCGCCCTTAGCCTTATCGGAGGTCGTGCTCGCGCATGCTGAGTTGATACCGGTGAGGAGGTCTCGACACAGCGGAGCGGTGAGTTTTCTCGAGCGACATCGGATAACCGATGGCAGTCAAGCGGGTGGAACGGCTGTCATCAGCGCACTGACGGGAAAGTACACGACTGCTCGCGGGGCAGCTGAAGATGTAATGAACGTCGTGGGTCGGAAACTCGGCCACAAGCTCCCACCGTGTCGAACGGCAACGACGCCGTTGCCCGGTGCAGAGGGCGACTCTCCCAGTGTACTTGAGGCATCTGCGCAGCGGAGATTCGGCGCTCTGTTGGAACGTGACATACTGGAGCATCTGGTCAGGACGTACGGGTGCCGTTATGAAGGCATCCTTGCATACAGACACTCTCTGCGCGGTTGGAATCAGCGAGTCCTTGACAAGTCGCCGGTAATAAGAGCGCAGTGGGCTCATTCAATTCGAGCGGAGTGGGCTCGGCTGCCGATGGACCTTCTGTTCCGGCGAACAGAGCTGGGTGCACGAGGTCTCTGCAGCGAGTCGCTGCTCTCAGCCGCGTCGGAGTTCCTTGAGACCGAACTCGGCTCGAATGACCGGGGACGCGACGACCCCCCTTGGGAAGCCGGATCGCTGAGGAGTGAAAGCGGGGGGATTCCCTGATGCCAAACGTTCTCGCGCACATCGGCGCCCAGGGCCTAGCGACCCACTCGCTGTATCGTGGCGCTGATCCACGTTGGGTTCTGCTTGGCTCCATCATTCCCGACGTCCCTTGGATTCTCTACAGAGTCGTGCGGGGTCTGGGTCTGCCAGTGGAAGTGTACGATATGCGGCTGTACGCTGTCGTACAGTCGTCGTTGCTCTTCAGCCTGATACTCGCGGGCGCTCTCGCTCTCATTTCAGTCGCACCGCTGCGAGTCTACGCCGTACTCGCTCTAGGGTCACTCCTTCACCTGCTTCTCGACGCATTGCAGACAAAGTGGGGAAACGGAGTACTCTTTTTTGCACCTTTGTCCTGGCGCCTCGATAACTTCGGCTTCTTTTGGCCAGAGAGCGTCCCGACCGTGATCATGACGGTAGCGGGCGTGGCTTACGCCACCTGGGCCTGGAAAAGCCGAGCTTGGGTAGCGAAAGCCATCACACTGGTGCCACTCCAGAGGGTTGCGATCGCCTCCATTCTACTTCTCGCGTATGCGTCGGTGCCGATGAAGTTGATTTCGAACGCAGAGGCCGCGGACAACCATTTTGTGCGCACCTTGCGGCAGATTGACTACAGGGCTGGTAGCTATGTTGAGTTTGATCGCGATCGCTACGTCCGAGAGGGGGATACCAACGTTTTGACTACGTTCGCCGGGGAGCGGCTCGAACTGAGCGGTCGACTCCCGGCGGGTCCGGGAGTCGACCGCTCAGTTC
>FXBF010000891.1_pt1 | contig 10435 bp, 10 predicted proteins | sample 5335321 | NCBI WGS metagenome assembly FXBF01 (sample SAMEA103928391, study PRJEB20085) | sediment metagenome | isolation source: sediment | reverse complement strand
CCCTCAGTATTTCCTCATACGTTCGAATTCGGTCATTGAACCTGGAAGCGCAGGGTTGTGATAATAGACGTTAAACCTGGATTTTTATTCCATGTCGACGCCGTTATTGTGTCGTTGCCCCACACTGCGAGGGGCTGCGGTGGTTGGGGCGCTACCGGGTAGTATCCCGGACAAGCCGGCAGGCCCTTCAGATCGCCAGGCGCCTAACGGCGGTGGGCGCGTTGCAACAGGGCCAGAAAGATCGGCACGCCCAGCAGCGCGGTAACCACCCCTACGGGCAATTGTTGCGGTGCCAGCACGGTGCGGGCCAGCGTATCGGCAAGAACAAGAAAACTGCCACCCAGCAGAACCGCATTTGGCAGCAGGGTACGGTGGTCGTTGCCGGCGATCAGGCGGAGCAGGTGCGGGATGATCAGGCCCACGAAGCCGACCCCCCCGGCCAAAGTCACCGCGGTGGCGGTGAGAAGGGAGGCCAGAAAATAGATGCCGATCCGAATCCGTTCAACGTTCTCTCCGAGTGCCGCGGCGGTCAGTTCACCGTGCGCCAGCAGATTCAAAGAGCGGGCCAGCGGCAGGCAGATCAATAGACCTCCCGCCAGCACCAGGTTACCGAGCAGCGGTTGGTTGCTGTAACTGAGGTCGCCCATCAGCCAAAAAAGCATGCCGCGCACCGTGCTGCTCGGCGACAGCGCGAGGATAAAGCTGATCAAGGCGCCCCAGCCGGCGGCCATGACCACCCCGGTAAGCAGCAGACGGGTCTGGGTCCAGGCCCCCCGGGCGTGGCTGAGCCCGAACACCAGAGTCATCGAAAACAGGGCGCCGGTGAACGCGCTGCCGGTGATCCAGGCCCCGCCCATTCCGAGCAGGAGCGCGCCGAGCGCCGCCGTTGCGGCGCCGCCGGAGATCCCGAGGATGTAGGGGTCGGCCAGGGGGTTGCGCAGCAACACCTGGAGGAGCGCCCCGGCCAGGGCGAGCAGGCCGCCGACGGCAAACGCACTAAGTGCCCGCGGCAGCCGTAGGTCGAGGATCACGGTGCGGTGGAGCCCCGATCCGGCGCCGTACAAAGCCTGCCACAGTTCGTACCCGCTGATGTCGACGCTGCCCACGGCCAGGGCGAACAACACGCTTAGGGGCGATGCCACCAGCAGGGCGGCCAGTAGGCCGAAACGTCGCGGCATCATGGAAAATCCGCCGTTTGGCGCTCGGTGTTGGGGGCGGTGCGTTCGGCAGGCCGGGTATGGACCCGGAAATGTGGAACTGGATGAGTCGTCATCGCGTTGGTATCGATCATGTCGTCCGGGCTCGTAACTCGCTACATCAAATGTATGATTCGCCAACCACGCTTGCGTGCCTGCGCCGCCAGTTGAGCGTCCGGATTGACCGCAACCGGATGGTCCACCTTGTCCAACAGCGGCAGATCATTATGTGAGTCGCTGTAAAACCAACTCCCTTCAAGGTTTCCCCCCCATTCCCTAAGCCACACCTGTAGGCGTTTGACCTTGCCGTCACGGTAGCATGGGATACCGGCCACCTTGCCGGTGAAGCGTCCCCCGATCTCCTCGGGCTCGGTGGCGATCAGGCTTTCCACCCCGAATTCACGGGCGATGGGGCGGGTGATAAAGCTATTGGTGGCGGTGATGATGAGCGGGGTGTCGCCTGCCGAGCGATGTTTGTCGATCAACGCCCGGGCGGAGGGCGTAATCAGGGGAAGTATCTTTGTCTGCAGAAATCGCTCGCGCCAGCCCTCCAAGGTCGTGCGGTCATTTTCCGCCAGGGGACGTAATTGAAACGCCAGGAATTCGTGGATGTCCAGGGTGCCGGCGAGGTATTCGGCGTAATAACGATCGTGTTCGCGCGCCACGTACTCGCGGTCCACTACGCCCTGTTCGATTAAAAATTGTCCCCATTCGTAGTCGCTGTCACCGCGTAAGAGCGTGTTGTCAAGGTCAAAGATGGCCAGACTCAAGGCGAGATTCCTCAGGTTTAGACGAAGGTGACGGCTAACTGTTTTTTTGCAACAGGCCAAATGTCCCCGATAGCGAAGTTGTTGGAGTATGGCTGGTTGATTATGGCTTGTAAGATACCAGACCGTGACGCATTTCCAAGAATCCAGCAACCGCAATCTAGAATCCACCAGTGGAAGTATACCGTACTGTCACGGCTTGATATTCCCAGAAAATCGAGCGAATATTTAACTAGTAAGATCTTGACCACGTTAAGATGTTGAAAAAGTCCCTCCATGGCCTTTTTTAACTCGCAAAGCAGAAAGCGCGAGTATGATCAGCAAGCGGGTGCTCGAAGACGACGGTTATCGTTTGAACGTCGGTATGATCCTCTGTAATGCGCGGGAGCAGGTATTTTGGGCGCGTCGGATCAATCATGATGGTTGGCAATTTCCGCAAGGGGGCGTCAGGAGTCACGAGACCGCCGAGCAGGCCTTGTTTCGTGAGTTGTACGAGGAGATCGGCCTGAAGGTCGAGCATGTGGAGGTGGTCGGCCGCACGCGTGAGTGGTTGCGCTACGACCTGCCGCAGCGATTACAGCGTCAACTGCACGGGCGGTTTTTTCGCGGCCAAAAACAGTTGTGGTTTTTGTTGCGTATGCTTGGCCAGGACTCGGACATCCATCTGGATATAAGCACCCAGCCGGAGTTTGACGATTGGCGCTGGGTGGACTACTGGATGCCACTTGAGCACATCGTGGAGTTTAAGAGGCCGGTCTACCTGCGCGCACTTTCCGAGTTGGCGCCCTTGCTGTTCGACGGTTAGTCTGGACCTACGCTGTGCGAGGGCGCCAAGCGGTTTTTCTCTCTGTTCACCACTCCGTTGGATGACGGATGCGGTCTAAATGACCGTTGCGCATCTTTCCTGTAGTCTCTCATCAATCGGCGAGAATCAACGGCGGCCGTGTTACGGCGCCGGGCAATAGCATGACCAACCATCTGAATTTAACAGCGGTATTCTGGTGCCTCGTGTTGGGCCTGAGCGCTTGTTCGCAAGAGGACAAAGGTGGGGACGTCGGCTCCACCGGGAACACCGCGAAACCCCGGCCGCCGCATCTGGTGGAACTGGCTGCCGTCGAGCGGGATATCCTGTCCTACCGCGTGGAACGTACCGGCACCCTGCGCGCGCGGCGTGAGGCCAAGATCTTCAACCAGGAAGAGGGCGGCGTGCTCGATGTACCGGTGTACGAAGGGGACGCGGTTCAGGCGGGCGACGTGCTGGTACGCTTGGATGACCGCCTGCTGCGGGCGCAGCTGGCCAAAGCAGTGGCGCAACGTCGTCAGGCCGAGGCCGCAGTGGGCCGACTGCGCAAGCTGATCGAGAAAAGACTGATCAGTGAGGAAACCCTCGCGCGCGCGGATACCGAATTGCAGGTCGCCCGCGCCGAGGAACGACTGCTACGCACACGGTTGGGATACATGACCATCACTGCGCCGTTCGCCGGCAGGATCGCCGGGCGTCACGTAAACGCCGGCGATGTCGCGCCCAAGCATACCCTCCTAGTGACCCTTATCGATCCGTCTTCCCTGATCACCGACGTTACGGTATCGGAACTTCTGTTACCGCGTCTGCGGGTTGGCGATTCCGCAAAGGTGCGAATCGATGCCCTCGGCGATACGGTTTTTTCAGGACGCATTCTGCGCATCTATCCCACGGTGGATCCGCGGACCCGGCGAGGCCAGATTGAGGTGATGCTCAATCCGGTACCGGAGGGCGCCAGCGCCGGACAGTTCGGCCGGGTCACCCTGATTACCCAGCGCCAGCCAAGTCTGTCTATTCCCATCGCCGGCCTGCGGCGCGATCAGCGGGGGGAGTACGTCTTCCGCGTGGACAAAGAAAACCGTGCGGAGCGGGCCGCGGTAAGAAGCGGGCTGCGCCTGACGGACAAGGTCGAGGTGCTGGCCGGGCTCGAGGAAGGGCAGCATATCGTGGTCTCCGGATTCCTCGGCCTTTCTGAAGGTATGCGGGTCAAGGATGTCAAGGCCCGCCAAGCGCCGGCAGTGGGTGAACGTCAGCAAAAAGAAGCCGGAAAAAGTGGCGATACGTAGCGGCGGGCTTGCGCTCTGGTCCATTAATCATCCGGTAAGCACTACCATGATCGCGCTGGCGGTCGTGGTGCTGGGGCTGTTTGCCTTGGGTCGGTTGTCGGTGAATCTTTTGCCCCATCTGATCTACCCGCAGATCCGCGTGCGGGTGATCGACCCGGGGGTATCCGCCACCGTTATGGAAGACCGGGTGACCCGCCAGCTTGAGGAGCAGTTGGCGATCACCGAGGACGCGATCAGTGTCGAGTCCACCACGACTGAAGGCAACACCATGGTCGCGCTGTCATTCAGCTACGAAAAGGATATCGACGTAGCACTGCGCGATGCCAGCACCCGGCTGGATCGGGCCAAGCGCTTCCTGCCCAATACCATCGATCCGCCGATCATCTACAAACTCGACCCATCACAGATCCCGGTCGCTGAATATGTGATCAGCTCGCCGCTGCGTAACCCCGTGGAGTTGCGTACCTGGACGGATGATGTTTTTGCCAAATGGTTTCTCAATCTGCCCGGGGTGGCCGCCATTGAGGTGGGCGGCGGTCTGGTACGCGAGATTCATGTGCTGCCTGACCAGCAACGTCTGGCCGGCCTGGGCCTGTCGGTGAATGACGTGATCAGATCAATCCAAGCAGGAAACACGGACGAACCGGCCGGGCGTCTGACCCTGTCGCGGCTCGAATACGGCAGTCGCACCGCCGGGCGTCTCACCAGCCTGGCGGCGCTGGCGGCGCTGCCGATTCGATTGGCGAATGGCGACAGCGTTCAGCTGGCGGAGGTGGCCGAGGTGCTGGATACCCATGAGGACAACCGGTTGCGCGTGCGCAATAACGGTGTCGCCGGGGTCAAGGTTTCCGTCCAGAAACAACCCGACGCAAACACCGTGGATGTCGCCGATGTGGTGAAGGCCCGCCTCGCGTGGCTGTATGCGAACCGTTTGATTCCGGAGGACATCAAGGTCCACGAAGTGGCGGATCAGTCGATTTATATTCGCGATGCGATACGCAATTCTACGCTCGCGGCGACCAGCGGCGCATTGCTGGCGATGACCGTCATTTATCTGTTTCTGGGCAGTCTGCGCCGCACCCTGATTATCGGGACCGCGATTCCCATCTCGATCTTGGCGACGTTCGTGATTATGGGTTTGGGCGGGCTTACCTTGAACATCATGACCCTCGGCGGTCTGGCGCTGGGGGTGGGGATGCTGGTCGACAACACCATCGTGATGCTGGAAAACATCACCCGGCATCAGCAGAGCGGCGAGCCTCCCGTGGCGGCGGGCCGGAACGCGGCGGCGGAGGTCAACAGTGCGATCGTCGCATCGACCAGCACCAGTCTGGCCGCGGTCCTGCCGTTTTTGTTTGTGAGCGGGCTGGTCGGCCTCTTGTTTCGGGAACTGATCTTTACCATCTCCGCCGCCATTCTCGCCTCGTTGATCGTGGCGCTGACCCTGGTGCCGAGTCTGGCGGCGCGGGTGTCGGACCGGGAAGGCGGACGTTTACGCGATCGTGTCGATGCCATGACGGACCGGATACGTGCGGCCTACAGTCGCGTGGTTGATTGGGTCCTGGATAGGCCTGGAGCTGTTTTAACGGTCGCCGTGCTGTTGCTGGTTATCCCCCTACAGGTGTTTACCTCGGGTAAGGCGGAATTCTTGCCCAGGATGGACGACGGCCGGGTGCGCGTCCGCATCGCCACCGACCCCGGGGTATCGGTGGATGAGATGGACCGGAAGGTGGAAATCGTCGAACGGATCATCCACGACCAGGGCGACGTCGAGAACATTTTTACCCTGGTCGGTGGCCGCATCTTCGGCCGCACAGAACGGGAGACCAGCAACCGTAGCTCGATCCGGGTGCAACTGATCCCGCGCGGTCAACGGGATGTCAGCGTCCAGACCTGGGTAAAAAACCTGAAACGGTCATTGGCCAAAGCGGAGTTCGCCGGCGTCAAGGTCCGCGCCCGCCCGGCGGGTATCCGAGGTCTGCGTTTCGGCCGTTCGGAAGAGGAAATCAGCGTCCGCATCCAGGGCCCGGAGTTGGAGACGCTGGCGGTGCTGGCGGACCAGGTGGTGACACGCCTGCGTGGCACCCCCGGGCTGCGCAATCTGGAGCATTCGGCGGAAGAGGTGCGACAGGAACTGGCGGTCGAGGTCGACCGTGACCGGGCCGCCGATCTGGGCCTCGACGTGATAGACGTGGGTCGGGCCCTGCGGATCGCCTTGGCGGGGGAGATCGTGAGCGACTTCCTGGAAGGGGACCGGACCTATCCCATCCGGGTGCGCCTGCCCCAGGTGGAGATGGACAGCCCCGAGGCGATGGAATCGGTACTCCTGTTCGGTGAACAGCCGGATCGGCGGGCGGTCTATCTGCGGGATGTAGCGGCGGTGAAACTCGTGCCGCAACCGGCGGAAGTCAAACGCGACAGCCAGCGTCGGATCGTGGAAGTGACGGGCTCAGTGGGCGAAGGCGCGACCCTGGGCCAGGTCATCACCGAGGTCAAGGAGCGGCTTACGGATTTCGCCCCACCGCCCGGTTACAGCCTGTATTACGGTGGGGCCGAACAGACCCTTGAACAAGGTAGAAACCTTACTCGCATCCTGCTTGGTCTGGCTCTTTTTCTTGTATTTGTCGTGATGGCGGTGCAATACGAGTCCTTGAGAAATCCGTTTGTGATCCTTTTATGTGTGCCGTTTTCCGCTATCGGCGTGGCACTCGGTTTATGGGCCGCGGACCTTCCCATCTCGATGCCGGTATGGCTGGGTATGATCATGCTCGCCGGCATCGTGGTGAACAACTCCATCGTGCTCGTGGAATATATTGAAATCGTCCGTGAACGCGGCTTGCCTTTGCGGGAGGCCATCATCGAGGCCGCGGGCCTGCGGCTGCGCCCCATCTTAATGACCACCTTGACCACTGTAGTTGGCATGTCGCCGCTGGCGCTGGGCCTGGGTGAGGGCGCCGAGACACTGAAGCCGCTCGCGGTCACGATTGTAACGGGGCTTACCTTTTCCATGTTCGTGAGCTTGCTGCTTATTCCCGCCGTATATGTGTTTCTGCACGGGGCATGGACGGGGCGTTTTCCCTTTGGAGTCGAGCGCGATAGGCCGGCAGGCCGCGGGGCGAGTTAGCGCTTTTTCGGCGCGAATATCTCAAACACCCGCAATGAGCGGGAGGTAAAATAGAATCGGATGCCTTGCGTTGGATATTCCAGCGTGTCGCCGGATTTGATCAGCCACGAGCTTCCATAGATTCCCCGGACCTGGAGCGGTGGCATGCCGAAGCGGGCGCCTGCCGCGGTTTGGTACTGGGAGGTGGAGCTTCCCCGAAACGCCATGGTTGTGATGGATTGCCGCCCGGCGAGCTGGATCTCCGTATCACGGTCGGCCCGATACAGCCACCGCTGATCTCCGTATATACTCGTCTGTTCGACGCGGACCGGCTTGCCCCAGGCGCGTCGAGCACTATCAAAGGAGTGTCCCAACCGCACGCGTTTTAACCCGACCCCCTCCTTAACGAAAATATCACGGGCCAAGTAATCCCGAATGACCGGAAAAAGCTTTTGGGGATGGTTGGTGTCTTCTGCCTTAAGCGGCGGGGTGAGCAAGGCCGCCGCGAGCGAGACAGTGAGAAACAAGGCGGCCGGTTTTTTCATCTTTCGTATCTTAACAGAATCGTGAATCTGTGACTTCGTTTCAGGAGTAAGGGGTGAGGAGTGAGGAGAAAATGCTCTATGAGGCCATCTGTTACATAGCCCCTTCACCTCACGCCTCACCCCTTACACCTCACGGATCCTGGAGAATGCAAAAAAGCCTGATGTGCTGTATGCGCTTGGGCCAATTCATGGGTTATCCGGAGTAGAATTGCGTTATGGACGATGCGCAACTTTTACGCTACAGCCGCCAGATCATGCTTCCCCAGATCGGGATCGAAGGGCAGCAGCGACTGCTGCGTTCCCGGGTGTTGATCATCGGCGTGGGCGGCCTTGGATCTCCGGTGGTGCTATATCTCGCCGCCGGCGGTGTCGGTCAACTCGTGCTCAGCGATCCCGACGAGGTTGACCTCGCCAACCTACAGCGCCAGATCGTGTTTACCACATCCGACCTGGGACAGAACAAGGTGGAAGCGGCGTGCCGCGCGCTGGAGGCGCTGAATCCGGACGTGCATGTCACCACACGCAACAAAAAGTTGACTGCAGACGAGCTTGCCGCGGAGGTCCAGCAGGCGGATGTGGTGGTGGATGCCAGCGACAATTTTGCCACGCGGTTTATGCTCAATGATGCATGCGTCACCCACCGCACGCCGTTGATCTCGGGCGCCGTCATTCGCATGGAGGGACAGGTTTCGGTGTTCCGTCTCGACCGCTCGGACAGCCCCTGCTACCGCTGTCTTTATCAAGATATGGAGGAGATCTCCGAGAGTTGCGCCGAGACCGGCATATTAGGCTCCGTGGCCGGGATCATCGGCTCGGTACAGGCTACCGAGACGGTAAAGGTCCTTTTGGACGTAGGTGAGACATTAGCCGGTCGGCTATTGGTGTTGGATGCCGTGACGATGGAATGGCGCAGTATCGCTTTGCACAAGGATTCTAATTGTCCTGTTTGTGGTTGATGGAATTCGTCGAACTGCCAAGCCACCTTGTCGATGAGCTATTCGCCCGGGCCAAGCGGTCGCCAAAGGAGGAGATTTGCGGCCTGCTTGCAGGAAAGGGGGGGCGGTTTACGCGTTGCTACCCAGAGATGAATATCGCCAGGAATAAGCGGCAGCGGTTCGAAATGGAGCCCGAGGGCCAGATCGACGCCTTTCGGAAAATGCGCGAAAGGGGCGAGGTGCTGCTCGGTATTTACCATTCCCATCCCAACGGCCCGGCGCACCCTTCGTCGATCGACCTGAGCCGGCACGAATACCTCGATGTGCTGTATCTTGTCATCTCTTTGGAAGGCCCCGTCACCCCTGAGCTGCGGGGGTTTCGGATAGAAAACGGTCAGGCGCGTGAGGTCAGTATCGGGATCACGTAGGCTGCAATCCGTTAGTCCCTTACAACTGAAATCTTGTGTAAAATGTCAAAAACTTGCATCGCTCACTAAGACATAGACGGGATTTTCAGGATTAACAGGATTGGATATAATTAAGAATCGGAAAAGTCAGGCCATAAAGCAAATGAGATAATTCATTCGCGTTTACTTGCGGACTTAATCTCCCAACCCGGCGCAGCCGGAGCCAAACTGTATTGCGAGCGCCAGGATCCGTGAGGGGTAAGGGGTGAGGGGTGAAGCGAAGGTTCTGTAACAGGTGGTTTCATAAGGCAATTTTTCTCCTCACCCCTCACGCCTCACTCGGCGTCAAATGATAACGCGTTATTTTTCATAGGAAACCGAAACGAAGTCAGGATTCACGTAATGATCGAGGTCATCCAGGCCGATATCACTGCGCTTAAGGTCGACGCCATCGTTAACGCCGCCAACTCCAGTCTGCTCGGCGGTGGCGGCGTAGACGGCGCGATCCATCGGGCCGCGGGTCCAGAGCTTAAGGAGTATTGCCGCACACTGGGAGGCTGTGCGACTGGCGAGGCCCGGATTTCGCCCGGATTTAAACTGCCGGCAAAGTGGGTAATTCATACCGTCGGGCCGGTCTGGCACGGCGGTGGCTCGGGGGAGCCGGAACTGCTTGAATCCTGTTATGAGAACTCCTTTAAGCTTGCTGTGGAAAATGGCGTGCGTACTATTGCGTTTCCGGGGATCAGCACCGGCGTCTATGGCTATCCCAAAGACAAGGCTGGGAAGATCGCGATCGGTGTGATGCGCCGCTACGAAGATCGTTTCGAAGAGATTATCTGCTGCTGCTTCAGCGCCGACGATAAGGCGATCTACGAGCACACCTTGGCAGCAACCTAACCCTAGATTCTCCCGATATAGTAGCGCGCCCGCCTCACCTTATCGATACAATTTGGATACTTCTCGAATTGTTCCTGGACCCTGGCTGCGGAGAGTAGACTCGCTGCCTTGGCCCATGCCACCGTCCCGCCGAATCCACTGGCCTTGGCTGTTTCTAACTCCGCGTAGGCTATCCTAAGTCCCTCGGAACAATGCTGATCCAGTGGCTGGGAAGGTTGTCCACCACAAGCGGTCAACAGCACTGATAGCAAAGCGCCTGTAGATAAACTCAAGGACATAGATTTGGAGAACATGTGGAGACTCCTCGCGTTCCTTAAAGAAAAGCACTCGAAGTTGATTTCCTTATAATACTCGGGTTTTTTGAAAAATCACAAATATTAAACGGCCATAGGTCCATAGACTCACTGGTCATCATTATTTTCGCGGACCGGCTTTCTTTCGACTCTTCGATAGACCATGGCGTTCTAGCTTGTAATGGAGGGTATTGGGACGTAGTC
>FXBF010000890.1_pt1 | contig 10436 bp, 11 predicted proteins | sample 5335321 | NCBI WGS metagenome assembly FXBF01 (sample SAMEA103928391, study PRJEB20085) | sediment metagenome | isolation source: sediment | reverse complement strand
AGGGCACGCAGCCCTGAACCGCGACTGGTACAGGGCGCAGTGCAATTTAATATTTACCCCGTATAGAATTCATTCTTGTTCGGGGTTCATCACTATCCATGCCCCGTACCCGATACATCGTGGTATACGGGGCCGCCTTTAAAAAGTATGAGTATTGTCGGAGATTCGTCAGAATCGGAGAGTCAATCCGACCTTGTCGATGCGACTCTACGCTGAGACTCGCTTCGAGGTGAATACTTGTCCCGTACCGAATGGTATTCGGGATTTCCCCCTCCCACCCGAGCAGTATCGGTGCCCTGACTTCAGCCAGCCTTTTGGCTGTCTTCCGTTCCCTGCGCGCCGGGACTACTTTTCCCCGTTAGCGGTAATAGAAAACTTTTCTTATTTATTAATGACACTACGGCTTCATTTATATATCAGAACCTTTGTTCCTCATGGGGTGGTGTGAAAAAATCTCTTGACAAATTATCATGCTTGGTGTATATTCCCAATATGGGAACAAATTCAATGGCATTATATTCAGCGACAACATATGAAACTATTAGGCAAACAAATATTGTACAAATTCAAAGTACAGCATGCCGACGCTCGATCACAAATTGAGTCATGGGAAGCAGAAGTCGAGGGCGCACAATGGAGCACGCCTCACGCTCTAAAGACTAGGTATCCAAAGGCGAGCCTTATAGAAGCTCAGTTAGTAGTTTTCAATATTTGTGGAAATAAGTATAGATTGTTAGTTCAGGTTAACTATAAAAACGGGATAGTATTGGTGAAGAAGATTGGTACACATAAAGAATATGATAATTGGAAAATAAAGTAGGGTAAAAATGCACAAAATTAAAGTTATAAAAACTGAACAAGACTACCAAGACGCACTCAAGTTAGTCGAGAAGTTGATGAGTTGTGATCCAGATCCAGACTCTGTTGAGGGAGAACAACTTAGTCTTCTTAGTACTCTTATTCAAGATTACGAAGCACGAGTGTTTCCAACGATGCTTCCGAATCCTATTGAGGCGATTAAATTCAGAATGGAGCAAGCTAGTCTTAAACCGGCAGACTTGACTCCTTACATTGGTAGCAGAAGTAGAGTGTCAGAGATTCTTTCAGGCAAACGCCAATTAACTCTTGATATGGTCAGATCATTGTCTAATGGGCTGGGGATCCCTGCTGAGGTACTTATAAAGAAGCCGGATATGCAGGAAGACTCGGAATACCAATACAATAGTTGGGATAATCGTCTCGTCTCGGAAATGAAAGTTCGAGGCTATTTTGGCAAAGTTCCAAAGAAATTTAGTAAAGTTGAGCTCCTTGAAGACTTCTTCTCTATAATTGGTTCTCCTGCACAACTTGTTGGAATGGCAAGAAAATCTAATTACAGATCTTCACCACTTACGGATAAACATGCATTGGCTGCATGGGCCGTTTGCGTACTCAAAAAGGCCAATAAAATTAAAATTTCAAAAAAATATAAACACGGTGCTATTGATCTCAAATTTATGCAAAAGCTGGCTAAGTTAAGCGTAAAAGACAATAGTCCAATATTAGCTCAAGAATGTCTTAAAAAATACGGAATTATATTAGTAATTGAGCCGCACTTTCCTAAAACTTACTTGGATGGTTCAGCCATTCTAATTAACAAACTTAATCCAGTTATCGGCCAAACTCTTAGATATGATCGATTAGACAATTTTTGGTTTACACTAATGCATGAATTGGCGCATATAGCTAAACACTTTGGTAGTGGCATTAGTCTTTTTTATGATGAACTCGAAGGCATAAAAGCAATTAATATCGATGAAAAGGAACAAGAAGCTGACGCATTAGCAGAAGAGGCCCTATTGCCAAGAGCAAAATGGGAAGTTAGCCCAGCCAGGCTTATTCCTTCTTCTATGGCAGCAAATAGCTTGGCCCAGGAGATAGGTGTTCACGTAGCTATCATTGCTGGTCAGATCAGGCATAAAGGTAATACGTATATCTATTTAAATAAAATCGTGAATGAGGCAAAAGTTAGAAAGTATTTTCCTAATGAAAAGTGGAATAAATAATATGTTGAATTCAAAACATTATGTGCCAATATTAAAGTGGAAGCGTGCTGAGCAAGGTGCTCTTGAGGCATTGGCAGATGAATATAGAGATCGAATATCTCCACTTATAGAACTTGTTATGCCGAAACCAAAATCATTATTTAAAGATAAAAAGAAGACAATCAGAAAAACTCGAGAAGAATTATTTCAAGAATTGATTGCCACGTTTAGAACAAAAAGAATTTCAGAGATTCCGGAAGAGATAATTAAATCTTGGGGTGTAAAGCCAGCATATATAGATTTTAGCTTATTATACACCGTTGCTTTAAAGGTAGAAAGTATAAAAAAAATAATGAAAAAAGCTGCGGAAAGCGGTGCAGAATTAATACCCATAATGAATATGAGTGATAGCGATGAAGTCAAAAAGGCAATGCAACAAATCCTTAATAAGCATACTAATGCAATATGCCTTCGGATTGTTTCCAGTGAGTTAGAAGATACGAGCAAACTCAATAATCAGTTAGATGGTATACTGCAATATTTCAATATGGATAGGGGCAATATTGATCTGCTAATTGACCTTAAAGAGATCAAAGAGAACGGCGCTCATTATCGAAGATATTTCAACTTTAGTCAGGAAATCAAAGGTTTGGCTAAATGGCGAAATTTTATCTTTGCGTGTGGCGCTTTTCCAGAGAATTTATCTGAATGCACAGTTGATCAAGCCAAGCTTATTCCTAGGGTTGAGTGGGTGAAATGGTTGGATATAAGAAAGATGGGTCCCAAAAGGATTCCGACCTTTGCAGATTATACAGTTAGGAATCCGATCTATAATGAAACTCTTCAGTTTTATCATTCTACCTCAAGTATTAAATATGCTCTTAAAAGTGATTGGATTATCCTCAGAGGTAAAGCGAAAAAGTTTGAAGATTATTTGGCTAACTCATCTTTATTAGTAAAAGATAATAGATTTTGTGGGGAGAATTTTAGCGTAGGGGACAAATATATTGCAGAAAAGGCAAAATATTTTCCAGTATATATGAATAAGAAAAAAGAAGGTAAAAAACTAGAAGGTACAGGTAATACCGTGATGTGGCTTGAAGCATTTATAAACCATCATTTAACACTAACAGCTTATCAGATCGCCAACCTCTCCTAGAGACGAGCAATGTATGTCTTACCTTTTCTTTAAGATCGTTTACGTCCAATACATTAGCTAGTTTTTGATATATAATTTCTCGTGGTTTAGAGCGCACCCCTTTTGCTTTATTTTGTTCTTCTAAGATTTGCAGTGCTTCTTGTCTCCATAGCAATTGCGCTATGGAAATTCCGATTTGGTCAGGATTATCTTCGGCTTCTCGGATGGTTTGAAAATATATTTTATGGTTAGTGTCAATTTTTGCAATAGTGATGCCCCACCAGTCAGGTATTATATTTATTGCATGATATAAATGGTGTTTTCCGACAACTAGAGTTAGCTTATCGAAAACCTTGTTGAATTCGTTTATCTGTTCTGGTAATCGTTTAAGTGTGTCGCGATCACTTTTTATTTCATATCCATGCATGACACCATTAATAATAGCAAGATCTATCCTTGCCGTTCCGTGTCGCACGCCGAATTCTTCAAAAATCTCGGAAGGGTGTCCACTTTCTAAGCGATATCCCCTCGAATCTTTATTTAAAACATATCGGAGAGCTATGCGTATGATCTTGTCGTTTGTAGAAATCATATTATGAAAAGTATTTGTATTCTTATGTGGCGATTAAGAAAGCTATCATAAATATATTTTAGCATAAGTTGGGAGAATATAAAGACAATTTTGTGTATTTATACAATTGTGAATAAGGAAGGTCGATTCTAATTTTTAATTTTGGGAACACAATGCTAATTTTTATCCCTCGACAATCACCTATCATACACTAAAGAGTAGGGAAGAGCAGAGCAGAGAATCTTTAGCGGACTTGTTGCGCTTGCCTGTTTAAAGGAATCGACGCGCCTTTAAAAAATATTTTGCCCCGCCCGTCCCATCTGTCTCGGTACTCGGGCTACAATCCTCCGGCTTTCTGCTCCCTGCGCTCCGAGTCAGCTCCCCCTCTAAAATAGTGAAAAAATATGGGATTTATGGGAAAATATGACGAATATTAAATCAGAGAAAAATTTATATGCCTCGTGGAAATAAAAGACAACAGGATATATTTGAGGATGTCTGGAAAACATCAGGCATTTTTTCTAATCATTACCTTTTAGAACGTCTGCAACAAGCTGGTACTACTATTTGGCCTTCCGATGAAGTTATTTCTCAAAAATACAAGCATATACAAGTATTGTATAAAAAAAATATCTTTGGTCTGAGAAAAGGAAACGAAGCCGATACAGAGCGAAGATTTATAGACAAGGTCTTTGATGAGTTAGGTTATGGATACCTTAATCAGAACAAAATTCCAGCGACTATACGCAAGCAGGTGCCGGATTACTTTCTTTATCCATCGCAAAACGATGCAGATAAGGCATTTAAATTATCTTCTTCAGAAAAGTATCGCTTAGCTATTTCGATTGCAGAGGCAAAAAGATGGGATCATAACCTAGACCAGCCTTCGTCTGGAAAAGGTAAAGCATCGAAAGTATCTTGCTGAGGAAATAGCCTATCATCCAACCACAAAACTAAAGACCAAAAAAGAGATGGCTGAAGATGAGGTTAACTACTGGAAGCGTAAAGTAGTAGAGTCCTGCATATACGGTGTTGATATAAAAGAACTGGCTGTCGAGCTTGCAAAACTTTCCCTTTGGCTTAAGACAGTGGACAAAAGCCAGCCACTCAACTTTTTAGACCATCACCTTAGATGTGGAAACTCGCTGATTGGAACAAGAATAAACGATCTTAATTATCTGCCACAAATCAAGGGTAAACAAAAAAAATCATACAAATACGATGACCAACTTGTGCTATTTGATACTTCACGTTTTAAGGAGTACATTACAACAGTAGTTAAAGGTTTCCAGACAATTGAGGAAATGCCAAGTGAAAAACTTTCTGATATAAAAGCAAAAGAACAGACATTTGACAAACTAACAAAAGAGTTAAATAGATATCGAGAGATTGCTGACCTCTATTTGAGTTTTTTCTTTGGAAATAAGCTTGAACAAAAAGAGGATGAGTTTAAAAAGATTGTCCCTGACCTCATGGTCCAAAAAGGTCTTTATGGCGAAGACGAAATCGTTTATTCAAAATTAAAAGATAAAAATAGAGATATAACAAACAACATTTACCGTACGCTTGTAACTGCTCTCCAGAGTAAAGAAGCAAAAAACTTATTCCCAAAACTCAAGCCGTTGCTTGAGAATTCTGAAACCATAGCCAGAGAGAAAGAATTTTTCCACTGGGAGCTTGAGTTTCCAGAGGTATTCTTTAATGAGGATGGAGGCCCAAAAGAAAATCCGGGGTTTGATTGTGTGATTGGCAATCCACCGTATGGTGTACCCTTTGAAAAATTTCAAAAGGATTTTTTTAATAAAAAATTTAAGTCTTCTGAATATCAATTAGAAAGCTTTACATTATTCATTGAACAAGCAATTGAGCTTTTAAACAGGGGAGGCTTACATTCGTATATTACACCTACAACGTGGCTTTCTATGCACTACTATGAAAATCTCCGTAGCTTTCTCCTTAGCAATAATCGGCTACAAAAAATAATCCTCTTTAAAGAGCCTGTATTTGAAGATTCCACGGTGGAGACTTGTATAGAAATCGTAGAGAAAAACAAGCCAGACACAAAAGCTATTCTAATGCTTGGGGTTGTTTGTTGAGATAAGCCAGAAAAGCTGAATATAAACTGGGTTAAACTTGAACAGGTAAGAGTCGAGAGATTTGAAGGTAAAAGGATAACCGAATATCTAAATCCTGAATCACTGAGTTTGTTTGAAAAGATACGAAAGATCAGTTTTCCCTTAAAAGAAATTGCCCTTATAGTTGTTGGTTGTAAACCTTATCAGGTAGGAAAAGGAACCCCGCCTCAGGCAAAAAAGATAGTTGAGAATCGCATATTCGATGCAACCTTTAAAAAAGATGATACATTCAAGCCCTATTTAAGAGGTGAAGACTTCCACAAATACAGTTTAAACCCACAAAAAGAACGATGGATAAGTTTTGGCGAATGGTTGGCTGAACCTCGTTCATCAGCACCATTTTTTGTGCCTCAAAAAATTGTTATCAGGCAGACAGCCGATTCAATAATTGCAACCATTGACAATAAACAATATCTCAACCTTAATAATGTTCATAATCTGGTCTTGAAGGCAGATGAAGGTTATTCATTGAAGTTTATTCTTGCCCTCCTCAACTCAAAGTTCCTTTCATTCTTGCACAGAATGATTGTTCCTGAATTCGGTCGAGTCTTTGCTGAGGTTAAAATTGTCAATCTTGAAAAACTTCGTATTCCTCGTATCTCTTTCAAAATACCTGATAAAGAACGTAAGAAAAAACTTAAAGAGGCCATAGGGTTATATACTGACTTAAAGAGCGGAAACATTCTCAGATGGGCAGAGAGTGAGCTATCAGAAAATAGAAATGTTACAATTCACGACCTGCTTGTCCATCTTGCTGAGCAAATGATTGCAAATGGGTGGGGTCGCATCTTTATCCATGACAAATGTTGAGGATACTAATAACTTAAATGGGGAGCCTCCTCTGTTTTTTCCCGATAGAAGAAAAACAGTCGTAGTTGAAGACCCCACTGACTCACGGGAAGGATCGTGCAATGAATAGAAATAGGGACACATCCCATTAACGGGTCAGTTAAATGATAGATCAACTCTACAGCCTTAACCCGGAAGAAATTAAAATCGTGGAGGGACAAAATGAAAACACTGATTGAGCAGAGGCTATATAAATTTTAAGGTCTAACGAAAAATGAAACTAACTGGGGAATAACTCTGAAAATCGACAGACAAACCAATATACTTTTTATTAAAATGAAATAGTTTTATTATAATAACGCTAGACAATGAAAACCAAAGAAAATATAAATCAAAAATACCTGCCAGCAGTGAGCCGGATATTTTCGCCCGTCGTAATGGACAGCCTTGCTCACAAAGGACATTCCGCTTACCTGTATGAGGTATGCTCAAACAGTGATATTCTTGAACAAATCGAACCATCAATGCCACTTTCACAGTTTTTTGACTGGATTTATAACATTCTCTTCAAAAACTACAGAAATGAATATATCTATAAGAATGCAATAGCCAATAAAATCCTACTTGGCAAGCATTCCTTGAACACTTCACATATGCTAACGGAATTCCGTGTAGGCAAATGTAAGGCTGACGCAGTAGTGATAAATGGGACATCAACAGTCTACGAGATAAAATCTGAATTCGATTCCTTTGCACGTCTCGAATGCCAAATAAAAGCATACTTTCAGATTTTTGACTATATTAATGTCATAACCTCCAATTCCCAGGCTACAAAACTGAAATCAATACTACCCGACGTAGTTGGCATCTTGGTATTAACCGATAGAAACACTATATCAACAATCAGGGAATCAAAATCAAATAAGAAAAACATAAACATGGCCACATTGTTCGATTCTCTCAGAAATAAAGAATATGTAAAAGTTGTCGAAGAATACTATGGAACAGTACCGAATGTCCCGAACACTCAAATATACCAGAAGTGCAAAAAGCTTTTCTGTGAAATTCCTCCCGAAACAGCACATGATTTAACGATGAATACTCTTCGAGAGCGAAATAATGCGACGGTGCTTAAGGAATTCATTACTAAAGCTCCGTCCTCATTATCTGCGTATGCATTTAGTATTTGTAGTGAAAAGGCAAAAATGCGGACATTAATGGACGCCTTTACAAATAACATTGGCTCGGTAATTATTCCGAAACTGGCATAGGAGGGAATTACATGTATTACCCATATTTTAGAGGAAAACAGTTTGAACTGATATTGCTTAGGGATAATGCTGAGTTTTTAGCAAAGAATAACATCCATCCAATTATCGAACCGGTAAAAAGCGACTTTACAGCGTTAACACGCTCAATGAAAGCTATGAACGAAAATAGTGTTGATTGTACTCTTATAGTAAATTCTAGAGCCGGACAGGAGCCTGTACCTTCTTCGAGCATTTTAACGGAACTTATTGAAGATGAATTTAAAAAGTTAAAAAACATATCTATTGGTTACATACTTCATGCTGAATCAAATATTAACGATTTAGCTACGCTATTAAAAAAACACCGTAATTTTAACTTCTCTATTCTGCATTATGGATATACTAATGGCAAAAAGCTTGCTGCCGCAATAGATGGATATGAAAACATTAAAATCCATATTTTTATCGATGGATTTGCCGGAAAGTTGTATCAAAGGCATTTGAAAAAAGATGGAATCAAAAGAGTTTTAATTAGGGACGGCTTTAAACCACAAAAAAAGAATGCACACTATCCACCTAGTGATCATTTCTCTGATTTACATATTACCTTTCCTGATGAAGGAATGGATGGATTCGGTGATTATTTAATTATTGGTGACGATTACACAGAGACTGGTGGTCCCGCATATGCTGTTGCCATTCATCTAACATACCTTGACAATGATAATGATATGTTTATTTATCACTTTATTTCTGACCAAACAGATTCTCCAACCGACCCTGGAAGAAAGTTTCTTGAGGCTCTTGCAAAATTGGCAAAGAAAGTAAATAAGCCTAACTCCCTAATTTTCGAATCAAGAGCGTGCTCTGAATATCTTAAACTTTATGAGATGCAGCATTATCCCGGACTTGGATATGTTAAAAAGCTTTCTATGCAGCATCATATTGAATTGATGGCAAACTTCATCAGAAGAGAAAATTGATATGAATTGTTGCCCTAATTGTTTTTCTGATAATTTTTTACAAAGGCATATTAACGCAGTTAGTAACAAAAAAGGAAAATGTTCCTTTTGCAAAACAGATAATGCAACACTGATAAAGCCAGATGAATTATTTGATCGGTTTGAACCTCTCTTGGATTTGTATGAGAAAGATCGAAACGGGGTTGCACTTAATGAGCTTTTGCAAATTGATTGGAATGTTTTTGCAATTACAGCAAATCGTATTCAGCAAAAGTTATTAAAAGCAATCTCATGCAATAGCGATCTGTTCAAAGTTAAATTTAAGCCTGTATTTTTAATAGAACAAAAAAATGTTGAACAATGGGAAAAATTTAGAGAGGAATTAAAACATAGAAACAGATTTTTCCCCAATGATGCCCCTGACAAGAGTAATTTGGAGCCATTTGGCAAGTACATTGGCGTAATTCTCAATAAAGGCGCCCAAAATTTTTTCAGATCAAGAATTAACATTTCTGATAAACCATACAAAATTTCTCAAATGAGCAAGCCAGCGAAGAATTTAGTATCAAATGGGCGAGCCAATCCAATTGGAATACCGTACCTCTATTTGGCGTCATCGGTTGATACAGCAATTTCTGAAATTAGGGGCAATAAAGGAGAAATTGTCACTATTGCTGAATTCATAATGAATAAAAATCTGGAATTAGCAGATTTACGTGATCCTAAAAATACTATAAGTCCATTTGAATTAAATGAAGAAAATGAATTAGAGCTTATTTATAAAAACATGCCATTTCTTACACTTCTTGGAAATGAACTGTCAAAACCAATAATACCACGGGAAGCAAATTTAGAATATCTTCCAAGTCAATACCTTTGTGAATTGCTTAAAAATATAGGTTTTCATGGAATTATTTATAAAAGTTCAATCGCAGATGGCAATAACTATGTCATTTTTGACGACAAAAAGCTTAAAGCTGTTAGGACATATCAATATCAGATTACCGATATAACAACTAAATATAAAAAACTAAAATGAAGCAGATTAAAGACCTTCCTGCCAATGAACGTCCCCGAGAAAAGCTCCTCTCAAAAGGGGCATCGGCTGGCAGAGGGAAGGGCGAGATAAAGTTAATAGAAGAAGAAATAAAAATGAAAAAAAGCCAGGAAATAAAAGTTAATCAGAGAAATACAACCAATATTTTTGGTAGCAAAAATACCCCTGTACCACTTATGTATAGGGCAAGCGATAAAAAATATTTGTGTCCTCGACATTAAAAACTATAGGTAGTATTAACGAAACTCCCCTCTCTCAATTCTCGCCACTGGAGGCAAGCCAAGATAATGTATAAAGTCAATCTGAGATCTGCATGTATTCGACTCGCATTTATTGTTTGTCTTATCACGGTATCGTTTCCCTTTTATGCCCACGCTGATGTCCTTTTTGGTAAATCCTACCATAAAACCCTGCACACATACTTAAAAAAAGCTGAAACTTCAATTACCGTAGCCATGTACTTTATTATTATTAATCCTAAAGAGGGGCACATTATCTAACGTTCAAAGG
>FXBF010000889.1_pt1 | contig 10437 bp, 13 predicted proteins | sample 5335321 | NCBI WGS metagenome assembly FXBF01 (sample SAMEA103928391, study PRJEB20085) | sediment metagenome | isolation source: sediment | reverse complement strand
TCGCCTTCACCATGCAGGTCTACCAACACGTCCTCCCCGGCATGCAAGCCGACGCAGCCGCAACATTCGGCAAGATCGTCTTTGGGTAGGCATGAACGAGAGCAGGAAGGCGTTGACAGAAGACCGGCAAGGTTCGCGATTCGCGACCATGTCAGATATTCTGCCGTCATGACCGCCGCAACCGTTCTTCAACACGCGTCAATCTCAGGCAAGGTCACAGTCGTCCAATCATCCCGTATTCCACCCGGTCGGCGCTTCGAACCTCACCATGAGGTCGCAGTGCATCCGCACATGTACGAGATCGCTCAGACCTTCGGCAAACCCGGAATCGATCTCGTCGCCGTTCCTGAATTCGCTGGACCCTTCGGCATCGCGGACCTTGCAGTTGTCGCCACAACTCAAGACCGACTTGCCGCGCGAACGAACGCAGAAATCGAGCCCATCGTCCACGAGTTGGACGCGGCCATAGTGGCGCACTTGACGCCCCGGCGTGGCAAGCAGTCGCGCGAACTTGCTGAACTGCTGTCCGTCCACAACGTCGAAGTCGAACGTCGGGTCACGCACCTAGCGCGCGTTGGTGCCGTCCGACGAACCCGATCAGGCCGATTAGTGCGCCACGAGGCCTTGGCACCCCTGGGCCGAATCTTCTCTGTCGAATCGAAGGTCGCCGCGTGGCGCCAAGCGTTCGACCAAGCGAGAACATATGCCCTCTGGAGCGATCGCTCGATCGCCGTTCTCGGAAGGCTGCCTGCTGACCGAACCCGGGCGGTCGCGGAGGCTAGATTCGCCGGCATAGGCTTGGCGCTTGGGAGCGAGTGGCTGGTTCGCCCCAAGGCAACCCACAACTCGCTTGCGCGCCGACTGTGGACGTCAGAGCTCTTCTTCGCAGCGCTCTCGCAGCCCGAGAGCTAGATTCCTTCGGCGTCAGCGAACATCGTCAGACCGTCAGCGAGCGGAGATACCCACTGGGCCTCAGTTGCCTCCATTGGCCGCGCGAAGCGAGCCACCTCGGCGAAATCGATGGTCGCCGCGGAATAGGCATTCTGCAGCGAGGCGACCCGACTGCGTACGTCACCGCCTCCCATAGTCCGAGCGAGGTTTGCCAGGACGGATAGATGGTGTCTCCAGCGGCCATTGAAATCCAGCGGCAACCCGCCAGGGACCAGTCGAACCGACAAGCCACGATCACCGGCTCTCAGCCGTTCCGCTTCCCGGCGCTTGAGCGAAGCGAAGAGGCCAGCATGAGAGATCCGCTCGCTCTGACGGCGGATACCAGGAGAGTCGCGGTAAAGGTCCGCGCTGAGAATCCGTTGCTTCAGATCCCATCCTGCGCCAATCGCGTCAGCCCCCGCGGCGACAGCGGGAAGCCCTGCGAAGTCCGACCGACCTATCGTCACCGGCATTCGGACCGACAGACTACGAGTCGTCCGGCAGACCCCAGCGACCTCCTCCGGCGTCAGGTCGCCCCATGGGTATTGGCCCGTAGTTCGGAGAACGCTCAAGACAGCTCCTCTGGGCCTGAGCGTGGCAACACGACCGACAAACGTGTCGAGTTCAGGCCCCGCGGCCCAGAACGAAGGCGTACCCACGAGAGCCGCATGCCAATCAGCCGTTCCAGCGATCGACCGCATGTGGGCGAATACTTCGATCACGAGGTCTGCGTCACCCCCAGCCGGTGCTTCCAGACAGACTGTCGGCGAAAGAAGTGACACATCGAGTGACTCCTGGATCTCTGCGACCATTTCGACATGATCTGCGAACGCGCCCATGTCCTTGCTTGGACCCGACCTGGGCCACAAACGCCACTGGTCGTAGATCGCCCTCCGATTGGCTCCGCGCATGAAGATCCCGTGAGTCTCGGGATCGAACAGGATCGATCCATCCGCGCTCCTCACTAGATCGGCGACGTTGGATGCGGACGGCCGCCTCGGAACGGAGACAGGCGGAGTTTCCCACGGTGAAAGGATCAGACCCGCGGCATCGCCGGCCTGCACGACCTGCGTGGCCCAGGAGACCTTGCCTGGACGCCCGCTGTCGTGAATGAGCAGACTGGTCATGCTGAGACTCCTTCGATAGCGGCGGCGAGTTCCCCGCCGTCTAGGAAACGGCGGGCAGGTTGGAGATCCAAGCACCGATCAATGACCGATGCGGCATCGGCTGGGATGTCCGGTCTCAGCACTCGGATGCTCGTTGCGGGCTGCGTGCGGAGCGCGATCTGATACGCGGCCATGTCAGCGGTCAATGCAAAGGGGATGTCGCCGGTCAACGCTGCGAACATCAGAATCCCAACGCAGAAGACATCCGACGCGGGCATAGGTCCGTTCTGGGATAGGTGCTCTGGAGACAGGTAGCCCGGCGTACCAGGCTGGCCGAAGACCGTCAGCGTGGATCGCGAGAGATGCCTGGCATACCCTGGGTCCATTAGGACGTACGACCCTCGCCGCAAGCAGCGAACGTTGTTCGGGCTCAAATCGCGATGGACGACGGATCTCTGGTGAAGCACCTGGAGACCGCGCGCAAGGTCGAGGCCGAACGCTCGGACGTCCGACCACGACCACGGCACGCCCAGTCGATCCGTCAGATCCTCTCCATCGAGGTACTCCTCAAGCCAGGCAACCGCCACAATGGGATCCCCGATTGCTGTTAGCGGCTGTTGTATCCGAACGATGTTCGGGTGGTCCACGTCAGATAGAAGTTCCACCTCGCGTGTCGCCCGTCTCAGCAGTTCTTCCGCATTGCCAACGCCGACGAGCGACACGATCTTGAGCACCGTGTCACCGTGTGCTGCGCGGCCCTTCGCGACATACTTCTGACCGCCCTCTCGCAGCCGAACGAGATTGTCGACGCCTATCTCACGGGCGACAATGTCAATCACCGCTTGGTCCATCGACGACCCCTTCCAAACCCCACTACCTGACCGATGTGGAGGCCATCTGTTGCGTCGGCCGTCCGAGAATAGCTGGCGAAGGCCTCGAATCCGAGATTCGCGCTGCGGATTCGCGCTTGCGGGCCACATGCGTTCGCGAACCCGTTAGAAGATCCGTTAGAAGAGCACCACGACCAGCGGCCGTCGATGTGAAGAAACCCCTGAGAAATGTAGGATTCCCAAGGGTTTCTTTCGTAGCGGGGGCAGGATTTGAACCTGCGACCTTCGGGTTATGAGCCCGAAATGACCCAACCCGCTGACCGGGGGTTTTGCGAGAAACGCTTGCCCAGACTGCGTTTTCGCCTCTCATCAGTTCGCGTTGCTACCCGTCCGTTCGCACTCTCTCGCGCGATGGACGCGCGATGGACCATCGACACTTGGCACCCACGCAACTCTCCACACCAGTCTTTCGACGCGACAGCCCGGTCGGGTACGGTACCGAACGCGGTGGGCCACCCTTCGAAAGACTCGGGGATTCCGCCAGCTCCAGGCGTGGGACTTCAACTGTGTGTCTTGAACCGCGAGCCATCCGCTGACTCCAAACGGCGACCACAGTCCAGTCCGAGGCAGAAGACAGTCGACGCGCCAGCGATCAGACTCGAATTCGACAAGCGGTCAACAGTCAGTTCGATACGTGTCTACTGAGACTCGTAGGGACCACTCGTGAAGCCTTGTACGGCTGCGATATCCCTGTTCCCACGAGTGAAGTGTCAGGACCGCGCTAAAGAGGCTGTCCGCCGGATTTTAGCTGCACGTGACATCTACGCCCGCCTGGATATGCCCGATTCTGAGGCCGAGTGGCGTGTCGAACTTGCATGGGCGCTTTATGAGTTGGAGCGAGACGACGAGGCTCTGATCAAATACACGCGCGCCTCGCGTCTAGCCCCAATTATTCACGGTGGTGTGGTGGTTGGGGGGTTGGGGTCCGCGAAAACACCCTTCTGGTAAGGGATACTGAGGTTGTAAACAGATCAGTTTCCGAATCAGAAGGGCATCTCCGAGATGAACGCTAGCAGCACACGCAACGTGATCGTGGAACCGGGCGGGACCCAGGTGGTTGGTCATGTCGGGTTGCACGCATTGGGGTTCTTCGCCGACCGGCTCGGGGTCGGCGAGACACTCTCTCAAGCGGTCGGTTGGGCTGGTTCCGGGACACCGATCCATGACCGGGGCAAGGTGTTGACACAGGCAATGTTGATGCTTGCTGGCGGCGGCGAGGCGTGCACCGATATTGAGACGTTGGCATCTCAGGAGCGCCTGTTCAGCAACGTGTGTTCCGATACCACCCTGTATCGGACCTTTACCGAGACCCTCGACGCCGACGCGGTTATCAGGGCCCGCCAAGCAGTGGCAGGGATCCGCGCCAAGGTATGGGAACGCATCCCAGCCGTCACCGGTGGCGACGGGCCGGTGATCCTGGATCTCGATGCGTCTTTGGTGGAGATCCATTCTGAGAACAAACAGGGTGCTGCACCGCATTTCAAGGGCGGGTACGGGTTCCACCCGTTGTTCTGTTTTGCGGATGCGACCGGTGAAGCCCTTGCAGGGCATCTGCGCTCGGGGAACGCATCAGCAAATGACGTTACGGATCTATTGAGAGTCCTCGACGACGGTGTCTTCCAGCTCCCCACAGATGTTCGAGCCGGTCACCGTAAAGGGGATGATCCCGATTCTGTTCAACGCCGAGTGGTGGTGCGTTCCGATTCTGCGGGTGGAACCAAAGCATTCGTTGAAGGCTGTCGGGTACGCAACATCGGGTTCCAGGTCGTTACCCGCCGCCAGACTGCTGTATCGGCAGCAATCGCGACCGCCAACGAGGACCCGGATCGGTGGCAGAGAGCACTCGAGGTCGACGGCAGCCAACACGACACCGTCACCTCAGACGGGTTGGCTACATCTGTGTGTGAGGTCACAGACCTCGTTGACCTGTCATCGTGGCCTGGAGGGACACGGCTGATCATTCGCCGTCAACCGTTACATCCCGGAGCGAGAACCAGCCTCCTCCCCGACCTGGAGTACCGCTTCTGGGGCCACTACACCGACCAGGAAGGAGACCCCGCCGAACTCGACCGGTCAATGCGCGCCCACGCCCACGTTGAGGACTTCATTGGACGGTTGAAAGACTCCGGGTTGGAACGTTTCCCGTTCACCGGATTCGAAGCGAACCAGGCGTGGCTCGAAACCGTCATGTGGGCCTCGGACCTCGTTGGCTGGTTCCAACTGCTGTGCCTCACCGGAGAGCTAGCCAAAGCCAAACCGAAACGGCTCCGCTGGACGCTGTGGCACACACCAGCACGCATCATCACCACAGCACGACGCGACATCGTACGCATCCTCGACGGATGGCCCACCGCCACAGAGATACTCGCCGCATACAGCAACATCGCCGCGCTCACCTGAACCCCGCCACCTTCATCCGAATCCGTCACACCGACACGACGGCCAGCCAAACACGCCTTCGGCGACAAAAAGCAGCGCGATATTGATCGCCTCCATGGGATCTGGCGACATCGCCACCAGCGAAGCCCCAGACCCCGACCAACAGGCCGATCAACCCGTCACCACGCCTCCCCGCGAATAATCGGGGCTAGCAAAGAGTCGCGGCGACACTTTGGCAGCGGCTCGCGCGGCGAACGGCGTCGGCCTGGTGCTGTGGCGCGATGGTGATTTCGCTGGCGCCTTATCGAAATTCGAATGGGCCCAGGAGCGCTTCGAACTCCTCGATGACGACTACTACTACGTGGCACAGTGCGCGAACGATGCCGCTCTCGCCCTGCGTGCGCTCGGTCGCAATCTGGCTGCGGTCAGTCAGTACACCGTAGCGATCGAAAAGTTCAACCGCCTCGAATATCACCTATACCACGCTCGATCCAGGATGAATCGTGGGATTGCGCACATGCACAGTGGCCTGATGGCTGAAGCTGAGGAGGACCTTGGAGAGGCACATCGTGTGTTCGCGCGACTGGGTGACGAGCGTGGCCTCGGGAGGACAGACCACAATCTCGGCGAGCTCCGTGCCCGACAGCGCCGACCAGGAGCTGCTCGGCGTTACCTGAAACGGGCTACGGATGTATTCGAGCGCCTCGGAGCAACCCAGAATCTCCAGATGGCGCAAGAAGACCTAAGCCCATGGGAAGAGACGGGGGCTTCCGAGAGGGAGCAAGCGGGCCAAGAGACCGCCAGCCATCCAAGCGGTGCACATGGGCCTGCCAGCTGCGAGCCACGCGGCTTCTTCGGACAGCTGAAACGGGCCCGAGGTGCGCATCGTGAGGGGGGTCGCTCGGGTCCATGAGATTCTTGGGATCCCGCATATGTGCAACAACGTCCGGCGCTGGTCACAACGCTCGAGCCTCCACCATCTACAACCGAAGCTCCGCTGTCGCCCTTTCCCCCATCGAGGTCGCAGAGAAGCGGGATGGACTTCTCAATTGAGGGGAATCCCGGCAGGTTCCTGACGGTTATGACGATAAGAGTATAGACTAGAGACCGTCAGAGGAGGTAGAGCATGACTGCCAAGATCGATGAGCTCCTGGCCGAGCTAGCCACCACCGAAGCCGATGTCGGCTGGGAGGCACTCGCTGACGCATGGATCGTCTTCGGCGCCAAGCCCGTTGACGCCGGGTTCGTGGTGCTGGCAGGCGACGATATCGCCGCACGGGCCGTGTGCCACCTTGCGGAGTCAGCGACATCACCGCTGCGGAAGGCCAGCGGTCGGTTCTTGGCTCAGCTCGTTGCCGTCCGGGGTCGGGATCGGCTCGATGAATGGGTCGAGCAGAGTCGGACCCTCCTTGATGTCGCCCAGTTCGACGCCGCCGTGCTGACTCTCAACGCTGCGCTCGAGCAATGGGCATTGGAAACCGACGAATCGGCGACGGTGATTGCCGGTGGACGGTCGTGGCGGGTGTTGTTCGACCGGCTGACTGAGGACCTCACCCCCGACGTGCTCCTCGATGCCGCAGCGGACGTGGCATCCCACCATCCGGAACTGGAAGCCGATGGGTCCCGGTTGCGGGCGCTGCTAGCAGTGGTGGCGAAGCGCAACGAGATCGTTTACGGCATCGCCGGTGAACCTCGCCACGTTGTCGATGTCGACGAGCTCGCAGACTCGACCTGGCGCCAGGCTCGCATCGCTGGCGAAGTGATCGCCACCATCTGGGACGATCCGATGCTCCAACCCCGAGCCGCTGCCGTTGCGCTGGGCGTCAAGTCCACCAATCGGGAGAAGGTCCGCTCCTACCGGGACCGGTCCTGGCTGCTCGGCCTCCCCCACGGTCGTGGCTACCTGTATCCGGCGTTCCAGTTCGACACCCGCCGCAAAGACGTCCACTCCGAGGTGAGAGAAGCCAACAGCCTGCTCGACGCTTCCGACGACCCCTGGGGCGTGGCGTCCTGGTGGATATCCCCCAACGCCCGTTTAGGTGCTCGACCCTGTGACCTCGTGGGCACCCCGCAGGCCGATACGCTGGTCGAGGCTGCTCAGGCCGTCGTCGAGCTCATCGGCTGACTGCCCAACATGCCAACCCGGGAGCCACCGGAGGAGTACATCGGCAGGTCGAATATCGCGGTGCTTGAGACAGGAACGGTCTTGACCCGCATCCACTCCGACGCCTACGGAGTCGTCGAGTTCAACCCAACCCCGTCGGACTCTCCGTACCGGGGGGGCCGCTTCGACGCCACTTCCGCCGACACCTATCCATACCTCTACGCCGCTGGCGATGACGCTACCGCAGTCTCCGAGGCGCTCCTGCGAGATCTGCCCATCGACCGCCATGGCGCTCAGCTGCTTCCTCGCCGCGCGGTGGAACGGAAGCGCATCAGCTGGCTCGCACCCACACGGGACCTGGACCTGGTCTCACTCCAAACCGGTGAAGATCTCGCCGCAGTAGCTCAGACCACCTGGCTCACTCAATGCGACGTCGACGAGTACGTCGACACCCGACGCTGGGCCCACGCAATCCGCGGCTGGGCTCCCGCGGCCCACGGATTCGTGTGGCGATCCCGCCGCGAACCAACCGGAGCCGCCTACGTCTTCTTCGGTGATCGCTGCCCGCTCGACGCACTCGAACCGATCGCCGACGGCACCCCCGTCCCCGCCAACGACAGCCCACTCGATCGAGGTGCCGGCGAACTCTACGTGCGGGAGATCTTGGAGCGTTACCGGGTCACCCTGTATCCTTGAGGTGTGAGTCCCGGCCACTACACGGTCCCGACCTGTAACCCGCGCCCCAGCAGGTCCCGGGTGCACTGTCACCGACCGGCTCGGCGCCGCCCCGCTTTCCCCTATCGAGGTCGCAGAAAAGCGGAATGTTCTCAGCGGATACCGTGGTCAATCCCGGGATGTGCATGATCTGCGGGCGCGTATTCCCGGTCCACGTAGGCACCCGATCAGCCCCTATCTACACGCCGAAGCCAACCCCCTGGTCTTCTGCAACCGGCGTGGGAAGGTCTCGCTCGATGTCGCGACGGGCTGCGATCCATGCGACGCGCGTGTCGGCGTCGCTGCTGGGTGGCTGCGGTCCGAGGAGGTCGGTTGCCTCGTCGCGTATCCCCTGGTCGGTTCGGTAGCGGAGTACCCGGTCGACGATTGCGTCCCAGGCAGTGCACGTTTCGTGATCGGCGGGCCGTTCTCCGAGGGTGTCGATGACCCATTCGGGCGGCTGGTAAGCGACGGTCGCGACCCTATCGCGATGCCGGTCCTGGACTTCACGGCGCAGGTTTACGTAGTCAACGAAGAGTTCGCTTTCGCTGCCGTCGTCGGTTTGGGATAGTCCCTCGGCTTCGGATACTCCAAGCGTTGTCTCGATGTGTGCGAGTTGTTCGTCGTTGAAGATCTCGGGTCCGCGTCCTGTGTCGAGGGCTGCGGGTTCTGTAGCGGTGCGGCCGAGGGCGGCGATGAAGGCCGGGATACGTGCAAGGTGCTGGTGGGTCAGATGCTCACATTCGTCATCACCGAGTTCGTGGTCTGCGAGATAGATCTGTTCGCTTGCTGTCCTCGGCTCATGGTGACGTAGATCCATTCGCGGTCGACACCGTCGCCAGCGACGGTGTGGGCTCGACGGGCGGTGGCGCCTTGGGCCTTGTGTTCCGTGACGGCATAGTCCCAGTCGAGGTGACCGTCGTCGAGATACCAGCGAGGCACCGTGACCGGCTGATCGGTACAGTCAAGACGGAGAGTGACCGCTCGGCGTTCGGTGTCGACTGCGGTGACGGTGGCGAGGTCGCCGTTGAGGACCCCGAACCGGGCCCTGTTCTTGAGACACACCACACGGTCCCCGGCTTGGAAGGTCCAGTCGACAACGTCAAAAGTCGGTCCGTCGAGAGGAGGCCGGCATCGGCGACGAGGACCCGCGCCTGTCAGTTGAGTCCGTCGACGGCGACGTTGCCGGTGACCGATGGGAAGCACCTCGGATGGGCCACCGACGGCTTGGACGTCGCGGTACCAGTTCTCCACGGCCCGGTTGATGGTGTCACCGGTGGTGGCCGCGATGTTGATCCTGTCACGCCGTTTGTACATCGCAACGGCACGGTTCACCGACCCGTGACGAAGCTCTGTGAGGGCGGTTCGTTCCCATTCGTGTTCCTGTCGAACGATCTCCGTCAACTCGACAGATGGGAGTCGGGCGGTGAGGGCTGCGAAGAGGCACCATGCGTCGATCTCAGCAAGCTGATGGTGGTCACCGATCAGGATGAGCTTCCCGGACGCTTCCTCGACGAGGTCGGAGACCTGAGCGAGTTGGCGCGCGCCAACCATGCCGGCCTCATCGACCACGACGACCGCACCGAACGGGAGACCGCCGGTGACTTTGGTCTCACCGAGGAGGCGGGTGAGGCGTGGTCACCTGCAGCGGTCCGGGCCGCCAACGCCGTGCCCACCACAGGGACATCTAACTCTGTGGCGAGTTCACGGGTGATCGACATGACGGTTGTCTTCCCGGTTCCGGCTGCCCCGACACCGACATCGATGATGCTGACCACACCACTGTCGCCATGGCCAAAGCGCTCGCTGGGCCTCAATGGAGCCCGCCCGTTGTCGAGCGGGAGACTTGCCAGTACTCGTGGTCACAATCCCCTTCAAGGATGCCTCAATGGAGCCCGCCCGTTGTCGAGCGGGAGACCGGCTGACCCTCGGAGGGGTCGGGGTCGGCTGAGGGTCGGCCTCAATGGAGCCCGCCCGTTGTCGAGCGGGAGACCGCGGCGGGTTGGGCTTCCCCTCAAATCGTGGAGGGTTGCTGATTGATGGTTGATGGTTGAAGCCTCTCACTGATTCGCATCTTGGCGCCATCGGGTCGCCTCCGAGGGTGTCGACGTCGCTGTGAGAAACCGGTCTTCATGCTGCTCGGTCCTGGGCGGCTCGGTCGGCGAGAATCTGTTCGTGGATGACGGGGGGCCGCATTTCGCAGGTGCTGTGGCGGCGCTGGTCGTTGTAGCGGTCAAAGACACCAGCAACCTAGTGCCGCGTCAGGCAACGTTTGCGCGTTTTGTGATTTCGCGGAGTGTCTTGTCGTGGGCGT
>FXBF010000888.1_pt1 | contig 10452 bp, 7 predicted proteins | sample 5335321 | NCBI WGS metagenome assembly FXBF01 (sample SAMEA103928391, study PRJEB20085) | sediment metagenome | isolation source: sediment | reverse complement strand
AGCGGAGATCTGGCGCCCCTCTCACATGTGGCTCTTGCTCTCATGGGGGAAGGCGAGGTTTTCCTCCCCGCTCCCCACTCCGCCCAGGGAGGAGGGAGGAGGGAGGAGGGAGTGGAGGAGGGAGTCTCCGCGGCAGAGGCGTTGGCCGAGGCCGGCATTGAGCCCGTTGTCTACGAGGCCAAGGAGGGCCTCTCCCTCATCAACGGCACTCAGGCGCAGACGGCCTGCTTGAGCTTGTTGGTCTACGACGTGAGACGCCTGTGGCGCACCACACACGGCGTCGCGGCCATGACACTGGAGGCGCTCAAAGGGACTCCCGAGCCGTTCGACGCCCGACTCCATGACGCGCGTCCCCACTGCGGACAGTTGGAATCGGCGTCACTGATGCGCGACTTGCTGGCCGGCAGCGAGATTCGTGAATCGCACCGCAACAACGACCCCAGGGTCCAAGATGCCTACAGCGTTCGGTGTATACCCCAGATCATGGGGGCGGTGAAGGACACCATCGACTACGCAGCCAGGGTGGCCGATGTGGAACTCAACGCGGCCACCGATAACCCGCTGGTGTTCGACGGCGACATCGTGTCGGGCGGGAACTTTCACGGTCAACCTGTTGCGATGGCCCTCGATTACCTGACAGTGGCGCTCACGTGTTTGGCGGGCATGGTGGAACGGCGAATCGAGCGGCTGGTGAATCCGGATCTTTCCCCTGGCCTGCCGGCCTTTCTCGCACCGAATCCGGGACTCGAATCCGGATTCATGATGGTACAGATCGCGGCGGCTGCGTTGGTGGGAGAGTGCCGCACATTGAGCGTGCCGGCCTGCATTCAGTCGGTTCCGACGGATGCCAACCAAGAGGATATTGTCCCGATGAGCATGGCGGCGGCGTTCAAGGCCCGCCGCACATATGACAACGCGAGGCGCATCATTGCGTGTGAACTGTTGTGTGCGGCTCAGGCCTTGGAGTATCACCGCCCGTTGCGCTCGGCGGCGGCGATCGAGAAGCTCCTCGCAAGGGTTCGAGAAGACGTGGAGCCGCTGACCGAGGACAGGCCGCTGACTGCCGACATCGAGCGGCTCGCCAAACTGGTACAGGAGGAAGCACTCATATGACTACAAGCGCCGTGAGCCGGGTGGTGCGCGCGCCCCGCGGTAGCGAGATCTCGTGTCGCGGCTGGATCCAAGAAGCGGCCATGCGCATGCTCATGAACAATCTCGATCCGGAGGTTGCGGAGCGACCGGACGATTTGGTCGTGTACGGCGGGACCGGCCGGGCGGCGCGAAGCTGGGAGGCGTTCGACGCCATCGTTGCGTCGCTCCGCTCGCTTGGCAACGACGAGACATTGCTCGTGCAATCCGGCAAACCGGTTGGCGTTTTCAAGACTCACGAAGATGCACCGCGCGTGCTGATTGCGAACGCCAATCTCGTCGGCCGTTGGGCCGATTGGGAGAATTTCCGGAAGTTGGAGGCCAAGGGCCTCATCATGTACGGCCAGATGACTGCAGGAAGCTGGATCTACATCGGCACCCAGGGCATACTCCAGGGCACGTACGAAACGTTCGGCGCGGTTGCCCGGACTCACTTCGACGGTGATTTGAGCGGGCGTATCGTGCTCACGGGAGGACTCGGTGGGATGGGGGGAGCCCAGCCGCTGGCCGCCACCATGAACGGTGCTGCGTGTCTGGTGGTGGAGGTGGATGCCGCGCGAATCCAACGTCGATTGAAAACGCGTTACGTAGACGTTATGACAGCGTCGCTGGACGACGCGTGGTCGCGCCTCGTGGCGGCCACGGAAAAAGGGGAGGCGATCTCGGTAGGGTTGGTGGGCAACTGCGCCGATGTGCTTCCGGAAATCGTGCGCCGCGGCTGGCAGCCGGACGTGGTCACCGATCAGACATCCGCCCACGACCCCCTCGACGGATATATCCCCGGGGGACTTACGCTGGACCAGGCGGCGGAGCTGCGTGCCTCCGACCCGAACGACTACCTGCGGCGATCGCGTGAATCCATCGTAACGCACGTTCGGGCCATGCTCGCGTTGCAGCGCGCCGGCTCTATCGTTTTCGATTACGGCAACAACATTCGCGCCGAAGCTCACGACCAAGGCCTGCAAGACGCGTTCGACATTCCCGGGTTCGTGCCCGAGTACGTCCGCCAGCTGTTTTGCCAGGGGCGTGGCCCGTTCCGCTGGGTCGCCCTCTCCGGCGAGCCGTCGGACATCCATCGGACGGACGAGTTGGTCTTGGAGTTATTCCCCGACAACGAGCATCTGGTTCGCTGGATTCGCCTGGCGAGTGACAGAGTGGTGTTTCAGGGACTGCCATCGCGCATATGTTGGCTGGGGCAGGGTGAGCGTGCCCGCTTTGGATTGGCGCTCAACGATCTCGTTGCCAAAGGCGAGGTCCAGGCCCCCATCGTCATCGGTCGCGATCATCTCGACACGGGCTCGGTGGCTTCGCCGTTTCGTGAAACAGAGGGAATGCGTGATGGGTCCGACGCCATTGCAGACTGGCCTATCCTCAACGCGCTGCTGAACACGGCATCGGGGGCGTCCTGGGTGTCGTTCCATCACGGGGGCGGGGTGGGAATAGGCAACGCGCTGCACGCCGGACAGGTCATTGTGGCCGACGGTACGGAGGCCGCCGCCGTTCGGCTACAGCGCGTGCTCACGAACGATCCGGGGCTCGGCGTGGTGCGGCATGCAGACGCCGGCTACGAGGAGGCCATAGCTACGGCCAGGGAACACGATCTCGAGATACCGATGCGGGATTCGGACTGTTGAGCAGGATACTCATCGGCGCGTCTCAGGTTGTTACATGTCGCGGGCCGGCTCGGGCGCGGCACGGAAAGGAGATGGCAGACCTCGACGTCATAGATCACGGTGCGGTGGTGATCGGCGACGACGGTAGCGTTCTCGATGTAGGCACCGACAACGAAATGCGCGGCGCGTTTCCCGAGGCGCAGGTCGAAGAGGTCGAGGGGGTGTTGTTTCCGGGATTCGTGGACTGCCATACGCACGCCGTCTTCGGCGCACCGCGGGTGGAAGACCAGGAGCGTCGCGCTCGTGGTGTCGGGTACAAGGAGATCGCAGCCGCCGGCGGCGGCATCTTGTCGTCGGTGCGAGACGTGCGGGGGCGGTCGCCGGAGGAACTGGAGACGCTCACGCGGGCGCGACTCCACCGGTTGCTGGCGGGTGGCACCACGACCGTCGAAGTAAAATCCGGATACGGTCTCTCACTCGACGCCGAGCTGAAGCAGCTGGAGGTGATCCGCGCTCTCCAGGGGAGTCGCCCCGGCCCCCATCTCGTTGCGACGTTCCTCGGCGCTCACGAGGTGCCGGCGGAGCACCGTCACGATCGGGACGGCTATGTGGAACTCGTCGTGCGAGAGATGCTGCCCGCCGTTGAACGCCGGGGATTGGCGCGTTTCTGCGACGTGTTTTGTGAGCCGGGAGTGTTTACGCCCCGGCAGTCGCGCACGGTGCTGGCGGCCGCATTGCGGCATGGTCTCCGTCCCAAAGTCCATGCCGACGAGCTTGATGGCTCTGGCGGGGCAGAGCTTGCAGTTGAGCTGGATGCCATAAGCGCCGATCATTTGGCGGCCATCTCGCCGGCAGGCATTCGGGCCTTGGGAAAGGCGACGGAAACCCTCGCCGTGCTGTTGCCGGGGACCATGATGTTCCTGGGCCGTGCCGGCCGGGCACCGGCCCGGCAGCTGATAGACGCGGGGGCCGCCGTGGCGCTGGCCACCGATTTCAATCCCGGCAGCTCTCCCGGCATGAGCCTTCCCTTGATGTCGACGATGGGGGTGTCGCAGCTCGGCCTCCTACCGGCGGAGGCGATCACGGCAATCACCGTGAACGCCGCAGCGGCGGTCGGAGAGGCGACACGCCGCGGGCAGCTCGCCAGGGGGTTTGCCGCCGATATCGCGCTGGCTGCTATCGTCGATTGGCGTGAGCTTCCCTACTGGTACGGGGTGAATCTAGTCACGGCGGTATGGGTCTGTGGTGTGCCTTGTCACCCCAGTCTAAACCCTCTAAATTCACCATCTTAGCCCATTTCGTCTTCCCACGAATTAGTTGAGGTCGGTCCACTGGCACTGAACGTCGACAAGCTCAAGTACAGGGCTCGCAAGCTCGAGTTGAAGGATCAGACCGCGAAAGCCATCGATGTCTATCTCAAGATCATCGAGGGGCTCGAGGGCACGCCGGACATGGACCACGAGCTTGCCGTCTACAACAAAGTCGGCGATCTGTATCTCAAGATCAATCAAGTGAATGCCGCGGTGGAGATGTACGACCGGGCGGCGCGCAGGTACGTGGAGTCGGGGCTTCCCAACAACGCCATCGCTCTCTGCAACAAGATCCTGCGAAACGCGCCGGGACGCACACCCACGTATCTCATGCTGGGAGAACTCATGTTGCAGCGTGGGTTCGGCGCCGAGGCAAAACAACACTTCGTCGAGTATGCCCAGCGGATGTCGAAGTCGGGCATGGTGGTCGAGGCGTTCAAGGCGCTCAAGAAGTTCGCCGATGCTTCTCATGCCAACCAAGAGGTCCGCGGCATGCTGACGGAGCAACTCGAAGCCGCGATCAAAGAGGATCCGGAAAACGCCGGCCTGGCAAAGTTGTATGAGGAGTTCACGGGACGCGCGTCGAGGGCGGTTGTCGCGGAGGCGCAAAAGCCCGACGCCGGTTCCAATCTCATATTCATCGATTTGAACGATGAGCCCCGAGGCGACACGGGCGAGTCGGCGGTGGAAACCGGATCGTTGGAGATCGAGGCCACGGCCTTTGCAAGCGACGAGGTGGAGGTCTTGGGCGTCGCGGAGTTGGAGGATGTCGAAGAAGACGAGGCGCCCGACATCACGCCGCTCCATGCCGGCGACGTGAGTGAAGACATTGCCGGGATCGAACCGGACGAAGTGCCGGTTCTCGAGACCATAGGGTCTGACGACGTCGGGTCGCTGGTGGACGACACGCCGCCGGTTGCGGGCGAAGAAGACGTTGTGTTCGTAACCAACGACACGGGTGTCGCGGCAGACGAACCATCATCCGCGGCAGACGAACCATCATCCGCGGTATCTGACGGACTCTCTGAACTCGACGTTCCCGATTTGGATCTGGGGGGATTTGGTGAGCCGAGTGAAGCGCCGCACGAAGCGGGTGGGGAAGAGGGGGAGCATGTTCTCGACGAGTATCTGCAGGGCACGGGCGGGTACATTTTGGATGACCGCACCGACGCCGAGGATCAATTCGTAGAGAAGCTCGACGCGTTTCCCGAGTCGGAGGTGACTGAGGTTCCGGAACTGCCGGGAGCGCCTGAGAGAACCGTCGAATCTCTCGAGGCTCTTGTCGCCGAGAGTCCCGACGACGCGCCGGTGAGACGGGATTTGGCGGAGTTGTTGCTCGAGCAGGGGGAGCGGGATCGGGGACTCGATGAGCTGGATGTGGCGCTCCAGGTCTTTGAGGAGGCCGAAGACTGGGACGGCGCCACGAGCGTCGCCAACGAGATTCTACTTCTCGAGCCGAACAGCGTCCCGCATCTCCAGAAGTGCGTCGAGTTCGCCTATCGGCGCGGCGACCCATCCGGGCTCGTTCCGGCCTACGTCGACCTGGCCAACGGCCTCTTCCGGTCGGGGGCGATGGAGGAATCCCGGACGGTGTACGAGCGCGTTCTGGAGCTCGACCCCGAAAATGAGGATGCCAAGGAGGGGATCGCCACCGTCGAGCAATTTGTGCCCGTCCCACCTGCCTCCGCGGGCCCGGCTCAGGAACCCACGGCCGCATCTGTTCCGGCAGAGGCCCCTGTCCCCACGACGAGCCGAGGCTCCGGTTTTGTGGATTTGGGAGAACTGATACTCGGCGACGAGGAAGAGAAGTCTGCCAGGATGATCGGGGAGGAAGAACAGTCCGGCGACGAGCAGCGCGACTTCGAAGTGATGTTGAGCCAGTTCAAGAAGGGCATCGAGGAGAACATCGACGAGGCGGACGCGCAGGCGCACTACGATCTCGGTGTAGCGTTCAAAGAGATGGGCCTCTTGGAGGAGGCCATCGCGGAATTTCAGAAGGCACTCCGGAGCGACGATACCCGGCTCCAGGCCGCAGAGGCCCTCGGGCTGTGTTTCTACGAGAAGGGGCAGCTTCAGGTTGCGGCTACTGTCATGCGGCGGGCGGTGGACACAGATCCCGGCGGTGACGATGCGAAGATAGGACTGCTGTATTGGCTGGGCCGGTGTGACGAAGAGCAGTCGAAGGCGGCGGGAGCACTGGCGTATTACGAACGAGTGTTCGCCGTGGACATCCAGTTCCAAGACGTGGGCGAGCGGGTAAACGCGCTGTCGAAGGCACAAGGTTGAGCGTGCCGTCGGAACTTGCATCTGCCGACATGGCGACGATCCAGGAGCCGGTCCGGGACGAGCTGGATCGAGTTCTGGAAGAACTCCGGCGCATCATCGTCGCCGATTTCCCATCGATCACCGAGGTCAACGAGCACTTGCTCCGCATGAAAGGCAAGATGTTTCGGCCTACCCTGTTGTTGCTGTCGGCGCAGACGTCGGGGGGGGTGCGTCGCGAAGACATGACGCTGGCGGCGGTCGTCGAACTCATTCACCTGGCGACTCTTGTTCATGACGACTCGGTTGATCACTCGGTGCTGCGCCGGGGGCAGCCAACGGTCAACGCCATGTTCAGTCACCAAGTGGCGGTGATCATGGGCGATTATCTGTACTCCCGCGCCATGATCGAATTGGTCGAGTTGGGCGACCGCGTTCCGTTGCGCGTGATGAGCCGTGTGACCAACGAAATGACGGTTGGTGAAATGCGGGAACTTCAGGCTCACGATGCGCTGGACTTTTCGGAAGAGGACTACGAGGCGCTGATACAGCACAAGACCGCGTCGTTGATGTCCGGTGCGTGTGAAATCGGTGCACGACGAGCCGTTCCTGAAGTCCGTGAGCGGCTTCGCCTATTCGGCGAATTGCTGGGACGCGCGTTTCAGATCACAGACGACGTTCTCGACTATACCGAAACGGAGAGCGTTACCGGCAAACCGAGCGGTCTGGATCTCCGCGAGCACAAGATCACCTTGCCGCTGATCGCCGCCCGCCCGCGCATGTCCCACAGCGAATTGGGGCTCGTCCGCCGCCTCATGAGCGACCCGGAGCCGCCTGACGATCTCGTGTCGGAAGTCATCCACATCGTGCGACAGGTTGGTGGCGTGGACGTTGCCCGGGAGCGGGCCCAGCAGCTGGCGTTGCTCGCCGAGCGGGAGTTGGAAGGCGTTCCCGAGAGCTTGGCGCGTGAAGCGCTGCGTGGCGGGCTCGCCCACGCAATAGACCGGCGGAGTTGACGCTTGTCGATCGGACCTCGTCGCTGGGGGTTTTACGTCACGGTCCTCGGGATCGGATTTGTCGTTGGCGGGTTCCTTTCGGTGCTGATGGACCGGTTTCTTCCCGAGGGACCGGCCAAGGAGTTCTTCACCTGGACCGTGAATCCCTCTATAGGTCCACTTCATGTTAACTTAGTGATGGTGAACATGACCCTGGGGCCTATCGGCGTCCAGGTGTCGCTGCTCGCCCTGGTGGGCGTGGTATTGGCCTACTTGGTAGCACGGTCGCTTTTCTAGGGGGCGAAGATGCCATTCAACGTTGGCCCATGGGAGCTTCTGCTCATTCTCCTCGGCTTGCTGCTCGTCTTTGGGGCCAAGAGGCTGCCGGAGATGGGTGCAGCAATGGGGAAGGGTATCCGGGAGTTCAAGAAGAACATCTCGGAAATGAAAACCGAACTCGATCGTCCCGCCGACAGCGAGACACCGCCGCGGCAAATCGATCAGCCGGTGAGCAGCTCCGGAGATCCGAAAAAGCTAGGCGAGTGAGGTAGGTCCTACCCGCCCGTCAAAACCCCAACGGATTGAACCGTCCGCTCGCGTTCGCCTCGAGTTCTCTCTGGGCCCGCTCCAGTTCCCGCCGGCGGTCTATCACATCGGCACCGCTGCGCAGCGACAACATGAAACGCCGCAGCCTATCCTGTCGGGCGTTTTGTAGCGTCTGAACTCGCAGAATCTCCATCTCCGACGCAAAGGTGCTGCTGTCGGCGAGTTGCTTGGCGATGGGCTCCACGAAGTAGACGGCGTCTCCCGCCTCGATCGGGGCGCTCGCCTGGCCCACGCCCAGCCCGAAGCTCGTTCCCACAACCTCAGGAAGGAACGCCACGCGTGGATCGGGGTTCACCCGGCTCATCGGACCCAGCGTCGTAAAGTTCAATAGATGCTCCAGCGCCACTTCTGCCAGGGCCTGCCCGGCCCGGAGCTTGGTTTCTATCTCCCTCGCGAGCGCCCGCGCCCGCTCCCACTTCACCGCAGCGAGAGCCGCCCGCCTGACTTCCTGTTCGACCTCCTCGAACGGCGGCGTGCCTTCCGGACGGATGCTGTCCAGGCGAAATAAGTAGAACGCCGACGGTGTCTCGATTACCTGCGAAATCTCGCTGGGAATCGCCTCGAACGCCCAGAGTGCCGCGTCCGGAACCGGTCGCAGGTCGATGAACATCCTACTGCCCTCGAACACGGTAGGAGCCGTCAGCACGGAGGTGCCCAACATGTCCGCAACGTCGTCCAGCGCAGCCGGGTCGTCCTGTTCCGCGGCATACAGGTCCATCGTGTCGGCGCGGCTATCCACCTGGTCGAGGTGGTCGCCGGTCAACTCGATGGGAATCAATATGTGACTCGCGTGAATGCTGTCCCGAGTCACCCGCTCCCGTTTGATGATGTGGTAACCCAACGGTGTCTGCACCGGCTCGGAGATCCGACCGCGGGGAAGAGCGAGCACCGCTTCCTCGAATTCCTCAATGAACTGGCCGCGCGGAACGACTCCCAAATCGCCCCCGTTGATCCGGCTCGTCGAGTCGGCCGACTCGCGCTCGGCGACGTCGGCAAAATCAGTGCCGTCGAGAATTTCCTCTCTCAGTTGCTGCGCCCGGGCCAGCGCGGTCGCGGTATCGGCACTGTTGGTTATGCGCGATGTCGTGATGTAGCTCGTGTACGCCGCCGCCGGCCGCTTGAACTCATCGGGCTGCTCGCGAAAATAGGCGCGCAGGTCATCGTCCGTGAGCGTAATCTCGGAATCGGCCACCATTGCTTCGGGAACCAACTCCAACAACCGTATCGTGACAGAGTCGTGTTCGTCCTGATACATCTGCCACAACTTCGCATCGGTCAGGTAAACGTCCGTGATCAACTGCTGGAACAGCTTCGTGCGGGGGATCTCTTCCCGATACCGAGCTTCTAGGGCAAACATGAACGGCGGATCGACGTTCGAGGCGAGGAAGCGGCGGTATTTGTCGAGATCGAACACTCCGTCGGTCTGGAAGTCCGGTGCCTGCATTATTTCCGGCGGAGGAGAGAACTGTGCCGCGGCAATGATCTCGTCGTCTGATACGCTTATGCCCCGCCGGTAGTATTCCTGTTGCAGGAGGACCTGCTGGACGAGTTGCTCGAACACGGCGTCCTCGAAAGCCCGTTGTTCCTCGAGAGTGTAGCCGTAACTACCGCCCTGGAATCGCCGCTGTTCCTGGGCGGCACGCAACGCGTTGTAGTAGGTCTGGAGGTCGATCTTCGTACCGTTGACGCGCGCAGCCGCATCGCCGATCGACGCCCCTCCTTGACCGGTGACGTCCATGCCGACATCGAAGACCATCCACCCGGCGAAGGCCACGACCAGGAAGAGCATGATCCATTTCGCGTTCGCGCGCATCGACTGCATCACCATCTACTGCACCTGCCTCGAGGTTGTGGTTTGAGAGGGCCTAAGTCTAAGTGTGACAACACGAAAACTCAACCTGGCCGGTTGACAGCAATCCCCGCTGCTGGGTAAGTTGGGGCTCTCCCACACCACTCCTAAGGATGCCGCTCCCCGATGGCCTATCAGAGCGAACTGGAAAAGCTCAAGAGACGCTACGAAGAAAAACCCTCTCAATGGTTTGCGGCGCTGGCCGAGGAGTATCGCCGCGCCGGTGAGATCGAACTTGCCCTCCAGATAGTACGCCGGGGATTGGAGAACCGTTCCAATTATGTGAGCGGCCACATCGTGCTCGCCCGGTGCCTGTTGGATCGGGGCGAAGACGCGGAGGCGCAGCAGGAATTGGAGTGCGTCCTCGAACTGGACAGCGAGAACGTGATCGCCCTGAAAGTCCTCAGCGACATCGCCGAGCGACTCGGAGACCCGATCGGCGCCCGAGGGTGGGTGGACCGGCTCCTCGAAGTCGATCCCATGAACGAGGAAGGCCAGCTGATGGTGGCTCGGCTTGGCGACGTGAGCGCCGCGACCTCCGAGCCCTCGTCCGAGGAGCCGTCCTGGTCGGACCTGGCGGAGCCGGAGGCGCTCGAGGAGGAACCGGAGGCACTCGAAGAAGAGCCGGAGCAACTCCAAGAGGAATCTCCTCCCTCCTCCCTCCTCCC
>FXBF010000887.1_pt1 | contig 10469 bp, 9 predicted proteins | sample 5335321 | NCBI WGS metagenome assembly FXBF01 (sample SAMEA103928391, study PRJEB20085) | sediment metagenome | isolation source: sediment | reverse complement strand
TACAATGTGCCCGTTGCTGTGCCACCCATCGCGCCCACTCTGCTACCCACGGCGGAGCAGCCCATTGTGCCCTCGCCTGAGCCAACCGCAGAGGCTACCGCAGTCCCAACTGCTGAGCCAACAGCAAGCAGCGGCGGCTAGCTAGCCTGGGTAATTCAAAGCGCACAAAAAGCCGGTCGCAGTCGCGACCGGCTCTCTTCTTCAGCCAAATGCGGGTGAGTGATCTGGGAAGCGTATTTCGAGCTAACCCAACAATCCTCCCGCCGCCGCCGCGCCGAATCCCAACAGGCCAACAACGAGCCCTGCAATGACGGTTATGGCAATGATCACGACCCAGGCGATCACCACCGTGATGATCACCTGCAGCCACTTCAAATCCAGGGCCTCTTTGACGGCGACAAACCACGCTACCAGGCCCGCCAGTGTGGCTGCCAGTTGTGCGAGCGACACTATACTGGACAGCGCCACACTGATTGCACCCAGGACCCCCAGCACTCCTACAGCCTGCCAGACATAGGCGAGTCCGAGGGTTCGAACGAGCTCATTGAAGGTCACTTCGGCCTTGAAGATCGCCCGTCCGATCCAGTTCACGACTGCAACGGCGACCGCAAAGCCCACCAGCGCAAAGATGATGCCGATGAGCGTGCGCACGAGCCAGCCGCCGAGATCATCAAAGCCCCCTACGGCACTTGCGCCAAGCTGGCCCAGTATGCTGACTACGGCGACGATGATCCAGGCGGTGCCTGTAAAGGTCGTGTCGTGCTCGACCTCCGCGTAGACACCCTTTCTGAACGTAAAAGCTCCGATGATGCGATCCATGTTTCCTAATCCTCCTATGGCCAGCTTCGGCGAATGAGTGCGCTGACTCACCCTGATAACCCCTAGGATTGAAGAGCGTTCCGGCCGACTAGAGCCGCCCGGGCATCTCATCCAGCGGTATTGTGCCAGCCACCCTTATCTTCAGCGCTCGAGTTCGGACCCCTCTTCCCAATAGTCCAGTGTCTGGACAAGCAGTCGCAGCTCAGACTTACTGTGCAAGCCGAGCTTGGCGAGCGTGCTGCGGATGTGCGACTTCACCGTCTCGCCAGAGATACCCAGTTTATAGGCGATTTCATGATTGGTCTTTCCCAGGGCCGTCAGGCGGGTCACATCTCTCTCCCTGGGAGTGAGGATCCTGACGGCGGCCTCGGCCCGGACTCGATCCGGCTCCTGGTCCAGTCCCCGCGTCAGTATCTTGGCCGCCAACATCTCCGGAGCCCACCTGCGGGCGAACGCAGCCAGCCGCAGCCGGGAGGAGAGCTCTGGGCCGAGGCGAAACGACAGACTCGGCTGATACTCGACCGCGGACTCGCCGACTACCTGGACACTATGGCGTGGCTCGAGGGGGTCGCCTTGTTCTACCCGGGAACCGTCCGGTCTATCCGGGTACACGAAGCGATCCGGCCGGACTCCATTCCGGGGCCGGCGTTCTGGGTGAGTGGAGGGGCGACCGCTCTGGTTCTTCGAAGCCAAGGTATTGTGATTATATAGAACAAACGTTCTACTGTCAATTGCCAGACAGATACGCGAGCACCATCAGCAGCACGAAGGCTGTACTAACGAGGAGCTGGCGCAGGCCGATCTTGCGGGGTGGCGAGCCGATCGCCGGGCGGAGGATGCCCTCCAGTGCATCCAGGAACGTGACCCCAAACGCTGCAGGCACCAACGGAGGCACCCATCCAGCGAAAGCCAGACCCAGGCTCGCCAGCTGGTTGAAGCCGTTGTACATCAACGAGCGTCGCCCCATCTGAAGGCGTGCGCCCATTTCGGGGGCACGCTCGAGGTGACGCTGCTCAAGGCGGACATAGACATGCACGATAGAGGCGGCCGACTGAAACCAGGTGAGCCCCCAGAGTATCCACGGCTCTTGATCGGACCCTCCACCGGAAACCCAGTATGCGGCCGGCGCCGTGAGGGCCAACGCGCCCGCGGCCAAGATCTCAACCCCCGGTCGCCGACGTTCCTGGCGTCGGCTCACCGACCAGAGATGCCATGAGAAAATCAGCACTCCAGGGATGGCCAGGAGCAGCAGCCGGCCCTGGCCTGCGCCCGCCAGCAGCGCCACGCCCACCAGAGCGAGCCCGGTGTAGATGGCGGACCAGATCAGCGCCGGGCGCAGCTCGTCCCGGGTGCGCCTGCCGCTCAAGGCTTTCACCGCAAGTGCTGCCGGTTGGCGCAGCAGGAACGCGAAGAGGGCGGTCAGCCCCAGCAGCCCAAGCAGCGGCCCCGGCTCACCGCCTGCCGCGGCGCCGATCAGCAGCGGACCGATCCACCAGATCCAGGCGCCGTGTTCAGCCGGGAGCGCGTAGTGTTTTCGCCAGATCCTGCGTGAGTTCATACGGATTGCGAGCTGATCCGCAGCCGGGTGTTTATTTGCTTGGCTCGAGACGGTAGATCACGCCGTTGTGGTCAGCCAGATAGACAGCTCCATCCGTGCCTGTTCCAAACGAGCTGATATTGAAGGGCGTGCTGAACAGCTTCGAATTCTGCCATTGACCGCTGGCATCTCGCAGCAGGCCCCATACGCCCCCGGAGCAATAGTCGCCATAAAGATACACGCCCTGCCATGCAGGCAGCTCGGGATCGCGCACTACCACCCCACCGGTTACCGAGCACCCGTCCGCCGGGTTTGGGTATTCCGCCACGGGATCGACCAGCCCCTCGGTGGCCTGGCTGGCAAAAGGATGCATTCCCTCCCGCAGGTTCCAGCCGAAGTTAGCGCCGCCCTGGGAGCCCGCCGCAAGGAAGTCGATTTCCTCCCATGCGTTCTGACCGACATCTCCGATGTAGAGGTCGCCGGTCAGGGAGTCGAAGCTGAAGCGCCACGGGTTGCGGAGTCCGTACGTCCAAATCTCCGGCCGTCCGCCGCCCGCGGCGAACGGGTTGTCACCAGGAATGGCGTAGGGCTCTGTCTCGCCGACCTTGATGCGCAGCAATTTGCCGAGCAGTGCATCCGGGTTCTGGCCATTTCCCTGAGGATCGTTCGCCGAACCCCCATCCCCGGTGGCGATGTAGAGGAAACCATCCGGTCCGAAGTGCAGATCACCTCCGTTATGATTGGCAAACGGCTGGTCGATGCGCAGTACCACGGCTTCCGTGGCCGGATTAGTCTGCGCTTCCCCCAGTGTGGCCGTGAAGCGAGAGATCACCGTATCGCCACCCGCAACGGTGTAGTCGACGTAAAAATGCCCGGTGCGCGCAAACTCGGGATCGAACGCCAGCCCCAGCAATCCCTGTTCAGATGCGGAGCTATTGACTCGGTCGCGTATATCTAGAAAGGGCTCCTGTAAAACAACTCCGTCCTGCAACACTCGGATGACTCCTCGCTGTTCCACGACAAAGAGTCGACTGTCCCCCGCGTGACCGATTGCCACCGGTTTCTGGAAGCCGTCCGCTACGACCGACCACTGATAGTCGGAGGGATCGGGCAGCTCCGACACGAATTCAGGGGTCGCGGCAGGAGGGGGTTCGGATGGCATCGGGCTCGACTCTGGCGTCGGGAGGTCCGTGCGCGTCGGAATCGCAGCAGGCGCAGCGGTCTCGCTCGGCGTGGAACCAGCAAGAGGCGGGTTGCATGCTGCGAGCGACAAGATCAGGGGCAGGAACGCGCGACGGAAATGCATGGGTAAAATTCTATGGATGAAGCACAACTTATACCAGCAAGAAGCGCAATTCGCACTTGCAGCGGTGCGAGAAGGAGTTCTGCCGGCGCGCCAGATCCGCAGAGACTATGGAAAGCACTTCATTCACACGGTTTTGGTATCGATGGCGATCGCAATGCTGACGGCCGCATGCGGCAGTTCGCGGCCCGTCCTCCCATCTTCGCCTGGGGTGGAGCAATCCCCCGGTCCACTCCCTGGTGAAAGCGAAGGAATGCTTCCAGAAGTCAATCCGTTGCAACTGGGCGGCGCCATCGTGGTGGCCGGAAGCTCGACCGTCTTTCCCCTGACGGAGCGAATGGCGGAGCGCTTCATAGACGAAGGCTACGCGGGCCAGCTCACGATTGACAGCATCGGGAGCGGGGCAGGTTTTGAAAGGCTCTGCGTGGTGGGTGAGATAGACATCTCCAATGCCAGTCGACCGATCAAGGAAAGCGAAGTCGAATCGTGCCGGGAGATTGGACGTGAGCCGATTGCGTTTCGAGTGGGTACCGATGCGCTGGCCGTTGCGGTGAGTCAAGAGAACGATTTTGTCGACAGCCTCACGCTTGATCAGTTGGCCCAGGTATTCTCGACCGCCGAAACCTGGTCCGAGGTCGATCCGAGCTGGCCGGATAAGCCCATTCTGCGCTTCAGCCCCGGGACCGATAGCGGTACGTTCGACTACTTTGTGGAAGTGGTTTTTGATGAAGATGAGGAGCCGATCCTGACCAGCAGCAAACTGCAGCTCAGCGAGGACGACAATGTGTTGGTACAGGGCATTTTGGGTAGCCCTTACGCTATCGGCTACTTCGGGTACGCCTACTACGATGAAAACGCCGACACGTTGAATGTGGTGTCTATCGAGGGTGTGGAGCCGACCGGCGCCTCGGTGGACGACAACAGCTATCCTCTGGCGCGGCCGCTTTTCATCTACTCGGACGCGGGCGTGATGCAGGCTAAGCCTCAGGTGGCGGACTTCATCAATTTCTATCTGACCTATACGAACGAAGAGGTGCTGGACGTGGGATACTTCCCCGTCAAAGCAGAAGCGCTCGATGAAGCCAAACTCTACTGGCTGGACGCAATGGGTATGAGCCGCTGACCAGGATACAACCCGCGTGCGAAGGTCGCATCGCCGCGCGCCATGCCTGCGCCGTGGATCGGTCTCGCTCCCGGATATCCAACCTCTACCCAAGGAAAAGTGTTTGACCACCGAAGCCCTCGATGGAGCCCCCTCCCTCGCAAAGCGACCGAGGATTCGAGAAGCGGGCATCCAGGGCTTCCTTTTTCTATGCGGTGCCCTATCGGTTCTGACCACGGTCGGAATCCTCATTGTTTTGGGAACGGAATCCGTATCGTTCTTCACCACTCAGCAGTGGCAGAACTCCAACAAGCCCCTAGCTCAAGAGTTGGATGCCGTCGGCACCAGTATTCTGGTCGGTGAGGGTGGAGCCGCTCTGCGCGCGGGCGACATCATCCGCGTTCGAGACGAGGTGATGGAAGTCGTAACCGTCGATGGGCAAATGCTTGCCGTCGTACGCGGCGTGCAGGGGACGGAGCCCACGGCCCATGGGACGGACCTCGAGATCTTTCTCTCCAACCGTGTAACGCTGGGCGAGTTCCTGACCGGAACCGAGTGGAACCCACAGATCGGACGATTCGGGATTCTGCCGCTGGTCACGGCCACCCTCATGACTTCGACGGTGGCCATGACGGTCGCACTGCCGCTTGGCCTCAGCATCGCGATCTACCTCAGCGAATATGCCTCGAGTCGGGCACGATCGATCCTGAAGCCGATCCTGGAGATCTTGGCCGGCATCCCGACCGTGGTGTACGGATACTTCGCGCTGACCTTCATGACACCGCTCCTGCGATCGGTATTTGGAAACGATACGGTCGAGATCTACAACACGGGTTCGGCGGGGATCGTGATCGGGATCCTGATTCTTCCGCTGGTCAGCTCGATGAGCGAGGACGCCCTGAGTGCGGTGCCGCGTACGCTTCGTGAGGCCTCTTATGCCCTCGGCGCCACTCGCCTGGAAACGGCCGTGCGTGTGGTTGTGCCGGCCGCTATCTCCGGCCTCGCGGCCGCGTTCATTCTGGCCACTTCTCGAGCCATCGGAGAGACCATGATCGTTGCCATCGCCGCCGGAGCCGGACCGGCACTTACGGCCAATCCATTCCAGGCGGCGGAGACCATGACCGGTCATATCGTGCGCATCAGCGGCGGCGACCTGAGCTATGACTCCATCGACTACAACAGCTTGTTCGCCATCGGGCTGGTGCTGTTTTTCATGACCCTGTTTCTAAACATCATCAGCCAGCGGGTGGTCAGAAAGTTTCGAGAGGTCTACGAGTGAACGATATCGATCCGTTTGAGGGCAATACTCGCAGACGCCGGCGCCGGGGAATTGCCTGGAGGTTCGTGTTCCAGGCATCCACCATCGTCGGGATTATTCTGCTTACGGCGCTCCTGTACAACGTGATCAACGAGAGTTTCGGACTGGCCGCACTTGAGCTCGAAATCGATCCGGCGAGCCTGGCCGTGGATGGGGTAGCGTTGGAAGAGCTTTCGCAGGAGCAATTGGAGAAGATCTTTCAAGCCAATGTCTCCACGGGGCTGTATCGGCGTTATGCGACTGAAAAATCATTTACCGAACGGACGCGGGAGGAGATCTACGACCTGGTGCAGGAACGGGTGGTAGAACCGCAAGTGGTCAAGACGTGGACGCTCTTTGAGACTCTTTTTGAGCGAGATGCGATCGAAGCCGAGCTGGCCGAAAAGTACCCGGGGGCGCATCTCCAGTTCTTCAGCTGGCTCAATCCTGAATTTGTACAGCGACCGCAATCGTCTGAGCCGCTCAGAGCCGGTGTGCGCACGGCGATTCTCGGTTCGCTGTGGGTGATCGCTATCACCGTGATCTTCGCCTTTCCGATTGCGACCGGTGCCGCCATCTACTTGGAGGAGTACGCGCCCGACACCCGCCTGACGCGGCTCCTACAGACCAACATCAACAGTCTGGCCGGGGTGCCTTCCATCATTTACGGCATCTTGGGTCTTGCGATTTTCGTGCGCTTTCTGCAGCCCATAACCAGTGGGGCGGCCTTCGGTCTGGTGGACGATCCGACGACCGCCAATGGCCGAACGATCATCGCCGCCGGGCTGACGCTAGGGTTGTTGATTATGCCCATCATCATCATCAACGCTCAGGAGGCGATCAAGGCCGTGCCCAACAGCCTTCGCAATGCGAGCTACGGTCTGGGCGCCACACAGTGGGAGACGATCTGGTCGCATGTCCTGCCAAATTCAATTGCCGGGATCCTTACGGGAACGATCCTGGCCGTGTCACGCGCCGTGGGAGAAACGGCTCCGCTGGTGGTGATCGGAGCCTCCACCTTTATAACTTTCGATCCTGACGGCCCCTTTTCGAAGTTCACGACCCTACCGATCCAGATCTTTCAATGGACCTCACGACCGCAGGCTGAGTTTCGGAACATCGCGGCCGCGGCCATCATCGCGCTTTTGATATTACTGTTAGCCCTGAACGCGGCCGCGGTCCTTCTGAGGAATCGCTATAGCCACCGATACTGAGGATCCTGCAGCAAACATGGATGAGCGTCTTGTAGACTCGAGCGACCGGGTAGTAAGCTTGGCGGAGACTCCTGACATGGTTGCGCGAGATCAGCACGAATCACGCTCAGAGACAAACGGTGCGCCGCAAGAGCGTACCCTGGAGACGCGCGACCTGCGCGTTTACTATGGAGACTTCCTTGCCATCCGAGACGTCGACCTGGACGTCTTGAGCCGCAAGATTACGGCGATCATCGGACCTTCAGGATGTGGGAAAACCACTCTGCTGCGTTCCCTGAATCGGATGAATGAGCTGGTCCCCGTCGCCCGCACTGAAGGAAAGGTGATCTTCCTGGGCCAAGATATTTACGCAGAACACGTGGACCCAGTTGAGGTCCGGCGCAGGATCGGCATGGTCTTTCAGAAGCCCAATCCGTTTCCAAAGAGCATCTACGAAAACATCGCCTGGGGGGCACGCATCCATGGCTACAAAGGAGATCTGGATGGGCTGGTAGAAGAGTCCCTTAGGCGAGCCGCATTGTGGGAAGAAGTGAAGGATAAGCTCGATCAGAGCGGATACTCCCTCTCAGGCGGCCAGCAGCAGCGGCTGTGTATCGCGCGTGCCATAGCGGTGCGCCCGGAGGTCATCCTGATGGATGAGCCGTGCTCTGCTCTGGATCCCGTAGCCACTTTCCGCATCGAAGAATTGATGCGGGAGCTGGCATCGATTTACACGATTGTGATCGTTACGCACAACATGCAACAAGCGGCGCGCGTGTCGGACTTCACCGCCATGATGATGTTGGGGGAAGGCAAAGCGGGCGAAATGATTGAGTACGACGAAACAAACACGATCTTCACCCGACCCGGTGACCCGCGCACTGAGGACTATGTAACCGGCCGATTCGGATGAGCAGGTAAGCTCGGACCGTCCACTCATGAGAATAGCGATCTTCTCTGACGTTCACGCCAACATCCAGGCGCTTGAAGCGGTTGGGGAGCCGAACCTGCTGCCGGTTGACGTCAGCTCAAGCCATTCGGGCCTCGGTTCTGTCGGACTACTATGCCAATGAGCTCTTGTTTGAGCGCGAGGTTGAGCCCGTACCGTGACTGAGTTTCAAATTCAGTCTCGAGCAGAGCTCGATCGAGAACTGGCTGCAATACGGGAAGGCATGCTGCTGCTGGGCGAACGAGTTGCCGCAGCGATCGAAGATGCCCTTCGGGCACTCCGGAATACAGACAAGGAATTGGCCGAGACCGTCATTGTCGGCGATGCCGAGATCAACGAAATGCGATTCGAGATCGAAAAGGCTTGCGAATCAGCCATCGCCACACAACAGCCGGCCGCTAGTGATTTGCGTACGGTGGTTGCGGCCATGCACATTGTGGTGGATTTGGAGCGCATGGGGGATCACGCGGCGGGAATCGCGAAGACCGTGCAGCTGATGGACGATGATCGCTTCGACAGACTCCCCGAGATCCTGGAGCGCATGGCGGCGCGAACGCAAGACATGCTGCGACAGGCCGTGGAGGTCTATGCGAAGGCGGACTACGATCGAGCCTACAACGTGGCGCTCATGGACGACAAGATCGACGACAGCTACCAGTCGCTCACGCGTGAACTGCTGCAAGACATGCTGCAGGATGCGAAGTCGACAACCAGAGGCCTGTACCTGCTCTTCGCGGGACACAACCTGGAGCGCATCGGAGATCGAGCCACGAACATTGCGGAGCGGGTGATCTTCATGGCCAGCGGCAAGATGAGGGAGCTCAACCCTGAGCCGGGCGACTCCAAGGTCTCCTGAGAAACCCCAAGCGGAACACGGCCTCTGAAGTTCTTCGGAGGCGTGTGGATTGGAATGTTCTCATGCCTGCATCTTCCGAAATCTGTGAGATAATCCGCGCGGTTAGGCCTTGATTGAGAGGCGGCTGTAGGTCGAGGCACCCCCAATTCACAATACATTGAAGAATACGTTCCGACGCGATCCTTTGGGATTCCTCGGGGAATTTGGATGACGACTATGACGCGCCCGGCTCCAACACAACTCAAACAGCTTACCGACTATCGAGAGGTAGCTCCTGCTGGCGTGCTGGATGAGATCTACGAGAAAGCCGGACTTCTCAAGGGCGCCAGCATGGTGCATGTGAACGCCACCGCGATCGGCGGCGGCGTGGCAGAGATTCTCGACAATTTTGTGTTGTTGATGAACGACGTCGGAGTGCGCACCGACTGGCGCGTGCTGCATGGCACCCTCGATTTCTTCGAGATAACAAAGAAGTTTCACAACACGCTCCAGGGCAATCGGGAGCTCAGCTTCAGCGAGGATGAGCTGGAGCTCTATAAGACCGTGAATCACAGATTCGCCAGCTGGGCGGATCTTGATCATGATTTCGTGATCATCCATGATCCGCAGCCGGCGGCGCTGGTGGAGTACTACGATCACAGTCATCCCTGGGTGTTTCGGCTGCACATCGACATCACGGATGCCAATCCTCAGGCCTTTGACTTTATGGCGCCCTACATTGAGCAGTATGATCGGATGATCGTTTCCGCCGAGGCTTACAAGCGCCCGGATCTGGGAGTTTCCCAGCAGATCATTTCGCCCTCCATCGATCCACTCTCTCCGAAGAATATCGATTTGTCGTACGAGCAGCGCATGGAGATCCTGCGTAAATACAAAGTGCCGACCGACAAGCGATTCATCACCCAGGTGTCGCGATTTGATCCCTGGAAGGATCCGGAGGGTGTGCTCTCAGTCTGGGAGCGTGTGAGACAGCAGGCAGATGTCCGCTTGATTTTCGCCTACGCGATGGCCCCCGACGACCCTGAAGGGGCGCGCATCTACCAAAGCATGGCGGAGGTCGCAGCCGAACACCTGGAGAGCGGAGACGTGCTCTTTGTTCAGGGCGACGACCCGCTGCTCGTCAACGCCATTCAGAGCACGGCCGATGTCGTGATTCAAAAATCGACCCGAGAAGGTTTCGGGCTGGTCATCACCGAGGCGATGTGGAAGGGTTCACCGGTGGTCGCTTCGAACGTGGGCGGAATACCGACCCAGATCGTCGATGGCGAATCGGGATTTCTGGTCGATCCTTACGACCTGGACGCGGTGGCCGAGACCGTCGTGCGGCTGCTGAATGATGAAGCTCTGGCAGCCGAGATCGGGGCCAATGCCCGGGAGCGGGTACGCGAACGCTTCCTGATCACGCGCCACATG
>FXBF010000886.1_pt1 | contig 10470 bp, 7 predicted proteins | sample 5335321 | NCBI WGS metagenome assembly FXBF01 (sample SAMEA103928391, study PRJEB20085) | sediment metagenome | isolation source: sediment | reverse complement strand
AGTGGCTGGGCAATCGGCAGCAGTGTTGTTATCATCCCGGCAGTTGCCCGCGCCGTCACAAACATGGCATCGAAAATCAAGACATTCTTGTTCGGCCTGATCGTAGGCACGCTCGTCGCGTTTCCGCTGGGCGTCAACTTCGGCAGAGGCAACCCACTCTTGAGCAACCCGTTGGCGCAACGTGATATCAAGGACAGGGTCGTGGAGAGCGTCAAGGCGGGCACCGGTAAAGCGATCGAGGGAGCCAAGGAGAAGATCCACGACGCGACGAGACCGGCGCGCGACGCCTTGAACCAGTAGCCCGCTACACGGACCGACCATCCGGCCGCTGGCCGCGACCGAAAGCGCGAGCGCGGGCACGCAGATACACGCGCCCGCGCGTGTCTATATCGGCTGACCGGATTGCGGGTGGGTCCGCTCCACCGGCGCCACCAGCTTGTTCAGCGCGTTGACGTAGGCCTTGGCCGACGCGATCACGATGTCCGTATCGGCCCCGTGGCCATTCACGATACGCCCGCCCTTTTCCAGGCGAACCGTCACCTCACCCTGAGAGTCCGTGCCGCTGGTGATGTTGCTGACCGAGTACAGCTGCAAGTAGCTACCGCTCTGGACCACGCTGTCGATGGCCTTGTAGGCCGCGTCTACCGGGCCGCTGCCGGGGGCGCGCGCTTGCTTCTCCTCGCCGTTGACGGCGAGCGCCACTGAGGCGTACGGGGTTTCCCCCGTCTGCGAGCATACCTTTAGCGACACCAGGCGCAAATGCTCGTTGGCAAGCTCGAGGCCTTCCTCCGTCACCAAGGCCTGCAGATCTTCGTCGAAGATCTCGTGCTTTTTGTCTGCCAGCTCTTTGAACCGCGCGAAGGTGGAGTTCAGCTGTTCCTCGGTGTCGAACTCTATGCCTAGATCCGCCAACCGGCCACGAAACGCATTGCGCCCGGAATGCTTGCCGAGCACCATACGATTTGTGCTCCAACCGACATCCTCGGCACGCATTATCTCGTAGGTCTCACGGCTCTTGATTACACCGTCCTGATGGATGCCGGCCTCATGTGCAAACGCATTGGCGCCGACGATGGCCTTGTTGGGTTGCACCGGGAAACCGGTGATGTTCGACACCAGACGGCTGGCCGGTACGATTTGGGTCGTGTCTATGCGTGTATCGCACGCGAACATGTCCTGCCGCGTGCGCACGGCCATGACGATCTCCTCCAACGAGGCGTTACCGGCGCGCTCACCCAGACCATTGATTGTGCACTCCACCTGGCGCGCGCCTTTCATCACCGCCGCCAGCGAGTTGGCGACGGCCAACCCCAGGTCGTTGTGGCAATGCACCGAGAACACCACCTTGTCCGAGTTAGGCACGCGCTCCAGCAACTCGGCGATCAGCGAACCGAATTGATTGGGCAGATTGTAGCCGACGGTATCTGGAATATTGACAGTACTCGCACCGGCGTCGATGACCGCTTCGATAATGCGACACAGAAAGTCCGCCTCCGAGCGCCCTGCGTCTTCCGGTGAGAACTCGACGTCATCAGCGAATCGGCGGGCCTGCTTCACTGAGGCCACGGCCCGCTGCACAACCTCGTCGGGTTGCATTCGCAGTTTCTCGCGCATGTGGATCGGCGAGGTGGCGATAAACGTATGGATGCGCCCGGAGCGGGCGGACTTGATCGCTTCGCCCGCACGTTCGATGTCACCGTCCACGGCTCGCGCCAGCGCGCAGACGGTGCTTTCGCGTACCGCCTCACAGACCGCTCTGACGGCGTCAAAGTCACCAGGGCTCGCTGCCGGAAATCCTGCCTCGATCACGTCCACGCGCATCTTGTCCAGGACCCTGGCAATGCGTACCTTCTCCTCGCGATTCATGGACGCGCCCGGGCTTTGCTCCCCATCACGCAGGGTCGTGTCGAAAATAATTAAATGTTCGCTCATTTCTCGTATCCTCTCGGATGAGGGCCAACGGCTTCTCGCCGTGACCGCTTACACGAAGACAATAATAACCTGATATTTGCGAGCTGAATGGAGTGTGTGCGCCTAGCGGCGCAGCAGTCGCAGGGAAAGCAGCAAGAGCGAAACGCGGGAGAACAGGGATAGCTCGCCGTAGCCGGCGCGAGAGCGGTCGGCGAAAGCGATTTGCGTTGATTCAGCGTGTCCAGGTTGCATGATCTGCGTGATCCGCGGGATCAACACCATATACTAATGGCAAACGCAGGAAAATTCAAAGCTTCTTTGAGTGTTCAGGCTGGCGCTCCGGCGTGCGCCGCAGCCGTTTCCAGGCCGCTAGCGCCGGCCCGGAGGCTGCATACCCCAGGAAAAACATGAACAGCACCTGGGGCGGATCGAGGAAAACCAGCACAAACAGCAGCGGCACGGAAAGCACGGTCACGAACGGCACCCGGCCCTTCAGGTTCAGATCCTTGAAGCTGCGGTAACGGAAGTTACTCACCATCAGCACCCCCGCCAAAACGGTCACCAGCAACGCCAGAATGCTGATTTCCTTGCCGGGGACGCCATAGCTGTACAGGACCCAAACAAACGCCATCACGACGGCTGCAGCCGCCGGGATCGGCAACCCCTGGAAGTAACGCTTGTCCGGCGATGCCAGTTGGGTATTGAAGCGAGCCAATCGCAGGGCCCCGCAGGCAACATAAACGAAGGCCGCCAGCCAGCCAAGCTTGCCCATCCCCGACAGCGCCCATTCGTACATCACCAGCGCCGGCGCGAGGCCGAACGACACCACGTCCACGAGGCTGTCATACTCGGCGCCAAAATCGCTTTCGGTGTGCGTCCAACGCGCGACCCGCCCATCGAGTGTATCCATGATCATGGCGATAAAAACGGCGAGCGGAGCGTATTCGAAGTTGCCGTTCATCGCCTGCACCATGGCAAAGAACCCGGCAAACAGGCCCCCTGTGGTGAACAGGTTGGGCAGAATATAGATGCCCCTGCGTGGGTGGTCGTCCGCTCTTTTTAGACGCTTTTTCGCAGTCGTGCGCATGCTCAGTGGACCAGAAACGCTATGATATCAGTGCCTGCTTTCACCTTATCGCCCAGCGCCACCCTGATCTGGCTGCTGGGCGGCATATAGACGTCCACGCGGGAACCAAACCGGATGAAACCGTAACGTTCACCCTGCGCAATACGTTCACCGGGCTGAACATCACAAAGTATACGCCGGGCAAGCAGTCCCGCAACTTGCACCACGACGATGTCATCGTGCTCATCGGTCTGAATCCACAGCGCATTACGTTCATTTTCGTCGGAGGCCTTATCCAGCGCCGCATTGAAAAAACGCCCATGCCGATACCAGCGCTCCATGATCCTGCCCTCTGTCGGGCTTCGATTCGAGTGCACGTTGAACACGTTCATGAAAACGCTTACCCGTTTTGCGCGGCGATCGAGATAGGGATCATGCGCATCACCGACAGCGATAACGCGGCCGTCCGCGGGACATACGAGCCCCAGCGGGGCGGCCGGGATGTTGCGGGGGGGGTCACGGAAAAACTGCAATACGAAAACAAAGCCGAGCCACAACGGCAGTGCCCACAACCAACCCAGGTAAGCTTGCACACCGAGCGCTGCCGCGCCGGCGACGACTGCGTGCAGCCAGCCTTCGCGCGCCAACAACGGCTGCCTAGCCTTGGCCATGATACCGTGACTGACTCAATTCAACCCGCACTGCAGCCGCGCGCCACAAGGCCGAGGCGTGATCTCTCTAATTCTTTTCCTTGTCGACCAGCTTGTTAGCCTTGATCCAAGGCATCATTTCGCGCAGGCGTGCGCCGACCTCCTCGATCGGGTGCTCGTTGGCCTTGGCGCGCAGATCCCGAAAGTGCTTCCCGCCGGTTTCGTTCTCTTTCATCCACTCGCGCGCGAACTCGCCGGACTGAATCTGCTTCAGGATCTTTCTCATCTCCGCCCGGGTTTGCTCGTTGATCACGCGCGGACCGCGCGTGAGATCGCCGTACACGGCGGTGTTAGAGACGGAGTAGCGCATATTCTGAATTCCGCCTTCGTACATGAGGTCGACGATCAGCTTCAACTCGTGCAGGCATTCGAAGTACGCCATTTCCGGTGCGTAACCGGCCTCCGTGAGCGTCTCGTAGCCTGCCTGCGCCAGTGAGGCGAGTCCGCCGCAGAGCACCGTCTGCTCGCCGAACAGGTCGGTTTCCGTTTCCTCGCGAAAGCTGGTCTCGATGATGCCCGCACGCCCGGCACCGATGGCCGCAGCATACGAGATCGCCAGTGCCCGCGTCTCACCGGAGGCATCCTGAGCTACCGCGATCAGCGACGGGATACCGCCACCCTCAGTATAGGTTGAACGCAACAGGTGGCCCGGACCCTTGGGCGCCACCATAAAAACGTCCAGATCCGCGCGTGGCTCGATGAAGCCGAAGTGGATGTTGAACCCGTGCGCAAAAGCCAGCGCGGCGCCGTGTTTGAGGTTGGGCTCTACGTGGTGCTTGTAAAGCGCCGCTTGTTTCTCGTCGGGCGCCAGGATCATGGTCACATCGGCACCGCCTACGGCGTCGGCAACGGTCCTTACCGGCAGCCCCGCCTTTTCCGCCTTGGGCCACGAGGCCGAGCCCTCGCGCAGGCCCACGACTACGTCGACGTGGCTATCTCTGAGATTCAGCGCATGGGCATGCCCCTGCGAGCCGTAACCAATGATCGCTACCTTCTTGCCTTGAATAACCGATGCGTCAGCGTCTTTGTCATAATAGACTTTCATGTTCTCACCCTTTGCGGCCAATAATCGCCGCGCAGTCTGTTGCCCAGTGGACGTCGGCCAACCCCCCGTTCGCGCTCAGCGCTTGCACCGCACGGGTCACCGACCAGGAACGACTTCTTAGCGTGTACCGCCAACGGGCGCCCGCCGCGGTGACGCGAAGCGCAGCCAAGTCCAGGGCAAGATCGGTCAAGCAGCACTTGGTCAGGAACTTGAAAGACGTCTTCCTGACCTGTTTCAACCCGCTGCGCTCAAAAAGTGGTTGCCGGATTCCTCTACTTTTCAACGGTTTACGGCCGCAGTAAAGATAACGACCCGCCGTCGTGCCGCTATCAGGCTGCCGACAAACAGCGTCTTTTCCATCAGCCGGTCAGACCCGAAGTCCTTTCTCTCCGCGGGCGATACCCGAGGTCCCGGAGCGCGCCAGCTCGATGATGCCTATTCCACGGATCGCCTCTACGAAAGCATCCAGCTTCTCGCCGGTGCCGGTCAGCTCGATCGCATAGGTAGTCTCGGTCACATCTATCACGTGTCCACGGAATATATCCACCAGTCGCTTGACCTCGTCGCGCGCGTCGCCGACCGCCCTGATCTTGATCAGCATCATCTCCCTTTCGATGTGCCGCCCCTCGGTCAGATCGCTCAGCTTCACGACCTCCACAAGCTTGTGGAGCTGTTTGGTGATCTGCTCGATTACATCATCCGACCCGCGCGTAACCAGGGTCATTCGTGACAGGGTCGCGTCTTCGGTTGGCGCTACGGTCAGGGAATCAATGTTGTACCCGCGTGCGGAGAACATATTGGCCACACGCGAGAGCGCACCGGCCTCGTTCTCTAGCAGGATGGAGATAATGTGCCGCATGCCTCTTACGCCAGCTCTCGTTTCGGCGGCACCTCTCCGGCCGAAGGCGACAAGTGCATCTCGTGGTGACCAGCGCCGGCAGCGATCATCGGATAGACATTCTCCGTCTGATCGGTGATGAAGTCCATAAAGACCAGGCGGTCCTTGATCTTCAGTGCCTCCTTGCACGCACCCTCCACATCGCCCGGCTTCTCAATGCACATGCCGATGTGGCCGAAGCTCTCTGCCACCTTGCAGAAGTCCGGCAACGCGTCCATGTAGGAGTGGGAGTAACGCCTATCGTAAAAGAACTCCTGCCACTGCCTGACCATACCCATGTAACGGTTATTGAGATTCACAATCTTGATCGGCAGATCGTACTGCTTGCAGGTCGACAGCTCCTGGATGCACATCAAGATGCTCGCCTCGCCCGTGACGCACACGACGGTCTCGTCCGGGTAGGCAAACTGCACCCCCATCGCCGCCGGCAACCCGAACCCCATGGTGCCGAGCCCGCCGGAATTGATCCAGCGGCGCGGTTTCCCGAACTTGTAGAACTGCGCCGCCCACATCTGGTGCTGGCCGACATCGGACGTGACGATGGCGTCCCCATGCGTGACCTGATAGAGCGTCTCCAGTACGTACTGGGGCTTGATGAGCTCGCTCTTACGATCGTAACTGAGGCAATCCACGGCACGCCAGGCCTGGATCTGCTTCCACCACGCCTTGATCGCCTCCTGGTCCGGTTTCCTGTCAGTGGCCCTGACCAGCGCGATCATGTCTTGGAGCACGCTGCGCGCACCGCCGACGATCGGTACGTCGACGGGTACGTTCTTGGAGATCGACGAGGGGTCGACGTCTACATGGATGATGCGCGCGTACGGGCAAAACTTGTTGACATCGCCGGTGATGCGATCGTCGAACCGCGCGCCGATGGTAACCAACACGTCGCAGTCGTGCATCGCCATGTTAGCCTCGTAGGTGCCGTGCATGCCCAGCATGCCGACGAACAACGGGTCCGTCGCCGGGTAGGCACCGAGCCCCATCAAGGTATTGGTGCACGGGTAACCCAGCAGCCGCACGAGCTCGGTCAGCGCCTCGGAGGCCTCATCCAGGATCACACCACCGCCGGTATAGATCATCGGCCGCTTGGCCGACAGCATCAGGTCCACGGCCTTCCTGATCTGGCCGGGGTGGCCGCGCGTCACCGGGTTGTAGGAGCGCATCTTGGCCGATTTGGGGTAGTGGTACTTCGTCTTGTGCGCCGTCACATCCTTCGGGAGGTCCACGTGCACGGGCCCAGGGCGCCCCGTGGATGCCAGGTAGAACGCCTTTTTGATCGTCATCGCCAGGTCCTTGACATCCCGCACCAGGAAATTGTGTTTCACGCACGGGCGCGTGATGCCGACCGCGTCGACCTCCTGGAAGGCGTCGTTACCGATCAGGTGGGTGGCCACCTGGCCACTGAGGATCACCATGGGTATGGAGTCCATGTAGGCCGTGGCAATCCCTGTGACCGCGTTGGTGATGCCGGGACCCGAGGTCACCAGCACCACGCCCGGCCTGCCGGTGGCGCGGGCATAGCCGTCGGCCGCGTGCGCCGCCCCTTGCTCGTGGCGCACCAGGATATGCTTGACCTTGTCCTGCTTGAAAATGGCGTCGTAAATATGCAGAGCGGCACCCCCAGGGTAGCCGAAAACGTATTCCACGCCCTCATCCTGCAAACAGCGGACTAGGATGTCCGCACCCGTCAATTCCACGTTCACCTGAGACAACGCCACGACCGCCTCCTAAAAAAAATGCCCGAACCACGGGCATTACACGCTACTGGTTCAGTTATGACAAATTACCCACAGTTGTACAGTGGGTCAATAGCGCACGCGGAAAAAACAGGGATTCTTAGTGACCTACGCGGCACGCGGCCTCGTCTGCGTCACGCTATTGCCGCCGCCACGTGGTCCCGCCCGCGTTATCCTCGAGCACGATGCCATGAGCCGTCAGCTGCTCGCGAAGGCGGTCGGCCTCGGCCCAGTCCTTGCGCCGCCTCGCCTCCGTGCGCCGCTCGATGAGCGCTTCTATCTCCTCGGCAGACGGGCCTGCAGTCGATTTGGCCTCAGCACGGGCTTGCGGGGCTACACCGGTCTCAAACTTGGCCTGCAGAAATTCTTCCGGATCCCGCTGCAGCAGGCCCAGCACGCCGCCGAGCCGCTGCAGGGTGGTACCTTGGCGCGCGGCCTGTGCGCCGTTTCGAGCGCGCAGGCGGTTGACCTCGTGTGTCAACTCGAACATCACCGCCAGCGCCTCGACAGTATTGAAGTCGTCGTCCATCACCTGCGCGAACCGCACATCGAAGTCACCCTCCTTGAACAATGCGATCTGCGTAGAGCTGTCCTGCGCAATAGTGAGGCCGCGCAGCGCCAGGTACAACGAGGTGAGCGCCCCCTTGGCCTGCTCCAGCGCCGCGTCGGAGAAGTTCAAGGGGCTGCGGTAGTGGCTCGACAACAGGAAGAAACGCACGACCTCAGGGTCGTACTTCTGCAGGATTTCGCGGATGGTAAAGAAATTGCCCAACGACTTCGACATTTTCTGCTGGTCAATCTGCACGAAGCCGATATGCATCCAGGTGTTGACGAAAGTCCCGCCGGTGGCGGCCTCGGATTGTGCGATCTCGTTTTCGTGATGCGGAAACATGAGGTCCATGCCGCCGCCGTGAATGTCGAAGTGATTTCCCAGGCAATGCGTAGACATCGCCGAGCACTCGATGTGCCACCCGGGTCGCCCGGGGCCCCAGGGTGAGTCCCAACTTGGCTCGCCCGCTTTGGCGGCCTTCCAAAGCACGAAATCCGGTGGGTCGTGCTTGGCCTCGTCAACCTCCACGCGCGCGCCTGCGCGCAGGTCCTCGAGCTGCTTGCCGGAGAGCGCGCCATAGCGGCGAAAACGACTGACGTCGTAATAGACGTCCCCGTTCTCTCCGACGTAGGCATGCCCGTTGTCCAGCAGCGCCGAAATCAGATCCTGGATATGGGCGATGTGCTCGGTCGCACGCGGCTCGGCATCCGGCGGCAACACACCCAGCGGTGCAGTGTCCTCGTGCATCGCCCGGACAAAACGGGCCGTAAGGCTATTTATGTCTTCGCCGTTCTCGCAGGCGCGCTGGATGATCTTGTCGTCGATGTCAGTGATATTGCGTACATAGGTCACGCGATACCCGCTTGCACGCAGGTAACGCACGACCATGTCAAACACGACCAACACGCGCGCATGACCGAGGTGACAGTAATCGTATACGGTCATACCGCACACATACATGCGGACATGGTTCGCCTCGATCGGTGAGAATACTTCTTTCTTCCGGCTCAGGCTGTTGTAGATTTGGAGCATAACGTCAGTTGCAAGTAGCCAGTAGCGAGTAAAAACAAGACGATGCCACGGCCCGAAAAACCCCCAAATGGTCGAGCCAACTCCTACCCAGGTTCATCGGCCCCTTGAGGCGGTTTCCTTTGCATATTCTATGCGTTTACGGATGCGGTCCGGTGGCATGATTGCAAGCAAGCGGGCAAGCTCAGGCCCTCTCGCCTTGTTGGTCAGTGCCGCCCGCAATGGTTGAAATGCGGCGGCCCCCTTGCGTCCCGTGCGCGCCGGCAGCTCGCGCCCAACTAATATTTGTGGATCTCCATGGAACCGTTCGTACAATTCCAAAAAGCTGTCGAAATAGCCCGCGGGCGTAGCGAGAACGATATCCCGCGCCTTGCCGGTCAAGGCGAACGATTCATTCGCATAAAGAACTCGCGCCCACTCGAGCGCATCAGCAGGAAAGCTCAGATTCGGGCGTAGCACCTCCACAAAGTCGTCGCGCGCCCCCTCCGGTACCAGTGCATGCACCGGCTCGCGCATCCAGCCCCACAGCTCGCCCACCGAGGCCAAACGCACTGCCTCGCGCTGCCAGTGCATGAGCTGCGTCTCATCAAACCGCGCGGGCGCGCGATGCAGGCGCGCGATGTCGAAGCCCTTCGCAAGCGCATCCAGGGTCAGCAAGTTATTGTCATCGTAGCTATGGCCCAGACGCGCCAGGTAGTTGTTTATCGCCAACGGCAGAAAACCAGTTTCGCGCAGCTCTCGTATCGTGCGGCTGCCCTCGCGCTTGGACAGTGGCGCACCGCCGGCACCGACCACCAGCGCGATGTGGGCGTAATCGGGAACCGACAGATCAAGCGCCCGCAGGATCAGCATCTGCCGCGGGGTGTTTGTCAGATGATCCTCACCACGCACAGCCAGCGTGACGCCCATGAGCGCGTCGTCCACGGCGTTGCTGAAAAAGAATGCCGGTGTACCATCAGATCGGCGAATGACGAAATCGCCTATATCTTCGCTCGAGTAGCGCTGTAGCCCACGCACCCGATCCGCGTACTCGAGGACCTCCCCCGGCTTGACATGAAACCGCAGTGTCGCGGGCGTGCCTGCGCCCAGGCGCGCAGCGACCTCCTCGTGTTTCAGCCGGCGGCATCGTCCCGAGTAGCGCGGCGGGCGACCGGCGGCGCGCTGCGCCTTTCGTTCCATTTCCAGCTCGCGCTGGCTGCAAAAACAATGATAGGCCAGCCCCTGGTTTTCCAGCTCGGCGAAGTAGCGCTCGTAGAGCGAGGCCCGTTGCGACTGCAGGTACGGACCGGACCCGCCGCCGACCCCGGCGCCCTCTTGCCACTGCAGGCCCAGCCAGCGTAGATCCTCTTGCAGCGCCTGCGTGTACTTCTCATGGCCACGCGCGGCATCGGTATCCTCGATGCGCAGCAGAAACACGCCACCCGCCTGTCGCGCGATCAGGAAGTTGAACAGGGCCGTTCTCACGTTTCCCAGGTGCAGTAATCCGGTGGGGCTGGGGGCAAAACGGACCTTGGTGAATCGG
>FXBF010000885.1_pt1 | contig 10474 bp, 14 predicted proteins | sample 5335321 | NCBI WGS metagenome assembly FXBF01 (sample SAMEA103928391, study PRJEB20085) | sediment metagenome | isolation source: sediment | reverse complement strand
GTAGGTCGGATTAGCGTAGCGTAATCCGACAAATCGGCTTAACTTAGTGCCATTCCAGCCTGACCCGATTTCTTTAGCGGCCCTCGGTTTTCTCCACCCCGCAGCGCTCGCAGCGGTAGCAGGTCACCAGGCGCCCCTGCCTGGTGTCAAACGGTGTATTCACCACAACCCATTTGTGAAAGCCACGCCGGCACAGGGTATTGCCCGTGTGCTTTTTCGCAACCCGTGGTGTCTTGAAGGGCACAACATTGCTCATGCGGCTACTCCGGAAAAATGCGCACATTTGTCCCTATGCGTTTGAACCCGCTACTATACGCCACCTATGTGGGCGCAGCTCGTCGCAGTCATCGCTGGTTTCGTTTTACTTGTCTGGGGCGCAGATCGCTTTGTCATGGGCGCTGCTGCGACTGCCCGCCTGTTAGGCGTCCCCCCCCTACTGATCGGCCTGACCATTGTCGGCTTCGGCACCTCCGCACCTGAAATACTGGTTTCGGCGGTCGCCTCCATGCAGGGCAATCCCGGGTTGGCGATCGGCAATGCAATTGGTTCGAATATTACCAATATCGCGCTGATTCTCGGCACCACGGCGCTGGTTGTACCCCTGGCGGTCGATTCCGGAACCATGCGCCGCGAAATGCCCATACTTATCGGCACAACGGTATTTGCCTGGCTGCTGCTGGGCGACGGCAAACTGGGTTTCGGCGATGGTCTGGCCCTGCTGATCGGCCTGCTGGTTATGTTGGGCTGGGTCATCTACGTAGGCCTGTCCTCGCACGACAGCAAGGACCCCCTGGCGGCGGAATATGCCGCCGAAATTCCCACCGATCTGTCGCTGACCCGGGCGCTGTTCTGGTTGCTGATTGGCGGCATTGTGTTGCTGGCCGGCTCGCGCATGCTGGTATGGGGTGCGGTGGACATCGCCCAGTATTTCGGCATCAGCGACCTTATTATCGGGCTAACCATCGTCGCTCTGGGTACCAGCCTGCCGGAACTGGCCGCAGCCATCGCCAGTGCACTGAAGAACGAGCCGGATATCGCCATCGGCAATGTCATCGGCTCCAACATGTTCAACCTGCTTGCGGTACTGGGAATTCCGGGTATCGTCAGCCCTTCTGTGATCGATCCCGCGGTACTCAGCAGGGATATGCCAATCATGGTGGCGCTCACGGTAGCCCTGTTGATCATGGCTTACGGATTTCATGGCAAGGGCCGCATCAATCGCCTGGAAGCCACCCTGCTGCTCGCCGCCTATGCCGGCTACCAGACCCTGTTATACTTCACCGCTGTCAAATGAAACCACGTATATGAACGATTCGACCTTGAAAAAACTGGGTCTGGCGGTTCTGGAAACGGAATCCGCCGCGGTAAATGCACTGAAAGCACGTATTGACGATGATTTCGTACGAGCCTGTCGCTACATGCTGGACTGCGAAGGACGCGTGGTCGTCATCGGCATGGGCAAATCCGGCCATATCGGCAGCAAGATTGCGGCGACGCTGGCCAGTACCGGCACACCGGCCTTTTTCGTCCATCCCGGCGAAGCCAGTCATGGCGACCTGGGTATGATTACCGCTAAGGACGTTGTTCTGGCGCTGTCCAACTCGGGTGCCACCGTGGAAATCCTGACCATCCTGCCGATCATCAAGCGCCTGCACGTACCTTTGATTGCGCTGACCGGCAACCCGCGATCTGAGCTGGCCGAGGCCGCCAACGTCAATATCGATGTTGGTGTCGAGGAGGAGGCCTGTCCGCTGGGCCTGGCGCCTACTGCCAGCACCACCGCGGCACTGGCCATGGGTGACGCTCTGGCGATTTCATTACTGGAAGTGCGCGGCTTCACCTCGGACGATTTTGCGCGTTCACACCCGGGGGGCAAGCTCGGCCGCCGCCTGTTACTGTTGATCGATGACCTGATGCATACCGGCGAGCGGGCACCAAAAGTCTGCTCCGGCACCCTGATCTGCGATGCCCTGCTGGAAATCACGCGCAAGGGCCTGGGCACAACGGCGATTGTCGACAGCAACAATATCGTTCAGGGTATTTTTACCGATGGTGATCTGCGCCGTGCACTGGACCACGCCGTTGACCTCAACGCCACGCCGATAGATGAACTGATGACCCGCGATTGCACGCTGATATCTCCGGGCCTGCTGGCAGCAGAGGCATTGCAGATAATGGAGACCGGAAAATTCAACGCTCTACTGGTTGTCGACGACGACAAACGCCTGGTAGGCGCCCTTAACATGCATGACCTGTTACGTGCGGGTGTTGTGTAAGACCATGAAAGATATCCTCGAAAAAGCTGCGCGCATCAAGCTGCTGATTTTTGACGTCGACGGCGTACTCACAGACGGCAGCCTGTTCATCGACGATAATGGAAATGAATACAAGGCCTTCCATTCGCAGGACGGACACGGTATCAAAATGCTGCAAAAGCACGGCGTGCGTTGTGCCATCATTACCGGCCGCAGCTCGAAACTGGTGGAGCACCGCATGCGCAACCTGGGCATAGACCTCATCTACCAGGGCCAGCACAACAAGCTGGAAGGCTTCGCCGATCTGCTGAAGCGCGTGGATCTGGACCCGGAACAGGTGGCCTACGTGGGCGATGACGTCGTAGACTTGCCGGTGATGCGCAAGGTCGGCCTGGCCATCGCGGTTCAGGATGCCCATCACTGGGTGCTCAAACATGCCCACTGGCAAACACCCCGCCCGGGTGGGCGTGGCGCCGCGCGCGACGTCTGTGAAATGCTTATGGAAGCACAGGGCGTCTTGCAGCGGGAACTGGAAGGCTACCTGTGACCCGTAGCCGGCACTGGATAGCTGTCTCTGCCCTGGCTACAGCAACTGTGGCCGCCCTGTTGCTGTATCTGTACACGGGTCAGCTGGAGGACCGCAACTCCGGCGGATCATTGCAGCCCGACCTCTATATCAACCAGCCACACTGGACAGTGTTTAACCAGCAGGGGCGGCCAGGCAGGCAACTGCGCGCCGGCCGACTGGAACAGTGGCCGAATGAAAACGGCGCACGACTGACGGAACCGCAGCTCGACATCAGTGACCGGACGCAGCGTTGGTGGCGGGCAACGGCTCGTCGGGGCCGTATAAACCAGGATGACCGCTCCATTCTGCTGGAGCAGGAGGTCGTCCTGAAACGGGAACCGGATGACCACGGCCTGGTCATAAAAACCGGTCGACTGCATATTACGCAGAACGGGGACGCCATCGAGACAGACGACGCGGTTGTGTTAGCCTCGGGGAGCTGGCATTTTACCGCCATGGGGCTGCGCACCAGTCTGGGCCGGCAGCGCCTGGAGCTGCTCAACAAGGTACGAGGCAGACATGAATAGACTGTGGAAGCGCTGCTTGTTGCTGGCATTGATCCTGTTCCCGGTAGACAGCTGGGCGCTTTCGAGTGACCGGGAACAGCCCATGTTGATCGAAGCCGACCGTGCCGAACTCGACGATGCCAATGGCATCAGCATCTATCGCGGTAATGTCAGGGTTACCCAGGGTACGTTGCTGCTCACAGGCGATATCATGACCGTCTACACCAAGGGAGACGATGTCAAAAAGGTCATCATGGAAGGCCAACCGGCAACCTACCAGCAGCGGCCCGATAACAAGGACAAGGATGTGAGTGCCAGTGCGCTGCACATGGAGTACTTCACCGACCCGGAAAAGATTATTTTGACAAAACAGGCCGAGGTCGAGCAGGAAGGCGATGTACTGCGCAGTGAACGTATCGAATACGATGTGCCCACGGACAAGGTCAATGCAGGCACAGACCAGCCGAATGAACGCGTACGCATCACCATTCAGCCCAAATCCGGCAAAGAGAAGAAGACGCCCACCACACCATGAGCCGCCTGGAAGCCCGAGAACTGAGTAAAAGCTATTCAGGCCGCGCGGTCGTGGATGGCGTATCCCTGCACGTGGACAGTGGCGAGGTAGTCGGTCTGCTGGGCCCCAACGGTGCCGGCAAAACCACCTGTTTCTACATGATCGTCGGACTGGTACCCAGCAACGGCGGTTCGGTATGGCTGGACGACAAGGAACTGACACACTTTCCGATGCACATTCGCGCCCGTAACGGCGTGGGTTATCTGCCGCAGGAAGCCTCGGTATTCCGCAAACTCAGCGTGGCGGACAACATCCTCGCCGTGCTGGAAATACGCAAGGGTTTAAGTCCACGGCATCGTGCCGATAAACTGGAAGAACTGCTGCAGGAACTGCATATCAGTCACCTGCGCGACCAGAAGGGCCTGAGCCTGTCAGGCGGCGAACGTCGCCGTGTGGAGATTGCACGGGCGCTGGCGATGGAGCCACGATTTATTCTTCTGGATGAACCCTTCGCGGGTGTCGATCCGATTTCGGTCATCGATATTCAGCGCATTGTGGAACACTTGACCGAGCGCAATATCGGGGTGCTGATTACAGACCATAATGTTCGCGAGACACTGGGTATTTGTAATCGCGCCTACATTATTGGCAGTGGCCAGACACTGGCTGAAGGACCACCGGATGATATTTTGCAGAACCAGAAAGTACGTGACGTCTACCTTGGCGACCATTTCAGGATGTAACACGAATGGTGCTCATTTAAGCCGAAAACACCCCTCATGGCGGAGAATGCTCGTCATTGCGAGCATCTCACCCCGCTGCGCGGCGACGAATCGAGGAAGAACTAACCCGTCATTGCGAGCGCAGCGCGGCAATCTCGTGACGTGGCATCAGCCGGTTGGAGATTGCCACGGCGCTACGCGCCTCGCAATGACGAGGTGGATGCGATATCAAAAAAACAGCAATAAATTGCCCGCTGGCATAATAAATGCAGTAAGCTCTGTATCTGTAACCGGTAGCGGCTCTGCCCGGGACCGTGAAACAGAGATCCAGTAAGTCTTTATGAAGCAGTCCATCCAACTTCGGCTCGGCCAGCACCTGACAATGACGCCCCAGTTGCAACAGGCGATCCGTCTGCTGCAACTCTCCACAGTGGAACTGCAACTCGAGGTTCAGGGTGTCCTGGACTCCAACCTGATGCTCGAACCTGACGAGGCTGAAACGCCACCCGGTACCGACAGCAGCACGGAAGCCGGCCAGGAGCAACGCAACCGGAACGAGACCGAAGCCGCCGGCAGCGAAACACCCGAAGACGCTCCCGAACCGGACATTCCAGGCACCACAGAGACTATCCCGGAAGACCTGCCGGTCGATACCAATTGGGAAGACACCTATGACATGGGGGCCACCAGTTTCAGCGCCCCCGCCGATAGCGATGGCAGGGACTTTTTTGAAACCCATAGCGGCTCCGGCGAAAGCCTGCACGAACACCTCACCTGGCAACTCGATCTGACCCGCTTCAGTGACGTCGATCATATGATTGCCCAGGCCATTCTGGATTCCATCAACGATGACGGTTACCTGAACGCCACGCTCGAAGAACTGCTCGAGGGCCTGGGGCTGGACCCTGAAATGGAAATAGGCATCGAGGAAATCGAGGCCGTGTTACACCGTATCCAGCACTTTGACCCCGTCGGCATCGGTGCCCGCGACCCGGCCGAGTGCCTGATCATTCAGCTGCAGGCGCTGGATCCCGACACTCCATACCGCGAGCAGGCGCTGCAATTGGTGCAGGAACACGTCACACTACTGGGAAATAGGGACTATAATCAGATTATGCGGCGTATGAAGCTGTCTGAACTGGAGCTTCAGAACGTGCTGAAACTGGTCCAGTCGCTGAACCCGCGACCCGGGTCACAGATTACCAGCGCCACGCCGCAGTATGTGGTACCAGATGTATTTGTCTTTAAAAACAAGAGCAAGTGGCAGGTGAACCTGAATATCGAAGCCGCACCCCGGTTACGCATCAACAGTCATTACGCCAGTCTGGTGAAGCGGGCCGATAACAGCGAAGACAACACCTATCTGCGCAACCACCTGCAGGAAGCGCGCTGGTTCCTGAAGAGCCTGCAAAGCCGTCACGAAACACTGCTCAAGGTAGCGCGCTGTATTGTCGATCACCAGCGCAATTTCTTCGAATACGGCGATGAAGCCATGAAACCGCTGGTGCTGCGCGATATCGCCGAAACGGTGGAGATGCACGAGTCCACCATTTCCCGTGTTACCACACAGAAATACATGCATACACCGCGCGGCATCTACGAGTTCAAGTATTTCTTCTCCAGCCACGTTGGCACCGATGACGGTGGTGAATGCTCGGCAACCGCCATCCGCGCTATCGTCAAGAAACTGATCGCCGCTGAAACACCCATCAAGCCTTTGAGTGACAGCAAAATTGCAGCTCTGCTGTCAGATCAGGGCATTAACGTGGCCAGACGAACCATTGCCAAATACCGTGAATCGATGGCCATCCCCCCTTCCAATGAGCGTAAACGCCTCGCTTGAGGCAGTGGATGAGGAGTGTATCCATGCAAATAGATGTAACCGGACACCACGTCGAACTGACGGATCCGCTAAGAAACTATGTCAACGAAAAATTTGAACGGCTGGAGCGCCACTTTGACCACGTTACCGATGTTCACGTCATCCTTAGCGTCGAGAAGCTGCGTCACACCGCGGAGGCCACCATACACATCAGTGGTGGCAAGCTGTTTGCCGACAGCACCGACGAAGACATGTATGCGGCAATCGACAGCCTGACGGACAAGCTGGACCGGCAAATTAAAAAGCACAAGGAAAAACTGACCGATCATCACCGCATCGAAGGGGCGATGAAGAAGCAGGCTCCTCTACCATGACAGCGTGCGGGCAGCCTTGTATCAGGGCTGCCCGTCCTAACCAACAAGTATAAAATAATGCCAACTCCCGAACTCCTGCATCCTGCGCGCATTGCCTGCCAACAGGACTTCTCCAGCAAGAAACGCAGCCTGGAAATGCTCAGTATTCTACTGGCCAGCGCCGTACCGGATTACACTGAAGCCGAGATTTTCGACAGCCTGCTCGGACGCGAACGCCTGGGCAGTACCGGACTGGGCAACGGCGTCGCACTTCCGCACGGACGACTACGCGGCCTGAAACAGCCGATGGGCGCCCTGGTCACACTCCGGCAGGGGATCGATTTCGATGCCATTGACCAGCAACCGGTCGACCTGTTCTATGCCCTGCTGGTACCCGAAGAATCCAACGACGAACATCTGAAAATTCTGGCGCGACTGGCTGGTTTGTTCAGCAATCCGGATTTCTGCAGCAGGCTGCGCAGCTGCAACGACAGCAACCAGTGCCTCCAACTGATCAACAGCCAGGATAGTGACCAACAATTATCCGCATGAACATCGATGCTTCCGTCGGCACCCTGTTTGAAACCCTGCAACACAAACTGGGGCTGCAATGGCTGGGCAGCAAACTGGGTGAAAGCCGCGTCATCCAGAATCCGGAAACGGAAGGCATCGGTACTGCCCTGGTCGGACATCTGAACCTGATTCACCCCAACCAGGTACAGGTACTCGGCACAACCGAAATCCACTACCTGGACCGCCTGACCGAAAATTCCCGCCGCGACCTGATCGACCAGTTATTTGACGGCACCACAGACCTCATCGTGATTGGCGATCAGCAGGCCGTACCCAACGACATCAAACAACGCAGCGAAGCCAGTTCAACACCGCTATTCATCTCAAGTCAGTCCACCATAAAACTGGTTAACTACCTGCAATATTATCTGACCAGCCTGTTCGCGGAAAAAATCACCCTGCACGGTGTGTTCATGGAGGTTTTCAGCCTGGGGCTATTGATTACAGGTGATCCAAGCGTGGGTAAAAGCGAGCTGGCGCTGGAGCTGGTAGCCCGCGGCCACCGGCTGGTCGCCGACGATGCGCCGGTCTTTGCCCGTACATCCCCGGACACCCTGAGCGGCCGCTGTCCGGATGTGCTGCGTGATTTTCTGGAAGTCCGCGGCCTGGGTATTCTGAATATCCGCGCCATGTTCGGTGACAGCGCGATCAAGCAGAATCGCAACCTGCGCCTGATTCTGAAACTGGTGCCGATGACGGAAGAGCAGATGCACAAAATAGACCGGCTGCACGGCGCCCGCACCACCCAGACCATACTCGGCGTGGAAATTCCGGAAATCACCCTGCCTGTTGCGCCGGGCCGCAACCTGGCGGTACTGGCGGAAGCGGCCGCCCGCAACCATACCCTGCTACTGAAGGGCTACGATTCCGCCAAACTGTTTATGGAACGCCAGGCGCGGTTCATGGACAATAGCTAGTACCCGTCCATAAACGTATGATTCCCCCGGATCCCGTCTTCCCGGCGAATGCCGGGATCCAAAGGTTTCAATGGCTGGCTGGATTCCGGCATTCGCCGGAATGACGGAAGTACAGACTTATGAACAAACACTACCACTCCGAATTCAGGTTAGCGGGCATTTGGTGAAACTGGTTATTGTCAGCGGACATTCCGGCTCGGGTAAAAGTGTGGCTTTGCACACACTGGAGGACCTGGGTTATTACTGTATCGACAACCTGCCGGCCGGGTTGCTCAGTGCGCTGGCACTGGAACTGAAGCTGGCGCCTAATCCTGTTGAAGTGGCCGCCGTGGGTATAGATGCCCGCAATCTTCCGCAGGCTCTGCAGCAGTTCAACGACATCCTGGACCAGATTCAGAAACAGGGCGTCGAAAGTGAGATCCTGTTTCTCACCTGCAACACCGATACATTGATAAAGCGTTTCAGCGAAACCCGCCGCCGTCATCCTCTGAGCAGCGACAAGGTATCGCTCGCAGAAGCTGTTGAGCAGGAGAAGGCCCTGCTGGAACCTATCGCCAGACGGGCCGATCTGTTTATCGATACCAGTAAAACAACCATTCACCAGCTGCGCGGCCTGGTTCATCAACGTGTGGAGCGCCGCCAGGAAAGCCTTCTGTCGTTATCCTTCCAGTCATTTGGCTACAAACACGGCATCCCGACCGACGTAGACTTCGTTTTCGACGCACGCTGCCTGCCCAACCCCCACTGGCTACCGAACCTGCGCCCGTTGACCGGACGCGACCCGGACGTAATCAAGTACCTGGAAGGCGAAATTCTGGTAACACAGATGTACCAGGAACTGTGCAATTTTCTGAGTCACTGGATTCCGGCATTCGAGGCCGACAACCGCAGTTACCTGACCATTGCCATCGGCTGCACGGGCGGCCGGCACCGTTCCGTTTATCTGGCCGAGCGGCTGGCACGCCATTTCAAGGACCGTTACCCGAGTGTGGCAGTCCGTCACCGGGAGTTGTCGTGAAGGTCGGCATCCTGCTCATTACCCACGGTAACATCGGCGCTGTACTGTTGCAGTCAGCTACCGACGTGCTGGGCGTCTGCCCCTTGTCCACTACCACCATTTCAACCGCACCGGACTGTGACCCCGAGCGCGTGCTCACCTATGCCAAACAGGCCGCAGAGAAAATGGACTGCGGTGACGGCGTGCTGGTATTGACCGATATGTATGGCGCCACCCCCAGCAATATCGCCTGTCGCCTGCGCGAACTCCACGAAGTGCGCGTGGTATCGGGTCTCAACCTGCCGATGCTGATCCGGGTTCTGAATTATCCTGAACTGGATCTGGGCGATCTCATGCACAAAGCCGTCACCGGAGGCCGTGACGGCGTACTGATCTGTAACACCGAAGGCATTCCTTATGCAGGATAGGACTGTCACCATTATCAACAAACTCGGCCTGCACGCGCGCGCCGCTGCAAAACTGGTTACTCTTGCCGCCTCCTTCGCCAGCGACATAAAACTCGCGCGCAATGGCCAGCAGGTCAACGGCAAGAGCATTATGGGGGTCATGATGCTGGCCGCCTCCAGGGGCTGTGAAATCACCATAAGCGCCGATGGCAACGACGAAACCGAGGCGATCGACAGACTGACTGAACTCGTTACGCAGCGCTTTGGCGAAGACGAATGAGCATGTCAATTTCGGGTATCGGTATTTCGCGCGGTATTGCCATCGGCGCTGTCTACCGGCTGGAACAGGGTGATATCGAAGTCTACGAAGCAGCAATCCCCACGGACCTTGTTGAAAATGAAATCTCGCGCTTCCGACGTTCCGTACGCACTGCACGCCAGCAGCTGAAAGCCATTCGTAACAGCATCCCGGAAACCACGCCCGCCGATATTACCGATTTTATCGACACCCACTTACTCATGCTGGAAGACAGCATGCTGACTGCAGCGCCGGTCGAACTGATTCGCCAGCGCCAGTGCAATGCCGAGTGGGCGCTGAAAATCCAGCGCGATGCCCTGGCAAAAGTGTTTGACGAAATGGACGATCCCTACCTGCGCACCCGCAAGGACGACGTGGATCATGTTGTAACGCGCATTCTGCGCATTCTGATCGGCAAGGAGACGCACACCGACCCACAGGACAATACCCGCTTGCGTGACGCTATCGTGCTGGCCCACGACCTGACGCCGGCTGAAACCGCGTTATTACAACACCAGGGCATCGCCGGCTTTGTCACAGAA
>FXBF010000884.1_pt1 | contig 10475 bp, 7 predicted proteins | sample 5335321 | NCBI WGS metagenome assembly FXBF01 (sample SAMEA103928391, study PRJEB20085) | sediment metagenome | isolation source: sediment | reverse complement strand
CTACTTGCATATATCACTGACCGCGCAGCGCCTGACGCTGTGGCGTCATGGCGAACCCGTGTTGCGCTATGCCGTGTCCACCGCGCTTTACGGTGCAGGTGAAAGGACCGGCAGCGAACGGACTCCGCGTGGCTGGCATCGGGTCCGGGCGAGAATCGGCGCGGACTGTACTCCGGGCACGGTGTTTGTCGGACGCAGGCCGACCGGCGAGTGTTATACGCAGGCACTGGCCGATACCCACCCCGACCGGGACTGGATACTGAGCCGTATTCTCTGGTTGTGCGGTAACGAAGCGGGTAAAAACCGCTTCGGCGACGTTGACAGTATGCGCCGTTATATCTATATCCACGGCTGCCCGGACAAGGAGCCGATGGGTGAGCCGCGTTCGCACGGCTGTGTGCGCACGCGTAACACGGATGTCATCGAACTGTTCGACCAGGTAGCGGTGGGGCTGCCGGTGCTGATCGAGGAATGACCTGAAGCTCGCTCCGCCTTGTGGTAGCATTAACTACGAACGGCCCGTCCAAGCGGCCGGACTATTCGCTCTTCAGAACCAATGACAAGAATCATTACAATCACCAGCGGCAAGGCTGGTGTTGGCAAAACCGCTATTGCGGTCAACCTGGCTGCACAACTGGCGCAGCGCGGCCGGCGCGTCTGCCTGCTGGACATCGGCCGGGGGCCGGCCAATGTCAGCTCGATGCTTGGGCTCAGGCCACAGTACAGCCTCAGGGAATTGCTGCTTGGCGAGGCGACGCTGGCACAGACGTTGATCCGCAACTGTCACGGTTTCGATATCGTGCCCGGCAGCTCCCGCGACAGGTGGATGACCGCGCCCGGCGATGCACAGCTCTGCTGCCTGGCCGGCGCGCTGCGCGAGCTGGACAATTACGACTTTATTCTGATCGATTCAGCATCCGTTATTGCGCGCCATGTGTCGGCGTTCCTGCGAGCTGGTCCGGAAGTCATGCTGGTTATTACCCCGCAGCCTGGTTCGCTTACAGACGCTTACGCGCTGCTTAAGTCGCTGTACGCCGAGCACTATGAAGGCTGCATTCATCTGGTTGTTAATTTATCTATAAATCATACGATTGGAAGACATACTTATTGTAAGTTCAAAGAAATTGCCGATTTTTACCTGGATGTACAGCTGTCCCTGTCAGGTATGCTTGGCGATGACCCGAGCATGCCCCGGGCGATGCAGGCGCAACAGCCACTGGTCAGAACCAATCCCGATTCGATCACCGCGCGTGCTATTGAGCAACTGGCCGATCGGTTGTTGCTGGAACAGGACAGGGCGCATCAAACGGATATGCAGACGTTCCTTGCACGGTACCTGTACGCAAACGGTGTGAAGGCGGTGCAGGAAACGGAGGCCGGCTTCAAGCAGGATGTACCGGCCCGGGACAGTGACAACTTGCAACAGCAGATCGAAACACTGTCCATTCGCATCGATCAGCTGATTGCGGAGATCCAGCGCCTGAGAAGCAAAGTGTCGCCGCACGCCGACCTGTACACGCTGCCACGCGCCGGCAGGCGCGAGTCGTCCGCAAGCTGCACTGAAATCTGTGTGGCGATAAATACCGAAGTCGAGGAAGTGACAGTGCAGGGCGAGACCTTTTCGATATATCATATGCGACGGTCAAATGGTGACACGCAACGCTTCGCCTGCCACAGTCTCGATGATGATATTCAAGCACCCGAGCCACAAACCACATCCTCGTAGGCAGGCATGCCGGCCTACCTGATGTCCCGCCTGTTCATGGCGGCCTGGGTGATCTTCGGCGTCACCAGTCTGGTTTTTTTTCTTATCCACTGGGTACCCGGCGATCCGGTCGAGGTCATGCTGGGCGAATCCGCATCTGCTGTCGATCGTGAGGCCCTGCGCCAGGCCCTGGGTCTGGATCAACCCATACTCCGGCAATGGGGTTCTTTTTTAACAGGTGTGTTCACATTCGATCTGGGTGCCTCCCTGTTTTATCAGCAGCCGGTCATGGAACTGTTGAGCACACACTACATGGCGACGCTGGAACTGGCCGCGGCAGCCTTTGTTATAGCCATAATCATTGCCATCCCGCTGGGTGTTTTTTCTGCAGCACGTCAGGGGAGTGCCTGGGATTTTGGCGCGATGGGGTTCTCCCTGCTGGGTGTATCGGTACCCAACTTCTGGTTAGGGCCGTTACTGGTGCTGGTTTTTTCGCTGGGTCTGGGCTGGTTTCCGGTCAGTGGCCGGGAAGGCACAGGTGCGATAGTGTTACCGGCGATCACGCTGGGTACATCGCTGGCGGCCATCCTGTCGCGTATGGTGCGCAGCAGTCTGCTGGAGGTGCTCGGTGAGGATTTTATCCGTACCGCGCGCGCCAAGGGCCTGTCGGCCCGGCAGGTGCTGATCAGACACGGATTGCGCAACGCCTGGTTACCGGTACTGACCTTGCTGGGTATGCAGGTGGGTGCATTGCTGGGCGGCGCGGTTATTACTGAAATCATATTCAACTGGCCCGGTATCGGCTCGCTGCTGATAGAGTCGATTCAAAAGCGCGACTACCCGGTGGTGCAGGCCTGCGTGCTGCTGATCAGTCTTGCCTACGTCATGATTAACCTGATAACGGATCTGCTCTACGCCTGGGTGGATCCACGCATACGACTGGAGCACACATGACTCAGCCTGCCTGGCCGGTGGTGGTATTGCTGTTATGGGCGCTGGTCGCGTTGACAGCGAACTGGTTGCCCTTGCAGCCCGACCGGATTGTACTCGAAGCCATTCTGCACGGACCGGCGTGGCAACAGTGGCTGGGCGCCGACGACCTGGGTCGCCCGGTATTTGACCGTGTCCTGATCGGCGCCAGAACCTCGTTTCTGGTTGCCGGCTGGGTAGTCAGCCTGTCAGTCGTGGTCGGGACATTGCTGGGAAGCACTGCGGCCTACCTCGGCGGTGTCTGGGATCGTGCGCTGGTCATGATTGTCGATATCTTCATGGCATTTCCGGGCATACTGCTGGCGATAGCGCTGGCCGGCTTGATGGGACCGGGCATAGAAAACCTTGTATTGGCGCTGACGCTGGTTGGCTGGGTAGGCTACGCACGGCTGGCACGTGCCCAGGTGCTGTCCGTGAAGCGCCGCGAACACGTGGTCGCGGCACAGGCGCTGGGGACCGGCACAGCACGCATTGTGATGCGCCATCTTGTTCCGCTGATCAGTGCGCCGCTGGTGGTAGAGGCAACCTTTGGTGTTGCCGCCGTGGTTATTGCGGAATCCGGCCTGTCCTTTCTCGGGCTCGGCGTTCAGCCGCCCGAGGCCTCATGGGGCAGCATGATACGCGACGGCGTGCGTTACATGCTGGTGGCGCCGCACCTGGTGCTGGTGCCCGGCGGCGCACTTTTCCTGGTAGTGTTGAGTGTGAATCTTCTTGGTGATCGTTTGCGCGACCACCTGGATGTGCGTAGCGTCAGGCGCATAACAGTGCAGGGGACTGGAAAATGAGTATCGGACCGGTCATGGCCGACATACAGGGTCTGGAGTTGCAAGCGGAAGAACGCGACATGCTGCTGCATCCAGCCGTGGGCGGTGTGATCCTGTTCAGCCGTAATTATGAGTCACCGCAACAGGTTCGTCGGCTGGCCAGTGAAATACACAGCCTGCGCCAACCCCCGTTGCTGATCGCGGTTGACCAGGAAGGTGGGCGTGTACAGCGTTTTCGTGATGGGTTTTTTCGCCTGCCGCCGGTTGGCCAGCTGGGCTCGATTTACGCAAAGAACAGCAAGCAGGCGTTGCTGCTGTGTCAGGAAGCCGGCTGGTTAATGGCCGGCGAAGTGCTTTCGGTTGGTGTCGATCTCAGCTTTGCACCGGTACTGGATCTGGACCTTGGTGTCTCGACAATCATTGGCGACCGTGCTTTTCATCGCGAGCCGGAGGCCGTCACCGAACTGGCGCTGGCCTATCAACGCGGCATGCACGAAGCCGGCATGGCAACGGTGGGCAAACATTTCCCGGGGCACGGTGGCGTTACTGCGGATTCGCACCACACGCTTCCCGAGGATGAACGTTCACTGGTCGACTTGCAGTTACAGGACCTGATCCCTTTTGAAAGGTTGATACGCAACGGTCTGAACGGAATAATGGCTGCGCATGTGCTGTATCCGCAGGTGGATACCCAACCGGCCGGTTTTTCCAGCCGCTGGTTAACCGGGGTTCTGAGAGAGTCATTGGGCTTTCAGGGTGTGATATTCAGCGATGACCTCAGCATGGGGGGCGCCGAGTGGGCGGGTGATTATCCCGAACGCGCGCGTGTGGCCTTGCAGGCAGGTTGCGACATGGTGCTGGTCTGCAATCAACCGCAGCACGCCGCCGAGGTTATCGAATCATTAACTAACCATAGTGATCCGGCGGCGCATTTGCGTCTGGCCAGGATGCATGGGTCGGCATTTCCCGAGCGCAGGGAATTGCTGGCATCCAGACGCTGGCAGGCTGCTGTGTCGTTGCTTGAACAGTGCGAGCCTGAACGCTGGCTGGATATGGATCTGGAGTAGAAGGAATACCGGTGGACACTAAAACAACTGTATTGAAATTAATTAACGAGTGGACCGGCGCGAACACCTGGGTGATCCAGGTGTTCGTGGTGGTGTTTATTGCGATGTTTTTCGATTTTGTTCAGCGCAGCCTGTTAAAACGCCTGCACAGAAAACTGGAGGGCACCAAGAATCCCTGGGACGACGCGCTGCTCAAGTCAGCGATGCGCCCGTTGAGTGCAATGATATGGGTCATCGGTATAACCTTTGCCGCCGATATCGTCAGAGCAGAAACACAGGCACTGCTTTTCCAGGCAATAGCACCGATCAGGTACGTCGGTATCATAGCCACACTGGCCTGGTTCCTGATACGCCTGGTCAGTAACATGCAGCAATCCATCATCGAACGCGGCATGGCCAGTGGCGAACCCTACGACCGCACCACGGCGGATGCAATCGGTAAGCTGACGCGCGTATCGATCCTGATTACCGTCACGCTGGTGATCCTGCAAACGCTGGGTTTCAGTGTTTCCGGGGTGCTGGCATTTGGCGGTATAGGCGGTATCGCGGTCGGTTTTGCCGCCAGAGACCTGTTGGCGAATTTCTTTGGCGGCCTGATGCTTTACCTCGACCGGCCTTTCAGCGTCGGTGACTGGATCCGCTCGCCCGACCGCGAAATCGAGGGAACGGTAGAGAGTATCGGCTGGCGCCTGACGATGATCCGCAGTTTTTCGAAACGGCCCATCTATGTGCCAAATTCCGTGTTTGCCACCATCGCCGTGGAAAACCCCTCACGCATGACGCACCGGCGTATCAACGAAACCATCGGTATACGCTACGATGACGCCGACAAGATGGGCGCTATAGTAAAGTCCGTAGAAACCATGTTGAGAGAGCACCCGGAAATTGACAGCTCGCAGACCCTGATGGTGCACTTCAACAGCTTTGCGCCATCATCGCTGGATTTCTTCATATACACCTTCACCCACACGACCAACTGGACGAAGTATCACGCTATCAAGCAGGACGTGTTATTGAAGATCGAAAAAATTATTCGCGCGGCGGACGCCGAGATCGCCTTCCCGACATCGACCGTCCACGTTTCGGGGAGTCTTGTGGAGCATCAGTAATGGAGTGGCAGGCCGTCGGAAACTATAATCAGCGCAGATGACTATCAACACCGACAAGGTACAGGCTGTACTCGAAAACGCGGACCTGTTGTTTTCACAAAAAGAGGTCGAGCAGGCGCTGGATCGTCTTGCCGGCGATATTGAACAAGTGCTTGGCGACCGGGATCCGCTGGTGTTGTGCGTTATGACAGGTGGCCTGGTGCCGACGGGCGAATTGTTTACGCGCCTGGATTTTCCGGTTCAACTTGACTACCTGCACGCCACCCGCTACCAGGGCACCGTGGGTGGTAACAAATTAAAATGGATAACGGCGCCATCACAACCCCTTAACGGGCGCACCGTGCTGGTGGTCGACGATATCCTGGACGAGGGGCTGACCCTGGCCGCGATCCTCGACTATTGCAGGGAGCAGGGCGCCAGCGCGGTCTACAGTGCGGTGCTGGTGGAGAAAATACATGACCGCAAGACCGATGGACTGCAGGCGGACTTCGTGGGCTTGCAGGTCGAAGACCGCTACGTGTTTGGTTACGGTATGGATTACCATGGCTATCTGCGTAACGTGAAGGGCATTTACGCTGTCGCTGACAGTTAACAAAGGGATTCCTATGGCAGACCTGGCAATTATCGGCGGTACCGGACTGACTACGCTCAAGAACCTCGAAATCACCCGGCGTGAGGTGATGCGTACGCCCTATGGTGAGCCGTCCGGACCGTTGCTGCACGGCAAGCTATGCCACCAGGATGTGATTTTTATTCCCCGGCACGGGCGTGGACATACCATCCCGCCGCATATGGTGAATTACCGGGCCAATATCTGGGCTCTGCGGGAAGCCGGGGTGCGCAACGTGATTGCGGTCGCGGCTGTCGGTGGCATTCACGAGGACATGCAGCCGGGACGGCTGGCAATACCCGACCAGATAATCGATTACACCTGGTCGCGCAAACATACTTATTTCGAGAGTGAGCTCAGCGAAGTCACGCACACAGATTTTACCAGGCCCTACAGCGAGGAAATAAGGAACCTGTTGATCGCTTCAGCGCGTGAACTGGACTTGCAGGCCGTCGAGGACGGCGTATACGCGGCAACCCAGGGGCCGCGGTTGGAGACGGCTGCCGAGATCGACCGCCTGGAGAGGGATGGCTGCAGCATGGTGGGTATGACCGGAATGCCGGAAGCGGCCCTGGCACGCGAGTTGGGACTGGATTACGCACATTGTGCAGTAATCGCCAACCGCGCGGCGGGGCGGGGAACAGGTGCGATCAGTATGGCGGATATCGAGCAGAATCTGGCATCAGGCATGGAGCAGGTACGCTGCCTGCTGGAAGCAGCAATCCCGCTGCTGGATAGTGCAGCCTGTACTTTATAACGGGCCTGTAAACACAACAATAATGCATTGAATAATATCAAAGATGCGCGACTGCCATGACCAGTTCCTGTGGCAACCGCCTGCACTTGACTGAAAAAATCTGTTGGAGTAGATTCAATCCAGAAGTATAAGTAAATTACCTGGGGGGACGGTTACCTGAGCAAGGAACCGCTGGTTTGCAGAGCATGGAACGCTTCATTCGCTATTTAAAACGAGCATTTTGGACCGCCGCGCTGATTGCGTGGCCTTTGTTGTGCACATTCCCCGTATCCGCAGACGTTGCAGGCCCCGGCTGGATCACGGACACCGCCGAGATCGTTAGCCCGCAAGAGGCTAAAACGGTGCTCGCGCGACCAGGGGCAACGCCTGCCTTACTGTCCGCGCAACCCGTCCCACAGCAGGCAGCGGTATTTTCCTCGTTGGATTACCTACAGTTGGCCGAAGCGCTGGAAAATGATCCGCTGCGCATCTACCAATTCGTCCGCAACCATTTTGAATACGTCCCGTACTACGGGGCGCTCAAAGGCCCGCATCTGACCCTGCTTGAGCGCAGCGGAAACGATTTTGATCAGGCCGCCCTGCTGGTCGAACTGCTGCGTGCCGCCGGTTACACCGCCAACTACCAATACGGCACCATGAATATCCCGCTCTCGGCGGCTGGTGGCGTGGACCTGGCGAACTGGCTGGGCACGCAAGCGGACAACACCATTATCAGCACCATCATCGCCAGCGGTGGTATCCCGATAGTGAACCAGGGCAGCAGCTTTACCATGGACCGCGTATGGGTTGTTGTCGACATTGGCGGCACACCCTATAAGTTGGACCCGGCCTTCAAGCCCAGCACTAACGCTAACGGTATCGACCTTACCGCCGCCATGGGCTACGACCAGGCCGCGTTACTGGCGGCAGCGGGCGGGACAACGGGTACGGATTCCATCAGCAACCTCAATCAGGGCGCATTGGAAAGCTATCTGGATAACCTGACGAATACCCTCGCCGCAAACCTCAAACAGAACCAGTTTAACGCCCGTGTCCGCGACATTGTCGGCGGCCGGGAGATCGTGCCGGACACTAGCGGTGTCTTGCCTGCAGCCTTGCCGTTTGCCGGCGCGCCTACCGAACCGCAATGGACGGAGATCCCATCCACCTATGTGCACACCGTGCAGATTGTGCATGGCGGCATCAACATCAAGCGTAACATCCCCGACATCGCCGGCAGGAAACTCAGCATCACCTATGTGCGTGACGGCGCCACTATAGATCCACCGCCACCGGGTGCAACCGATTTCGGCACGGTCAACGGTGGGGATGGCCCGACCTTCACCTGGACCAACACCAACACAAATTCTGTTACCGTTCAGTTGGTGGTAACCCTGAGTGGCAGCAGCGCATTCAGCTTCGTCTCCGGTAGTGGAAACAACAACCTTCCGCCGGGGGGAAGCTTACAGACCAAGGTCAAGTTCTCGGCCACGGGGCAATCAGCGGGACGCAAGAACGCTACGTTGACATTTACCTGGTCGTATAACGGCAGCGTGTTTGGCACCTCCGACGTTCCGCTGACAGGGGTCGTTGAGACAACCCCGGTTGCGGAGATTTACCTTGACGACACCCTCCTGATTGCCGAAGGGACCCCAACCGGCAACCTCAGCGATTTTGTGCTCTCGGTGGACCACCCCTATGCCGCGAACAACGGCACCTATGCCGACCAAACAGGGGTCACCTTTACCCTCAACCGCTCCAACGGCAGCTACGTCCTGGCTTCTGCCTTTGGAGGAGATCGCAACAGCAAGCTACTCAGTGGACGCCAGCGCCTGCTCAACGACATGACCCTGCAAGGGATGGCCAATGGCTCCCGCGAGGTGCTGACCGAAACCCTCAACGTTATCGGCCAGACATGGATGCAGCAGACACAGTTGAATGTTGAGCTTATCGGGGCGGTAAGCGAGCATCGCGTGCTGCGCCACCACCGTTTTGGAATCGTCGGCCAGGAAGCGGGTTATTTTGTGGATGTAAGGGCCCAGGTCGGCTCGCTATTGCCAGAGACCGCGAGCGCGGCCAGCGGCGGATTTCAGGCCAGCGGTTTTGTGGCCAGCGCCATGGAACACAGCGTACTGGAACAGCTGCAAGGCATCGGTAATCCCGGCGTATCCACCATCAAAATCTTCGCGCTAAACAACCAGAACGGCGATAAATTCTTCCTCGCCAATCAGGGTAATTTCGGCGCCATTCAACCCCAGTTGATAGCAGGCGGCTATACCACGAATGACCTGAATCAATTCCAGAGTGCGGTAAACAACAACGGCACCCTCATCCTGCCCGGGAATGGCCAGGTCACGCTGAACAACTGGACCGGCAAGGGCTATGTGGATTACCGCGTCAACGGCACGCAGCGCAGCCTGGGCATGATCATCGGCGGCGGCCTGAACGGTGGTTTTTCCAGCTTTCCGGCGACGGTGAATACGCCGACGGTACAGAACGACTCGAACATCAAACTTACCCCCTCCGCGACCATTCCAGCTACCCCGGCAGCTGACCCCGTAGACCTGAACAGCGGCGCATTTTTTACGCGGAAGAGCGATATAAGCGTCGCCGGTAGCGGGCCGCGGGGCCTGAACTTCACCCGTTTCTACAACAGCCAGCAGGTGAGTCAGGATACAACTGGCCTGGGCCGGGGCTGGACCCATAGCAACAACATCTACCTCTCCGAATACAGCGATGTGGAGACCGGCCTGGGGATGCGCACCCCCGTCGATGCCGCAGCCCTGATCGTCTCCGCCTTCGTAACCCGCGACCTGATGGAAGCCACCCAGCCTACACTACAAGCCTGGACGGCAGGCGCCCTGGTAGCGAATTGGGCCACCAGCCAGCTTTTGGACAATGCCGTCAGCGTACATATCGGCGACCGGGCGCTCACCTTCCGGCAACTGCCCGATGGCAGCTACGCCCCACCGCCGGGAGTTACCACAACATTGGTCAAGCTTGGCAACGGCACCTTTGAATTGCGCGAGCGCTTCGGTACCGTGATTGCGTTTAACAGCGACAACAAGATCGCCTCCCTGACCGACATCGACGGCAACGCGCTCACCTACACCTACAGTGGCAACAAACTCATTCAGGTAAAAGATACCTACAACCGCACCCTGACCTTAAACTACACCGGTAACCAACTGACCAGCGTCAATGACGACAACGGGCGTGTCGTCACCTACACTCAGACCGGAGAAGACCTGACCGGTGTCAGCGGGCTCGAAAGCAGCAACTGGAGCTACACCTACGACGCCCTGCACCGGGTAGAGACCGTCGTCAACCCGGCAGCCGTCACCATCGTCAACAACAGCTACGATACCGCCGGAAGAGTGATCGAACAGCGCACCCCCCGTGAGACAGGGATCGCGCTCTACAAAATGCACTACACGGGGCTGACCTCTGCTGAGGAAGACCCTCTCGGCAACCGCGTCACCTACCACTACGAC
>FXBF010000883.1_pt1 | contig 10481 bp, 5 predicted proteins | sample 5335321 | NCBI WGS metagenome assembly FXBF01 (sample SAMEA103928391, study PRJEB20085) | sediment metagenome | isolation source: sediment | reverse complement strand
CAAGCGCTGCGGCGTGATCGCTGCCATCCATGAGTTCCAGTTCCTTTTCCTCCCGCCATAGAGCCGCGAAGACTGCGTGAAATGCAGATGTTTCGAGATAATCTTTGAAGCGGGCACATAATCTGCTGTTAATTGATGGCAAGCTCATGCACCCGAACCTCAGGACAAACAGTTCGTGCGATGTCGCAAAGATGTTGGTGGTGAGTGAGGTAGATGACCTGTCCCACTCCCGCCATCTCTGCCAGTAACTTGAAAGCCTCTTCCGCCCGAAAATCGTCGAACGTTTCCATAATATCGTCCGCTATGAAAGGAACTGGCTGCCGGGACTGAGCAAATTCCCGGTAACCAGCAACCCGAAGCGCCAAGTACAGTTGAAAACGCGTCCCTTTCGACAATTCCGACGCAATCTTGGAAGTGTCGTTGGCACCAACTGCAACTAGAATTTCGCTATTCTTGTCAGGCTGAGTCGCCAGTCCCTTGTATGCACCGCGGCTGATTGTCTTGAAAGCTTCAGAGGCTCGAGCCATCATGGAGCTTCTATGCTGATCGCGATATATCCGCAACGCCCGCTCTGCTGCCGCTACACCTAGCCTCAAGCGCAGATAACGCTCCGCTCCGTCCTCAATCTCGAGCAGCGTTGTCCGGCGCCGCTCATCAATCCTTGCAACCGCGTCGTCTCCCCCGACAGCCTCAAGGCGATCTGATGCTTTACTGCAGTCACTGAACAACTCGTGTGAGCGCTTGTCTTGATCTTCAAAGCGCCCCTCTAACTGCGCAATCTCGGTATCAACCACATTCCGATCCAGACTATCGAGGACCTCCTCCGCCATATCGATGGACACTACACCAAGGGCATCCAGTATGTCCTGCTCCGCAGTCGTTGCCTGATCCTGAAGCTCGTGCCTCCTTTCGAGGTCGCGCAATTTCGTATCGACCTCACCAAGAGAATCGACCTTGAAATGGCCAAGCATCTCCTTCTTGCGGCGATCATGAATCTCCATTGTTTCAGCAATACTCCGTTTGCCGCGTTCCGCATCTTTTAGGCGCTTCATGGCGGCTTGCCGAGCTGCCTCGGCTGCCTTCGTTTTCTCCACCGCCTTAGTAATTCGGGCAGCCACGTCAGTAGGCGGTACTGTAACATCCATTTCGAGCGCCTTCGCCAATCCCTCAACCTCGGTCGAGAAACGTCGTTGATCACTTTCCATTTGTTGAATACGTCCGGCTAGGCTGGCCCGCTTTTCGATCAACGGACCAAGCTCATCCAGTGCATTCAACACCTCCCGGATTGCCGGGACGGTCGGTACCGAACCATCTTCACCGAGCCAACAATTAGTACACATGCTAGCCCAGCTTTTACCCCAAGCCTGTTTCGTGCCCTTGGCTTTCTTCACACCACGTTCGCGAGTGTCCACATCCCGCTTACGCTCGACCACCTCCGACCGCAGAGCCCTCAGTTCGGTTTCTCGGTCAGTCACCGTCTGCAAGACGCAAATTAGCGTGTCAACGTTCGCATCAGTTTCAAAATCGATACTGGCTACACTCGCAGCGTCGATCAGCTTGCGTCGGATATTTTCTCCATCCTGTTCTGCTTCACGTACATCGTGATCTGCCTTTTTCACAGCAGCGAACGACTCCAGTGCTTTATTTCTCCTCGCCAACCATACTTCGAGCTTCGGTAAGCTCCAGTTCTCCGGTAATGCGGGGGACATTTCACGAATTGCAGCAGCAATCTCTCCCAGAATGCCTTCCAACTCCATGGATACGGTATCGCGGCCATCACGCGCCGCACCGAGGTTCGTATTCACGGAGGCGAGCAGTTTGCTGAGCTGGTTGAGATTAGCCACCTCTGTCGCATTGCCGATCCGGCTGTTGGTCACGATGTCATCGTGCCGGAGGGACGCCTCGAATACCTCGGCTGACTCCACATCGAGTGTACGTTTGTGGCTAGCCCAGTCCTCTTCTCGCGCAGCTCGAATGTTTGCCGCTTCATGGTTAGTTGCGACACCGACCACTTGGCCAGCCGCCTCGATTTCCGCCATTAGCTGACGCTGATCAGCCACAAGTCTTTCGATCTCGTCATCGTAACGTTCTACACGCTTCTCAGCATCTGCGACCGAACTTTTCCACCGCCCGATGTCTTCGGCGTCAGGTTCGTAAAGGTCAAGCAGTTCTTTTGCCTCACCCGTCCACGGGCTAAGCGTATGCATATACTCAGCCAGTGTGTCGTGTTGCTCCTGTCTCGAGCGTCCAGCGAGGCGCCGACGCGTAACATGGCCATCAGCCCGGGCCAGCGATAAAACAGAGGCAAGCTGCGACACGGCAGTTGCATTCTCCGGTTGTGTCTCGCCACCCGCCTCCTCCAATTTCGCCTGCGCCTCTACAAGGCGCCGTCGTGCTTCCGTCAGTTCCTCTTCCGCCGTCTCCGTCCCAGCCTCAATACCGGACCGCTCTTCCATCAGCTCACGAAGGGTGCCTGTCGTCGAGGCCCCGAGCAGCAGGCTGCCCGGGTCTGTATCCAGATCACATTCCATTCGCGTGAGAATTCCCGAAATGGCAAGATCCGCATCGCGTTGTTCGAGACGTCGTTCCGGAATATCCTTGTCGGCTGTCACGTACCGCGCACGTAGGTCCGCCAGTAGATCGATACGTTCTGCAAAACCCAAGACCCGGTCATCGACAGCAATTTCATCAAGTTCCTCGGATATGTTCCTGATCTCCGACTCGATCCCGTTCGCCCTCGTCGTAAGTTCGATTTCATCCATCTGCAGCTTAGGGAAATCTTCGATCCACCCAATCGGTGCGTCCGGAATCTCGGCAAGTGGCTTGATGCGTTCCCTGAGTCCCCGTAGCACCACTAGCCTCGGCAGCACACCCAATTGGCGCCGAAGCACTTCCAGTCTGGACTGGATGCGACCACGCTCCGCAATTGCTTCATCATATTGCGTGGCAGTGAGATCACGCATCTCGACCAACCTTGCGTATTCCGAAGCGATCGTATCAATACGCTCGCGTTCATTTTTCAGATCTGCGAGCTTCGTCTTCAACTCCGACAACTCGCCACCGCGGGCCCGAAACTTGTAGAAACCATCCGCCTCTGCCCTCAAATCAACGAGCTTCCGGCTAAGATCCGAGAGCCCGGCGCTCGCAGAAAACAGGAGCTGGCCGAGATCACCCTTACTCGCAAGAATGCTCTCGCCGCCAGCCTCAAGCGTATCGTCATCCAGCGAGAACATCGTCGTGTAGGATGCTCTGTCGATGCCTCCAAGATCCCCCAAAATAATACCGTCGGCGATCGTTTTGTCCTCGGCATCCAGAAGACTATTTTGCGTTCGCTTTATTCGGGAAAACTCGCGAGATGTGCCATTAATTTCCAGCTCACCGCCTATACGCATCGTCGGATAAGGATGAAGAAAACCATACCGGCTCCGGGCCTCGATGCCGAACAGCAGGTCGAGAAATGCTGCAAGCATGGTCGACTTCCCCGCTTCATTCGGGCCATAGATAATGTTCAGATCAGGCCCCTCTCCTTTCAGATCACCAAAGGGAACCGAGTAGTCTGTGAAGATGCCGTAGCGCGCAAGGTCCAACCGATTGATACGCATCAGACTTTTCTTTTGTCTGGGACGGCGTGGAGGCGAGCAACCACGTCATCAGCCCCCGCCGTAACCAATGCATCCATCGATTCAAGGAAGGCATTCTCATCAGAACCCAGGAAGGCTCGACACTCAGGTGGCAATTGCGCAGTCAACTCCTCGGCAATCCCGATAGCTTCCTGTCGAAAGCTGTCGGACTGCCCGACATTTAACGCAATCATGCTACGCAACTCCATAACCGGATCATTGCGAGAGGTGTCTGCGTGGCTCGAAACGCGACAATCGGCTTCCAGCTTCTCGACCCAGCAGCCGCCAATGACCATGGCACAATCATCTGCCTCAGCCTTAAGGAGGTCAAGATCACGACGGATACGCCATGCGAGCGGTGTTCCGCCGGTCACATGCAGGCGGGCGACAAGATGGTCAACCGACGCAGCATCGCGCGCCTGCCAAAGTGACACGGAAAGCGCCGTCACGAGGTCGCGCCAATCATCGATACCGGTCACATCCACCGACACGCGCTCAAATTGCGCGATGCTGGTATTACGTTCCTCGACACGAATCGAGCCATCTTCGACCACTGTGACCAGCGAGACGGATTTGGGCCCCGCCTCATTGATGTCTCGCCCCTGCGGGTTACCTGGCATCACGATGGTGCAATCACCCTCTGTAACTGATCGTTTATGCACGTGACCGAGCGCCCAGTACTGAAACCCGGTCGCCTGAAAATCGGCAATACTGCAGGGCGAATAGAGATCGTGGCCTGGTGCTCCCGCCAAGCTCGTGTGCATCATACCGATATTCACCGCGCCTTCGATAGGCGGCTTGTACTTGGAAACCAGACTTTCAGACGCATGTGGCTTCGTAAAGCTCAACCCGTGTATAACGACTGGAAAATCGCTCTTGCCCTCATTGACCGCGATCGCCTCGGCGCGCCCGCCAAACACCTTTACCGAATCTGGAAAAACAAGTTCATGCGTGATCTTTGATAAGGCGTCGTGGTTCCCGCGTATGATGAAAACACGGATTCCTGCTTCATGCAGTCTCCGGATTTGGGCCGCGAGGAAGCGGGCCGTCTTCATGGAGGTCTGTTCGCCATCATAAAGGTCGCCTACCAACAGAAGTGCATCAACCTGCTCATCCAGGCAAAGATCTATGATGTTTACGAACGCCTGACGCGTGGCGGTTCCAATCAATTCTGCAAGTTCAGGATTCCGCAATGCCAATGACCGGAGTGGGGAGTCCAGATGAATGTCTGCGGTGTGAACGAATCGATAACTCATATCTCCCCCTATTATTCAATCGTAGAACCCTAGCACATCGTTGGTGTTTTGGTCTGAAAGAACAGGCAACGCATAGCTGCGAACGAACTGTTCCTATACTGATCTATCCCTCACCCAATGCCACAGACGCCGCCAGAACCCACCTGGGACAGGATTTGCCGATGGCTGGGACACTGGATCCCTGACATCGTCGCAGGAAGCGGCAGTGCCATAGTGACGGACCTTGGCCGCCCGATCGCGGCGACGCTCCGCTTCAACCTGCGCATCAGTCCATGAACCTGCTTCGATGACACGGTCTCGCTGGATCACATAATGAGATCTGCATGCAAGCGACCAATTCCCGATAGATGGGTGAAGAGATACGGTTTCGCCGTCGAAAATCATCTTCCAGTCCGTAGGCGTGAAGGGCGTCACCACTTCTTCCCTACACCCGCAACAGCAACTGTGCGCGGCCGTCCCGTACTCCATCGAAATATAGAGAACGCCCGGGTCTATCGTATCGGGAATATCCTGGACAAAGCGATGTTCGAGACGAGTATGACGCATCATTTCATATCACCATTCAATAGCATGTTGCCGTCCGTGGTATAAGTGCAGTGATGCTCCTCCTCCAGGTCCCGATAAAATCCGCGCAGCTTCTTCCATTTAATAACAGCAAGCGCAGCGTTAAACGCATTCAGATCAGCAACTTGAATATTGGACGAATAGAGATCCTTCTCCCTGCCGCCTACGAACGAGATACGTCCCTCGTGCACATGATCACGTTTCCCCGGCGTGCTTGTGGTCACGCGCAGGATGCCACCCAACGATCCCTCATCCAGCTCCAGCCCCATGCCCACATCGACAAACGATGCACCCATCGCTTCAAGTTTGTCGACCACTAACCGTTTCTCTTCCCCTGCATCCATTGAGACAAAGGCAAACGTTACCCCGTCGAGCAAATGGAGGTTGGACGCGTCAAGCGCCACGGCATGGGCGACGATTCCGCGGTGCATCCGCGAATAGATGGACTTCAGATAGTCGGCCTTCTTCGGCGCCTCACGCAACTCCTCGATCGATGCTGCTCCAGGTGCACGAAAAGCGTTGTGTTGTAGAAACTCATCGTCATCGAACACTCGAATCTCGCGAACCGGAGTCTTGACCACAAGATCGAGAATATAACTTCCCGTTCCGCCGCCACCGATGATCGCGACAATCTCCGGTTTGAGCCGCTCCGCCAACGCACCGATACCGACCCTGTCGGACGCAGTTTCCGTATAGTTGAACACACTGTCCTCTTCCGCCTCTGGCCTCCGGAAGGTGCGCGGCGTCGCGTCGGGCTTCAGCACCGCGGCCGGGCCCGACAGAATCGCAGCATAGGTCGTCATCTTGTGGAAATAGTCCGAATAACCATTCTCCGGCTTACTCGAAAACAAGTGTCTGGCTTTTAGCCCATGCCCGAGGTCGAAGTTTCCACTCTGATGCGAAATCTGCTGGATCGGCGCGCCGTCCGACCCGCAGGGAAAGTCGCCGTCAAAGTGCATGACATGCGTATCCGGCCTCCGGGTTTGATCTCCAGCCATGGTCAGGCTGGAGATCAGTGTTCCCATCCGCACCTGCCGCTTGGCATCCACATAAGGCACCTCACGCATCACCAGTAAGCCGCCCACGACCTGTACGAAATAGCCTTCATCGCGAAGACGCTTGAGATCGGCGTTATGACTGAACAGTGCGCGTGACATTGAACACGGTCCCTTTCTTCTTAACATCTACGGTGCCACCAGCGGCAAGCTCACCGGCGTGGGGCTTCGATGCGGCGTGGCGATACGTCATCGAGAAAACAACATTGGCGTCATGCGGTCCGGGAAATGCGAGCTGAACGATCTGCTCGAACGTGACGTGCTTATCCTCGACTACACGGGGCCGCGAATTAACGATGATCTCATAGGTCTTGGAGGGCCGCGACGCCGTGATGAAACGTTCGATGCCCGGCTCATTCAGGTCCACGAGATCCTCCGGATCGATCAGCCGATCTTCCCCGCCTCGCACCTCCAGGAAAACGGCCTCGCCTTCGCCTACACCCGACAGTTCATAGAGCGCTGCCCCGCCGATCGCCGGCTTGCCCCATTCAAGCTGGCGATCATCCAATGTTAGCTTGTAGTCGCGATCGGTTTCAAATGCCACGAAACGTTCAGCGCCATGCGCACGAAGATCGAACGGTTCGTCAAGGCGGATGTCCTCGAACTCGCCAGACGGCAAGATCGCGAACAGGCTGAAACCATCACGCGGATCGCAGCCTGCAGCGGCGAGGATCTGGCGCCCCAGCGGGACGGGATCGGCAACCTCAAGGTCGTGAAAGTTCAGATCACCCTGCGCGAAGCGGAAACGATAGGCCCGCGCCGGGTGCAGCGCCCGGTTTTCACGCAGGGCGGCTCCCAGATCGTCGTAATCGAGAAGGTCTTCGGTAGTCATAGTCGTTGATTCCTTAAGTGTTGGACCGGACGGCACCCGGCTTCTAAGGCTTCAATCGATGCGACTGTGGTCAACCGGTAAGGTCAGCCGAAATATTTTTTGAGAGCGCCTGGCGGGGTTGGCCCGCAAACAAAGAAGGCGGGGCATCCCAGGCATGTCCGCGACGATGCCTTGGCGGGAAAGCGTCCACCACGAATGTCCGCTAGAAAGCCTGAGAGCTTGTTTTGCCGGGTTTGAAGCTTCCTGGCCGACAGGTCGAGCGGCCGTGCGGTCTGGTCCGACAAGTGGATAAGCTCGACCACTGCGCCGGGGAAGGTCTGGCGGGCCGCCAAAAGAAAGGCAGCGGCTCCGACATCGTCGGCTTCAGCGCTACGAAAATGCCCGGTCTGAACCCGACGCAACGTACGGCTCCCATCAGGCCGCACAAGCACGTCATCCGGGCGTACGATGATTTCTTCGGTCCCGAAAGTAAGGCTGAGGGCGGTCGGGGTTTCCGGCGTGTGTCCTTCCCGCGCTGTGAGAAAGTAGCGGATCATCGAGATAGCGAACGCCCTATACTCGCGGACGTAACCGTGATCAGCGAGACCATGCGCGGCGAAAGCCTCTCCGAGTTGTTTTTCTAAACCCTCATCTCCGGAGATCACGCTAGCATCAGCGATCACCGCCTGGAAAACCATACGAACCGCTTCATGCATCTGCATGAACGGTGTCACGGTCCGCCGTCCGCCAACCTGCAGGATGTGCGTGTAGAAGAAGCGCCGCGGACATCGCTCATAGAGGGCCAGTTGCGGTCCGGTGAAACGGAGCCCGCCGTCTATTGCAAGCGCGATGTCCGCCATTTCGGGTGCGAGCGGCAGCGTCCTCTCCGGATTGAGAGCTCGCCGCACAAGCTTCGGGCCCAGCCAATCCAGAAACGCTGACAGGGGCCGTTTATGGCCGTTCGATTTCTGAGTGGGCGCATAGAGAAAAAGCCGATCTTGCGCGCGCGACAACGCAACATAGAACAGACATTCCTGCTCCTCAGCCTGGCCCATGCGGAAAGCGTCCAGCGCAGGACCTTCAGACCCTTCCACCATGCCGTCCGGCGGCGGACATGGTGGCGCCGGCGGCGTCCGTGGGATTGTGTCTGCATTGAGGCCGGGCACGTGGACAACTGAAAACTCAAGCCCTTTCGCACCATGGATGGTCATGAGACGCACCGCATCGATTCCTTGGGCGGCGGCCGGCAATTGCCGCAGATCGCGGTCGTCGCCGAGTCGCACGAGCCGCCGCACCCGATCGAACAGCCGGAAGATGGGAAGCCCCTGACCGCTTGGCTGGACCCGCAGGAAGTTCATGAACTGCCAGATCGCAATACCGCGCGTACGTTCTGCGATGTCGTCTGACGCGCCAATGTGCGCGGCCATGCGCGTCCGGTCAAGTAGAAGCGTGGCGAGTACCTTCCAGGGCGCTGAACCGCTATCGAAGCCTTGCATCGCCGACGCCAGGGCGCTCAAAGCGGGTTGACCCACCTCAGCCAAGCCTGAAATGTCGACAATATCCTCTAGCCACGCCGCCGGTTCGCCTTCGTTCGAACGCAAATATTCGAAGACTGCGGCGACGTCCTCAATTGGCATTGCGAATTCCGGCATACAGGCGGTGCGAACAAGGCCCATCGCACGGCGATCACTGAGGATTGTCAGCAAAGACAGGAGATCCTTAACTTCCGGGCGCTCGAACAGGCTGCCCAGAAAAAGAACCGGGACGCCCAGCCGTTCGAGATCCTGCCCGAGTACAGAAAGCTTCTCATTACCAGTGCAAAGGACGGCCTGATCGCGATAGGCGTAGCCGCCGCGCCGCATCTCTTCGATGGCGTCGGCAAGTGCAACTGTCTGCTGCGGCGACTGATCAACCGTGCGAAGCTCCGGAACGTGCCCGCTCGACCCTCGTTCGGACTCCAGGCCACTGTCCTCATCGCCGACTTTCATGCCTGTTGCGAAATTTGAGAAAGTCTGTACCACCTCCTCAACGGAGCGGTAGTTCCGCTTTAGACGTCCCCGCTTACCGCCACAAAAATCCTCCTCGCCGAAGCGGGTCATGTTGAACGACGAGGCTCCGCGAAAGCGGTAGATTGACTGCTTTGCGTCACCAACCGCCCAGAGATTCCAGCCATCACCGCACAGAGCTGTCAAGAGACGAACACTGCTGCGATTGACGTCCTGATATTCATCGACCAGTACATGGTCATACTGCCCCTGCAGATGGGCTCTGATTTCTGCATTTTCCTCTATAAGCCGCACCGGCATTGAGACAAGATCGCCAAAGTCGACGCAATGCGCTTGCCGCTTCAAGCGTTCATAGGTTGCATAAACACGCGCAACTTCTTCTGCACGTGCAGCGACTTCCTGATCTTCTGGCGAGATGGCCCTGTGCACCATGTCGCCCGTAAGTTCAGCGTAGCGTGCTGGATCGACGACCTCGTCCTTGGCGCGCGAAATTGCCTGGAGTAAGTCTGCAATGATTTGGGTCGGATCATAAAGATTGCGGTAGTGGGTCAGACCAAGGCGGGGAAACTCATGCTCAAGAAGCTCCCCCGCCTCGGTCCGATCCATCATCCGAGGATCCTTCGGCAGCCCCAACTCCGTATGGAAGCGCCGAATGATATCTAGTCCAAATGCGTGGAAGGTGCCGATCCACATGGCCGCTGCGGCCGACTTGTGCTTGCGCGCGATACGGTCTGCCATTTCGCCAGCGGCCTTGTTGGAAAACGTCAGCAAGAGGATGCGACGTGGATCGACTCCGTCTTCGAGCAGACCTTCGACACGGGATGTCAAAGTCTGCGTTTTGCCGGTGCCTGGCCCTGCTTCCAACAGATAGGCTTCGCCGCGATGGGTCGCGGCTTTCAACTGCAGCGGGTTGGGTGGACACTCAACCGGATCGCTTTCAACTATGGGGGCGATCTCGGGCAACAAAAGTGCATCGAAAAGCTGCTGAGCGACCATGTCGAACGGCGCGCCGAGCTTTTCGGCGATTTCCGATGCCGTATGCCCCTGCTCCAAGTGAAGAGCGCGCGCGATGTGGCGCGGTAACAGAAACTCCCGCGCAAACAGATCCATCTGGACTTCGCGCCGCTGCCGGCGACCGTAGTCCACCACCCGATCAATTCCAACCGGCG
>FXBF010000882.1_pt1 | contig 10482 bp, 7 predicted proteins | sample 5335321 | NCBI WGS metagenome assembly FXBF01 (sample SAMEA103928391, study PRJEB20085) | sediment metagenome | isolation source: sediment | reverse complement strand
CCGTCCTCCTGGTCGTGAGGCCTATCCGGGTGACGTGTTCTACCTGCATTCGCGGCTGTTGGAGCGGGCGGCCAAGATGAACGAAGAGCAGGGTTCGGGGTCGCTCACGGCGCTGCCCGTGATCGAGACCCAGGCCAACGACGTCGCGGCCTATATCCCCACCAACGTCATCTCGATCACCGATGGGCAGATCTTTCTCGATACCGATTTGTTCAATGCAGGCATTCGGCCGGCAATCAACGCCGGGCTTTCGGTGTCGCGCGTCGGGGGCGCTGCGCAGACGCAGATCATCAAGAAGCTGGGCGGCGGTGTGCGCCTGGCGCTGGCACAGTTTCGCGAGCTCGCTGCGTTCGCGCAGTTCGCCTCGGAACTCGATCCGACGACACGCAAACAGATCGAGCGCGGGCAACGCATCACCGAGGTCATGAAGCAACCGCAGTACACGCCCATGACGGTGGCAGAGATGGCCGCGTCGTTGTACGCGGCCAACGAGGGTTATATGGACGACGTGGAAGTACCCAAGGTGCGCGCCTTCGAGGACGCCTTGCAGGCTTACATGCGCTCCAACCAGGCGGTGCTTATGGAAAAGATAAACCGCGAGACGGACTACACGGATGAGATCGCCGCAGGGCTGAAGTCCGCGGTCGAAGATTTCAAGGCGAACCACACCTGGTAGAAGCGAGGCGCCGCCATGGCTGTCGGCAGAGAGATTCAGAAAAAGATAAAGAGCATAAAGAACACGCAGAAGATCACGCGTGCCATGGAGATGGTCGCCGCCAGCAAGATGCGCCGGGCGCAGGAGCGCATGAGCGCCGCACGGCCTTACGCCGAGAAGATGCGCAACGTCATCGGTCACCTTCATTACGCCCATCCGGAGTACCGACACCCATTCGTGATCGAGCGTGAGGCCAAGAACGTCGGTCTCATAGTGGTGACAAGCGATCGTGGGCTGTGTGGTGGTCTCAATACCAACGCTTTGCGCATGGCGCTGCAGGCAATGACGGGCTGGCGCGATGAGGGGCTCGGTATTCAATTGTCGGCCATCGGAAGCAAGGGCCTGGCGTTCTTCCGGCGCGTGGGGGCGGACATCCGCTCCGAGGTGACGCATCTCGGCGATACCCCGCGGGTGGAGGACCTGATCGGCTCGGTCAAGGTGATGCTCGACGCCTACGTCGAGTCCCAGATCGATCAGCTTAGTATTATCTTTAGCCAGTTCGTCAACACCATGACGCAGCAGCCCGTGACTGAGCAACTGCTGCCGCTTCCGGGCACTCAAGAGGAGGTGCTCAAGCACCATTGGGATTACATTTACGAGCCCGAAGCGCGCGATGTGCTCGATGACTTGTTGCGGCGTTACATCGAGTCGTTGGTCTATCACGCCGTCGTGGAAAATCTGGCGAGCGAACAGTCGGCGCGCATGGTGGCGATGAAATCGGCGTCAGACAATGCGGGAAAGCTGATCGATGAGTTCACTTTGAAATACAACAAGGCGCGCCAGGCGGCGATCACACAGGAGATCTCCGAGATCGTCAGCGGGGCCGCCGCGGTTTAGGTAAAGCGGTAGCGAGTAGTTAGTAGTGAGTTATGAGAAAAAGAACTCTGACACGCTTGGCCACGCGCTGCTCGAAACTCGCTACTTGAGTGAGGTAAGAACATGAGCAATGGTGAAATCGTTCAGGTAATCGGCGCGGTCGTGGACGTGGAGTTTCCGCGCGATGCGCTGCCCAAGATCTATCACGCCTTGCGCGTGCCGGATGCGGGGCTGACGCTGGAGGTGGAGCAGCAGCTCGGCAATGGTGTCGTTCGCTGTATCGCCATGGGGTCATCCGATGGCCTGCGCCGCGGCACTCCGGTTGAGAATACCGGTGCCCCGATATCGGTGCCGGTCGGTGAGAAGACACTGGGGCGCATCATGGACGTGCTCGGCCGTCCGGTGGATGAGGCGGGACCGGTCAACGCCGAGAAGACCCTGCCCATTCACCGCAAGGCCCCGGCATACGAAGACCAGGCCGCGAGCACGGAGTTGCTCGAGACCGGGATCAAGGTCATCGACCTGATGGCTCCTTTCGCGAAGGGCGGCAAGATCGGCCTGTTCGGGGGTGCCGGTGTGGGTAAGACCGTCAACATGATGGAGCTCATTCGCAACATCGCCACCGAGCACGAGGGCTACTCCGTTTTCGCCGGTGTCGGTGAGCGCACGCGCGAAGGCAACGACTTCTATCACGAGATGAAAGAAGGCGGCGTGCTCGACAAGGTTGCGCTCGTGTATGGGCAGATGAACGAGCCGCCGGGAAATCGATTGCGCGTGGGGCTCGCCGGCCTGACGATCGCCGAGAACTTCCGCGACGAAGGCCGTGATGTGTTGATGTTTATCGATAACATCTATCGCTACACGCTCGCCGGTGTCGAGGTATCGGCGCTGCTCGGACGCATGCCCTCGGCCGTGGGCTATCAGCCCAACCTGGCCGAGGAGATGGGGGTGCTGCAAGAGCGCATTACCTCCACCAAGGCCGGATCCATCACATCGGTGCAGGCCATCTACGTTCCCGCCGACGATCTCACCGATCCATCGCCGGCCACCACATTCGCACATCTGGACGCGACCGTGGTGCTTTCGCGCCAAGTTGCCGAGCTTGGTATTTACCCGGCGGTGGACGCGCTGGATTCCACCAGTCGCCAAGTGGACCCAAACGTGATTGGCGAGGAGCATTACCGTACCACGCGCGATGTGCAGGCGACCTTGCAACGTTACAAAGAGCTGCAAGATATCATCGCCATCCTCGGCATGGACGAGTTGTCAGAGGATGATAAGCTCACAGTGATGCGTGCGCGCAAGATCCAGCGCTTTCTGTCGCAGCCGTTTTTCGTGGCCGAGGTCTTCACGGGGACACCGGGCAAGTATGTGCCGATGAAGGAGACGATCCGCGGTTTCCGTGGCATCGTCGACGGCGAGTATGACCAGTTGCCGGAGCAGGCGTTCTATATGGTCGGGGGCATCGAGGAGGCCGTGGAAAAAGCGAAAACGCTTTAACAACAGTAGCGAGTAGCTGGTGGCTAGTTGCTAGCAGGCCCAAACATCGTTACTCGACACTTGTAACTCGCTACTCGGAACTATAGTTTATGGCGATGACCATCCACGTGGATATTGTGAGCGCCGAGGAGGAGATCTACTCCGGCACGGCGGAGATGTTGTTTGCGCCGCTAGAGACCGGCGAAGTGGGTATACTGCCGCGTCATTCGGCGTTGCTTGCGCGCATGAAACCCGGAGAGGTGCGTGTGCGCCAGGGCGGCGAGGAGCTGTTTTTTTACGTCTCCGGAGGGTTGCTGGAGGTGCAGCCGCATGTGGTCACGGTGCTGTCCGATACCGCTGTTCGAGCCAAGGACCTCGATGAGGCCGCCGCGCTCGAGGCCCAGCGCCGCGCCGAGGGGGCGCTCAAGGACAAGCAGGCGGGCGTCGATTACGCACGCGCGCAGGCCGAGTTGATGGAGGCGACCGTGCAGCTTCGTATGATCCGCCGGCTTCGGGACACCGGCAAGAAGTAGACCCCGGTAAGGCACCGCACCGGTCTACGCCGTTGCGCCGCCACCAGCCCGCCCTGCCGGCTGAATACGAAATCCGCGCTCGCTCCGATCGGCTGACCTTACGTTCGGATGGGCTGAGTCTTGCCTACAGCCGCGATCGGTTAATATTGGCGACGGACCGACACGGCGATCGCACTGATTGCCGCTTGCGCTGATGCCTGGAGCGGCGATGCGTGGCCGCGAGCTTGCCGGGTAAACATGGCCATGCGCCGCATCGAGAAGGGTCCAATGTCTACACAAAAGGCCGTCGTCACCGCCACCGTGCTCAATGTCAGGCCACGCGCATCGACCGAGCGCCCCCCCGTGGGCAAGCTCGAGCGCGGTACCGTGGTGCGCGTGCTTGCCAAGCAAGGCCGCTGGTACCGCATCGCCGCCAACGATCTTACGGGCTTCGTCCATGGCGCTCACCTTAGGCTGACGGATTCGCCTGCACCACCCAGGAAGGGCGTGGTCACGGCCCGGAGTTTGAATGTGCGGCCCGCACCATCGACGCGCGAGCCGCGGGTGGGCCGGCTCGAGCGCGGTACGCGGCTCGAGGTGCTGGCCGACGCCGAGGGCTGGTACCGGATCAGGTCGGGCGAGGTGACTGGCTACGTATACGGTGACTTCGTATCCATAGAGGAGACGGGCGCTGGCGCACAGTACTTGTATGAGCGCGACGAGCTGCGGTCAGTCGCATTGGTGCCAGCACAGGAAGAACGGATTGCGGTGCGATCCGATTTTTCCGCGCGACAGAAACTGATTGCGCGCAGCTGGAACAGACTCGGTGGTCTACTGCAGCTGCTGAGCGACTTGGTGGCGATAGACGTTGCCAGCAGCATGGCCGTGCTGTCGGTGGAGGCAGGCGCCCGAGGTTTCAGTGCGAACGGCCATATGATCATCCGCTTCGAGAATCATATCTTCTGGGGCCAGTGGGGCAGGCGCAACGCAGAGACGTACCGTACACACTTCCGCTACGATCCCGACAGCCGCTGGCGCCGGCACGCGTTCCGTGCATTGCGTGCCGATGCCTGGGCGCCTTTTCACGGCAACCAAGCGAAGGAGTGGCGCGTGTTCGAGTTTGCCCGCGGCCTGAACGAGCCCGCCGCAATGCGCGCAATCAGTATGGGCGCGCCACAGATCATGGGGTTCAACTTCGCCGGCATAGGCTACGATGGCGTGCGCGCGATGTTCGACAGTTTCCAGGCGGACATTCGTTTCCAGGTCGCCGGGCTGTTTGATTTCTTGCGTGGTAGCGGCCCGACCTCGCCCATGATCCAGGCGCTGCAACGCCGCCGCTTCGTCGATTTTGCCGCGCGCTATAACGGGCCCGGCCAGGCGGCGAAGTACGGCGCGCGGCTCGAACGCGACTTCGAGCTGTTTGCCGCACTGCTGCAATAGCGTGTGCGCCTCAGTGCCCGGTTGTGTTATAAGTTATTGAAATATAATAGATATTATTGCCGATCCGCGCGCGCATGGCGCTCGGGCGCGGGGTCTAGGCAAGCACGGCGCAAATCGCTATGGTTCCGGCCCCGAGGGCTCCTCGCTCTGCGCGGTCGCATGCGACCGGGGGCCGGTGGCCGCGTAGCTGCTAGGCTCTCTAATATACAAAAAGCGCCTTGGTGATGTGAGAATGAGCTGGGTCCACAAACACTACGTCGTCTCGAACAACGCATGAATCTGGAAGTCGTGATTCTCGCCGCGGGCCAGGGGACGCGCATGTATTCCGACATCCCCAAGGTATTGCACGACCTCGGTGGTAAGCCACTGCTGGCGCACGTGCTGGCGGCGGCCAGGGGCCTGCAGGCGCAGGCGATCCATGTCGTCTACGGTCATGGCGGCGAGCAAGTGCGTGAGCACCTCGACGACGGCAGCGTGCATTGGGTACGCCAGCAACAGCAGCTCGGTACAGCGCACGCGGTGATGCAGGCGTTACCGCATGTAGGCTCGGACACGCTTGTGCTGGTGCTCTATGGCGATGTGCCGCTGATCGGGGCGGGTACCTTGATGGGCCTGGTGAACGCCGCCGCCGCCGACTCGTTGGCACTACTTACCGCGGTGCTCGCCGATCCACAGGGGTACGGGCGCATTATCCGCGATAGCGCGGGCCGGGTCGTCAAGATCGTCGAGGAAAAGGACGCCAATACCAAAGAGCTCGATGTAAAAGAAATCAATACCGGGTTTCTCGCGCTGCCGGCGAGCCAGCTCAAGTCGTGGGTGGCGCGTGTGGATAACGACAATGCCCAAGACGAGTACTATCTGACGGATGTCGTGGCTGCGGCCGTGCGCGAGGGCTTCGGCGTCTCGACCTGCAATCCCGGTACGACATGGGAGATCACGGGCGTCAACGACAAGGCTCAGCTCGCGCAGCTCGAGCGCGTGTACCAGAAAAAGCAGGCACACGCGTTGATGTTGCAAGGCGTCACGCTGCGCGACCCGGCGCGGTTCGACGTGCGCGGTGAGGTCGAGGCGGGCCGCGATGTGGTGATCGATGCCAATGTGCTGCTGGAGGGCAAGGTAATCCTGGGCGACGGCGTGAGAATCGGGCCGAACAACGCCATCCGGGATTCGTCTATCGGAGCGGGCACGGTAATCCTGCCGAACTGCGTTATTGAAGAATCCGAGCTGGGAAAAAACTGCCAGATCGGACCGTTCGCGCGGCTGCGCCCCGGTCCACGTGTGGCCGAGGGCGCAAAGATCGGCAATTTTGTCGAGGTCAAGAAGTCCGACATCGGTGCGGGCAGCAAGATCAACCATCTGAGCTACGTCGGTGACACGACGGTAGGCAAGAACGTCAACATCGGTGCGGGAACGATCACCTGCAACTACGACGGCGCCAACAAGCATCGAACCGTCATCGGAGACGATGTCTTTATCGGTTCCAATACGCAGCTGGTCGCGCCGGTGACGGTGGGAGACGGCGCCACCATCGGCGCGGGCTCGACGATCACCAAAGACGCACCGGCCGGCGAGTTGACCTTGAGCCGTGCCGTTCAGAAAACCCATCGGGGCTGGAAGCGGCCGGTAAAAAAGGTGAGGGGTAAGGAGTGAGGAGTGAAGCGATTAGCTTGTCTATGTTGGCGTTTTCTCCTCACACCTAACGCGTCACGCCTCACGGGGGTCTAACATGTGTGGCATTGTCGGGGCCGTCAGTCAACGCAGCGTAGTACCTATTCTGCTCGAGGGGCTCAAGCGCCTGGAGTACCGCGGGTACGATTCCGCCGGCGTGGCGGTGCTGGGTTCCGGCAACGGCGTAGAGCGTTTACGTACCGTGGGAAAGGTTGCCGTGCTCGAGCGCTCGGTGCTCGAGCGCGAGCTCGCGGGCGCCACCGGCATCGCCCACACACGGTGGGCCACGCACGGGGCGCCCAATGAAGAGAATGCCCATCCACACATGAGCCATGACCGCCTCGCGGTGGTCCACAACGGCATCATCGAGAATCACGAAGAGCTGCGACGAAAACTCGAGGGACTCGGTTACGAGTTCGTCTCGCAGACGGACACCGAGGTCATCGCGCACCTTATCCACCACCACAACCAGCACGCGGACCTGCTCGCGGCTACGCGCGCTGCGACCCAGGAGCTCGAGGGTGCCTATGCCGTCGCGGTCTTGAGCCAGGACGACCCCGAGCGCATTGTCGGGGCGCGCAAGGGCAGCCCGCTGGTTGTCGGTATAGGCATCGAGGAGCATTTTTTGGCGTCCGACGTGCTGGCATTGGCGCCGGTCACGCGCCAGATAATCTACCTGCACGAAGGTGACGTGGTCGATCTGCAGCGCACCCGCTGTACCGTGTACGCCGCGGACGGTAGCGAGGTCGAGCGCAGCGTGCATTTATCGCAGGCCTCGGCCGACGCCGTCGATCGCGGGCCGTACCGTAACTTCACGCAAAAGGAGATCTTCGAGCAACCGCAGGCGCTGGCGGATACGCTCGAGGGGCGGATCGGGAAGCGCCGTATCCTGGAGCAGGCGTTCGGAATGAAGGCGGCGGCGGTGTTCGATAAGGTCGAAGCGGTGCAAATCATCGCCTGCGGCACCAGCTATCATGCCGGCCTGGTGGCACGCTACTGGCTGGAGGGTCTGGCAGCGCTGCCATGCGAGGTGGAGATCGCCAGCGAGTTCCGTTACAGAAAGCATGCGGTGCGGCCGAATACCCTAGTAGTGACGATCTCGCAGTCCGGCGAGACCGCCGACACGCTTGCGGCCCTGCGCTACGCGCGCTCGATCGGTTACACCGACTCGCTCGCCATTTGTAATGTTCCCGAGAGCTCGTTGGTGCGCGACTCGGAACTGGTACTGTTCACCCGCGCCGGCCCCGAGATCGGTGTGGCCTCGACCAAGGCCTTCACGACCCAGCTGGGCTCGTTGTTGCTGTTGGTCGTCGCGCTGGCGCGTCGCCACGGTCTCACGGCCGCACAGGAAAAGGCCATCGTCACGGAGCTCGTACAGTTGCCGGGGCGCATGCGCGGCGTACTCGCGTTGAACGACACCATCAAGCGACTGGCAGAGCGCTTCGTCGACAAGCAGCACGCGCTGTTCCTGGGGCGCGGCATGCAGTTCCCCATCGCCCTGGAGGGCGCGCTCAAGCTCAAGGAGATCTCTTACATCCATGCCGAGGCCTACGCCGCCGGCGAGCTCAAGCACGGGCCGCTGGCGCTGGTGGACGCCGCAATGCCGGTGGTGGCGGTGGCGCCGAACGACGACCTGCTGGAGAAGCTCAAGTCCAACCTGCAGGAAGTGCGCGCGCGTGGCGGTGAGCTGCTGGTGTTCTCCGAGCCCGGCACCGGCGTGCGTACGGGTGAGGGCACGACCATCGTCGAGCTTCCGGAGACCGGTGAGTTCACCGCGCCGATTCTCTATGCCCTGCCGTTACAGCTGCTTGCCTACCACGTGGCAATCGCCAAAGGCACTGACGTGGATCAGCCACGCAATCTGGCGAAGTCGGTGACGGTGGAGTGAGGGCGAAGCGCTAGGGTAACCGGTACAGACGGTCTTGGTAGGCCATCGATGACCACAGCCAATGGGCCAGCGCCTTTTGCTTCAACTCTTTGCTTTGCTCGGAGCCTGCGCGGGCAGCTGGCGCCCGTCTGTGTAGACGTACTGCTCCGTAGGTCTGTTTTTCTCCATGAAGACGATGTTATTTCCTTCGATATAACCCTGCCTGGGCCCGTACTGCATGATGGCGCGCCCAGGAATCTTCGTGAATAGCTCGCGCGCCACGTCGTGTCCGATCATCGGGTGGGTGTCGGAAGTGCAGATGCGGGACAACAGCGTCGGCGACAGGTCGATCTGGCTGGCGATGGGCCTAAACGCTGCCGGCTTGATGTCCGCGCCGCGCTATTTCCAGCACGCGGTACGCGCGGGCACAACGCGCTCGTCCTTAGCAGGCGCGGGCGGCGCGGCTTCGGCCGCTGGTTTGCGCCCCTGCGTTTTGGCGAACCACTTATGCGCCTGGTACACCTGTCGGCGCTTCTCGAACCAGGGCTTCGCCTTGGAGAGCTTGATCTTCTTGCGACCGTCCTTGAGCTCGATCCCGACCTTCAGGTTCTTTAGCTGCGCATAAAGGACGGCGGCAAACTCGCGCCGGAAGATATCAAGTTCGCCGAGGATCTGCAGCTGGTCCCCTGTCATCTCGATGTCTTCGACTTCGATGGTCTCCCCGTTCATCCTGAAATCCGCCCGCGCCTTGATGTCTTTGACCGTCAACGTGTTCTTGAACCAGCGAACGATACCCTTCTTCTCGGCCAGGAATACGACCACCGGCCGCGAATCGCGCAGGCGCATCTCTATGCGTGCGTCGAGCTGTGCCGGAGTGGTAAACACCCCCTTGCCTTTGGGTAGCTCGAGCTGCGCCCACCACGTGGTGTCGGTGCCGATCTTGGCCGTGCCTACGTATGCGTTGCGCAGCTCCACCTTGGTGCCCGACATGTCGAAGCTGCGCGCCTTTATATCACCGTTTTGCAGGCGTGTATGGACCTTGAGATCACCCGCCATCGTCATGTTGGAGAACTGCATGATCACCCGGTTCGCGCTCAGCACGATCTCGCCGCTGGCCGATTCGGTCTTCGCGTCGAAATCGAACCGGCTGCGCATACGCCCGCTGCCCTGGTAGATGAATATGCACGAGTCCGGCGGGACGTACGCATTGTAGACGCCGAAGTTCGGGAGGTCCGAGTCGGGCAGATCGAGAGTGAGCTTGAGGTCGGTGAACGGGTCTGGCAGCGCGAGCTCCGAAGACGTGCCCGTGATCGCAAAGCCGGTGCCGAAGATGTACGGCTGCTTAAATTCGTGCCGGGCGAACTCGAAGTCGCCCAGGGTTACCGTCACCTGCGACGTCGGTCTTCCATTGGTTCTCGCAATACGGCCGCGCACCGTGCCGGAGCCCTTGACGCTGTAATCGAGGAAGTCGACGCGCAGCGCCTTGGCGTCGACGGCGAGGCGGCTGCCCGGCAGCAGCACGCCCTTGCGTACACGCAGGTCGGCATCGAGCTGGCCGGCGCCGTCGATATCGAGCCACGGCGCCTTGCGGAAGTACGCCCTCAAGAACTGCAGCCCGGGGACCTGCCCGCTCACCCGGACGGAGCCGGATACCGCACGCAAGCCATCACGCCCCGTCTGTTCCTGCAGCACCAGGCGGTCGAAGCTCGAGTCGAGCGCTACTTCAAGATTCTGCACGACCTTGCCATCGCCCAGCAGCAGCTCGCCATTTCCCAGGGCAAAGGATAATTTCGGTATGGCCAACGGCCCGTCTTTCGACACGACCACACCGGTCTTGCCCCCTCCATAGATAACGTCGGTGGCAAGCTTGATGTCTCCCGAGAGGGAGACCTCTCGGAACGCTGCCCGGACATTCTTGGCCGCGAGCGCCAGGCTGCCTTCGGCGCTCGACTGCCCGCTGGCGGTGGCAAACTCCCCTTCGAACC
>FXBF010000881.1_pt1 | contig 10501 bp, 8 predicted proteins | sample 5335321 | NCBI WGS metagenome assembly FXBF01 (sample SAMEA103928391, study PRJEB20085) | sediment metagenome | isolation source: sediment | reverse complement strand
ACGTTGAATATTATAAACATCGACATGTTAGAGAAATTAATGTAGGAGCGCCGCCCGGCGCGATTCTGCTTTATCTCGTTTGAGGGCATCCTAAAATATATCGCGCCGAGCGGCGCTCCTACAAAATCAACCTCCACCAATCGCTCCGACGATCTCTACTTTGTCGCCTGAAAACAAGGCGTGGTTGGCATGTTGCGAGGCAGGAACAATTTCTCCATTCACTTCTACGGCAAACCTCTTGCCTTGCAGGTTCATCGAATTTGTCAGCTGAACCACCGTTGCCAAAGCATCCAGTTCGAGACTTTCGCCATTAACAGTCAAAGCAATCATATTTCTTTGTAGATCTCGCTGCCCTGCTTCCTGAACTCTACCGCCATCTCTTTCAACCCGGCATCCACTGCCGAATCGACATCCTCCATGTTATGACTGGCGGCATATTCCCTGACTTCCTGACTGATTTTCATGGAGCAAAAATGTGGACCACACATGGAGCAGAAGTGTGCGACTTTGTGGGCCTGCTTTGGCAACGTTTCATCATGATATTCGCGTGCACGATCCGGGTCGAAGCCAAGATTGAACTGATCCTCCCAGCGAAACTCAAAGCGTGCTTTGGACATGGCGTTATCACGTATCTGTGCCCCCGGGTGGCCCTTGGCAAGGTCAGCGGCATGAGCCGCTATTTTGTAGGTGATGATACCTTCTTTAACATCATCGCGATTGGGTAGCCCAAGATGCTCTTTCGGCGTTACATAACACAGCATGGCAGTACCATACCAGCCGATCATCGCGGCACCAATGCCTGATGTAATATGGTCGTAGCCCGGTGCAATATCCGTCACCAGCGGGCCCAGGGTGTAGAATGGTGCTTCACCGCAAGTCTCAAGCTGTTTGTCCATGTTGGCCTTGATCATATGCATCGGTACATGCCCGGGGCCTTCGATGATGGTTTGCACGTCATGTTTCCAGGCAATCTTTGTCAGCTCACCCAGCGTCTCCAGTTCGGCAAACTGTGCTTCATCATTGGCATCCGCCAGACTGCCCGGGCGAAGACCGTCACCGAGTGAAAAAGACACGTCGTAGGCCTTCATGATTTCGCATATATCTTCGAAATGCGTGTAGAGAAAGCTCTCCGTATGATGTGCCAGACACCACCTGGCCATGATTGAACCACCGCGTGAGACGATGCCGGTAACACGCCTGGCCGTCATTGGCACATAGGCCAGCCGCACCCCGGCGTGGATGGTGAAATAATCGACACCCTGTTCGGCCTGCTCAATCAGGGTATCGCGGAAAATCTCCCAGGTCAGGTCTTCGGATTTACCGCTAACTTTCTCAAGTGCCTGATAGATAGGCACAGTGCCAATCGGTACCGGAGAATTACGCAGTATCCATTCGCGTGTTTCGTGGATATTTTTGCCGGTGGACAGGTCCATCACCGTGTCACCGCCCCAGCGTGTCGACCAGGTCATCTTGTCGACTTCCTCCTCAATCGAAGAGGTGACCGCAGAATTACCAATATTAGCATTAATTTTAACCAGAAAATTGCGCCCGATGATCATCGGCTCCAGTTCCGGGTGATTGATGTTACACGGTATGACCGCACGTCCGCGTGCTACTTCATCGCGCACAAATTCCGCTGTGACCTGCTCAGGAATAGCGGCGCCGAAGTCCTGTCCCGGGTGCTGTTCAGCCAGTTTGCCCTTCGAAAGCTCCAGCCGCATGTTCTCACGGATAGCAATAAATTCCATTTCCGGTGTGATGATGCCCTGCTTCGCATAATGCATCTGGCTGACATTGGCACCGGTCTTTGCCCGTCTTGGAATACGACGGTGCTCAAAACGCAGTGCATCGAGTTTCTCATCGATTTCACGTGCTCTGCCGTAGTCCGAACTGAGTCCGTCCAGCGTCTCCGTGTCATTTCGTTCCTCGATCCAGTTTTCGCGCATGGCTGGCAGACCTTTGCGGATATCGATATCGATTGCTGGATCGGTGTAGGGACCAGAAGTATCATAGACTGTTACGGGCGGGTTTTTTTCAACGCCATCGCCGAGATGTGTGTCATCCAGCAAAATTTCGCGCATGGGCACACGAATATCGGGGCGAGATCCCTCGACAAAGATTTTTCTGGATCCGGGAAAGGCCGCGATGGATGCTGCATCGACGCTGGCAGTGCTGCTCAGGAAGTCTTCAGGTTTTGCGCTCATGCTTATGCCTCAAAAAATAGCTGGGACAGGACAAGCGGCGGCAGGCCAGCTTCCCTACGCCAGTACAGACTGGTTCAGGTTCAAAGGGTATGCTCTCAGCCCAACTTTGTATCGGGCACCCCCAGCTGAAAAGGGAGCCACGATAATGGAATAAACGGCGTTGGTCAAGAAAGACTTGTGGAATGCAGGTTTACTGCGAGTTTTACAGGTTGCAACTTGTAGGAGCGTCGCTCGGCGCGATTGCTTCAAGCTTGTAGCATCTCCAAACAAAATCGCGCCGAGCGACGCTCCTACAGAAAAGCTCGCATGAACATTTTTTATCTATTCACCCGATTCTCCACCAGATGATCCACCACTGCCGGGTCTGCCAGCGTTGAGGTGTCACCCACATTTGCGATATCGTTCTCGGCAACCTTACGCAGGATGCGGCGCATGATTTTACCCGATCGTGTCTTTGGCAGTCCTGGTGCCCACTGCAGTATATCAATGGTAGCAATGGGGCCTATTTCCTTCCGTACGAATTGCACCAGCTCTTTACTTAATTCATCTGACTCATCCACCCCGGCCATCAATGTCACATAGGCATATATTCCCTGCCCTTTGATATCATGCGGGTAACCAACTACCGCCGCTTCCGCGACACTGGCATGCAATACCAGCGCCGATTCTATCTCGGCAGTTCCCAGTCGATGGCCGGAAACATTCAACACATCATCGACGCGACCGGTAATCCAGTAATAACCATCGGCATCCCGGCGGCAACCGTCACCGGTAAAGTAACTTCCTGGATAGGTGGTGAAATAGGTATCGATAAAGCGCTGGTGGTCACCATACAGGGTACGCATCATACCCGGCCAGGCAGACTTGATTATCAGATTGCCGGAGCATTCTCCTTCAAGCTCATTTCCCTGCTCATCGACGATAGCCGGCTGCACACCAAAGAAAGGTTTACAGGCCGACCCCGGTTTCAAATCTGTCGCGCCCGGTAAGGGTGTGATCATTTGAGCGCCGGTTTCTGTCTGCCACCAGGTATCTACTATCGGGCAACGTGCATCGCCAACAACATGGTAATACCATTCCCATGCCTCAGGATTGATCGGTTCACCCACTGTACCGAGCAGTTTTAAACTGCTGCGTGAGGTTTTTTTTACCGGTTCTTCGCCTGATCGCATCAGGGCGCGTATCGCTGTTGGTGCGGTATAAAACTGATTGACTTTGTGCTTGTCGATCACCTGCCAGAAACGGGAGGCATCCGGGTAAGTAGGTATGCCTTCAAACATCAATGTCGTCGCGCCATTGGCCAACGGCCCGTAGACAATGTAGGTATGCCCGGTGACCCAGCCGACATCGGCGGTACACCAGTAAATATCTCCGTCATGGTAATCAAACACATATTTATGCGTCATAGCGGCAAATAACAGGTAGCCACCGGTTGTGTGCAGCACGCCTTTTGGTTTGCCTGTCGACCCCGAGGTATAAAGAATAAACAGTGGGTCTTCAGCGTCCATTTCTTCTGCCGGACAATCATCTGATGCATCTGCCATCAGTTCGTGATACCAGACATCTCTGCCTTCCTGCCAGCTAATATCACCACCAGTACGCTGGATCACCAAACAGGTATGTACATTCGGGCAAGCTGCCAGGGCCTCGTCTGCATTCGCTTTTAAAGCTACGGACTTACCACCACGCACGGCTTCATCGGCCGTAATCAGGGTCTGGCAGTCAGAATCCAGGATGCGGTCGCGCAATGAATCGGGTGAGAAGCCACCAAAAACTATTGAATGCACGGCACCTATGCGTGTACAGGCCAGCATTACCACGGCTGCCTCCGTCACCATCGGCATATAGATACAGACACGGTCGCCTTTCTTAACGCCGCGCCCTTTCAGGACATTGGAAAACTTGCAGACTTGTTGGTGCAATTCACGGTAGGTGATTTTTTTATCAACCGCCGGATCGTCGCCTTCCCATAGCACTGCCACCTGATCACCGCGTGTGCCAAGATGACGATCGAGGCAATTATAGGAGACATTCAGTTTGCCACCTTCAAACCATTTAATATTTCCTGTCCTGAAATCCCAGTCCTGAACTTTGTCCCAGATTTTGCTCCAGTCCAGAAAGTCATTTGCCTGTTCCGCCCAGAAAGTATCAGGATCTTCTATAGATTGCCTGTACATGGTCTCATAGCGCTCGCTATTGATATGCGCATTATTGGCAAAATCCTCAGGGACTGGATAGATTTTAGACTCGGACATGTTTGCTCCTGTTAACTTCAGTGTTCAGTGTTCAGTGTTCAGTGTTCAGTGTTCAGTGTTCAGTGTTCAGTGTTCAGTCAAATAGTGATTTAGTTTCCTGCCTATATCAACTGAAAACTGAAAACTGAACACTGAACACATGTTTTTTTGATGTAGACCGCTATATAATAAACTCCTGTTACTATCCATTGTCCTAATCTCCTTACTGTAAGCAACGTGCAAGTCCAGACTGTCATAAATCTGAAAATTTTACTATCAATATCAAGCAAATCTATAGACAGGATAACGTATAACTGTGAGTGACGAATTTAAAACCAGCTGGTGGAGTATTCGTAATCGGATCCTGCTCTTTACCATTGTTGCAACTGCGCTTCCTGCCATGGTGTTAGGCTGGCTCTACTATCTGCAATCGCGGACAACCTTGCTTGTTAACGCGGAGCAGGAACTGCTGGGAAAAGCGACGCAGGCAGAACGGGGGCTTGATCTCTGGTTTCAGGAAAGATACTACGAGTTACGGATATTGGCGACCTACTCCTACCTGGTGACCGAAAACCTCCCCAGGGCCACGGAGCCGAAACGCAGGAAAAAATCGTCACGCAGTAAGGCCGCACAGGACATCAAAAAATATCTCAAGCTCGTCAGAGGCCGCTTTGGTTATTATGAGCGTTTGCTTGTCTATGATAAACAGGGCCACATCATTGCACAGGATCCACTGCAGGAGCAGCCGGCCATACTGCCTGAAAACTGGCAGGAACAACTCCAGATGCATAAAGCTATCATCGGTGAAGTTCAGCATAACGAAACCACAGGCATACCAACCGTCCTGATTGCAATCCCCGTACTCTCCGGTGACGGTAAAACTATTGGCTTCTTCGCTGCCGACCTGGCGCTGAGTTCCCTGGCCGCCGTGTTGCGGTCATTCATTAGCGCCACGACAGCGGCAAACAATGCCACCAAACTCATGCTGGTGCAGAAAGACGGAACCTTGCTGGTCTCGACGGAGTCACCTGTGACAGCCAGGCTGACAAGAACTCAGGCAGCAGCCCTGTATGATAAACCGCTGCAACATAAGGAGTATATAAATGCCGCCGGCAACAAGGTGATAGGCATACTGACCCTGCTGGACCATGCGAATTATGCTGTAGTACTGGAAAGAAACTATGACGAGCTGTTCGCTGATCTGGTCGGCCTGCGTAATCTAACCCTGTCACTGGTGCTCTTACTCCTTGCAATCATGGGTTTTGTCGCCTGGTTGATCACTCGCGGAATCCTTCGCCCACTTGAAACACTGAAGAAATCCGCCGAAATCGTTGCTGCCGGCGATATGGAAATCAAACTGCCAGTGACCTCACATGATGAACTTGGCATTGCCACAATGGCCTTCAATCAAATGATCGAGCAGCTGAGACACAACCGCAAAGAACTCGAGCAGCTGACCATTACAGATTCTCTAACGGGAATAATGAACAGAATGAAGATCATCGATACTATCGATGAGCATATCGAACGATATAACCGCTTTGGTCTGCCTTTTTCACTGCTCATGATCGATGTTGATTTCTTCAAGAAAATCAATGACAAATACGGTCATCTGGGCGGCGATACCGTACTTGCCCGACTGGGTACGCTATTCACAGAGTTAACGCGATCAATTGATATGGCTGCCCGCTATGGTGGTGAGGAATTTCTCATTTTGCTAGAAGGTACTGAGACAGACGAGGCAGTACAAACAGCTGAACGCATCCGCAACGTAATCGAAAATAGCGAAACAGATTACAACGGGCAGAAAATCAAGTTCACCATCAGTATCGGTGTGGCACAGATAAGCAGCCCTGAACAGAATGTCGATGATCTTGTACGCCTGGCGGACGAAGCCATGTATGAGGCAAAGGAAAATGGCCGCAACAGGACTGTGGCAGCGGAAAATATTGGTCCGAAAGTAGTTCCATACCCGCAGGTCAGGCAGCAGGATGAATAAAGCCGCTGGCGGGTCGCCGGCACGGGCCGTATAGACTAACCCTTACAGCCCTGATGGTTCAGCCTTAACCGACCACATCCACCAACTTGTAGTAAATCCATCCCGTCCTGTTATCGCCAGTCTTAATTTTCAGCCAGGGGCCCTTGTAAGCGATGGCGCGCACCTGTGCCCGTGCATCAACACGGAAAAGTACTCTGGCCTGCAGACTCGCCTCCTCGCGCACATTGCTGCGGCTTAAAACCTGCATGCGGATGGGAGAGAAAAAAGTCGCCTCGGTTTCTGTTACGGCAGAACTGATTCCCCCATTTCCTGACCCGGTTGGGCGCACCAGTTCTCTAGCCTTGCCAACCAGATAGGCGGCTCCCTCATAGTTCTCCTCGTCAAGTTCAGCCTCTCCCATGGCAAGATATTGTTCGGCGCGTTTCAACAACTGCTTCCGTGTCACCGTAGACGCCGCTTTCTGACTTGATTGTAGCATCATTCTAACCTCGGCCATGCGGGACACGGTTTCGGCTTTTCCAGCATGACTGCGCAGCCTGGCCTTGGCCCGCACCACCTCCTGTACTGCCTGCTCCTGCGACAATGACAGCCGGTTGATTTCTTCTTTGTGCTGCAGCAGTTGCAAGCGCAGTTGCATGAGCTCAACCTCCCTGGCAGAAAGCTCTCTCTGCAAAACCGATTTATCTTCATGCAATTCGCGTGTACTACCAGTTTGCTGACAGCCAGAAACCGACAGCAGCAACGGAAGGAAAAGTAGTGCGAGCCCACCCGATACAAAACGGCTGTGGCATGAAGGCATACACCTCACCATGATGGAAGTCCTTGACAGCAAATCGATAAATTGGAGTTCATAGAACAGAACATATCTTCCCTTATAAGTTCTCCTGTAGAATATATCATCTTCAATAACGAATTTGAATTACGACAAACACTGCGATATGTAATCAATAGCGACATAACAGTCACTGAAGATACTATCTTCTGAAAAAATAGCCAGCTGATAAACATGGATTCACAGGACTATAATTCTCAATCAAACCCTTCACTTGACACAATTAAAATGCAGGCGTAGCCTGCTATAATACGATAAAATCTTTTCTAAACCTGCTTATCTTCGACCATAAAAAAATGGACATATCACTATGAATGCCAGGGATATCCTGCAGAAACTCGTCCCCCTTAACACACTGAGTGATTCAGGCCTTGATGAGGTAATAGCGGCCACTAATATCGATCTGACGGAAAAAGATACGATTCTATTCAGTGAAGGTGAGGATGACGGCTTTGCCGTTTATCTTTTACAGGGAGAAGTCCTGCTCACTTCGGTAAACCAGTCCGCGCCTCGTAGTATTCGATCCAGCACCGATGCCTCACGCTATGCAATTGCGCAACTAAAACCGCGCCAGATGACAGGTACGACTACAAAACCATCTACCATCGCACGCATCGATCAAAACATACTTGATCACATCGTAACAATGGATGAAGTTGGCGGCATTGAAATTATCGAAATGGATGCCGATGAAGATGTTAGATGGGTATATAGCATCCTTTCTTCAAACACTTTTTCAAAGTTGCCACCCGCCAATGCAAATCAAATGCTGGCACGCATGGAAAGGATAGAAGTCCAGGCGAACCAGGTTATCATTACCCAGGGAGAACCGGGTGACTACTACTACCTGATCCGTGAAGGTACCGCTACAGTTGCCAAAAAAGACAACAATGGGAAAACAGAAATCGTCAGCGAACTATCGGCCGGCGATCAGTTCGGCGAAGAAGCCCTGTTATCAGACGCACCACGCAACGCTACCATTATGATGAAGACAGATGGCGTTTTAATGAGACTGACCCGTGCAGAATTTAATGAATTACTTACCGAACCAATGTTGCATTGGGTAGAGCAGGCAGAGGCCGATGCACTGATTGGGGAAGGCGCCGGTATCCTCGATGTACGCACGGTAGATGAATACAAAAACGGCGCAATTAACAACAGCATGAATGTCCCGCTGAGTCAGATCCGGCAGTTTTCTGAAAGCCTGGACCGTGCTCGAAAATATGTGATTTACTGCCAGACAGGCAGCCGCAGTTCTGTTGCCGCTTTCATGTTAAATCAGCGTGGTTTTAATACTGTAGCGTTAAAGGGCGGGTTGATGGCGCTTACGTTGATTCCTCAGGACGTTGAGTAAGTTTAAAGCTGGAAATTGAAAGCGAAAAGCCGAAAGCCAAAAGCTAAAATTCAAAGAAGGAATCGCAGATATAGATTTTGATCTATCTTTCCACTTTAGAGTTTTCACTTTCAACTAGGTTGTTTTTGTAGGAGCGTCGCTCGGCGCGATGCTTTTTAGATAAAAGATGAAGGACTCGGGACTAAGGACAAAAGATAGATAAAACATCAACAACCGCTATATATATCTTTAACCCTTCATCCTTAGTCCCGCGTCCTTTGTCTTAAAATATCGCGCCGAGCGACGCTCCTACACTCTGTTTTTTCTTCATCCTTTATCTTTCACGTCAAGCTGACGTTTTCCATTCAAAAAACTGTAGTATTATTACAAGCAGGCCCAGAACGCCCTCTGCCACCTGTCGCTGGATCCCATTCATCAAGAAAAATCTTCTGCCCACGCCCACCGGTATCACGATCCCCATTGTCGCCGTTTAAGGCGCCTGTCAAAACGAAGCCATTGTTATAATCGAGAGGATCATTCACCCACTGACTAAAGGCATCCTCCCACATGGCAACGACTAGCTGGATAACATTGCCATCGAAAACGGGGATGACCGGTGCTTCAGGAGGTGGTAATCCCGGTGTTGTCGGTACATTTGGTGCACCTGGTGTATTTGGTACATTTCCTGATCCACCACTGCTTGCCACACCAAATGATAACAGCAGATTTGTCGGGTTATAGGTGCTGGTCAGTGTTACCGGTGCCGTTATTGACCCAAGTGTCGTATTGCCAGAATTGCTGCCAAAAGTTATCAGCTGGTAGTTATCTCCCGATGTCGGTGTGTAACCACCAAACCAGCTTAGATTCAGGGTCGCCCCACCAAAATTGATATTACAACTGACACCACTGACATTGATAATGTCGTAGATGGCTGAGCTCGGCCCGACTTCGAAATTCAGTGTGGTTGTTGAACTTAGGATCAGGTTGCCAAAAATATTCAAGGTGCCAGGAGAGAAATCCGGTGCAATTGTGGCAGCACCCACATTCACATCTGGCAATTGAATAGTGCCGACACCTGTTACGAAACCACCGTTGAAGTTTACTGCATTCGCTGCATAAGCTGGCCACCCGAGTAGAATGTCGTGGTGCCTCCAGTCTGTGTATAGTATCTCTGGTCCCGTTCAGGCTTGCCGAGATACATTCCTACAGGGTTTGATCCATTATTTTGATTTTCCTTTCCCCTTTAACCTTTCCTCTTTCCCCTGTCGTTCATCCCCGTGCGCCAGCAAAAAAATTCACTCCACTACATTAAAAAACGCCTTCTTACTCATCGATCCCATATGAAAGTCACCCAGCAGGATATGCTCATTAAGATCTCGCGCATGGACCATCCAGCTATGATAGCCACCAGGTAACAATTTCCCCTCGGGGATTCTTATACTATTCTCACTAATCAGTTTAGTCTCAAATACCATCTCACCTGTCCATTCATCTCTAATGAAGACCATGTAGAAACCGGCACCAGGCGCCTTGCTCCAGGTCAGGGTAACTGGTAATGGAAATGAGCTATCTTCAGATGAAGGGGCCATATCTGTCACTCGCTTAATCCGAACCATCGGCACATAGTCTCTGGCTAAATATTCCTTACCGTCAGCAGTTTTAACTTTTATCGAATACCATCCAGCTGTTGCACTATCCGGTATATCCATATCCACTATAAATACGCTTTTTTTCCGATTTTTTCTTGCGCACAAGCTTCCTGTAACGGCTTTTCTGTAGAACAGCCAGACTGGCTCCAGAAGGATCAAATACTTCCATCTCGGTAATATCTTTAAATTTTTCTGTAGAAAACAATATCTTGAAAAAATGCTGGCGTTCTGGCCAGTTGCAGATATGGAT
>FXBF010000880.1_pt1 | contig 10501 bp, 9 predicted proteins | sample 5335321 | NCBI WGS metagenome assembly FXBF01 (sample SAMEA103928391, study PRJEB20085) | sediment metagenome | isolation source: sediment | reverse complement strand
CGAGCTTTTTCATGAGCTTGCGCAGGTTAAAAGGCGCGATTTCGATGCGGCCGCTCGCCCGCGGTGCCTTTCGGATTTGTTGCGCCCGTAGGTTTGCGCTCAAGTTGAGCTCGTCGGCCGAAAGCGCGAGACTGGTGATCTCGACACTATCGCGAGCGAGATCTGCACTAAAGCGAGTTTTGAGCGATACCGTGGAAAAGGCGTTCTTTTGCGCCGGCTCGAGCTTAATGCCCAATAGATCAACCAGCGCCGCTGGTTTAAAGCTCGGTACTTCTAACTCACCGGCGACTTTGGGCTTTTCAAGTATATTGCTGCCCTTCAGGTTGCCTAGCAGCGCGAGATTGTTGACCCTCACCTCGAGCGCGGAAAGCGTCAGCGTCTGTTGGCCTAGGTCCACGTTGAAAGCTGATTTAAGGCCGACCGTGTCGATGCCGGCCGGTAGCGCAACGGCGAGCTTGTTCGTCAGCGGCCTGGGATCAAACGACGCCACATCGATGCTGCCCTCGACGACAGGCGCTTCCCTGATTTGGCGGCCTTTGAGATTTCCTTTTAATGCTAACTCGTCCACATTGAGTTGCAGCGTCGGCATGTCGAGTGTTTGCTGCTCGAGGTCGAGCGTAGCGCGTGTATCGAGGCCGACACGCACCGTCTGCGGTGGGTCGCCGATGTCAAGGTCAAAACCTATCTGCATGTCGACAGCTTCACCGGGAACGATCTTTCCGGACTTGAGCCCGAGCGCCCTTATCTCGTAGCGCTGGCCCGCCCTCTGATCGAGCCATAGGATCTTGCCGTTGCTGACACGGATGCCACCGACAGTGAGCGCCGCGATGGTTGGCGCTGCCGGTGCAGCCGCGTCAGGTGTGGGGGGCTTTTGCGCTTTCACCTCGCCGGCGGCGAGATCGGCCCAGTTGGTTACGCCTGCTTTGTTCTTCATCAAGTTGAGCTCAAGCCCATCGAGCAGGATCGTGTCCACGACGAGTTCTTTGCGTAGCAACGGCAATACTTCGATACGCACGCCGGCAGCCGCTACCCGGGCGAAAGGCTGCTCGCCGAAGCCGGGCGCGTTGGCGAGCTCAACCCCGCCCGTCTCTAGCCCCAACCGGGGGAATAACGAGAGCTTGAGGTCGCCCTCGATTTTCAACTCGCGCCCGGTGTTCTCCTTGACTGCCGCGATGATCTCTTCTTTGTAGTCGTTCGGGTCGATCAGCAGCGCCACGGTGATGGCGAGCGCTACGATCCCCACAATCAGTACGCCCAGCGCAATGGCGAGGATCTTGAGGGCTTTTTTCAAGGTCTTGCTCCTTGGGGTGTTGGAGCGGGTGATGGGAATCGAACCCACGTCATCAGCTTGGGAAGCTGAGGTTCTACCATTGAACTACACCCGCGTGCGTCGGGCCGCACTTCGCAATACAATATAGTTAACACCATTTTAACCTAGTTAGGTTGTCCTGACAGACCCGATATGACAAGAATCTTCGTCAACGGCGAGGAACGGCCGCTGCCCAGCCCGGTGACGGTCGTGCATTTGCTGCAAGAGCTGGGGCTCGCAGAGGCACGCGTGGCGGTGGCGGTGAATCGCGAGATCATCCCGCGCAGCCGGCACCAGCAGCATCAGCTGCGCGACGAGGATCAGGTGGAGATCGTTCGGGCCATAGGGGGTGGATAATGAGCACGCACGCTGAGCAGATTCCTGAACCGGCGCGCCCGGCGGGCGTGGATGACCCGCTGGTAATCGCCGGTGTCGCCTATCGGTCACGCCTGCTCGTCGGCACCGGAAAGTACAAGGACCTGGACGAGACCGCTCGCGCCGTCGCCGCGAGCGGGGCACAGATCGTGACGGTGGCCGTACGGCGCAGCAACATCGGCCAGAACCCGGATGAGCCTAACTTGCTCGACGTAATCCCGCCAGACAAGTACACGATCCTGCCGAACACGGCCGGTTGCTACAACGCCGAAGACGCGGTGTTCACCTGTCGGCTGGCGCGCGAGCTGCTGGGCGGCCACGAGCTGGTCAAGCTCGAGGTGCTGGGCGATGCACAGACGCTGTTTCCGGATATCCCCGAGACCCTGAAGGCCGCCAAGATCCTGATCGAGGACGGCTTCAAGGTGATGGTCTACACCAACGACGACCCCATTATGGCCAAGCGCTTCGAGGACATGGGTTGCGTTGCGGTCATGCCGCTGGCCGCTCCGATCGGCTCCGGGCTCGGGATCCGTAACCCTTACAATATCCGCTTCATCGTGGAAGCCGCGCAGGTGCCGATCCTGGTCGATGCCGGCGTCGGTACCGCCAGTGACGCTGCCATTGCAATGGAGCTCGGATGCGACGGCGTGCTGATGAACACGGCCATCGCGGCGGCCGCCGACCCGCTGCTGATGGCCTCGGCCATGAAAAAAGCAATCGCGGCCGGGCGCGAGGCCTACCTAGCCGGGCGCATGCCGCGCAAGCGTTACGGGTCGGCGTCATCGCCCGTCGACGGGGCGTTTTTCTAAACCCCGGCTGCAAGTGGCAAGTTACGCGTAGCAAGGAACTTCGAGGGCTTGGTCCGCACTTGCTAAGTGGCACGGGTATTTCCGATTGCCTCGCATGACTCGGTCTGATGTCACGGCGCCCGAACGTCCCGGGCCTGTGCGCCAGGTGCGCAGCTATGTCCGGCGCGAGGGCCGCATTACGCGCGCGCAGCGCCGCGCGCTGCAAGAGTTGTGGCCCAAGTACGGCCTCGACAGTGACGGCGGACCGCTGCGGTTCGAACAGGTATTTGCGCGCCGCGCCCCGGTGTTTCTGGAGATCGGCTTTGGCAACGGTGAGGCCCTGTGCGTGCTGGCCAGCGGCCACCCGCAAAATAACTACCTGGGCATAGAGGTATACCGCCCGGGCGTGGGCAGCCTGTTACTAAAGCTGGAGCAGCGCGCGCTCAGTAACGTACGCGTTATTTGCGACGATGCAGTGCATGCCTTGAGTCATCGCATCCCGGACGCCTCGCTCGACGGGATTTATCTGTTCTTCCCCGATCCCTGGCCGAAGAAACGCCACCACAAGCGTCGCCTGGTGCAGCGTGATTTCCTCGAGCAGCTGACGGTCCGGCTGAAACCAGGGGGCCGCTTTCACGTCGCTACCGACTGCGAGGACTACGCGGCGCATGTGCTGGCGGTGGCCGCGCAGGTGCCCGGCCTGAGCAATGTGGCGGGTGAACGGCGCTACGCCCCCGGTCCCGGCTTGCGCCGCCTGACGCGCTTCGAGCGCCGCGGGCAAGAGCTCGGGCACAGTATCCGGGATATCGTGTTTGCACGTCGCCACTAGCCGCACTGCCGCCTGCCGGCCATGGCTGTATGAGCGATTCGCCTGGCCACACCGGGGTGGTACAATCATTTTATGGACCCTTGAAATAATTAATGTAAGGTCCCCTGCGGGCCGACCGTCTCGAAGGGCGGAGACGGCGGGCGCGCGAACCATTGCGGAGGAACGGAGAGGACGACGCAATGACAGCGACCTATCATCACGCCCTGGCGCCAGGTACCCGAATCGAGTCCTACGAGGTCAACCACGTGCTCGGCGTGGGCGGATTCGGCGTAACCTACAGGGCCTTTGATCATTCGCTACAGCGCCAGGTGGCGATGAAAGAGTACCTGCCCACCGGGCTTGCGGTACGCACGCCCGATGGGACCACGGTCGGTCCTAAGTCTGATATTGACGTCGAGAATTACGAGTACGGGCTGAAGCGCTTTCTCGATGAGGCGCGCACGCTGGCGAGGTTCCGGGAGCCGCACATCGTGCGCGTGATCCGCTACCTCGAGGCGCACGGTACTGCCTACTTCGTCATGGACTACGAAGATGGTCAACCGCTGAGCAAGCGTTTGAAGAAGGCGGTGACGTTAAGCGAAGCGGAAATCCTGAGCGTCATTCTCCCGATCCTGCGCAGCCTGCGCGCGGTACACGCGCAACAGTTCCTGCACCGCGACATCAAGCCCGGCAACATCTACGTACGCAAGGATGGATCGCCGGTGCTGCTGGATTTTGGCTCCGCGCGCCAGGCGCTCGGTGAGCAGAGCCGCGCCATGACCGGCATGGTGACGCCGGGTTATGCACCGTTCGAGCAATATTTCACCAAGGGCAAGCAGGGCCCCGCCACCGACCTGTACGGACTCGGCGCCACCATGTACCACTGCGTGACCGGCGAGCCACCGGTCGCGTCGACCGAGCGCATCGCGGCAATTCAGGATGGCGAGCCCGACCCCATCGGAGCCCTCGATGATCGCGTCAAGAACAACTACAGTGCACCGTTCTTGCACACGCTCATGTGGATGCTCGAGCCGAACGCCAGGCATCGCCCGCAGACCGTCGATCAGGCATTGGTGGCGCTCGAGCCGAGCGGCGATGGTGGCGCCGCGGCGAACGTCACGCGGCCGACCGTGCAGACGACCCGTGCCACGACCCGGACCGACTTCCCCGAAACGGTCAGCATTGATGAGCTCTCGGACACCGACGTGTCGTGGCAGGCGGACGTGCTGCGCACAGTGGAGGCCAATCTGGAGAAGCACATCGGCCCTCTGTCCAAGGCGCTCGTGCGCAAGGCCGCACAGAAAACGTCTAACGTCGACGAGCTGACGGCGCTGCTTTCGCGATTCATACCTTCGGAGCACGACAAGACCGCTTTCCTGGCCAGGACCCAGGTCATCGCCAACACCGGGATGCTCGAGCACCCGCAGCCGCCGCAAGTCGCAGGCGTTCAACGCCGCGCGCCCGCGCGCCGGCAGGCCCCGCCGCCGCCGGCCACATTGGACGCACGCCTGCTGAAGGCCGCGGAACAGAGCCTTGCCGCATACGTCGGCCCGCTGGCCAGGATTCTGGTCAGACGGGCGGCGCGCCAGACTTCCGATCTGGATGAGTTCTGCCGCATGCTGGCACAGGAGCTGCCGGACAAACAGCAGCAATCCGATTTCTGCAGTGCGTTGCGCAGAATGGCGGTATCCTAACAGGATGTTGAAAAAGGCCATTCATGGCCTTTTTCAACTCGCTTCCCCGCGGCACATGTCCGCGGGTCGCTCCATTTTTCAAACACGCAAGTGTTTGAAAAATGATGCGGCGCATCCCTGCGGCGCCTAGCAGGGCGTTTTGCAACACGCTGCTAGCGGGGCGCCGCTTGAGCATGCTGTGGCGCGGTGGCGATTTGCACCAATGAGACAAGAAAACACATCTGGCAGGTACGTACCGTGAGGACCACGATCATCGTTTCGGCCGCGATCGCGCTGCTGCTCGGCAACATGGCGAGCGCTAACTGGACGGCAAAGCGTGTCTTTGACCCGATCAAGGACGAAACCCGCTGTATGCTCGAGTCGGACACGAAAACAATCAACGACGGCTACCAGGACACGCAGATCCTGCTGCGGCTCGATGACCGGGCGTTGCAACTGGTTACGCGTTCCAACATCGACGCGAGCGAGGGCGACATCGGCGTGCAGGTCGACAAGCACGAGCCCATCAAGATGGACAGGGTCTATCTCGAGCAAAGCGTGATATTCGAGCGCGAGATCGCCAACATCATCAAGCAGTTCAAAGAGGGGTTGCGTGCCAAGTTCACGCTTCGTTTCTGGCCTACCTATCCGGACACCGGCCAGCATGCCGTGGCGTTCAGCCTGGTCGGCTTTACCAAGGCGTATGGCGAGTTACCTGAGTGTTAAAGGGGGTGATGAGGCGGTCATAATCCGCAAGTAACTAAACGTTATCAATAAATCTAACCAGGGTTGGCACCAACAGGAGAGCGCTATGAAACTAACACTAAAATTCAACCTGGTCTTGATCCTTGTATTTGCCTTCGGCCTGGCCGTGACAGGTGTCCTGTCTTACAGGATTTTGCAGGAAAACGCCTTCAACGAGGTCGTGCAGCGGGCAGGGCTGATGATGGACGCGGCGCTGGCGATGCGCCGCTATACCGTAAAAGAAATCAAGCCCTTATTGGCGCTACAAATGAAGAAGGTGTTTCTCCCGCAAAGTGTGCCGGCTTATGCGGCCACGACGACCTTTAACCAGGTCCGTGAGAAGCACGCGGAGTTCGCGTATAAGGAAGCGACGCTGAACCCCTCGAATCCACAGAACCGGGCAGTCGCCTGGGAGGCGGATATTGTGCAGGAGTTCCGCAACAACCCCGAACGCAAGGAGGTCGTCGGTGTGCGTGACACGCCCACCGGGCAATCGCTCTATCTGGCGCGCCCGATGCAGGTCAAGAATCCCGGCTGCCTGACCTGTCACAGCACGGTGGAGCGCGCCCCGCGAACCCTGAAGGCGAAGTACGGCACGGCCAACGGTTTCGGTTGGAAAATGAACGAGATCGTCGGCGCACGTATTGTTTCGGTACCCTTGTCGGTGCCGCTGAGGCAGGCGGAGGACGCGTTTCGCACGTTTATGACGTTGCTCGTTGCGATCTTCGCGGCCATTGTTATTATCCTGAACCTCATGCTGCGGTCCATTGTCATCAAGCCGGTGACCAAGATGGCGCGCATCGCCGACGAGGTGAGCAAGGGCAACATGGAGGCGCCGGAGTTTTCGGAGCGCGGGAAGGACGAGATCAGCGTGCTCGCCGCCTCCTTCAATCGTATGCGCCGAAGTCTCGAAAAGGCGATGAAGATGCTCGAGGAGTAAGACGGCATCGGCGACGCCATGGCCTGAGTGATGGAACGGCAAAGCAGAACCTGGCTGTGCAGTGTGGTGTTCCTCGACATCGTCGGGTACACCGAGCGATCGGTGGCCCAGCAAATCGAGATGAAGGAACAGCTGCAGGAGTTTATCAAGGATGCCCTGGCGGGTGTGGCCGAAACCGAGCGCATCCTGGTCGATACCGGTGACGGCGCCGCCCTGTGTTTTCTCGGCGATCCTGAAGAGGCGCTATTCGTCGCCATTAGCCTGCGCGACGTGCTGGCGGTCAAGGCACAACAGGCGAGGACCCCGTTCAAGGCACGCATCGGCATCAATCTCGGGCCGGTCAAGGTGCTCAAGAGCATAAACGGCCAGCTCAATCCGCTGGGCGACGGCATCAATAATGCCCAACGGATTATGGGATTTGCCGAGCCCAATCAGATCCTGGTGTCGCGTTCTTTCTATGACGTCATCGCTTGCCTTTCGCAGGAGTACGCGCAGCTGTTTCATTTCGCCGGAACGCGCAAGGACAAGCATGTCAAGGAGCACGCGGTGTACGAGGTAATGCTCCCCGACAAACAGGAGACCTTTACCACGGCGTTGGCGGTGGCGGAGCAGACGCGCCGGCAGCGGCAAGAGGAGGTGCCGACGCCTGCCTGGGATCCGGCTGCATTGGCAACGGCGGAGCACGCGCTTGCGCTTTACGTCGGTCCGCTCGCGAAGGTGCTGGTACGGCGGGCGGCCAAGCAGGCCTCCAGCCCCCGGGAGCTCTACGCCGCGTTGGCCGACATGATTCCATCAGGGCCGGAGCGCGAGAAATTCCTCAGCGGTGCGCCGGCGACGGCCAGCGCGGTTCGCGTCGCGGACGAACGGCAGCAAGCTGAACGCTCGTGGCAGGATCGGGCCGCGCTTAAGACCGTCGAGCAGGCACTGGCGGCCTACTTGGGGCCGCTGGCGCGCGTACTGGTCAAGAAGGCCGCCAAGAAAAGTGCGAGCCGCGAGGAGCTCTGGCGCTTACTGGCGGCCGAGTTGCCCACCGAAGCAGAACAAAACGCCTTCCTCGACACGTTGCGAGAGACACACTCGCGCTAATACTATACTCACACCAGAGAGCGCAGGAGTGGTGCAGGGAAGCACCGTTTACGGAGCCGAGGACGCAAAGATCGCAAAGAAAACAATTCGTTAAACAGCGCCCGGGGTAAGCGGCCCGCGGGGCAAGGTGTGACACCGTAGCGCCTTTGAGGTCAGGCCAAAACCGATTGAATCTTCCTTTCTCTGCGTCCTTGGCGTGCTCAGCGGTGAACTTTTCGGGTCGGCGCAGCGGGCATGGAACAGCTGCAACCGCCGGAAGTTGCAAAAGCCAGGGAGGCCACTGCCGTCGCGTAAACCGCAGGCATGCCCCGATGCAGCGATCGAGCGTTGGTTACCGACACTGGCGCGGCGGCTGGGCGCGGGGCGAGCGCTGTTCTCGGGCGAGCTGCGCTCAAGGCACGATGCAGTCCATCTCCCCCGCCAGCTCGGTGGGACCCGCGTAGCTCTCGGCGATCATGCCGAGCGCCCGCGCCCTTGCAGCTGCGCTGCCGGGGAGATGCACCACGACCAGCTTATTGACACCCATCTTGTTGGCGAAGGCCGCGGTCGCTGACAGCGGCGCAACCGGTGCCGGCGCGGCGGTGACCTTGGCGATACGGCGCTCTACGACGAGCAGGTCGACGCCGCGGCTGAGCCACTCGAGGTTGCCGTTGTCCCGCAGGGCGATACTCATGAAGACGATGAACTTGCCGGCGACCTGCACGCGCCAGGCGAGCACCGGCATCGAGCCGGTGGTGATCGCGGCGGCGGCGACGCGAACGCGCTCATTTTTGTACACTTGCGGGTTGAAACGGCCCTTGATGCGCACCGCATGCGGTTGCAGCTTGTAGGTCCCGCGGCCCAGCGGGCTCAACAGCCCGCCGAGGTAACGGTATGCGCCGCGCTTTGTGTCGAATAACGCGCGCACGAAGGTCACCGTAGAGGGCGCCAGCTTGTTGCGATCAGGCCCGTACACCGGCATGGCGCGCGTGCGTCGTTCGAGCAGTGACGCCTGAACCAGCGCGGGTAGATCGCCGGCATAATTGAGGTGCAACTGCGAGAGCAGGATCACGTCGAGATCCGATATTCGCGCCGCGCTCTTTTGAAAGTTTGCAGCGCTACCTATGCCAGCATCGATAAGTACGCGCGCCTTCCCGTCGACCCAGATCAGATAGCTGCTGGAGGGCAGCCTGCCTTGCGGGTCTGTCTCCGCGATACCTAGAATCTGAATCGACACATCGTGCCCGCTGCACGAGCCTGCATGTGCGGCGGGTAAACCGATGACAAAAAGCAGCCCGAACACGCAGCGCCGCAGCCTCATACCGGTTGCGCCCGGCAGCGCCGGTCGAACCCGATCGCCGGGTGCCCGGCAAGCGCGCCGTCGTCGTAGCGAAGGTTCTCCGTATGAGTCGGCAGACGCCGACGACGCCCGGGTGTGAGGGCGATCCCGTAACGATCGCGGTAATTGCAAGGTAGCGGTGCGTGATCAGTCATCGTCGCGATAGACTTGGACGTCCGTCAGGCTGCCGGTCAGGTCGACGCTGCTGCGAAAGACGATGGGCCGGCAGCAAATGCGGCAGTCCTCGATGTACTCTTGTGGCCCGGCCGAGGTGTCGATGCTGCTTTCGAAGGCCTCGTCACAGTAGGGGCAACGTATGCATCTGGCAACAAGCATCGTTCCAGGTCCGGCGCACCCAGCGGGTGCCCAGGCTCAAGCTTTTCAGACCCGGATCGGCTTTGCAAGTGCAGGGTGTGCACAGCCGCGGGCTCGTGGTGGGCGGATGTCCCACGAGCTTGCGGTCGGTCAGTTGTAAGCTTGAAACGTCGTTTTCATCCAGCACGGATCATCAAAATGCCGGCGGCCGACGAACGCGGTCGCGTGGCGGCCTCTCACCAGGGTGCGTTATGCCCACCGGCAGCGAGCGCCGCTCAACGTACTGCGCCCACCAGTACGTGGCGGCTTGCCCCTGCTTTACGGCACTGGGGCTCACGCGCTCGAGGTAGTGTGTGCGATGCGCGATGCTCAGCGCCGGCCCGCTGCCAGAAATGGGCTGAAGCAAGACCTCACCGCTGAAACGGATATGGGAGAGGCGGTACACCGTCGGGCGGCGCAGGTCTACCGGCGGGCCTCTGGTCCGCCAGGCTGGAGCAAACCGGCGCGCCAATTTGATCGTCGTCGCTCACGACGTTGACCTGCCACGTAGGCGCGAAGGTGGCAAAGAGCCGCTCGCGATTCGTGCCGGCGGGCTCGGGATGCCCAATGGGTTGCACGCGAAACGCCGAAGAATCTCGCGCACGCCCGCACGGGTCGCCCGTGGCCGTTGGCGCAGCAACCCGCAACCCCGGGTTGATGTCAAGCGCATCCTTAAAACCGCTTTGCATGCGCTCGACCGATGCCAGGCGTGGTTAGCAGCAACTTGATAGAATCACTTGGACTATCAGGATGCTGAAAAAGCCCTTGCTGCGCTCCGCCGTCCCGCTGCGCTGGCAAGTCCGGGGTTCGCCGTCCGTGGCGAACCCGCTTAGCGGGATAATCCCTGCGCTTCGCACTCCCTGCTGCGCTTGGGTACCGGCCCGAGCCTTCCCTGGCTCGGGCGTTCGCCGGGACGATCCCTGCGCTGCGCACTCCCTGTTGCGCTTGGGCACCGGCCCAAGCCTTCCCTGGCTTGGGCGTTCGCCGGGACGATCCCTGCGCTGCGCACTCCCTGTTGCGCTTGGGCACCGGCCCAAGCCTTCCCTGGCTTGGGCGTTCGCCGGGACGATCCCTGCGCTGCGCACTCCCTGTTGCGCTTGGGCACC
>FXBF010000879.1_pt1 | contig 10515 bp, 6 predicted proteins | sample 5335321 | NCBI WGS metagenome assembly FXBF01 (sample SAMEA103928391, study PRJEB20085) | sediment metagenome | isolation source: sediment | reverse complement strand
ATGCCATTCCCTGCGGACTGCGCCTTGTCCTGGATCATCCGGGTAGCTCTGAGTCAATCAATATAAATTTGTTGGGCCACCAGGAGTCTGTCCGGGTCGTCTGGACAGTAGCGAGGGAATGGGAAATCGAGACTGTTGCAGCGATCGTTTGAGAAGCATAGCCGTGCCTATTTGACGACAAATCGGCAGGATCGCCGATTTGCACGACCGAGGGTCGCCTCCGCGAGGTGCAGCACAGCGATGTGCTGCATGAAAAGGATCGCTGCAAGAGGCCGACTTCCCATTTCCGCAGCCCGCGCATGATTATTCGGACAGACGCTCCGTTGTGGCGATACTCAGGTATTGACTGTAATGGTAATCCAGCACGTTGTCTCCCCAGCCACGAACGCGAGGGCTGACGAGGTGTTTGCTGACGTAAAAGTACAGCGGAATGACCGGATGGTCTGCCAGCAACACGCGCTCGGCTTCCTCGAGATATAACTGGCGCCGCCCAAGATCCGTCTGCTCCGCAGCGCGTTGCATCAATGAGTCGTATTCTTCGCTCGCATAACCGGTCATGTTTGATGGATTGCCGGTCAGTAACACCTGTAGAAAAGTGTGCGCATCATTATAGTCGCCTGTCCAGCTCGATCGAAAAACCTGCGTAATTTCCATGGCGCGCATGTTGGAGAGAAGCACCTGGAATTCTTCGTTGATCAGCGTGGCTTCGAATCCGAGTGTCTCGCGCCACATCGACTGGATCGCGAGTGCGATGCGTTGATGCGTTTCAGATGTGTTGTAACGGATTTCCACCTCGAGCGGATTGTCTTCGCCGTAACCCGACTCTTTATATAAGCGTTGTGCCGCCGCATGTCGCTCTTCGACCGACATATCCGCATGTGGACCCCGAATCGCTTCATAGTTGTCAACGCCAGGCGGCACCCAATTGTATGCCGGTGCCTCGCCACGTCCGGTAATTTTCTCCGTCAATATCTCGCGGTCGATCGCCATGGACAGGGCTTGTCTCAATTTCAGATTGTCCTTGAACGGCGCCCGGGTCAGGTTCAGCCCGTAATAATAGACGCCGAGATATGGCGCGAGGCGTAACTCGTCCGGCCTCTCCTTCCTGATAGCGGCAAATGCTTCGGGTGGCACGGTGGATGTTATATCCAGTTCGCCGGCGCGGTATCGGTTGAGTTCGACCTGCGGTTCCGGCGTAACGTAATGGTGTACTTTGTCGATTGCTGTGCCGGCGTTGTTCCAGTAATTCTCGTTCCTGCTCAACCGTATGACCGAGCCCAGTTCCCATGAATCGAGCTTGTACGCGCCGTTAGACAGCAGATTTCCGGCTTTCGCGAACGCGTCCCCATGTTGCTCGATCGAGGCTGGATGTACGGGAAACGCGCTTGGATGTGTCAATAATCCGAGAAAATAAGGCGTCGCGTTTGTCAACCTGATGCGGAGACGAAACTCCTCCGGTGCTTCAACACCGAGGCTGTCCGGCGCCTTTAGGCCGGCGATGATGTCCGCTGCATTTTCGATATCAGTAAGCGCCTGCGCATAAAATGCCGCTGTTTCCGGATTGACGAGTCGACGGAAGCTATAGACAAACTGTTCGGCCGTTACCGTTTCGCCGTTCGACCATCTGGCTTCCGGCCGAAGCCAGAAGTCGTACTGCCGGCCATCTTCGGACATTTCCCATTTCTCGGCGGCGGCTGCGATTAGCACGCCGGTGCCCGAATAAGCAACAAGCCCTTCACCAATGTCCCGAAGCACGTCGGCTGCCTGAGTGCTTCGCGCCTTGTGGGGGTCCAGCGACTCGGGCTCTGCCCCGTTGCCTCGATGCAGCACTGTCTCGCCGTCGAGTGTCGTGACCGGCGCGCTGAAGTAGATGTATGCGCCGATTGCGCTTAGCAGCAGGACGATCGCGACGCGGAATGCCAGCTTTTTTTGTGTCCGTCTCACCCTGCAGCCGTCATGCCGATTTCTTCATTCGGCGCTTCTTGAGATGGATGAGCAGCAGGGAAACGGCTGATGGCGTCATGCCCTCGAGTCGTGATGCATGGCCAAGCGTTGCCGGCCTTGCGCTCATCAGGCGTTGCATGGCTTCGGTCGACAAGCCCGTAACATTCGAATAATCGAGGCCAGCCGGCAGCCTCAGTGATTCCTGCTTCGCATGCCGTTCGATCTCCCGCTGTTGTCTGTCGATATAGCCCTGATACCTGGCCTGAACCTCGAGTTGCAGTTCTATCTGCTCAATTTGTTCGGCGCTAATCTCTTCGCCCCACGCCGGACGCCCGACCGAAGAAAGGCTGGCGACATCGCTGAACTCAAGCTCGGGACGCCGTAACAAATCGGCCGCGGAACATTCCCGCTGCAGATTACCGCCGAGAATTTCCTTGTCGGACGCGTTCAGGTCTGCGTTGTGCACGAATTGTTTCGCCAGGCGCGCCTGTTCGTTTGCGACAGCCTCCCGCTTGGTATCGAAGATTTCCCAGCGCACATCGTCGACAAGGCCGAGCTCACGTCCGATCGGCGTCAGCCGAAGATCGGCATTGTCTTCGCGAAGCGTGAGTCGGTACTCCGCACGGCTTGTGAACATCCGGTAGGGCTCGCTAACGCCTCGCGTAATCAGGTCATCGATCAGTACGCCTGCATAAGCCTCGTGACGCAAGGGAAACCATTCTTCCAGCTCTTTCGCGCTGCGGGCGGCGTTAATGCCGGCCAGCAGGCCCTGCGCCCCGGCTTCTTCATAACCCGTGGTGCCGTTAATCTGCCCGGCAAAATAGAGACCGGATACGAATTTGGTCTCGAGTGTCGGGCGCAGATCGCGTGGATCGAAATAATCGTATTCGATCGCATAACCCGGCTGCGTAATGTCCGCGTTTTCGAATCCCGGTATCGAGCGGACGAAGCGGACTTGTGTTTCATACGGCAGGCTAGTCGAGATGCCGTTCGGATAAACCACGTCCGTGTGCAGACCTTCGGGCTCAACGAAGATCTGATGGGAGGGTTTGTCGGCAAATCGTACGATTTTGTCTTCTACCGACGGACAATAACGCGGGCCGACGCCTTCGATTACGCCCGTGAACATCGGCGACTCACCGAGCGATCCGCGAATGATCTCGTGCGTTTCTTCCGTCGTCTTCGTGATATGACAATGGACCTGTCGCGGATGCTGCGTGCGCGTTCCAATAAATGAAAACACCGGTCGCGGCTCATCGCCCGGCTGCGGCGTCATTACGCTGTAGTCGATTGTCCTGCCATCGAGTCTCGGTGGCGTCCCGGTCTTCAAGCGGGCCACACGAAAAGGCATTTCACGCAAACGATCGGCAAGCACATTCGAGGGCGGGTCGCCAGCTCGCCCACCGGCCTGTTCAGAGCTGCCGATGAGCATTCTGCCGCCCAGGAAAGTCCCGACCGTCAGCACTACCGTTTTTGCAGAGAACCGCTGGCCCTCCCCGGTCATGACGCCCGTAACCCGATCGCCTTCAACGATCAGGTCCTCTACCGACTGCTCGAACAGAGACAGGCCGGGCCGGTTCTCGATGATGCTGCGTATGGCCTGGCGATAGAGTTGCCGGTCGGCCTGCGCCCTGGTGGCTCTTACCGCCGGACCTTTGCTCGCGTTCAGCGTGCGGAACTGGATGCCGGCCCGATCGATCGCCTGCGCCATAGCGCCGCCCATCGCATCGATTTCCTTCGTCAGGTGTCCCTTGCCGATGCCGCCGATGGCCGGATTGCAGCTCATCTGCCCCAGCGTTGCCATGCTTTGTGTAATGAGAAGCGTGCTTGCACCCGAGCGCGCGGCAGCGAGTGACGCTTCCGTTCCGGCGTGGCCGCCGCCGATTACAATGACATCGAATCTGGTGTTCATGGCGCTGGTCAACATGCGCAATACGGGGCGGGCCATTCTAATGCGGAGCGCTGGCAGGCGCCAGAACGCTTTACTTAATTTCATACAGTCGGGAAGATAGCGGCGCCGTGAAGTCAACTTCAATTCTGTCAGCCGCGCTGTTTCTGATCTGTATCTCTGCTTTGCCGGCGGCGCATGCCGACCTGGTTCTCGAGGAATGTCGCATCAGCGCCGGTCCCGGTTTTCCTGGAATCAAGGCGCGCTGCGGAACGCTGGAGAGACACGAAGATCCCTCGGACCAGGACTCGCCCCTGCTCGCCCTCAGCGTAGCGGTCGTGCCGGCCCTGAGCCTCGAGCCGGAGCCCGACCCATTCGTGCCGATCGCCGGCGGCCCGGGCCAATCGACCATCGGGTTTTATTCGATGCTGTCACAGGCGTTCGAGGAAATACGGCGCACAAGAGACATCGTATTACTCGATCAGCGCGGCACGGGCGATTCGGCAAAAATGGATTGCGATATCGGCGATGAAATCGTCGAAGGGCAATTATCGACCGAAGAGACGGTCGCCGTAACCGAGGCCTGTCTCCAGGCGCTGCCGCACAATCCTGAGTTTTTTACGACCAGCGTTGCCGTAACCGACCTCGAAGCACTGCGCATCGCGTTGTCTTATCCGCAATTCAACATTTATGGCATCTCCTACGGCACCCGGGTGGCGCAGCATTTCGTGCGCCGATATCCGGACTCCGTGCGCAGTGTCATTCTCGATGGCGTTGTGCCGCCGCAGCTCGCGCTCGGCGCCGGCATCGCCATAGAAGCGCAGAAGGCCCTGCGCAATATTTTCGATCGCTGTGCTGAGAGTCCGGCATGCAATGAGCGTTTTCCGAACATCGCCGATGAGTTTGCAGCACTGGAAGCGCGGCTGACTGACAGCGCCGTTTCGGTTGACCTGGCCAACCCGCTGAGCGGCGCCCCGGATACCATTCAATTCGGTGACGCCGAGTTCGCTGGCGCGATTCGTCTTTTGAGCTACGACCCGCACACAGTGGCGCTAATGCCATTGCTGATCCACGCGGCCGCTGACGAGAACTATGCTCCGCTCGCCGCACAGTTTCTTATGGTCATGGACAAAATCTCGGATGCACTCGCCATCGGCATGCACAATGCGGTGGTCTGTACTGAAGATGTACCCTTCTACGACGACATCAGCATCAGCCGGGAAGAGCTCAAATCGACCTACATCGGTGCGATGATGGTCGAGGCGCTGGAGGCCATCTGTTCGGTATGGCCAGCAGGCAGGCTGGACCCGGAGTTCAAGGCACCGCTACAAACCGACAAACCCGTGCTATTGCTATCCGGCGATGCCGATCCGGTTACGCCGCCGTATTTCGCCGACCTTGCTGCAGTCGGTTTTGAAAACAGCAAACACCTGACCGGTCTGAACCAGGGCCACGGCCAGGCCGCGACAGGTTGTATGCCGGAAGTGATGGGCCGTTTCGTCGAAACCATCAGTGTCGCCGATGAAGACCTGGATCCCGATAAATGTCTGTTGCGCCGGTACGCGATGCCGTTTTTCCTCAATTTCTCCGGGCCGAGACCATGATGTCTTCGCGGCCGAAGCTATGATTTCCGTCAAGGACCTTCACAAGTCTTTCGGTGAAGTCACAGCTGTCGGCGGCGTCAGTTTCGACGCCGAAGACGGCCGTATCACCGGATTGCTCGGACCGAACGGCGCCGGCAAGTCAACGACCTTGAGGGTTCTCTATACGGTACTCAAGCCTGATTCGGGTTCGGCAACTATCGACGGCGTCGATGTCGTCGCTGAGAGCCTCGAGGCCCGAAGACGCATTGGAACGCTTCCGCATTCCTCCGGCCTGTATCCGCATCTGACCGCAAGAGAAAACATCGCTTACTACGCGACCCTGTATGGCATGCCCTCGGATCAGGCCGACGAGCGTGTCCAACACGTCATCACACAACTCGATATCGGCGATTTTGCCGACAGGCGAACAAAAGGATTTTCGCAAGGGCAAAGAACGAAAGTCGCCCTTGCGCGCGCGCTCGTTCACGAGCCGCGGAACATCATTCTCGATGAGCCCAGCAATGGTTTGGACGTCATGGCAACTCGTTCCCTGCGCGATCTGATACGACAACTAAAGGCGGCAGGAAAGTGTATTTTGTTTTCGAGTCACGTCATGCAGGAAGTGGCTCACCTCTGTGACGAGATCGTCATCATTGCGGAAGGCCGGGTGGCGATTCACGACAGCCCTGATGGCATACGCAACAAAATGGGCTGTGACGACCTCGAGGACGCGTTCGTCAAAGCCATCACCTCGCTCGGTATGCACCCATGAGGCCGATCCGCACTGTTTTTCTAAAAGAGGTCCGGGACAACCTGCGCGACCGGCGGACTTTGTTGTCGGCCCTGCTCATGGGCCCGTTGTTTGGCCCTATTCTGTTTGCATTCGTGATCAATATGTCGCTCAAGCAGTCGCTTGGTGAAGCCGGCGAGGCGCTCGACGTGCCGGTCATCGGCCAGGAGCATGCACCCAACCTGATGGAGTACCTGAAAAGCCATAACATCAATATCACTGCGGCGCCGGCAGATCGTGCCGCGGCGCTCGAGGCGGTCAAAGTCGGCAAGCACGATCTTGTGCTTGTGATTCCTGAGGCTTTCGGCGAAGAACTGGCGGATACGGTTCCGGCGACCATAGAGGTCATTTCCGACCTGGCCAACACACAGGCCGAGCGGGAATCGCGCCGCGCGATGCGGGCGCTTCGCTCGTACAACCGGGAGCTCGCAGCAATGCGGCTCGTCGCGCGTGGCGTAAGCCCGGTCGTTCTTCGTCCTCTGAACATTGATGTCGTGGATGTATCCACGCCCAGTGGCCGTTCTGCGCTTCTGCTCGGCATGTTGAGTTACTTTTTTCTTTTTGCGCTGCTAACGGGCGGAATGAATCTTGCGATAGATGCGACAGCCGGAGAACGCGAGCGCGGCTCACTGGAACCGTTGCTCTGCCTGCCCGTTACGCGCGATCAACTTATCTTCGGAAAGATTTTTGCTGCCTGCCTGTTCATGGCCCTGTCTCTTTCCCTGAGCCTCGTATCCTTCTACGTGACACTAAAATTCATACCACTCGAGAAACTCGGCATGACACCTAACTTCGGTGCGCTTGTCGTAGCGAAAGCTTTCTTGTTGTTGCTGCCGTTCACGCTGCTCGGCGCTTCCCTGATGACACTCGTCGCATCATTCACAAAGAGCTTCAAAGAGGCACAGACCTGGGTCAGCATCGTGCTGCTTGCCCCCACGTTGCCGATTCTAATTGTCAGCATCCTGATGGTTCGACCCAGCACAGAGCTGATGTTCATTCCGAGCCTCAGCCAGCACCTGTTGCTCGTCGGCCTGATAAAAAACGAACCGATAAACATGCTGCATGTCCTCGTCTCGGTCAGCGGCACCTTGATCGTCGGTGGCATCCTTACGATGATTTGCGCGAGACTCTACCGGCGCGAAGGTTTGCTTGGATAATCTCGGTGCAGATTCGAGTCGCTGTGCCTACTTGCCGATACAGAATTCCGAGAAGATCTTTCCGAGAAGGTCCTCACTCGTGAATGAGCCGGTGACCTCACCGAGTGCTTCCTGTGCCAGCCGAAGCTCTTCGGCGAGCAACTCTCCCGCTTTCGATTCCTCGAGCGCCCGGCGTCCTGTCTGAAAATGATCGTCCGCCCGCCCCAGCGCATCGATATGCCGGCGCCGGGCCGTGAATGCACCCTCACCTGAATCCTTGTGCCCGGCAAGCTTTCGTATCTCTTCTCGAAGAGCTTTTGTGCCCGCGCCCGTTTTCGCAGAAATATTGATGACCTGCGGTTCGTCTTTTTGCAGGCCTGCCTTATCATCCGTCAGGTCGATTTTGTTGCGAACGGCGAGCACGGGTACGTTGACCGGCAATTCCTCACCCAACGCCGCGAGCGATTCTTTTTCTTCAACGCTAGCATCCAGTATCCACAAGACGGCATCGGCGTTCTTGATGGCTTGCCGGGCACGCCGTATGCCTTCCGCTTCTATCTGATCCGGGTTATCGCGGAGGCCGGCCGTGTCGATCAATTCGACAAGCAAGCCGTCGATGTTTATTTGCTCTCTCAATATGTCTCGCGTGGTTCCGGCTACTTCCGTAACAATCGCCGCTTCCTGGCCACTGAGAAGGTTCAACAGGCTCGACTTGCCCGCGTTTGTTTGGCCGACAATGATTACCCGGTAGCCATCCCTTAGCACCCGTCCCGCGCTCGCTTCTTTTTTGAGCTTTTTGAACGCCGCGTCACAATCTTCGATCCGCGCAAGCAGTTGTTCGTCCGAAAGAAAATCGATTTCTTCTTCGGGAAAATCAATCGCCGCTTCGACCTGCACGCGAAGTTTGATGAGCTGTTCCTGTAATGCATCGACCGCGGCCGAAAAGGCGCCCGACAAAGACCGAAGCGCCGCCCTGGCTGCCTGTGAAGTTCCACTGCCGATGAGATCAGCAATAGCTTCCGCCTGAGCAAGGTCGATCTTGTCGTTGAGAAACGCGCGCTTGGAAAACTCACCCGGCTCCGCCTGGCGCGCACCCAGTGATATGGCAGCTTCGATAAGAAGGGCCATGACGACGGGACCACCGTGGCCATGCAGCTCCAATACTGATTCGCCCGTGAACGATCCGGGTTCCGGGAAATAGAGTGCGAGGCCGGTGTCGACGGCGTCACCTTCCGTATCGCGAAACACCGCAAAGGTCGCCACGCGGGGCGGTGGCAGACCCCCCACCAACGATCTCGCCAATTCGGGCACGTCCGGCCCGGAAATGCGAACGACGCCGATGCCGCCGATGCCCGGCGGCGTGGCGGCAGCAACGATCGTATCGTGGATGTACTCAGGCTTGTCGCTCACAAACCCTCCGTGCTTAAGGAGCGTCTGATCTATTCATGAACTCGTATCTTGTGTCCGAAATATCCAGCTTCTGCGTTGCGAATCCTCGCAATAGCCAGCTCACGTGCGATCCGCGCCTTGAATGTGAACATTTTGAATCACAATCTACTTCGCCCAGAATAAATCAGAGCCTCCTTAGGCTTTTTTCTTGCCCTTCCCGCTTTCCTGTTCCACGACGGTGTTGATGCGCCATTGTTGCGCGATCGACAGGATCGTATTGGTTACCCAGTACAGCACGAGGCCCGACGGAAAAAATGCAAAAAACCCGGTGAAAACGATCGGCATGATCTGCATGACTTTCGCTTGAACCGGGTCTGCTGGCGCGGGATTGAGTTTCGTTTGAAGGAGCATTGCACCGCCCATGATCAGCGGCAGAATGAAATACGGGTCTCTCGATGAAAGGTCTGTAATCCAGAGTGCAAACGGTGCCTGGCGCATTTCGACGCTTTCCAGAAGCACCCAGTAAAATGCGAGAAAGAACGGCATCTGGATCAGTATTGGCAAACAGCCGGCGGCCGGATTGACCTTCTCGCGTTTATAAAGCTCCATCATCGCCTGGCTGAGCTGTTGCCGATCGTCTTTGTAGCGTTCCTGCAGCGCTTTCATACGTGGCTGAATCGTTCGCATCTTCGCCATTGAGCGGCCGCTTGCCTGCGTGAGCTTGTAGAAAGCCAGCTTGATCAAAATTGTCACGACGATGATCGCAACGCCCCAGTTCCGCACCAACATGTGAACCTTGCTCAGCAACCAGAAAAGCGGCTGCGAGAGAATAGTCAACCAACCGTAATCAACCGTCAGCTTGAGGCTCTCCCTCACGTCTTCGAGCTGGCTCTGCAGCTTCGGGCCAACGAACAAAGTCGTTTCGAACGTCACCTCACCACCGGGCACGACACGGGCCTCTGTGCCGATCGTGCTCGCAATGACCAGATCACCTTGCTGCGCGATCCTGAAAGCGTTTTGCGACTCTGCCGGTGGCACGATTGCACTCAAAAAGTGATGCTGAATCGTCGCGACCCAGCCGCCCGAAACCTTCAAATCATAAGGACCATCCGAAATCAGGTCGTCTCTCTTGATCTTCTCGGACTTCTCACCGTTATAGATAACCGAGCCATCGAACGAATACGTATCGACGTTGAACATCGAGCGTTTTATCGCGAGTGATCTTCTGCGGATTTGCGCATATGCTGCGCCGCGCCACTCGCTGTCGCTTGCATTGATCACTTTGTGCTGCAGACCGATCACATAGCTGCCGCGCGTGAAACGATATTGCTTGGTGACGGTGAGCCCTTGCCCGTCGGTCCAGCTCAGAGGAACGATAAGCACCTCATTACCGTCCAGCGCATATGCGCTTCTGCCGCTCGAGAAAGTCGCAAGGTGGTTGGCTTCAGGTCCGTCGCCGCGTGCCCGCAACCCGGATTGAATAGAACCGAGGTTTGCAGGGTCTGGGCTCAAGAGCTGTATAAGCGTGTCGGGCCGATCTTTGGCAACCGGATAATTCTTCAGAGTTGCTCTTTGAATAGTGCCACCACGCGTATCGATCTCAAGTTCGAAGACATCCGTGCTCACGCGTATCAGTCCCGCGGCCGGTTCAGCGGCGGTGATTTCCGGAAACTCGGGCGCTAACTCCGTTTCCGCGGTATCGATGGTTGCATCCGGCAAGGCCGGCAACTCATCGTCTTCCCTGGCCGGCAACAGTGACCCTTCGCTGACGGGTACCGTCGGCTC
>FXBF010000878.1_pt1 | contig 10516 bp, 8 predicted proteins | sample 5335321 | NCBI WGS metagenome assembly FXBF01 (sample SAMEA103928391, study PRJEB20085) | sediment metagenome | isolation source: sediment | reverse complement strand
TTTGGACCGCCGTAGGCGACCCGCAGGGCGAAGGCCAGGGATGGCCTGAGTCAAAGGAATCCGTCGTACGGGGGTGGGTGAGCCGGATAAAGGCAAGCGTCCAGTGAACGCTTGGCCCGGCGAACGGGCTTGCCACGGACGGCAAGCACAGGACTTGCAAGCGAGAGCACGGAGAGCGAAGCGCAGCAAGCCCGTTAGAAAATAAATCGTCGCCGCAGGCGGCGTCTCGAGGCTAAGCCACAGAAACCGGAATCTTCCCGATCCGCGCGCGCCACTCGGCCGGTCCGGTGTAGTGCACCGACTCGCCGTTGCTGTCTACCGCGACCGTCACTGGCATGTCCTCGACCTCGAACTCGTAGATCGCCTCCATGCCCAGGTCCTCGAAGGCGAGGAGGCGGCTCGACCGGATGGCCTTGGACACCAGGTAGGCGGCCCCACCGATGGCGATGAGATAGACCGCCTTGTGTCTCTTAATCGCCGCGATCGCATCGGGACCGCGCTCGGCCTTTCCGATCATCCCGATCAATCCCGTCTCCCCCAGCATCAGCTCCGTGAACCTGTCCATGCGCGTGGCGGTGGTGGGCCCCGCCGGGCCGACGGTTTCGCCGCGCACCGCGTCCACCGGCCCCACGTAATAGATAAAGCGATTGTGGAAGTCCACGCCCTGCGGCAGCGGTTTGCCCTCGGCCAAGAGATTGGCGATACGCTTGTGCGCCGCGTCTCGCCCGGTCAGAAGCCTGCCGCTCAAAAGCACGGTCTCGCCGGCTTTCCAGCTTGCCACCTCGGCCTTGCTGAGCTTACCGAGATCCACGCGCCGCGCCGACTCCCCCGCCTGCCAGGTTACCGCGGGCCAGTCCTCGAGCCGCGGCGGTCGCAATTGCGCCGGGCCGCTGCCGTCCAGCACGAAGTGCGCATGGCGCGTGGCGGCACAGTTCGGAATCATGGCGATCGGCAGGGACGCGGCGTGGGTCGGGTAATCGCGGATCTTTACATCGAGCACGGTAGTCAATCCACCCAGGCCCTGCGCCCCGATGCCCAATGCATTGACCTTCTCGTAGATCTCCAGGCGCAGCTCCTCGACACGGTTGCTTGGGCCACGCGCTATCAGCGCCTGGATGTCGATCGGCTCCATCAGCACTTCCTTCGCGAGCACCATGGCCTTTTCCGCTGTGCCACCAATGCCAATGCCGAGGACCCCGGGCGGACACCAGCCGGCGCCCATCGCCGGCACGGTTTTCAATACCCATTCGACGATATCGTCGCTCGGATTGAGAATGGCGAACTTCGACTTGTTCTCCGATCCGCCGCCCTTGGCGGCCACGGTTACCTCGACCTTGTCGCCGGGCACGAGCTCGGTGTGGATGACCGCTGGCGTGTTGTCGCGCGTGTTACGCCGTGCGCCGGCCGGATCCGACACGATCGAGGCACGCAAGGGGTTGTCCGGGTCGGTGTAGGCGCGGCGCACGCCCTCGTTCACCATTTCTTCTACAGATTGTTCGGTGTTCCAGCGCGTGTTCATACCGACCTTGAGAAAGACGACCACGATGCCGGTATCCTGGCATACCGGGCGGTGTCCTTCGGCCGCCATGCGCGAGTTGGTCAGGATTTGCGCCATCGCGTCTCTGGCGGCTGGCGACTCCTCGCGCGCGTAGGCCTCGCCCATGGCGCGGACGAAATCGACCGGGTGGTAAAAGGAGATATACTGCAGGCTGTCTGCAATGCTGTCGATAAAGTCTTGCTCAATAATGACCGTCATAGCTGTATTTCCCCGCGTCGTGACTTCAGGGTACCCGATCAGCGTTACGCCCTGCTGTAGATAATGCTTCTACCATTTGGCTCTGGGATCTGTTGGATTTTACATCGTTTTACGGCTCACGCCCCGCAAAGAGCCGACCTGGGGGGTTGAGAATACCGTGATACTGCGGGGAACCAATTGTATTTCACATTGAAATAAGGGTAATGTTACCAATGCAACCCAGCTAAAAAGTGCCTTCGCACTGGCTGGCAGTCTTCGGCGGAACGCCGATGCCAATGTCTCATTGGTTCTACGCCGAGAAACAAACCCAAAACGCCCTATGGAGGAATGCACGATGATTAAGCTATGTAGACGAGTTGTCTTTGTCCTCGGCGCGTTTTACGGGCTGAGCCTCGTAGCGCCCGCTATCGCCGCCGAAATGATGGCAAAACCTGGCGGCTTTCCCGAGCGTCCACTCACCATGATCGTGCCCTACGGTCCGGGCGGCGGTTCCGGCCAGGTGTCTCGTGCCATGATACAGGGCGTCAAAGAGGCCGCAGGCATCGACATCAACCCTGAATACAAGCCGGGTGGCGCCGGCATGGTGGGCCTGAAGGCCTATATGGCGGCACCCGCGGACGGTTACACCGTGCTCGAGACCATTGACGACGCGACCAGCGCGTACGCGATCGGCAAGTCCAACATCCATCCAGCTAGGGATCTGACTCCGCTGGTGATTTCGCAGATCACCTTCAGCCAGATCTACATCCGTGGCAACGAGACCCGCTTCACCGACTGGGATTCCTTCGTGAAGTATGTGAAAGGGCGGGGCGGGAAGGCGACGATCGCCAACGTCGCGGGCGAAGGCTCGATGGAACGCATCAACATGAAGCGAATCGCTGATTATTACGGCTTCAAGATTCAGCAAGTTAGCTTCGACAAGCCCGGGCCGCGCTATGGCGCTCTCAAGGGCGGCCAGGTCGATGCGCTGTTCGAGCAGCCGGGGGACGTGCGTGGGTTTCTGGAAAGTGGAGACTTCAAGCCGACCCTGACGCTCTTGAAAGAGCGTCCGTCCGCCTTCGCTGACGTGCCATCGATGACGGATGTAGGTCTCACCTTTACGCCGCTGATGCGCTTCCGCGGCTTCTATGTTCACAAGAACGCGCCGAAGGAGCGCGTGAAGTATCTGCAATGGGCCTTTCAGAAGGCTTACAACACGGACAGCTACCTCGCCTTTAACAAAAAGAAATACATGGATCTGATCCCCAGCTTTCGCGATACCGAAGGAGCGAAGCAGCTGATCAAAGAGACCATGAAGATCTACATAAAAACTTATAAGGAGATGGGGCTGATCAAATAGTCCCCTTTTCTGTTTCGTACCTTGATTCGCGCTCCGGTGGAGACAAAGCTCGCCGGAGCGCGCCGTGTAGTAAGCCCTGTCATGAGAAGACTATCTACCGGTCAATATTTTGAAGTGGCCTTCTGGCTTGGCTTTGCGGGGCTAGCCTATGTGCTTAGCTTTCAGTTTGATCGCCAGGTCGAGATGTACAAGTTTGGGGCGTCCGGCTGGCCGAGGGTCGTGATCCTCTTGATTGTCGTCGCGGCTCTGGGCCAACTCATCCAAGATTTACGGCGCGGGGACACGGTACCGGCGCCCGGCGTCACGAGCATGGGCGCGGGCTACTTCAGTCGCGTAATCGCCGATCAGGGGTGGGATTTTTTCCTGCGAATGGGGGCGACCCTGGTGTTGCCCCTTGTCTATGCAGGGCTGCTCCAATACACGGGCTATTATTTCACAACGCCCTTTTTCCTTTCGGCATACCTCTATATCAGCGGGGAACGACGCGTAAAGTGGCTAATCGTTGCGCCGTTGCTGATTTACGTTGTTTTGACGATCCTTTTTACGCGGTTCCTGTATGTCGGCCTGCCGGTTGGTTATTGGCCCGGGTTTTATGATTTCAGCAACTGGCTGATCGTCCTGATCCGGTCAGGTTAGGCTCTTTTTCAGGGAAGACCAGCCATGGAACAGTTTCTCGCGGGTGCGCTGGCGTTGTTCAGCAACCCCTTGAGCATCGCGATCTTCTTTGCCGGCTTGTTCGGCGGCATGCTGTTCGGGGCCATTCCCGGTGTGAACATGCTTACCTTGGGCGCGATCTTCCTGCCCTTTTCCGGGATGCTCAGTGCGTCCGACGCCATCATGTTCTACGGCGTGCTTTACTCCTCGGGCACCTACGGCGGCGCAGTGACAGCGATTTTGTTCAATATTCCGGGTTCGCCAGAAAACGCGCCGACCGCCTTCGACGGCTACCCGATGACCCAGCAGGGCCGGGCCGGAAAGGCCATCGGTGCCTCAGTTTTGTGTTCCTCTTTCGGCGGAACGGCCTCTGTGATTCTGATGATGGCTGCGACGCCAGTCCTGGCTGACTGGGCGATATCCAACTTTGGTCCGCCAGAGATCTTCGCCCTCGTCTTCTTCGGCATTACGGTCGCCTCGTCGGTCGGCGCCAAGACGCTATGGAAGGGATGGTTGTCAGTGCTGCTTGGCCTTATGATCGCCACCGTCGGCCTCGATCCTGTTGCTGGTATACAGCGCTACGATTTAGGTTTCGTCTACCTGCTCGCGGGTATCCATTTCATACCGCTAATCCTCGGCTTTTTCGCGGTCTCAGAAGTGTTCGTCCAGGCCGAAAGGCGTGTGCGTGGCATCTATAAGATGCCGATATTCAGCACTACATTTCCGACTCTGCACGAGTTCTGGCGGTTGAAGATTGCGGTAGCGCGATCCGTTCTGGTGGGGTTCTTCGCTGGCATCCTGCCCGGAATCGGGGCAACCTTGGCCGCATTCTTGAGCTACAACGAGGCCGTGCGCTGGTCGAAGACGCCGGAACGGTTTGGCACGGGGCAACTCGAAGGTGTGGTGTCATCCGAAACCGCCAACAACGCCGCCACCGGTGCGGCTATGATTCCGTTGTTGGCCCTTGGCCTGCCGGGCGGGGCGCTGACGGCAATGATGATCGGTGTCTTCCAGATGCACGATATGGAACCGGGGCCACTGGTCTTCACCAACAGTGCCGACTTGGTGTGGGTCTTGTTCGCCGCTATGTTCTTCGCCAACATTGCAATCCTGATGCTCGGTTACTTTGAGGTTAAAACGGTAATCCATTTATTGCGCATCCCGTTCCAATTCCTGGCTCCGGCCATCCTGCTCTTGTCCACGATCGGGGCTTACGCGGTACGCGGCCTTGCAATGGATGTGCTGGTCATGTTCATTGCTGGGATCGGCGGATACTTTCTCCGTCGGACCGGATATTCCATGGCAGGAATCATTTTGGGCGTGATCCTCGGTGCACTTGGCGAACAGAACTTCGCCCAGGCGATGCAGATGGTGAGCTACGATCTCATCGAGTTCCTATCGCGACCGATTGTTGCAGTGTTAGTGTTGGCTGGCGTGCTGACTGCTGCGGGAAACATTTACACGGCTTTGAGGGGGGCGCGCGGTCGGTTTAACGTCAGGGATTGAGTGCCAAGGAGTTGTGAGGCTGCGAGTCCGCAGCGTGCTTGGATGATCGGAAAACCTCACGTGGGCCTGTGTCAAGGTGTGCGACGGGGTGGACGAAAATATTCAAATCTGCCACATTCGATTAGTTGTATAAGAAATAAAAGGCCTACTATGCGGGATCTTGATACGCGGCCAGACAATGATCGCTCGAGGGACGCACGAGCCGGTGAACCTGCGGTGACACCAACGTGCGCGGACGTTGTGGCTGCGGCGGCACGCCTGCGCGGTAAAGCGATCGTGACACCGCTGCTGGAATCGCCGGCGCTCAACGCGCTGGCCGGCGGACGGCTGCTGATCAAGGCCGAGGTCTTGCAGCGGACCGGAGCGTTCAAGTTCCGCGGTGCCTATAACAGCCTCTCACGCCTGGATCCGGAGGTGCACGCGCGCGGCGTGGTCGCCTGTTCCTCGGGTAACCACGCGCAGGGAGTGGCCGCCGCCGCGCAGATCCTCGGTATGCCGGCGCTCATCGTGATGCCGTCCGACGCCCCCGCGATCAAGCTCGCCAACACGCGATCCTACGGTGCCGAGGTACACCTGTATGATCGTTACCGCGATAACCGCGAAGCGATCGCCGAGCAGCTGGCGACAGAACGTGGGGCCGTTCTCGATAAAACGTTCGAGGATCCGCAGGTGATCGCCGGACAGGGCACGGTTGGGCTGGAGATTGCGGAGCAGGCGCAGCAACAAGGCGCCGCCTTGGATGCGGTGCTGGTGCCGTGTGGCGGCGGCGGCTTGATTGCGGGCTGCGCCATTGCGCTTGCCGAGCGCAGCCCGAGCACCGCAGTCTATGCGGTCGAGCCTGCGGGATTCGACGACACCGCGCGTTCACTGGCCGCAGGCGAGCGTGTGCGCAATAGTGGCGAGGCCCGTTCGATGTGTGACGCGCTGCTGGTGCCGACGCCGGGGGCATTGCCGTTTCGCATCAATACGCGGTTGCTGGCTGGTGCCCTCATAGTGAGCGATGCAGAGGTGGTAGGTGCCATGGCACTCGCGTTTCGCCACCTCAAGCTGGTGGTCGAGCCTGGCGGTGCGGTCGCGCTGGCCGCGGCATTGAGCGGTAAATACGATTGCCATGGACGAACGGTGGTCGTCGTTTGTTCCGGCGGCAACGTCGATCCCGATACCTTTTGCCGGGTCTTGCGACAGGCCGATAGTAAATTGGATTCGAACTCGCGCTAACCATCGGGATATGACATGAGCAAAGAAGCGGCGTTCACGCCTACCGTAACCGATTCACCGGAGACTCGAGTCGTCGGCGAGGTGGTCGCGCGCGCCCGCGAGGCCATGCAGGCGTTTGCCGATTCGAATCAGGAACGTGTGGACGAGGCAGTGACCGCGTTGGCCTGGTCGATCTACAAGCCCGAGCACGCGAAGGAACTCGCTGAGGCCGCCGTGCGAGACACGGGGCTTGGAAACGTCAACGACAAGATCACGAAGAATCAACGTAAGACCTTCGGTACGCTGCGCGACTTGTTGCGGGTGAAGACGGTGGGTGTGATCGAAAGTGACCCGCAGCGCGGCATTGTCAAGTACGCCAAACCCGTGGGTGTGGTCGCCGCCATTTCTCCGTCGACCAACCCGGCGGCGACACCTGTAAACAAAGCGATGATGGCGATCAAGGGACGCAACGCTACCATCGTCGCACCGTCGCCGGCCGGCTGGACCACGACGGCGCGGACAGTGGAGCTGATGCGCGCCGAGCTTGAAAAGATCGGGCTGCCTGCGGACCTCGTGCAGGTGCTGCCGGCACCGGTGAACAAGGCGCTCACGCAGGCGCTCATGAAGGCCTGCGATCTGGTGGTTGCAACCGGCTCTCAGAACAACGTGCGCAGCGCCTACAGCAGCGGTACGCCCGCCATCGGTGTCGGCACCGGCAACGTGCCCGTGATCATCGACAGCAGCGCCGATCTCGACGATGCGGCGCAAAAGATCTGCGCCTCGAAGGTGTTCGACAACGCGACCTCGTGCTCGTCTGAGAACTCGGTCGTGATTCTGGACGATGTCTACGACGATGCCATCGCCGCTCTGAACGCGGTCGGCGGTTATCTCGCCAGCGCTGACGAAAAGCGAACGATTCGTGATGCGTTGTGGGTCGACGGACGGTTGAGCCGCAAGCTCGTCGCCAAGGACGCCGACGTCTTTGCACGTGAGGTTGGATTACCGCAGAGTGCCCGGCAGGCACGTTTCTTTATGGTGGGGGACGACGGTGTCGGTACCGACCACCCGTTCTCGGACGAGAAGCTGTCGCTCGTGCTGACCGTATACCGTGCAGCCGATTTCGAGGCAGCCGCGCAGCGCACGCGAGAGATATTGAATTATGTCGGCCGCGGGCACTCCTGCGGCATTCATACCCGGGACATGGACCATGCGCGCAGGCTTGCCGAGGAAACCGACGTCGTGCGGGTACTGGTGAATCAGGCGCACACATTCGGCAATGGCGGTGGCTTTGACAACGGGCTGAACTTCACGTTGAGCATGGGCTGCGGCACCTGGGCCGGCAACAGCATCAGCGAGAACCTGAATTACCGCCACTTCATTAATATCACTCATCTGTGTACGCTGATCCCCGAGGACAGACCGGCCGAGCAAGAGCTGTTCGGTACGTACTGGTCCCGCTACGGCAGGTGAACCGGCATGAATTTCGAGGAATACGCCGGCAAGACCCTGCTGGCCTCGGCCGGAATCACGGTGCCCGAGAGCAGGATTGCTGGCAGTGCCGAGCAGGCGGCGCGCGCGGCCGAGGAGCTTGGCGCCGTGGTGATCAAGGCGCAGGTACCGACCGGCAAGCGCGGTAAGGCCGGGGGGATACGACCGGCCGACACGCCCGAGGCGGCGCGTGCAGCGGCCGCGCGGATCCTGGGGATGGAGATCGGCGGGCATCGGGTTGAGCGCGTGCTGGTCGAGCAGCGCGCGGCCATCGCGCGCGAGTTCTATGCCGCGATCCTCAATGACCCGGTGTCTAAGGGCCCGCTGGTGCTCTTTTCGACCCTGGGCGGTATGGATATCGAGGAGGCAGCGTCGACGCAGCCCGATACCGTGCGGCGCACGCCGGTGGATATCCGTGTGGGATTCGACGAAGATGCCGCGCGGGCGTTGGTTCGAGGGCTTGCGCTTGGCGATGCCGAGCCACAGGTGGCGACGTTGCTGGCGCGGTTGTACCAGGCCTATCGCACTAACGATGCCGAGCTGCTGGAGATCAATCCACTTGCATTGACCGACGACGCGGGGCTGGTGGCGCTTGACTGCAAGTTCGTGCTGGACGACTCCGGTGCGCAGCGTCATCCGGAGCTGGCGGCGCAAGGTGTTTCGGATGCTACGACCGAGCTCGAGTGGCGTGGTCGCGAGCTCGGGCTGCGTTACATTGAGCTCGACGGCGAAGTAGGGGTGCTCGCCAACGGCGCCGGCTTGACCATGACGACGCTTGATGTGATCGCCCGCCACGGCGGGCGTGCGGCTAACTTTCTGGAAATCGGTGGCGATGCCTATGTTAAAGGTGAGCCAGCGTTGGCGCTGGTACTCGCTAATCCACGCGTGAAGAGCCTGTTGATCAACTTCTGCGGCGCGATCGCGCGCACCGATGTCATGATGGAAGGGGTGGTGGCCGCATGGGAAGCGCTCAGGTCCAATGTGCCGGCATTTTTCACCATACATGGGACCGGTGAAGACGAGGCGATCCGGATGTTGCGCGAGCGACTGGGCCTCGAGCCTTTTGACGCGCTCGACGATGCGGTGGAGGCCGCGGTGGAGGCGGCGCGATGATTGTGCGCGGCTCGGAGCGCGTGCTGGTGCAGGGTATCACCGGACGTCAGGCGAGCTTCTGGACTGAGCGCATGCAGGCTTATGGTACGCGTATCGTCGGCGGCGTGAATCCGAGAAAGGCCGGGACGATCCATTGCGATGTGCCGGTCTATGCGAGCGCGCGCGAGGCGATGGATGCGCAGGGCTTCGAGGTTTCGGTGCTCATTGTGCCACCGCTCGCGGTTTGCGCAGCAGCGCTCGACGCGATCGAGGCCGGGGCCAAAAAGCTGGTGGTGCTGACCGAGCACACGCCGGTGCAAGACGTGATGATGTTGCTGGCGGCGGCGCGCGACAGCGGTGCACGCGTGCTCGGACCGAACACCGCCGGCCTGGTGACACCGGGTGAATGCTTCGTCGGCTTCATGCCCGCCTTTAATGAGCGCATATTCCGTCCTGGGCGCATTGGCGTTATCTCACGTAGCGGCAGCCTCGGTACGCTGGCGTGTTTGTATCTGTTGCGCGCCGGGCTCGGTCAGTCCGCCTTCATAGGCATCGGCGGTGATCCGATACTCGGGACCACGACGCGCGACGCACTGGTGGAACTCGATCGCGATGAGCACACCGATGCAGTCCTCGTAGTCGGCGAGATCGGCGGCTCCATGGAGGAGGATGCGGCGCAGTATGCGGCGGATATGAAAAAGCCGGTGGTGGCCTTTATCGCAGGTGGTGCCTCTCCTCCCGGCAAGCGCATGGGGCACGCCGGCGCGATCGTAATGGGCACGAGCGGATCTTACGCCTCCAAGCGAACCGCGCTCGAGCAGGCCGGTATTAAGGTGCTGGTCACACCCGCCGACGTCGGCACCGCTATGGCCGGGGCCCTCGAATAGACATCACCGTATAGCTCACGGTCGCTTGCTGTCGGCGGTCGAAGCGGGCATTCTCTATCGACAACAAGAAAACTCGGGAGCGCATAGGATGCAGGCCGTCCAAGTCTTCGATTATGGTGAGTGTGACACGATGAGGCTCACCGACGTACCTCGTCCCGAGCCGCGCGCGGGTGAGGCGCTCGTGCGGCTGCGCTACGCCGGGGTGAACTTCATCGACGTCTATATACGCAAGGGCTTATACCGGCACTCCGGCACCTACGGTGCACAGCTGCCGATCACGCTCGGCATGGAGGGCGGCGGTACGGTGGCGGCGGTCGGACCCGGCGTCGAGAACGTCAAGCCCGGCGATGACGTGGCCTATTGTCTGAGCCGCGGCAGCTACGCGCAGTACGCGGTGGTACCCGCCTGGCGGCTGGTCAAGGTGCCGGCGGCCGTGCCGATGGAGACCGCCACCACGCTCATGTTGCAGGGCTGTACTGCGCATTATCTCTCGCACTCATTGTTTCGGCTGGGACCGGATCACACGTGCCTGTTCCACGCCGGTGCCGGCGGGGTCGGGCAACTGTTCATCCAGCTTGCGCGCTCTCGTGGCGCCAG
>FXBF010000877.1_pt1 | contig 10538 bp, 10 predicted proteins | sample 5335321 | NCBI WGS metagenome assembly FXBF01 (sample SAMEA103928391, study PRJEB20085) | sediment metagenome | isolation source: sediment | reverse complement strand
GCCGGCATCAACCATGACGCGTTCAGCCCGACCAGGCACAACCTGATCTCGGCGGCGTCGTGCACGACGACCGCTGTGGCGCACATGCTCAAACCCATCCTCGACGTCCTGGGTGCGTCGAGCCTCATGACGGCATCGATGAGCACCGTGCATGCCGCGACCAATACCCAGCAGGTACTGGACACGGTTCCGGCCGCGGGATCGGGCGATCTGCGAAAGTCACGTAGCGTTCTCAGCAGCATCATCCTCACCTCGACGAACGCCGCAGCGGCCATCGAGCTGGTCCTTCCGGAGATCGCTCAGGTGGGTTTCATGGCGGATTCTGTGCGAGTGCCTGTTCCAACCGTGTCACTAGCGATCCTCAACATGACGTTCCAGTCTGTGATTGGTGCCGACGAGGCGAGCAGTGTGACGCGAGAGATCCTCAACGGCATCTACGCGGATGCAGCTGCCGGGGCCCAGCGGGATCAACTGGTGTTCAGCGAGGATCAGAACGTTCCAGGCGATCTCGCAGGAGCGCGCGCCGCCGTCGTGATCGAGGGAACCGAGACGCACACGAGGACGGGTTTCGCCAGCGTTGACCTCGCGTCGCTCCCAGGGATCGATGACACGATCCTGAGGGTATTGCCGGAGACAACGATCGACGTCCCCGTCACGCATGCCAAGGTGTTCGGTTGGTACGACAACGAGTTCGGGAGCTACACCAACTTGCTTGGGGATCTCACGGTGCACGTGCACGAGAGCCTCGACTCCTAGACCTCCCGACGAGCGGTGTCTGCACACGGGCAGCACACCTTCGCGGATGCCAGAACCCGGACCTCGTCTCGAAACCCTCGACATCGAACACCTGTTCGGTTACTCTGTCGCGTATGCGAATGAATGCCAATGATGTGATTCGTTCCGTAATCTGTCACAGGTGATCGATACGGTATTGGGAACAACTCGAAAGGGAAAAGCAGATGGCTCCAGAAGCTAGCGACAAGGACAAGAGCCTCGAGATGGCGATGTCCCAGATCGAGCGTCAGTTCGGGAAGGGCGCCATCATGCGGCTCGGTGCCGACGAGATCCGTCGCATCAAGGCGATCCCGACGGGTGCCTTGTCGCTCGACCTGGCCCTCGGCATCGGTGGGTTTCCCCGCGGCCGCATCGTCGAGATCTTCGGTCCCGAAGCGTCCGGCAAGACATCGCTCGCCCTCCATGTGATAGCTGAGGCCCAGCGCAATGGCGGAACGGCGGCGTTCATCGATGCCGAGCACGCGCTCGACCCCATTTACGCCAAGGCGATCGGCGTCGACATCGACGAGCTGCTGATTTCACAGCCTGATACCGGGGAACAGGCGCTCGAGATCACCGACATGCTCATCCGGTCGGGTGCGCTCGACGTTGTGGTCATCGATTCCGTAGCGGCACTTGTCCCGCGCGCCGAACTCGAGGGTGACATGGGGGACACCCATGTTGGCTTGCAGGCCAGGCTGATGTCCCAGGCGTTGCGAAAGCTCGCAGGGACGATCAATCGATCCGACACGACCGTCATCTTCATCAACCAGCTCCGCGAGAAGATAGGTGTCATGTTCGGAAGTCCCGTGACAACGCCTGGTGGTCGCGCACTCAAGTTCTATTCGAGCGTCCGTATCGATATCCGCAGGATCGAGGCGATAAAGGTCGGCACGGAGAACATCGGCAACCGTGTCCGCACGAAGATCGCGAAGAACAAGGTCGCACCACCGTTCCGCATCGCCGAGTTCGACATCATGTTCGGTGAAGGTATCTCCCGGGAGGGGAGCCTGATCGATGTGGCCGTCGAGCACGGCATCGTCCGCAAGGCTGGTGCGTGGTACACATACGATGGCGACCAGCTCGGCCAGGGCCGCGAGAAGGCAAAGGAATTCCTGCGGCAGAACCCGGAGCTCGCGATGCAACTCCAGGATCAGGTCCTGCGTGCCGTCGGTCTCATCGTCGATGAGGACGACGAGAGCGACGAGGCCAGCGAGAGCGACGAGGCGACAAAGAGCGAGGTGACGGAAGCCGAATAGTGGAAATCCGGTTTTCGCGCTCCCGAATCGGGATCGGTGAGGTATCATCGGTGAACAATCACACACACCGATACTGAAACTGAATCCGAGACGTGAACGAAACGAATGTACGACACGAGGTGATCGACGGATAATCCGCCAGCTCGAATAAGTCATGTGTGTGTGCCGAGTCCGGCGGGGCTCGGCACGTTCGTATCCGGATCCGGGGGAATGAGGAACGAAGATGGAAGTGATCATGGACCTGCTCATCCCAGGTTCGGTCTTCGCCGGAGTGTTCCTGGCAGGCATTCTCATTGGTCGCCGCATCGTCAAGGAACCCCCTGCACCCGAAGAAATCCTTTCAGATGCCCGCATGGAGGCCCAACGGATACTCACCCGTGCCGACGAGGAAGCACGGGCCAAGGCCGATACGTACAGGGATCGCGAGGAGGCGACGCTGGAGCATCGACGCGTTGAGGTGGGGTCGAAGGAAGACCGCATGGACCAGCGTGCAGCGACGCTCGAGCAGCGAGCCGCCAATCTCGCACAGAGGGAAGAGCTCGTCATCGAGAAGGAGCGGGCAGCCGCAACACAGTCGACGGAGGCCGCGCGAATTCAAGAGGAATCCCGGTTGGAACTGGAAGCTCTCGCGGGATTCGATTCGAAGGCAGCGAAAGAGGAACTGCTCGAGAAGGTCGAGGACGAGGCTCGACGTGACGCCATGGTGCTCGTCCGTGATATGGAATCGAGGGCCCGCGAGGAGGGCGATAGGCGCTCCCGAAGGATTCTCGCAACCGTCATCCAGAGGGTCGCGTCGGAGGTCGTGTCGGAGACGACGATCTCTTCTGTTGCCCTGCCGTCAGATGACATGAAGGGTCGAATCATCGGTAGGGACGGTCGCAACATCCGCACGTTCGAGGCGATCACCGGTGTCGACCTCGTCGTGGATGACACCCCGGAAGCCGTTTCCGTGTCGACGTTCGATCCGGTGCGCAGAGAGGTGGCACGGCGCGCACTCGAACGCTTGGTGGAGGATGGGCGGATCCATCCGACATCGATCGAGGAGGCCTACGAGAAGGCACGGGACGAAGTCGAGCAATCGATCAGGGATGCCGGTGAATGGGCGATGCTCGAGGTGGGTCTCACCAGGCTGCATCCGGAACTCACAACGCTTGTCGGTCGTTTGCGCTACCGCACCAGCTACGGTCAGAACGTCCTCGATCATCTCGTCGAATCGGCCCACATCGCAGGCATGTTGGCCGCAGAGTTGGGTGTCGACGAGATCGAGGCGAAGCGAGCAGCGTTCCTCCATGACATCGGCAAGGCGGTGAGTCACGAGATCGGCGGCTCGCACGCTTTGATCGGTGCTGAGATCGCTCGACGCTTTGGAGAGGACGCCGGCGTCGTTCATGCGATCGAGGCGCACCACAACGAGGTCGAGCCCCGCACGCTCACGGCGGTCCTCGTCCAGGCAGCAGACGCTGTGTCCGCTGCACGCCCCGGTGCACGTCGAGAAGCGCTCGAATCCTACGTCCGGCGACTCGAACGTCTCGAGGAGATCGCAGAAGGTTTCGACGGGGTCGAGAAGGTGTTCGCCCTCCAGGCGGGCCGCGAGGTACGGGTCGTTGTCGATCCGGGTCTGCTCGACGACATCGGATCCAAGGACCTGGCGCGCCGGATCGCGAGAAAGCTCGAGGTCGACCTACAGTACCCGGGCCAGATCGAGGTCACGGTCATCCGTGAGTTTCGGGCGAAGGACTACGCCCGCTAGGGCAAAGAAGTACACCCACTAGATCCAGCGGAGAGTTCATGGCTGAAGTCACCATGCTCGGTATGCCGGGTGTCAAAGAGGTTCGCCCGCGTACGCGCGAAGGTCAGCGCTATTTCGTGCGCACGTTCGGCTGCCAGATGAACGAACACGACTCCGAGCGGATCGCGGGACTTCTCGAGTCCGACGGCATGGTCCCCGCGGAGTCACCCGAGGGCGCCGACCTCATCGTGCTGAACACCTGCACGATCAGGGAGAACGCAGATACGAAGCTGTACGGCTATCTGGGCTCCCTCAAGCGCGCGAAGGAGGCGAACCCGAACCTCCGGATCGCTGTGGGTGGCTGTTCGGCACAGAAAGAACGCGACCTGATCCGGGAACGTGCCGGGTGGGTCGACGTCGTGTTCGGCACCCACAACGTGCACCGCGTTGTCGACCTGCTCGACCATGCAGAGGAGTGGGGTCCTGTCACCGAGATCTGGGAGGAAACGAAATCGGTGGCAGACATTCCGAGTGGTCTGCCCGTTCACCGCGAGATGGACCACTCCGCATGGGTCACCATCACGATCGGCTGCAACAACTCGTGCACATTCTGCATCGTGCCCATCGTTCGTGGCGTTGAGATCTCTCGCAGGCCCGGCGACATCATCCGGGAGGTTGAAGGGCTTGTGGCCGACGGTGTGAAGGAGATCACGCTGCTGGGTCAGAACGTGAATTCCTACGGGCGCGACCTCGACCTGAACGGTAGGAAGCCGCTGTTCGCCGACCTTCTTCGCCGTGTGGGAGCGGTGCGGGGGATCGAGCGTGTCCGCTACACGAGTCCTCATCCGAAGGATTTCGGAGAGGATGTCGCACGGGCCATGGCAGAAACCCCCGCCGTGTGTGAACAAATCCACTTCCCGCTGCAGTCAGGTTCGGACCGGATTCTCGCGGCGATGCACCGTGGCTACACGGCAGAGCGCTTTCTCAAGCGCCTCGAGATGATGCGCAACATCGTTGCGAACCTGGCTGCATCGACCGACGTGATTGTCGGCTTTCCCGGCGAGACCGAGGAGGATTTTCAAGCGACCCTCGCCGTCATGGCAACGGCGCGCTTCGACAATGCTTTCATGTTCCAGTTCTCGCCACGGCCGGGAACTCCGGCCGCGGACATGGAGGATCAGGTGCCATCCGATATCGTTCAGAACCGGTTCGAGCGTCTTGTCGAGCTCCAGAACAAGATCACGTACGAACGCAACAGCGATCAGGTTGGACGCATCGAGGAAGTGATGGTCGAAGGGCCATCGAAGCGGGATTCTCAGGTCGTTACAACGCGAACACGCGGCAACCGGATCGTGCATGTGGTCGGAGTGTGGGAACCAGGGACGCTCCTCACCGTCGAGATCACGAGAGCGGCGCCCCACTATCTCGAAGGGAAGCTCGCGTTCTGAACGTTGTAGCCATCGTTGGGTCCACAGCCGCAGGCAAGTCCAAAATAGCCGAGGCCGCCGCGGAACGGTTCGGTGCTGTGATCCTTTCCGTTGATTCGATGCAGGTGTATCGGGGCATGGACATCGGTACAGCCAAGCCCGACACGGATACTCGGGAACGGATCGACTACCGCATGCTGGACATTTGCGATCCGTCCGAGGACCTGTCCGTACAGCGATTCCAGAAACTTGCACGAGATCACGTCGCTCAGATCCTGGCAGCCGAAGGCCGGGTGATCATCGCAGGAGGGTCGGGACTGCATTTTCGCGCAGTGGTCGATCCGATGACGTTCGCTCCGACGGATCCGACGCTCCGCGCAGAGCTGGAGGCGATGTCTCGCGTTGAGCTGCGCGAGGTGCTCCTGGCTGCCGATGCGACAGCTGGCGATCATGTCGACCTCGCGAATCCGCGTAGGGTCGTGCGAGCAGTCGAGGTCTGGAAATTGACCGGGCAGACACCAACACACCGATCGATGAGCCCCGAAGCGAAAGCTTTGCGTCGCTACGAGTCCTACCTGCCGTTCCGAGCGTTCGGTATCGACGCCGGGGCAGCCTCTGGGACGCTGGTCAAGACCCGGCTCGCCACGATGGTCGATATGGGCTTCATGGAGGAGGTCGCACGCCTGGAGGGACGACTCGGGACGGCGGCAGCGCGAGCGGTCGGGTACAGGGAGTTCCTCGGTGCAGTACGCGGGGAGGTCACGGTGAAGGACGCGTTTGCCGATACGCTGCGTTCTACGAGGGCGCTCGTCAAACGCCAGCGGACCTTCTTCCGGAGAGATCCTCGCATCGAGTGGATGACGTGGCAGGATGACGAGCGCAGGCGGGTTCGTACGGCGGTAGATGCGATCGGGGAGACGATGCAATGGACTTCGTGAAGGTGCACGGCCTCGGGAACGACTTCATCGTCATCGACGGGCCCTTCGATCCGGATCCCTCCGATGTCGTGCGGTGGTGTGCGCGACGCAGCGGCGTCGGCGCCGACGGTCTTCTCGTGATCGAGGTGATCGACGCCGACCGTATCTCGATGCGCCTTTGGAACGCAGATGGGGGTGTCGCCGAGATGTCCGGCAACGGCCTGCGCTGCGTGGCGAGGCTCGCGTACGACAGGGGATGGGTCACATCGCGTCGCTTCATCGTCGAGACCGCTGTTGGTGACCACGAGGTCACGGTCAAGGACGGATCGGTGGTCGGCTTCGTCGGCGTTCCGAATCCGTTTCGTACGGGAACGTTGACCGTTGGGAATCACGAGGTACATCCGTTCGCCATCGGCAACCCCCACGCGGTGCTGCTCGTAGATGACGTCGATGAGGCGCCCGTGGCCACCGTGGGACCCGAGATCGAGAACGATCCGCTGTTCCCGAATCGCACGAACGTCGAGTTCGTGGAAGTACTCGAGGAAGGGGGGATCAAGGCGCGAATCTGGGAGCGGGGCGTTGGCGAAACGCGTGCTTCGGGTACGGGGGCTACGGCAGCCGCCTACATCGCCCACACGATCGCAGCCGTTGAGATTCCGGTCACCGTGTACCTCCCGGGTGGAACTCTCACCATCACGTTCGATGACGCCGGTGCATGGATGGAGGGGCCGGCACAAGTGGTCTACGCCGGGACGCTCGACTGATCACCCGAGTCTGCGCAGAACCGCTACGACGACGCCGAGGATCACAAGACCGTCGCTGAACACCATCGGCTCGTATGCGTCGTTCTCAGGGATGAGCGTGATCGCGGTGTCGGTGCGTCGGTACGTCTTCACCGTGGCTTCCTCGCCGTCTACGAGCGCTGCAACGATCTGTCCGTTGCGCGCCGTGCTCTGTTTCTGCACCACGACGTAGTCCCCGTCGTAGATCCCAACGTTCAGCATCGAGTCGCCACGAATCTTCAACATGAAGACGGGTTCGTGGCCGACGAGTTCGGTGGGTAGCGGGTAGACCTCCTCGATGTCCTCTTCAGCAAGGATGGGAGATCCTGCCGCGATGTGCCCGACCAGTGGCACGTCACGGGTCGCTGCACGGGAGATAGCAGTGGCGCCGTCATCTTCGATGACCTCGATGGCTCGCGGTTTCGACGGGTCGCGCCGGATGAAACCTCCGGCGGCGAGAGTGGAGAGGTGGCTGTGGACGGTTGACGGGGAACGGAGCCCGACAGCGTCACCGATCTCGCGCACCGACGGTGGGTATCCGCGCTGCGCAACGGTCGTCCTGATGAGGTCGAGGATCTCTCGCTGCCTCTGCGTCAGGTTGGCTCGGTCTGTCACGGTCCCTCCTCGTCGTCATCGCAAGGTTACCCGCTTTTCGCGAACAGACCAAACATATGTTCGACTTGACAATCGAACGTGTGTTCGATACCGTACTCTTTGTACCGAACACCTGTTCGGTCGGGCTGTGCACCGGTGTTGCGCCCACGTGCATCGAAACGTGTCACACCCGGCTGATACCTTCGGTTCTAGGAGCTCAGCTCCTCCCGGGCGACCGGGTAGCAGGGAAAGGGAGACAGCAACATGGCAACGATCACCGGCGCCCGTATCCGAGCGCTTTTCGTCATCTCCATCACGGTCGTTGTCGTGTTGCTGCTCCTTGCCTCTGCGGGACTAGCGACGGGTGACGTGACGGACACATTCGAATACCGCGTCAAGGCCGGCGATACGTTGTGGGAGATCGCCGAGGTACACGGGCCAGAGGGCGTCGACCGTCGGCGGCTGGTCGCTACGATCGGACGGATCAACGGTGTTGACGCTTCGACGCTTCAAGCCGGCCAGGTGATCGAGATCCCGGTCGTTACGAGGCCTTGATCTTCGCAGACGGAGCGGATCACACCCGTTGCGGGTACGCTGAGCCGATGCGCTGTCCGCTGTGTACCACAAGTGATACCCGGGTGATCGACTCACGTCCGGCCGACGAGGGTCGGGCGATACGTAGGCGGCGCGCATGTCCGCGGTGCGGTCACCGTTTCACGACGTTCGAACGGGCCTCTGCCGTTGTTGTGGTGAAGCGCGATGGGCGGCGTCAGCCCTTCGATGCGTCGAAGGTGCGTCTTGGTGTCGAGATCACGCTCGCGGACCGACCGGTCGCCCAGGACGCCGTCGATGACCTGGTCGCGACCGTCGAACGAGCCGCCTACACGTCGCAGGGCTCGATCCATGCCGACGAGATCGGAACGATAGTCCTCGAGGGCCTTCGCGACCTCGATGAGGTCGGCTATCTCCGCTTCGCCTCCGTGTACAAGGAATTCCAGAAGGCCTCCGACTTCGAGAAGGAAGTTGCCTCCCTGGATGCAGACGAGCCAGTTACCGACTGAGGTCGTCGAGGTGTGCCTCGAGTTCATCGGCTAGAGAAATGATCCTGGCATCCATCTCCGTTCGAAACTCGAGCAGCGCCCGCTCGTTCTCGTCGACCAGTCCGGTTTTGAGCGTGTCGAGTTCGGACACAAGCACGCCGGCTGAGTCGGGATCCTCGCCGGTGAGCGCTGCGAAGTACTCGTCTTGCCACGGCCCGTAGCGATCGAGAGCCTCAGTTGCCCGATTGAGGACGGAGGCGAAGGACGAATCTGTCGGGAGATCGGCGATGAGCGCGGCATCGTCGGCAAGGGACGAAGCGAGCCGAAGGGACAGTTCGTTGATCACCGCGGTCGTTGCAGACGTCGGCAGGTCGCCGGTATTGAGGAGCTGGGGTATGGATGTTCGGTATACGTAACCGTGGCCGAGTCTGCGCGCAACCTCAGACGAATCGGAGGCAAGGATCGCTGAGCGGTCCCGCAGCGGTACCAGGGCGTCGATCGGTCCCGAAGGTACCAGAGGCAGTGTTGTTGGCAGAGGCGCGTTGGCAACGGTCTCGAGATTGGTTGCGTGGCTCGAAAGCCTGGTGATCACGGGCACAGAGTCACCGACCTCGGACTCGGTCGATCCCGGGTTCGTTATCGCGTCGAGGGCTGTTTGTGACGTCGGTAGATAGGTCCGCACTGCGAGGGCGGCGTCGTAGTAGCTCTGGCGGACGGTCAGCGCGTCCTGCTCTGTAGCACGAGGGAGCCACAGTGCGCCGATACCGAGAACTGCGATGGCGAACACCAGGAAGAGGATGACAGACCACCTGAACCGACGTTTGGTCCGGAGTGCCGGCGCGAGCACCGTATCGTCGAAGCCATCCGTGATAGGCGGCAAATGGAGGAGTTCCGTTTCGATCGTCGACCCGAGGAGCTCCGGTGGTGGGGAAGGCAGTACGGGGATGGGATCGAACGAGGACAGCGAAGTGCCGGGATCCCCGTCGAAGGAGATGAGTAGGACCTCGACGCTGCCTGGTGCGGAAGCAGGAGATACCTCGGCGTCGATGGCGGGTAGGTCGGGCACCGTGTTCTCGCGTGTGAGCTCGGCGACGGCTTCACTCGGGGTTGGCAACGGTGGATTCACACCCACCACCTCGAGGAACCACGTACCTTTGTCGGGGTCTGGACCCGTTGGGGGTTGCTTGGCCATACCGGTGCGCTCCGTGAGAGAATCCAGACATGAAGATACCCGTAACCCGCACAGATTCGTTGCATCCGCTGCCGCAGGTCGCTCATCCCTTCGATGCCGGGGCGGATCTCACCGCCAGCGAGCGCGTCGAGATCGAACCCGGGGAGAGGGAGCTGGTTGCGACCGGGCTGTCTATGGCGATACCTGAGGGATACGCGGGATTCGTGCTTCCTCGAAGCGGTCTTGCGATACAAGATGGCGTTACGGTCATCAACGCTCCGGGCCTCATCGATTCCGGTTACCGGGGAGAGCTGAAGGTAGGCCTGGTGAACCACGGTGACCGTGCCTTTTCGATCGAGCCGGGCGACCGCATTGCCCAGCTCGTGATCATGGCGGTCGAACAGCCTGAATTCATCGAGATTGACCGACTGGAGGCGTCATCGCGTGGAGAAGAAGGGTTCGGATCTACGGGTGTATCCGGAGTCTAGAAAGAGTTCGGCCGTGGTACCATCACGGCACCGCGGACGTAGCTCAGCTGGTAGAGCGCAACCTTGCCAAGGTTGAGGTCGCCGGTTCGAACCCGGTCGTCCGCTCCGGTGAGGGCGGTCCGTGCGGCCGCCTTTCATTGTGGCGACGTGGCCGAGTGGCTAGGCAAGGGTCTGCAAAACCCTCGACCCGGGTTCGATTCCCGGCGTCGCCTCGAACACAAGACCCAGCGAAGTGGTATCCCGGTACCGGTCGCTATCTTGTGGTCTCACCAACAGATCCGGGCGCTTAGCTCAGCGGCAGAGCACTGCCTCGACACGGCAGGGGTCACTGGTTCAAATCCAGTAGCGCCCACAAGA
>FXBF010000876.1_pt1 | contig 10539 bp, 5 predicted proteins | sample 5335321 | NCBI WGS metagenome assembly FXBF01 (sample SAMEA103928391, study PRJEB20085) | sediment metagenome | isolation source: sediment | reverse complement strand
ATCCCGCCCCCGCTACGAAAGAAACCTTTGGGAATCCTACATCTGTCAGCGGTTTCTTCACGTCCGGGGTTGGTCGAACGGCTCGTGTCGAACGTGGCCCGGTCGTGGCCCTTGTGCAGTTCCGGTGTGCAGTTCCGGTTCATGATGGTCATTGTGGTTCCGGTTGTGGCCCTTCACCCGTGCGTTTGGTGCCGTGCGGCGAGTATCTGTGGGTCTTCGTCGAGGAGGTCGAAGAACTCGGAGGCTTCGAAGACTCTCGCGGGTCGACCTCTTCGTCCCTTGCGAAGTGGGCGCTCAACGATGACTCCGCGCTGTGTGAGGCGCTCGAGCGCGTCGCGGGCAGCAACGGTGGATACGCCGAACTGGCCGGCAACGACTCTTGTGTCGAGGATGGGGTGATCGATGAGTGCAGTGACGATTGTGTGGTCGACGGCGTTGCGTTTGATGTCGCTGACCCGCTCGTGCCACGACTGAACGAGGTTTGTGAGGGATGCAGCCAGCAGCAGGCTGTAGGCACAGCCCCCGTCGAGGATCAGGACGAAGGTGTCGATCCACATCGATGGTTGACCGTCTCTGTAGGCGGTGAGCCCGTCGATGTAGGGATGACGATCCCGCACGATGATGGGACTGATTGGCGGTGCCGTGTTGCGGATCGCACCGCGTGCGGCGAGGATCCGATAGATGAGGGCCCGCCCGATGCGGCCGTTTCCGTCTGTGTAGGGGTGGATTGTCTCGAATTGTGCATGGACGATCGCGGCCTGGATGATCGGCGAGAGTGTGCGCTCGTTTGCGAAGCGGAGAAGGTCGTTCATGAGATCTGGTATCAGGTCCGGTGGGGGAGGTACGAAGTCCGCGCCGACCGGGGTATCGGTGCGGCCGCCGACCCAGTTCGGAACGGTGCGGTATGCGCCGATCGTGTGTCGTGATGTGCGTTCGGGTTCCATCACGGCGCGGTGCCACTGGTGGAGGTCGTCGTGTGTGAGAGGTGCGTCGGTTCGTTGAAGGACGTCGGCCATGACGTCCATGTTCCCTGCGATCTGGCGAGCTGGGCGGTCCTCGATGTCTTCGGGGCGGTTGTGTGCCTCGTAGATACGACGAGTTGACATGACAAGGCCCTCAATGCGAGACGAGGCGATGCCTTCCGACCTCGTGAGAGTGGGTCCGATCCGTGCGAGATCGGGAGAGGCGTTGACGTCGGCGAGTCGTTGCTCAAGGTCGATGAGCGCCTCGATGTCCCTCGCGTTGAAGGGTCCGCGGATCGGATTCGGGATGAACACCCGTATCTCGCCGTCGCGGCGAGGATCGAACTGTGAGGACCACGGGTGGCTTTCGTATCTGCCGGTTGGCTGTGTATCGGTCATGTTTGTCTTGACAAACTACCTTATTTAAATAAGGAACACAACAGTTACTATATAAAGTGAGTAGAATGATCAAGGGAAGTGTCGACAGTCGCATCCCCGTGGTTCAGCAATCTCGCGGTGTCAAGCCCACGTCAAACGAACCCAGGCGGACGAGATGTCAGCCATCGAGATGGGCGACGAATCGTACTTCGCACGCTGTCCACGAGACATCACCCACTCGAACCAGACGACACCGGATCGAACACGCGGAGGAATCCCATAACCCGAAGGCCGGATTCGAGTCCGATCGCCAGCGATCGGCTGTTTGCTGCCTCGGGGCTGGACTTCGGACTCCGTGTCGGGCCCGTCGGACGGCTCGTAGTTCGAGATATATGGTTCAGATCCCGCCCCCGCTACGAAAGAAACCCTTGGGAATCCTACATATCTCAGGGGTTTTCTCATATCTGAATCGTCGGCCACCGGCTTGAATCTCTGACCGTCAGCTGTCAGCCAGGACCGTTTCGGTTTCTGCGTCGAGCACTTCCTGCCTCGACCACACATCACCTATCGCACTCGGGACCGCGCCGAGTACCTCTCTCGCGTGAATGCCTTCGTCGAGAGCCATTGAAGCTGCTGCTCTCCCAGTGCCCGGGGCCTCGACCGCCCCAGGTCCGGCTAAGGAACCAGCAACTGCTTCTTAGAACTCGGCGCAGATATCCGGCACGCCGAACAGGGTGACACAGGCGAGGAACCGGTTGTCGAGCTGAATTGTTGCTCCTGCCAGCGTGGTGCAGCCGGAGGCGTCGCACCACTCGATGTCGGCGTCACCACCGAGGCCGCCAGTGCCGATGCGTAACTCCACGCTGCCGCCGATCGTGCCGGTGTTGTCAACGGCACCGGCGAGGGTCCGGGTAGTTACGAGCACGCCGAGTGCGGTGTCCCTGCTCGCGGCGAGGGCGATGATCCGCGGATCGGCATCGATGGGGATGGCGTCGAGCCCGGCTTCGATCTCGTCGAGTACGATGCTTGCAGCGTCCAACGTGACCGTGGCGATTTCGCGGGCAGCGACAAGCCCGGCGTTGGCGGCCTTGAGAGCAGCGATCTCGGCGTTCCATGCGACGATTTTCGGCCCGTTCGTCACCTTGCACGCGGTCAGCGCCAAACCGCTCTTGCCCTTGCACACGTCTGCGATCTTCTTCTTCGTGGCCGCGATGGTGCTCTTGTTCGCGGTGATGTCGTCGTTGATCTTGTCGACTTCCGCCTGTGCATCGTCGAAGGCGTTCTTGGCTGCTTTGAAGTCGCTTGAACGTTCGCGGCGCTCGGCACGGATCTCGGCCGAGATTCGCTCGATTTCATCGTCGATCCTCTCGACTTCGGCAATGGCCGCCGCTAGGGCGTCATCGACGTCCGCCGCGAGTCGGTCGGTGACACTGACCGGGAACCGCAGATCGGTTCGGCCGCGCAGATCGACGCCGTCCGGGCCGATGGATCCTGCCATCTCGACTCCACCAAGAGACGTACCGAGCGTTCCGAGAGCCTGGATCCCGGAGCGATCGATGCGAAGGAGAGACTCGCCCTCGAGGGTCACCGCAGCGAAGGTCATCTGTCCGACGGCTTCTATGAAAGAGTCATCCAACGATTCGGCGTCGATCCTGGCAGTGATCTTCGTGCCTGTGCCGAAGTCGATCGAGGGATGGATGCCGTCGCTGGTCTTCGCCTCGAGAAAGGCCCCGTTGCGGTCGAGGATCAAGGTCCCCGTCGTCGTTTGGGTGTCGGCGAGCTCGACACCGAGGAGGTTGCCGAACGTAGACAACCCGACACCCTGTCGACCCGCGATCACGAGCGAAGAATCCGGATCGATCCGGAAAACGCCGTCGACTCCGGTCGACCCTCCGATGCTCGCGCTGATGGTCGTCGATGCCGACTGTTCGTTAGGGATCTCGATTGGAATCGGGAGCGGAAGGATGAGAGGCTCTTGAGATCCGCCGAACGAACCCGCTGCATACGCCTCGACGCTCCGGTCGGTCACAGTCATTCCGGCGGCAGCGTCACCCATCGGTATCTCGACGTCGATGAGGCCTTGGATGAACGGCATGGTCACCGCAACATCGCCGTAGCCGTCGAGTCGGTACCCCGACGTCTCGAAGCGTTGGACCGTGACTCCGTCGATGACGAGCCCGGTTCCGCCGAGCGGCACCTCACCCCGGATGACGATGTGTCCGGCGTACGCCTTCACCGATTCGGGGAGGCCGTCGACGTCCGACGGTGTGAAGGGGATCTCGCCGCTCAGCGAAAAGCCGATGCCGCAGTCGTCGCCGACACCGTCGTCCTCGGGCTCGATCGTGATCGGTGCATCGTCGTCTGGGAGCGTCGTCGTGGTCGACGACGCGCTCGTCGTGTTCGTGTCGTCTTCGTTGTCTTCCTGATCATCGTGGTCTGGGAACTCGGGGCAGGCGCCGGAGATATAGACGTACGGGTCCGCCGGGTCGATCACCATCGTTGCCTGTACGCCGAGTGGCACGTTGAAGGATTCGGGGAGGCCGGAGGTGTCGATGCCGGGGAACATGTCGGCGAACCCGGTTGATACGTCCATGCCGTTGGAGAAGGTCACCCATAGGTACTTCGTGTCCGGGTTGAGGAACGCCCCGAGGCGTTCGAGATCCCGACCGTAGTCGACCCCGAACAATCCGGTCGACGTGCCGATGAGGCTCGCCTCCGAGAGGAAGCCGATCGTGGGGAACGGAACGTCGCCCGTCCCACCGATGATCTCGGGCGGCCCACCATCCGGCGGGACCTCGATGATCAGTTCAGCGTTGTCGATGTCTATGGGGCCCGATTCCGTGACGATCTCGATATCGCCCGTGACCGTGGCGGTGCCGTCGCCATTGTCGACGATCTCGGCGCCGTTCGTCGCCAGGGCGAGTCCGTCACCCGCGTCGATTCCGCACGGTTCGGCCGCCCCGGCGGTGCATGGCCCGGACACGAGGAGCGTCGTTTCCGTGAGTTGGTCGTCCGCCGTTGTCCCGTCGTCAGTGCTTAGTGCAAGCGCGAATGCGCCCACGGCGACGACGGTCGCAACTCCGATGGCTGCGAACGTGACGCGTCGGCGTGTATTCGAGTTTCCGAGAACGGTTGGGCCTTTCTCAGGAGCAGACGAGGATACCCGATCCAATCGTCGTGGTCGACGGTTCATCGCTGTCGGCCAACCAGGGACATATGCCGTTGGTGTCGTGCGCCAATTGGAGACTACGCGGTGAGGTGGGGGAGGCGGTCGCTTCTGAGAATGCCGGGCTGATGGCACCTGATGGTATGGAGATGCGGCTGTGGCTACGTCGGACCCGCGTCATGCAGGTGGTGGTGGACGAGGTTGACCGGCTGGTGGTGGAGGTGGCGGACCTGCGGCGGGTAGTCCACTGTCCGGCTGGTGGGTTCAAGACGGCCCGGGTGCATGACTGTGACGTCGGTAGACATCAGAACCCTTGAGAGCCCTGCATCTCTCGAGGGTTTTGTCGCGTCTGGAGTCGGTCCGAGAGGGCTCGTGTCAAACGGCGTCAAACGGTCTGGCTGCATCTTGTGGGCATACGACCGCCTATCCCACGGGTCGGTCGGGGCTCGGTCGGTTTGGCGGACTGGACAATGTGTCACCGATGGGGCCGGCGAGGGACCGCCCGAGCATCGCGAATAGATCGAGGACACCAGCGGCTTCGAAGACCGGTACCGCTGTTTTCCGATGTTGCGCTGCGTGAGAACGCCCGCTTCTATCAGTCGGTTGACGGCTGTTCTCGTGTTGACGAGTGATCTCCCGATCATGGCGGCGGCTGAGGCCACCGTCACGATCGGTGTCCTTGGGAGAATGGCGAGCAGGCGGTCTGCCGATGAGTCTGCGCGAACGGGTCCGATCATTTCTCGCCACTCGTGTTCCAAGGATTCGATCTGTGATGCGTAGTGGACCGCGTCGATACAGGCGCGCCTGGTGGCGGTTGTGAATGTGCGGAGCCATGTCTGTGCAGCGCGCGAACGTTCAACCGAGTCCGGTGCACCATGGTGTCGGAAAGCTGTGAGGCCAGCGATGTAGTCCGATGCCCACGTGGCGAGTATCAGGCTAACGGAAGGTACGAACCGGGGTGCGAGTCCCCTGCGGCGCAGCACGACGTGGATGAGGGCGCGGCCTGTGCGGCCGTTGCCATCGGCGAACGGATGGATGGTCTCGAACTGGGTGTGTGCGATCGCCGCTTGAGTCAATGGGGAGTGGTCGTCGCCGTTGACGTAGTCGAGGAGATCGTCGAGGAGACCGTTGACGTACTCGGGCGGGGGAGGGACATAGCTTGCGCTACAGGGGTTGTACTCGCTGCCTCCGATCCAGTTCTGCTCCCTTCGGCTGGCACCACGTTCGTGATCCCGAGCCCTCGGTCGGTGAATCTGCGCCGGTCGGCAACGGTCATTGCTGCGCTCGGATCGATCTCCCAGTCGATCACACCGCCACGAAGGAGTGCCGGATAGAAACGGTTACCAGGGTGGGCGAAGTGTGTCTGGTCGGCAGCGGTCCACAGACCGGGGTTGATGCCGAAAAACAGTGATTCGACCGGCGGTGCACGAGATCCGAGACGATGACGTTGCTATACGTCTCGAGCTCCGCCCGGGTGAAACCCATGGACAGGGATGCCAAGGAGCGACCGCAGACGACAGGCGGCGGCCTGGTGATCGCTGCGTCAAGGACCGATCGATCGGCTGCCAGAACAGCCCATTGTATCGCGAGCTTGCGCCGCGTACGCTCAGAGGAGCTGGTGCAGGATGTTCCACATTGGACGTCCTTGAGGAGGGAGTACTCATGCGTCGGTCCACATCGTCACTCGTTCTTTCGTTCGTTCTGGTTCTGAGCTTGCTGGTCGCGCCGGGCGCGGCCGCCGAGATCCCGAACCCGATCGATCCGTCCAGTGGTGAACAGAGCCTGTTGGACATCATCAGCGGACTGCCCCTCAACGAGATCGAAGCGGCGCTGGACAACTTCCCCATCCCGTACGTCGTAGTGGCCTCGGCCAACGGTGCGGCCCCAACGATCGTGACCAAGAAGGCCGGCTCACCGATTCGAATCGACGCAGATGCCAGCAAGGCCACCGGTAGAGGCGGCAACGACATCCAGGTGGAGGTGAACACAGAGTTGCTGCCCACTCCTCACCTCGTGCTCGATATCAACAGGATAGGCACGCCACCCTTCGCAGAGGACCTCTCCGTCGTCGTGGCGTTTCCCTTCTCCGCCTTCAACGACGAAGTGCTGCCCGCTGCGCCCAACCTGTTCTTCGGGTACTCGACCACCGCACCGTTCGATGGCGCGGAGTACCCGGATGGCGGTAGCGCGCCGACATCGGTGCAGATCGACCTGACGCCGGACATCCTCGGAGGTACCGCACACGTCTTCGACTTGAACGTCGCCACGACCGGGGCCGACAATCCCGTGCGCTTCCTTGGAGGCGCATTCGACGGTGACCCCGGAATGGCGCCCGTCAATGCCATCGGGTTCGGTGCTCTCACCGATCCGGTCCCGGCGAACCTCGAACTTACAGTGGACGTCGACTTCTCTCAGATCCTCATGGGAGGCGCCTCGCAGAGCGACGTCGCCGTGTCTTGGACGGCCAGCGCGTCGAGCAAGGTCGTCTTCGAATACCTTGAGAACGAGACCTTCCCGTTCGTCACACCCGACTACAACACGACGCTCACCTTCGACCAGATGCCAACGTCGGAGCAGTTCTCGCTCGGCGCCGACTTCACCGCGGGTGAGGTGACGTTGACCCACAATGGTTCCAGTCCGATCGGGACGCTGACCCTCCTCCACGAGCGTGAAGACGGATTGACGATCACGGGCGTCGCCAGCGACGTACCCACCAGTGTCGCGTTGACGCTGGGCACCAACGGCTCGGCATCCATCGACGTCAACGACAACACGATGGATCTCAACGTGGTGGCAACCCAGGAAGGCGGTTTCATCAACACATCCGACTTCTTCGGCTTCGATGTCGGATACCTCTCGTTGGTGGTCGAGGACGTCCCCGACCTGACGGCCGCCTGGGACGCGGCCGAGAACCGCTTCGAGGTGCACGCCACCAACCCGGGTGAGTCGATTCCCCTCATCGAGCTGATCATGGACGATGACGCAACGATCGCCGGTGACGTGGTGACGGGGCTCGACCTTCCACCGAGCTGGGGCGACGTTCCTGCCGGCCACGTCTTCTCGCTCTTCGACGACGGCACTCATGGAACCGCTGCGGCTCGCGGGGTCTACCTCTCGGACGCCGTCCTCGATCTGACAACGACATCGGTCGGTTACCACTTCGAGTGGGGCACGACTCAGGCTGCCCCCCTCCAGGCCTACCTGAGCACAACGACGGACTCGAGCCTGACTGGCGAAGACATCGAGGTGACGTGCGATGTCGAGGACATCCCCGCGGGTCTGGTCGAGGTCGACCTCGGCTTCCCGCCGCCGACCATCGACTTCGATTACACAGCGACGCCACCTGCAGTCATCGACACGGTGGCCTGCACAGGGAACGTCGGAACCCTGAACTTCCTGATGTCGATCAGTCAGCTGCCACCCGTTTTTGGATTCGAATTCGATCCTGATGCGAGCCTGGAAGTCACCGCCGGTGACGGGGTCATTGCTCCGCCGTCGGCCTCTGTCGGTCAGCTGCTCCTCCGCCTGTGGGACGAGGACGGACCGACGGGGCTCCCGGATTCCGACACGATCTTTGGTGCTCCCCTGCGAGACGCTGTTGCTCAGGTGGACGACATACCGAGTTTCGTTGCCACCTGGGCCGACGACCCGACGGGCACCAACATCGATTTCGACACCGTGGCCAATGTGGGTCCCTTCGCCTTCCTGGGCGGCGCCCAGATCCAGGTGTCGACAGATGTGGAGCTCTCCACCCCGCTGGGGCTACCCAGCCCCAGCGCCGACGACTATCTGTCGTTCGTCGACGAGGGAGCCGATGCGAAGAAGCGGCTCGACGCCGGCGTGTTCGGCGTTGATCACTTCGGCTATCAGTCGAGCGAGGGAGGAGGGGACCGAACCCTGGCTGTTCACTACGATGCTGATGAGGACCACCGGCTGGTGGTGAACGTCGACAGTGCCCTCGGGGGGCGCTTCTTCCCCGACTACGAGATCACCGCCGAGGCGGTCATCGATGACGTGCCCCAGACATGGGACTTCTCGACAAACCTCGCCACGGAGCTCACGTATGTGGGAAGCGACAGTATCGACAGTATCGCCTTCACCGCCGACATCGGCGTCGAGGTCAATCCGGGCGACGTTGAGACCACTCGCATCGAGGCGGAAGCGGTTGGGTTACCCGCATGGGTCGAGTACTTCCTCGATCCGGCGATCGACGGCTCTGCATTCGTCGACATGAGCGATCCGATCGATCGAGTCACGGTGGAGCTCACGAGCGACGACGCCATCCTCGAAGGCGAGTACCGTCACATGCTCTTCAACGTGGAGGACATCCCTGCGCGTTGGGATGCAGAGTGGGGCGTCAATCCCAACCTACACGCAAGCTTGACGACCAGCGCGCCGCTCGGCCCGGTCGACGTTGTCATTTCGCGAGATGTGGCCGCGGACACCCCTTCGAAGTACGACCCCTTCCTGGAGCCAGGCGGTGCCGTTGACTACAGCGACTTCACGCGGGAGATCGACCGCCGCTACTTCCGTCAAGGGTCGGGAGACGACGCTCTTCGAGAGACGGCGTTCATGACGCGCCTCGACTCGATCTACGACACGACGGCGCAACTCGACGCCGACGAGGATCACGTGATCATACGCGAGAACGGTGACGGGGACATGGAGTTCCTGAGCATCCAAGGCACAGGGTTCCAGAGCATCTCGGCCGAAGCGGCCTCAACCGTGACCGCGACATTGGTGATCCCCTTCGTCGGGGATCATCCGTTCTACGTGGGACTCGAGGACAGCAACGATGAGTTCACGGTCGTCCAGATCGCCAACATCCCCGACTCGACAACGGTCGAAGTCGGGCCCAACGTGGCGAACGTCGACTTCATCGGTGCGCCGGGTGACATCCTCGTGTACCAAGGACCATTGCCGGCAGCGGGTCAGACGGGGGATGTCCTCAAGGTACTCGTCGTCAACACACCGACGTTCGTCCACACCAACTGGGACCTCGGATTCCCGGGTGGAATCAACATCGATACGTCGAATCCAACAGAGGTACGCCTGCTCAGCCAGGGCGGTGGCGATCGCACCGTTGTCGACTTTGCGGTTGGGGATCTCAGCGCCGACTGGGGCTTCAACACGGGGGCCACGACGGAGAAGTGTCAGCTCGACCCGCCTGGGTGCGGCGAGTACCTGAAGATCGCCGAGGTCTCCTTCGACTTCGAGGCTGACCCGGCTATAGAGGGATTCGTCGCCAGCTACGAGCGGATCGGTAGCCCGAATGGCTTGAACGGCGGCGGGCCGGCACCCGGTGGCAACGAGTACGTGCCTCGGATCTCGGTGCTGGTCGACGGCTTCTCAGAGTTCGACGCGTCTGTGGAGGCCGAGATCTGTCTGATCGGCGTGTGCCCGATTGGGGTGCCCACGGTCGGCACGACGATCAACACCAATCTGTTGGGCTCTTTCAACTTCGACTGGTGGGATCTCGGCGGGGGCTTCGAGAACTTCTTCGGTGACCCCGACTACGTCAGCAACGATCCGTGGGACTTCTGGCCGGTGTTCCACAGCCAGAACAGCCACCTGTTCCCCTTCGGGTAGACCGATTGGACCTGGGTGCCCTCTTCGGAGGGTATCCAGGCGGTGCTGCTCCGACGAGAACCGGCTGCGCGATACGTCTGGTCGGTGACCGGCACGCGAGAACGGGGCCCGAAGGACCCCGTTCAACGACTTGATGGGTTCTGCGCGGTGGCGCGGGGTGAGCCCCTCCTCCTCGGTGGTGGTCATGTTGGCATACCGGTCAACAAGGAGAAACGGCGCCGCACCATCGCCGTGGGAATCTTCCCCACACGACCATCCATCGTCCGACTCATCGAACCCGACCAATACGAGGAGGTGACCCCGCGCTAGAACCAGCGATCGGCCAGAAACAAGACAACGAGGCAGACGTGGTGTCACCCATAAACCACGTTACGGGACGTGACCTTTTCTCGCGTCCGGAGTCACCAATTCTGGCGCTCTGATGACGAACTGATGACAAACGGT
>FXBF010000875.1_pt1 | contig 10539 bp, 8 predicted proteins | sample 5335321 | NCBI WGS metagenome assembly FXBF01 (sample SAMEA103928391, study PRJEB20085) | sediment metagenome | isolation source: sediment | reverse complement strand
TTCTCGAGCGCATCATCCAGGAGCACCTCATCGGCGGTGTGCCGGTGGAAGAGTTCGTGATCACCACCAATCCGTTACCGTCGACCTGAAGCCGGGCGTGCGCTGTGTGCGCGATTCAGGAGCGTACTTTCAGTACCATCACCTTCAAGCCGTTGCTCTGCAGCTCGGCGCGCGCCTGGTTGAGCGCCTGCAGATTGGTGAACGGACCAACCCGCACCCGGTGCCACTTTGTCCCGCCTTCTATGGAGACGGTCTGGATCTGGGCCGGCATTCCGATGAGCGTCAGCTCAGCCTTCAGGCGATCCGCCTGGGCGAAGTCACGAAAGGATCCCGCCTGCAGGACATAGGTGACGTCGTCGTCCTGCGCCTGTTGGCTCGTGGCGGCGGGCGCGCCGGTCAGCTCGTGCTCGAGGACCACGACCTCCGCCTCCGGCAACATGGTGTAGAACTCGAAGCGCGGGCGCTTGGCTTTTTTCTCGGGCTCCTGCTTCTCAACTTCGGCGCTCGCCTCGGACCCTTCGCTGCGGGCCGCGTCGCGCACGGCCTGCACGACGCTTTCGGCGGAGAAGTACTCCTGGAATTCCGCCAACAAGGTGCCGCCCACGCCGACCAGCAGTCCGGCCACGAACCACAGCCAGCCCCGGGCAGGCTTGGACTTCTTGCCGCTCTTTCGTCTGTGCTTGTAATCCCTGGGTGCCATCGAGCTCTGCCTTGCAAGCGGGCCTACATCTCCTCGGGGGCGGATACGCCGAGCAGCACCAGCCCATTGGCCAACACCTGTCGCGTCGCCGCCACCAATGCCAGACGGGCCGTGCGCAACGCCGCATCATCCACCAGAAACGTGTGAGCGTTGTAATAGGTATGCAGGTCGTTGGCAAGCTCGCGCAGATAATACGCGAGCTGGTGTGGCTCCAGGGCGCAAGCCGCGGAGTCGATGACCTCCGGATAACGGGAGAGGCTGCGTAGAAGGGCGAGCTCGTGGGATTCGGCGAGCTGCGCCGCGTCGACGACGGCCTGGCCTGGGTCGAATCCCATGCCGCGGGCCCCGGCTTCGCGCAGCACGCTGCAGATGCGCGCGTGGGCGTACTGAATGTAGTAGACAGGATTGTCACTGGATCGGGATTTCGCCAGGTCCAGATCGAAATCGAGATGCTGCTCGCAGCGGCGCATGACATAGAAGTATCGCGCCGCGTCATTCCCTACCTCCGCGCGCAGCTCGCGCAGGGTAATGAACTCACCGCTGCGCGTGGACATCTGCATCTTCCTGGCGCCGCGGTAGAGAGTGACGAACTGCATCAACAGCGCATCGAAATTGTCCGGGTTCTCCCCAAGGGCCTCGAGCGCACCCTTTACCCGTGCCACGTAACCGTGGTGGTCCGCGCCCCACAGGTCGATGACGCGTTCGAAGCCGCGCTCGAACTTCTCCATGTGATAGGCGATATCCGAAGCGAAGTATGTCGGCTGACCATTTTCGCGAATGATGACGCGGTCCTTTTCGTCGCCGAATTCCGATGCCCGAAACCAGATCGCGCCGTCCTTGTCGTAGGCATGGCCGGCTGCGCGCAGACGCGCGGTGGCGCGCTCGATGGCGCCGCTGGTGACCAGTGATCGCTCCGAATACCAGCGGTCGAAGATCACGCCGAAGCCTTCCAGATCCTCGCGAATTTCGGCCTGCTGGCTGTCCAGAGTGAATCGATGCAGGGTCTCGAAGCCGGAGGTGCCGAGCAGATGCTGCGCGCGGGCGACGAGCGCGTCGATATACGCCTCTTTGTCGCCACCCCGATCCTCGTCCGCGGGAAGATCCCTGATGACATCCTCGGCGTCATGCTTATAGGTGTCGCCGTCGCGTGCCTGCAGCGCTCGACCAAAGGCGCGCACATAATCGCCCTGATAACCGTTGGCCGGGAACGGTAGCGCCTCGCCGCAGACCTCCAGATAGCGCAACCAGACGCTGACCGCGAGGATATTCATCTGACGCCCGGCATCGTTGACGTAGTACTCGCGCTGCACGGCGAAGCCCGCCGCGGCGAGCAAATTGGCGATCGCGGCGCCGTATGCCGCGTGGCGACCGTGGCCGACGTGCAGCGGCCCGGTAGGATTCGCCGACACGAACTCCACCTGCACCCGGCGGTTCTCGCCGCGCCCGCATCGCCCGAATTCGCCGCCTTCCGCCAGTATCTGATCCACCAGCGAAGCGCGGGAGGTTTCCGCGATAGTGAAGTTGATGAATCCCGGACCGGCGATCTCCACGCCGGCGATCTCGGGTGAAGGCTCCAGCCGCGACACGATGAGCTCCGCGATCTCGCGGGGATTCTTGCGCGCCTTGCGCGCCAGACCCATCGCTACGGGACTCGCGTAGTCACCATGGCCGCCGTCGCGGCTGCGCTCGACGGGGATCTCCGGCACCCCATCGAGCGAAAGCTCGCCGGCATCCACCAGATCCTGGAGGGCCCGCTTCAAAAGAGATTGGAGTATCGCTTTCAAAACTTCTGTCGCAGTTCCTGACAAGCGGCGTATTCTGAAGACTTACCGCCTGCCGCTTCAAGCATGGTGACGCGGCGACTCACAACATTTCCTGGGGATCGACGTCCAGAGACCAGCGCACACGGCGGCCGGATTTGAGCGTCTCGAGTTCCTCGAGCCACGGCATCAACAAGCCATGCAACGGACCGCGGTCGTCGGACTGCAGCAGAAGCTGGGCCCGGAAACGCCCGGCACGCCGCTCCATGGGTGCCGGCACCGGACCCAGGGCCTGAACGTGATCATCCACCAGACGCAGGGCACAGGCGCGCGCTTCGGCAAGGAAGTGCATCGCCCGATCCCGCTGCGGAGCTTCCGCGCGCAACAGCGCCAGGCAACTGAAAGGCGGCAGGGCCGCCTGCCGGCGTTCGTCGAGCGCCGCCATACCGAAATGCCGGTAACCTTCACGCACCAGCACCCTCAATAGAGGGTGATCGGGATGGTGGGTCTGGATGAGCACGCGCCCGGGGCGCTCACCGCGGCCGGCCCTGCCGGCGACCTGCACCAGCAGCTGTGCCATGCGCTCGGCGGCGCGGAAGTCGGCGCCGAACAGCCCGCCGTCCGCATCCAGAATTCCCGCCAGAGTGACATTGGGAAAATGGTGGCCCTTGGCAAGCATCTGGGTGCCCACCAGGATGTTCGTGCAGCCCGCGTGGATCGCGTCGAGCACCTCCTGCAGGGCACCCTTTCGACGGGTGCTGTCCCGATCGACGCGGTCGATGCGGGCATCCGGAAATCGCTTCTCGAGTGCGCCGACGACGCGCTGGGTGCCAAGGCCGAGGGCCCGCAAATCACCGTCACCGCACTGCGGGCAAGTCTCCGGCACGCTGCGCTCGGCGGCGCAGTGATGACACCGCAATCGCCCGCTGGCGCGATGATAAACCATATGCGCATCGCAGCGGCTGCAGTTCGCTTGCCAGCCACAACCGTGACAGATGAGTATCGGCGCATAGCCGCGCCGGTTGACGAACAGCAGCACCTGCTCGCCGTCGGCCAGACACTGCCCGATGGCGTTGGCGAGCTTCTGCGAGATGCCGTCCTCGAACGGTTGGCCGCGCAGATCCAGAACCTCGACCCTGGGCACCCGCGCCCCTTGCGCGCGCCGGGAGAGTTGCAGGCCTTGGTGGCGGCCACTGGCGATGTTGTTGAGACTCTCCAGCGACGGTGTCGCGCTGCCGAGCAGCACCGGGACGCCGCATTGGCGCGCACGCACGATGGCGAGATCCCGGGCCGAGTAACGAAAGCCCTCCTGTTGCTTGAACGAGGCGTCGTGCTCCTCGTCGACCACGAACAGACCCGGCCGCGCCAGGGGCGCGAACACCGCCGAACGTGTGCCGACAACCACCGAGGCCCGGCCGTCGCGGGCCGCAGCCCAGGCCTGCAGACGCTCGCCGTCGCTCAAGCCCGAGTGCAGCACCGCCATCGGCACCGACAACCGGCTGCGCAGGCGAGCGACGATCTGTGGCGTCAACCCGATCTCGGGGATCAGAACCATGGCCTGACGCCCGAGGGCGACGATGCGCTCGATGACGGCCAGATACACGTCTGTCTTACCGCTGCCGGTGACGCCGTCCAGCAGAAAGCTCTGGAAACCATCCCGTGCCGCGTACACGGTCTCGATGGCGTGACGCTGCTCGTCGTTGGGAGTGGCTGCCGGCTGGTGCAGCGTGCTCTCCGGCATGGCACCGGCGTCCACCGGCGCCTCGAACTCCTCGACCCAGCCTTTCGAGCGCATCGCCGCAAGAGCCCCGCGCCAGTCCCCGTCGAGGTTCGCGAGATCCGCTCGGCTCGCGCCATGGGCAAGCCCGCGGAGCAGCTCCCAGACACTCGCCTGGCGGAGCGCGCGACGAAACTGATCGCGTCGCAACCGATGCCCCGATTCCGTCAGTCGCCAGCGCGGCTCGCCGGTCGCCGGCAACGGCTTGCCCGCGCGCAGCGCCGCTGGCAGGGCTCCGAGGACGACCTCGCCGATGGGATGATGAAAGTAGTCGCTCGACCAGCGCAAAAACTCGAGACTTTCAGCGTCGAGCAGCGGCTCACCATCGAGCACCCGGGAGACGCGCTTGAGGCGTTGGTGCGGCACCTGCGTGTGGTCCACGTGCTCGAGCACCACGCCGATGCGCGCGCTGCGCCCGAAGGGCACGCGCACGCGTGTCCCGGGGGGCGGCAGCTCCGCGCCGTGGGTGTCCGGTGGCAGGTAATCGAACACCCGGCGCAGCGGCGACGGCACCGCCACCCGCAGCAGCCGAAGCCGCCGCGCACCGGCGGATCTGGAAGACGGCTCCGGAATGTCGCTCACACGGCGCGGGTCACGCCGACTCGCCCGCCAGCGCTTCCACCACCGGCAAGGCGGCGCGCTGCATGGGCCTGCCGTCCACCGGGCTCAGGGGCACGCGCCGTCGTGCACGCTCGGCGAACACAACCAGCTCCACGGCAACATCGTCGGCCATGAATCGGCAGGTGGGCAGGCGATGAGTGTCGTCACTGGCGAGCTTCATTGCGCGCTCGCCATGCTCGTGGGGAACGCCGTTATCGAGGAGAAACAACCCCACCTCCTCGGCGGTCTCGGCGAATAGATGCAGGCAGACATCGCTGTGCTCGTCCGCGGTGCCGCTCAGAACCGCACCCACCAGTCGCGGTTGAAAGCGCGCCAGAAAGCGCATGGCGCGTACCGCCGTACGGCGCAGCTCCGCCAGTCGCCGCGGCTGGCTATGAGCGCGAAACAGGCGCTGGTACTCGGACACGGCCGACTCGATCTCCTCGTTGCTGGGAAGATTGCGCCGGTCGGGGATACGCAGGCGCTCGAGCGCTTTGCGCTTGGCAAGCTGGAAATCGCGAATCCCCGCCTCGCACATGAGGCGCGCCGCCTCCTTGGCAATGCGCTCGCGAAGCTGGGTCGGCTTCATAACGGTCTCGCTACCTGGCGTGAATTCTATTCTAAAACAGCTGCTCGGCGACCCCGGATCCGGGTGTCGGCGTGGGTGTCGAGCCGGGGCTGGTGGATGTTTCCACGAGGCCCTGCCGGGGCACGCGCTCGCTGCGGAATGTCTCGAATACCGCACCGGGTTGCGAGGCGCTGGCGAGCAATCCCGACTCGGAGTCGATGCGCACGGTGACCAGGCCGTCGGGCTGCGGCAGCGTTTCCTCGGGCATGCCTTCCAGGGCCACGCGCATGAAATCGATCCATATTGGCAGCGCCGCCCCGGCGCCGGTCTCGCGACGGCCGAGCGGACCCAGCTGGTCGAAGCCCACCCAGGTGGTTGCCACCAGCTTCGGATTGAAACCGGAGAACCACGCGTCCTGCTGATCGTCGGTGGTGCCGGTCTTGCCGGCCAGGTCGCCGCGCTTGAGTTTCAGTGCGCGCCGGCCGGTGCCGCGTTTGACGACGTCGCGCATCAGGGAGTTCATGATCCAGGCGTTCTGCGGGCTCAGAACCCGGGGCGCATAGCCCTTGTCCTCGACTGCATCGTCGGCAAGCACCACATCGTCGAGCCCCGCGTCCGGCGCGATGGCCTCGTCGTCCTCGCAGTCCCGGCACACCCTTGCGGGATCGGCCTGGTACCAGAGAGACCCGTCGGAGGCCTCGATGCGGTCCACGAAGTAGGGAGTCACGCGATAACCGCCATTGGCGAGCACCGCGAAGCCGGTGGCCATCTCGAGTGGCGTCACGCTTCCGCTGCCCAACGCCAGGGACAGATCGCGGGGGATGCGCTCGACGTCGAGGCCGAAGCGCTTCAGATAGTCGACGGCGTACTGGATGCCGATGGCGCGCAGCAGGCGGATGGACACCAGGTTGCGCGACTTGAACAGCGCCACCCGCAGTCGCGTCGGACCGAAGAACTTACCGCTGTAGTTTTCCGGCCGCCATACGGCCTCGAGACCGGGGTCGTCGAACACGACCGGCGCATCGTTGATGATGCTGGCGGCGGTGAAGCCGTACTCGATAGCGGCGGAATAGATAAAGGGCTTGAAGCTGGATCCCGGCTGGCGCCGGGCCTGGGTGGCGCGGTTGAACTTACTTCTGTAGAAATCGAAGCCGCCGGTCAGCGACACGATCGCGCCGTCTTCCGGGTCGAGCGCCACGAGCGCACCCTCCACGGCCGGTACCTGCACCATTCGCCAACCGTCTTCCTGGAGCTGAACGCGCACCACATCGCCGGGCTCGATCACGTCGCGGGCGGTTTCGAGCTTGGGGCCCAGGCGGTTTTCACTTACATAGGCGCGCGCCCATTCCAGGCCTTTCCACGGAATCTGTATCTCGCCGAAGCCCTTCGCGTAGGCGGTGACCATCTTGTCTTCGACGCCCACGACCACGGCCGGCAGAAGCCCGGCGGTCGACGGAATATCGGCGAGAACGGCGTTCAGATTGGTATCCGGGTCGTCCAGATCGACGCGAAATTCCGGTGCCCGGAATCCGTGGCGCTGATCGTAAGCCAGCAGGTTCCTGCGCAACGCCTGGTTGGCCGCCTCCTGCAGACGGCTGTCGATGGTGGTGTAAACCCGGTAACCGGCGGTATAAGCCTCCGCACCGAGGAGTTGCACCACGTAGGCGCGCACCATCTCCGCCACGTATGGCGCCTCCACCTCCACGGAAAGGCCGTACAGCCGCGCCGTCACCGGTTTAGCCAGCGCCACCTGGTACTCCTCTTTGCTGATCGAGTCGAGCTCGCGCATGCGCCCGAGAACGTAGTTGCGACGGGCCGTGGCGCGCTCCGGATTGACTATCGGGTTGTAGCGTGACGGCGCTTTGGGAAGGCCCGCGATCATGGCGATCTGGGCGAGGCTCAGCTCATCGAGACGCGAGCCGTAGTAAACGAGCGCCGCCGCCTCGACGCCGTAGGCCCGGTGGCCGAGAAATATCTTGTTGAAGTACAGCTCCAGGATGTCGTCTTTCGTGAGCTCTTTCTCGATTTTCAGCGCCAGCAGGATCTCGTTGATTTTGCGCACATAGGTCTTCTCGCGGCCGAGAAAGAAGTTGCGCGCCACCTGCATGGTGATGGTGCTGCCGCCGGGGCCCTTTTCGCCGGTGCGAATCAGGTGCACCACGGCGCGCGTCAAGCCCTGCCAGTCGACCCCGGGGTGCTGATAGAAGCGCTCATCCTCGGCCGCCAGCACCGCTTTCACCATGAGCTCCGGAATCTGCTCGAATTCCAGCGGCGTGCGGCGCTTCTCACCGAACTCCGCGATCAGGCGGCCATCGCGCGAATAGACACGCAATGGCTCCTGCAGCTGGACGTCTTTGAGGCTGTCTATAGGGGGCAATTTGGGTGCCAGATACCAGTACATCCCGGCCGCACCAATGGCAGCCAGGAGACCGGTCACCAGCAGAAACGCGCCCAGCACTCGCAGCGCGCTAGATAGGCGAAACATTATCTACACTAGTCCTGGTAGGCGTGGCCAAGAGGCACTCTTGTCGGCCCGCACCACCCCGGCCGGACACGCTGACACCGCAATCAACCCCTCCCGACGCGGCCCATGGGCAGGACCCACCACCGCGAGACCCCTCGACCCATGTGGCGATTTGGGAGGCTAATACTAAAGTTCCTCCTAGTATACGCCGTCAATACCAACCACACGATGGCTGTTTGTAACCGCTTCGAGCCTGTTTGTACTTTCTGGATAGCGTGTTCTATATTTAAAATTGGCATTTAATGTAAAAGGCTACCTGTTGGCCCTAAATGCCGACTCCTAAAGGGAAAAATCGTGGGTTTACTCTCCAGTAAAGAGCTCCCTGTGATGGGCGTGGACGTCAGCTCTACGGCCGTCAAGATACTCGAGCTGAGCGGCCGCGGCGGCCAGTACCGCATCGAGGCCTATGCTGTCGAGCCGTTGCCCGCGAACGCGGTGGTGGAGAAGAACATCACCGATGTCGAGGTTGTGGGCGAGGCCATCGCCCGGGCCATGAAACGCGCCCAGACCAAGAACAAGCTGTCCGCCCTGGCGGTACCCGGCTCCGCCGTGATAACCAAGGTCATCTCCATGCCCGGCAACCTCTCCGATGACGAGATGGCCAGCCAGATCGAGCTCGAGGCGGACCAGTACATTCCCTACTCCCTGGACGAAGTGAATCTGGACTTCGAGGTCATCGGCCCGTCGGAGTCGGACCCGGACCGGGTAGAAGTGCTGTTGGCCGCGTCGCGCAGCGAGAACGTGGACGTGCGCGTGGCCGCCGCCGAGCTTGGCGGGCTGACGTGCAAGATCGTCGACGTTGAGGCATTTGCCCTGGAAAACGCTTTCTCGCTCATCGCCCGGGACCTTCCCACGGGCGGCATCGGCGAAACCATCGCGCTGGTGGACATCGGCGCCACCATGACGACGCTCAGCGTGCTGAGCGATCTCAAGATTATCTATGCCCGCGAGCAGGTATTCGGCGGCAAGCAGCTCACCGAAGAGATACAGCGGCGCTATGGCCTGAGCTACGAAGAAGCCGGCCTCGCCAAACGCCAGGGGGGGCTCCCGGACAACTACGGGCCCGAGGTATTGGAGCCCTTCAAGGAGTCCATGGCGCAGCAGGTGAATCGGGCGCTGCAGTTTTTCTATTCGTCGAGCCAGATTGGCCAGGTGGACCGCATCGTGATGGCCGGTGGCTGTGCATCCATAGACGGCTCGGACGACGTCATCGCCGCCAAGACCGGCTGCGAGGTTACCATCGCCAATCCCTTCTTGAATATGTCGCTGGGCTCCAAGATCAGAGAGAACGTGATATCGAATGACGCGCCTTCCCTGATGATCGCGTGTGGACTGGCAATGAGGACCGCCATCTAATGCCTCAAATCAATTTATTGCCGTGGCGCGACGAGCAACGCAAACGCCGCGAGAAAGAATTCATCATCAGCGCCGTGATCGCGGCACTGCTGATGGGCGGTGTCGTGCTCGGCGTGGATCTGTATTACAAAGGCCGGATCGCATATCAGGATCAGCGCAATACCTTCATCGAAACCGAGATTACCTCGCTCGACAAGAAGATAAAGGAAATCGAAAACCTGAAGAAGGAACGCGATCGCCTGATCGCCAGGACCGAGGTCATCCAGAACCTGCAAGCGGGGCGCCCGGAGATCGTCCATGTCTTCGATCAACTCGTGACCACCTTGCCCAACGGCGTGTACTACACAAAGATCGCGCAGAAAGGGCGATCATTGAATCTGCAGGGCGTCGCCCAATCAAATGCGCGCGTTTCATCGCTGATGCGCAGTCTCGATGCATCCACGTGGTTCGAGAACCCGTCGCTGGTCGAGATCAAAGCCAATCCCCAGAATGAAACGGCGGTGCGACTCAGCACTTTCAGCTTGAATGTCAGTCAGGCGACGCAGAAGAAAGAAAGTGAAGAGAAAGAAGGTTCGGGTGGGTAATTGATCATGGAAATGCCCGACTTTTCAAAGCTCGACCTCGATCCGAACAACATCGGCAACTGGCCGGGTCCACTAAAAGGGCTCGTCATCCTGCTCCTGTCTGCCGCAGTCCTGGGTGCGGGCTACTGGTTCGACACCAAGGAGCAACTGCTGGTCCTGGAGACTGCACAGAAAAAAGAAGTCGAGCTGAAGAGGGTTTTCGAGTTCAAGCAGCGCAAGGCCGCAAATCTCCAACCGCTTCGGGAGCAGCTGACCGAGATGAAGGAGTCCTTCGGTAACCTGCTGAGACTGCTGCCGAACAAGACCGAGATCGAAGGTCTGCTGGTGGATATCTCGCAATCGGGCCTGGCGGCCGGCCTGGAATTCGAGCTCTTCAAGCCGAGCGCGGAGCAGGTTGCGGAATTCTACGCCATTCAGCCGATTTTGATTCGCGTCACCGGAAATTATCACGAGTTCGGCAATTTCGTCAGCGCCGTCGCCTCGCTGCCGCGAATCGTCACACAGCACGACATAAACATCGCCCCCGTGGGTAAGGGTAAGGGCAGCGTAGGCGGCGACGCCGAGCTGGTCATGAACCTGATCGCAAAGACTTACCGCTACCTCGAAGAAGATGAAATCGAGGCGGCCGCCGCTGCAAAGAAAAAGGGTAAGCGGCGCTGACGCCGGAGGA
>FXBF010000874.1_pt1 | contig 10542 bp, 12 predicted proteins | sample 5335321 | NCBI WGS metagenome assembly FXBF01 (sample SAMEA103928391, study PRJEB20085) | sediment metagenome | isolation source: sediment | reverse complement strand
TCCATCGTGATGATTGTTTGTGCCCTGGGTGTGGCCTATTTTATGGCGGCGGCCTACAGGTCACCTACTCCGGAACAGTATTTCTGGCCGTTCTTTGGTTTATTTATTATCTTATTTGCTGCTACGGGTGTAGGCAATGGTTCAACATTCAGAACCATCGCCATGGTGTTCAATGCAGAGCAGGCAGGACCGGTGCTTGGCTGGACATCGGCCGTTGCCGCCTATGGCGCCTTTATCATTCCCAAGGTATTTGGCGAGCAAATCAAGGCCACCACACCTGAATATGCGCTTTACGGATTTGCGATATTCTATGCAGTCTGTCTCGCACTGAACTGGTGGTTTTATATGCGGCCCAATGCCTATGTCAAGAATCCCTGACTAAAAGTCTGCAATTCAAGGGAATGTGTGAGTAGCTATATCCACAGCCTTGTCCTGACCAAAGACGACCCAGCGTGGTGTTGCTGTGCCGGTGCCGGCTTTCTCTAGCCCAGGATGTTTGCTGGTTATTTCATTCAATATCTGTTCCTGATCATGGTCGATATCAACGAAAAACACGTGCCTGCCCTTACTTAAGGCATCCTCAAACCGCCTGAAGTCTTTATGCGGCGCTTGAATACCATGGTACCCACCGAACCATGTGCTGAATCCAAACAGCACGACGGCCAGAAAAATAAACGGTGTCCAGGTATAGGTGTCGGTGAGACTGGTCAATTCACCAATCGCCAGGGTAACAATGGCGAGACCAAAACCGGCAATTGCACCCAGCATCGTCCCATGCACCACATCAAACTTTAATACGGATTCTATATTGTGCAGATGGTGATGTTTTTCCACTCCGGCATCATCTCTACTCAGGACATGGATTTGCGATCGGACGATGCCTCTCTTTTCCAGACTCAGTTCGATGCTATCCAGGTCATCCAGGTTATCACTAATGAAGTAATGTCTTTTCATGGTCATGCCTCCTTAAAAAAACACATAAATTAGATGTCAACTACAAGTCAATGAGACTCAGTCGTATTCACATCTATACACTTCGACATCGATTATGTCAAAAAGTTTATTAAAATGGACTGATATAATTTTTATGACCAGTGCTGTTTTCCTGGCTATGGACGCCAGGAGTTGAACTGATTAAGTCTTATGTCGTATGTCGTATGTCGTATGTCTTATGTCGTATGTCAAGATAATGGAGACATAAGACCAATGCTGTCCCATAAAGAAATATCACTCGATGAGCAAACGCTTATTGTGCTGCTTTTCGGAAGCTTAAAAAGCTTCAGAGACATGAAAAACAGTATTCCCAGACCTGAAAAACAAAAAAGATATCTCTCGCAGGGATCGCAGAGTACGCAGGGAACCAAGAAGAATCAACAATGTTTAATAAAAACAAAGACCTCCTTGCGTTCTCTGCGATCCCCGCGAGAGGATGGTGTTTCTGTTGTTTGCCTGATGCCCGTTCAGAATCAAAATGACAATGGAAAGTTTATGGGACAGCAGTGACATAAGACATAAGACATACGACATACGACCCTCAATCAGTTCGTGTATATTCAGGTTCAAGTTCAGGGACATCGGGCAAAAACCTTTCTGCCCATTCTTCAATGACGATGTCCGGCTTTTCTCCCTCAATGTATTTCGCTATATCTGAAAACTCCAGACGTTTGGATATAAAAGTCACTCTATTGAAGTACAGTGAAATATACTGATACAGGTACTCGAAGAATGAGTCGCGGAAAACAACGGCATTGAGACTGGATTTACCACATTGTGTTGTGAAAGTTCTGGTGAAATCACCGTCGGGCGGGATTGGTCTTCTTGCACATGGGTCGAGTATGGGATTTGGATTATATTCTTTATATTGAAGTTTTTTTCCAAGTAATACTGCCAGATCTCCACCCGCGACAGGGTTGATTATAAAATCAGCCTTATTGTAGAAAAGCGGCTTGATCTGCTCTGGATAAAATGAGGCGAGTATTTTGGCAATTTCATACTGTGCGACATTAGAACCATAGTGATTCCAGTGCGTGTCAGTTTTGAAATAGAGTAGTTTATCACTGGTTTTTGCTTTAAGCAGTGCCTGTCTCAGATCAAGAACAGGCACATCAGTGTGTTGTTGAATATAGCTATAAAATTGGTCAGTTAATGTCCTGTCATTAACCCGAAACAGGTTGTCAGGCAGGTACTCAGAATAGATTGAGTGTTTGTTTGGGGCAATGACTAAGAGATACTGAATGCCATTTCCTGTTAGCCATTTATATCTGGTATCAAGCGCTTCTGCATACTGTTTCAGTTCAGATTCTTTGAATCTGCGAATACCCCTGAATGCATTTTGAAGATCAGTAGACGAATCTCCTTTTAAAAATAGCCAGCCGTCTTTGCCACGCGTCACCTTTTCAGAAGGGGAGTCACCAAGCCAGTATTGTAGCTTGTGGTGCAACATAAGATTTTCACGAAACCCAAAGTTATCCTGATAATAAAGATTAAACTTTTTCGGGTAGCGCTTTAATGTCTTAATAGAGCTGGGCTTCTCAGGCAGCGGCGTAAGTATGCGCTTTTCCGATACCGATTTGATCGTGTCTGTTTTTACAATGCTGCCAAGAAAAGGAATAAAAATAGCCGCAAGAAAAATAATTGCGAGTATGTAGGCAGTGAGTTTTTCTATTTTTTCTCCAGGCATGTGATTTAGAACCTGAAGTAAATGAAGGGGTTGTAGGTGCTGCTAGCAACACTGGACAGGCTTAGCACCAGGAGCAGCGATACTAGCGCAATTTTAGGTATTGCCTGCTGGGAAATAGCAGAAATTGTATGGCTGTATTTATGTTGTGACAGTTTGCGCGTAATGGTGGGATACAGGGGCGTCGCAAACACAATGCCGAAAATTAACGCCACGGCAGCTTCATTCGTCATCATGTAGGAGACTGAATAAATAGGTGCAGCACTTCCAGACATACCAAACATAACCGAGAGATAAGCCAGTGCATCAGGCAGTGTATCAGCCCTGAAGAATACCCACGCGATAGTTACCACGAATATGGCGTAGAAATACCTGAACGGGGCCCACGCTTTAGCCAGATGTTTTCCTGTCCAGGCCCTTTCTACTATAAGAAAAAAACCATGTATCAATCCCCAAACGATAAAATTCCAGCTAGCGCCATGCCAGAATCCGCAAAGGAAAAAAACGATGATGAGGTTGATATAGATGCGCGCAGGGGGAACTCTGCTGCCACCCAGGGGAAAATATAAATAATCTCTGAACCAGGTGGAGAGTGAGATATGCCAGCGAGTCCAGAATTCCTGAATTGATTTTGAAATATAGGGATAGTTGAAATTCTCAAGAAACCGAAAGCCAAACATCCTGCCGAGGCCAATCGCCATATCTGAATAGCCAGAGAAATCAAAATATATTTGTAGCGAATAGCTGATGATCCCCAGCCAGGCGACGGGTGAAGACAGGTCGGAGGCAGATTGAGCAAACACAGTATCAGCGACCAGGCCAAGCGGGTTTGCAACCAGCATCTTTTTTGCGAGGCCGAAGACAAAGCGCTGTACACCGCTGGAAAACAGTTCGATGGAATGCGTTCTTTTCTCGATCTGCCCGGCAACATCGTGGTATCTGACGATTGGGCCTGCAATCAACTGTGGGAAAAGAGAAATATACAGGCCCAGTTTGTAACGGCTGGGTTGTGCCGGTGTGACGTTTCGGTAGACATCTACCAGATAGGAAATGGCCTGAAAAGTAAAAAATGAAATGCCGAGGGGAAGATGTACCTCTTTTATGATTATCGGGGCAACATCAATCCAGTTAAGCGCGACATTGATGTTTTCAAACAGAAAGTTGGCGTATTTAAACCAGCCAAGTAATAGCAGGTTTACCGCAACACCATAAGCCAGCAGTATTTTTCTTTTTTTACTTTCATTTGGCAACTCACCGGACAGGCGGCCTATACGAATACCGAAGGCATGATTCGAAAGAATAGAAACAATCATCAACAGTACATAGAAGGATTCCCCCCAGGCGTAAAAAAACAGGCTAGCTGTTAACAGAATGGCATTTTTGGCCTTCCACGGAGATAAAAAATAAAGCGTAAGGATGATCGGCAAAAAACCAAACAAAAAGGTCGGGTAACTGAATAGCATAAATACTAAAAGCCTGAACCACAGAGAACACAGAGGCAAATGCTATTTTTATTTACTTTGGGTTCGATAATAAGCTCCCTTTACCACAGTGAACCATAGCGTCCTCAGCGGTGTATATTTTTTTCTTTAGTCTTTAGTCCTGGAACTTGTAACTTGGAACTTCTTTCATTTACCCGAAGGCCACGAAACAAACAGCAAGATTGCCCCAAGTCCACCCAGTACCCAGCTGGATAGCGGGGCGAGACCGGCCATGATTGGTGTGTAGCCATCCAGTGCTGCGAGCAATGTCGCACTGATCAACAAGGCGCTGCCGACGATAGCGTAGAATAATCTTTTTTGCCCACGACGCGTTTCATCTCTTAATTGTTTCAGGTTTTCATCAGGCTGTGACAGCTGTAAGGTACCGTTGCCGGCCTGCTCCAGTACGTCGTGAATGAGCATGGGCATACGTGGGCCGATTTTCCACCACATAGGTACCTGGCGGCGCATTTCCTTGATAAAGGCTCGCGGGCCATATTCGTGTCGTGCCCATTGCTCCAGATAGGGTTTAGCGGTATCCCAGAGGTTAAGCTGTGGATCCAGCTGACGTCCAAGTCCTTCGACATAGAGCAGGGTCTTCTCCAGCAGTACCAGCTGTGGCTGGATTTCCATCTGGAAGCGACGGGCTACTTTGAACAACCTGACCAGTACGTGCCCAAAGGAGATCTCACACAGTGGTTTAGCAAAAATTGGTTCGCAAACTGAACGGATGGCGGATTCAAATTCATCTAAACGTGTGCCGGCGGGTACCCAGCCTGCATCGATATGTGCCTGGGCGACACGCCGGTAATCACGTTGGAAGAAGGCGAGGAAATTTTCCCCAAGATAGTGTTTGTCGATGTCCGAGATAGTGCCCATGATGCCGAAATCAACTGCGGCATAGCGCCCGTCATCCAGGACAAATATATTGCCCGGGTGCATGTCGGCATGGAAGAAACCGTCGCGAAAAACCTGAGTATAGAAGATTTCCACTCCGTTGTTCGACAGCATCTTAAGATCAATTCCTTTTTTGACCAGAACATCGATGTTCGTTACCGTAGTGCCATGTATCTTTTCCATCACCATGACATTGGTTGTGGTGTGGTCGAAGTAGACTTCCGGCACATACAGCAGTGGCGAGTCATCGAAGTTGTGGCGCAACTGGCTGGCATTGGCGGCTTCGCGCATCAGATCCAGCTCATCGTGGATAGTCTTGTTATATTCGTCGATGACCTCTACAGGACGCAGGCGACGTACATCGTTTGAATATTTTGCACCCATGCGCGCCAGCATATACAGCAGATCCAGATCTCTTTTAATGACAGGTTCCAGTCCGGGACGCAGGATCTTGACAATGACTTCTGTGCCGTCAAGTAACTTTGCATCATGTACCTGTGCAACAGAGGCTGATGCCAGAGGTACAGGATTAAAATCGACCAGATGGCGGTCTATGGGGTCTTCGTAGGCCTGTTCCAGTATCTGCAGTGCCTGCGCACCGGGAAAGGGTGGCACCTGATCCTGCAGCCTGCTCAATTCATCAGAAAGATCTTCCGGGATAAGGTCGGGGCGTGTCGACAGCATCTGACCGAGTTTGACAAAAACTGGGCCCAGCTCTTCGAGTGCCTCCCGCAGTCGCTGCCCTCGTGGTGCATCATCTTTGCGGCGGGGGAATATATGAAGCAGAAACAGCCAGGGTTTTAGCGGTGTGAAGCCAGCCAGGTATTCATCAAGGTTATAGTTCGCCAGTACGCGGACGATCCGCAGCAGATGAGTGACTTGTCGTAACTGTCCGGGCATGTCTGTGATTATTGAAAATTATAGTTTCTGATTTCTGAGCAGTCGTTCAATGCGCATTGCCATGCGATCGACATCTTCACGAATCCTGTCTACATCATCGATGAATTCATCAACGCGCCAGTCGGCAGGCAATATTTCTGCTTCATAGCGCAGGTATTCACTGCTGTTGGTGGCGGCCGTTTTGACGGCTTCACGTATTCTTTTATGCATGCCGCGTACAAAACGTGAGGTATGATGCGCGGCTATGTCGCCAACAGGCTGCGACAGCAGTTCCTCCCAGTCGATCTGCATATCATCAAGGATCTTTTTGAACTGCTGGCCGACATGCAGATCCCCCTCTAGCTTGATGTTTATTTTGCCGGGGGTGACCGGCGCTTTGTTTGCCATGCCCATTTTAAGCAGTTCGGACGGTGTGCCTTTCATGTGCACATCGATCTCGCCATCCCATTCGTTGCGCAAGCGGATGCCGGCAAGTGAGGGAAACATGTAGAGTGTGAAATCTGTCTCTTCAAAGTCGAGTGCAATGACTTTACCATCCAGCTCGCCAAGACGTTCCAGCGTGGTGGGATCAGATTGTAAAAGCCGGCAGCCCATCTCGCTGACAAAAGGGGTGATAAATGAAAGTGCACTCATGGCTTGTGTCCTATACCTTGTAGCCTTTATGCACGGCCACGATGCCACCGCTGAGGTTATGGTAATGGGGACGGTCAAAGCCGGCCTCTGCCATCATGCCTGTAAGTGTTTCCTGGTCAGGGTGTTTGCGGATGGACTCAGCCAGATAGCGGTAACTGGCCTCGTCATTGGTGATTATTTTGCCTAATTGAGGCAGTATATTGAATGAATAGAGGTCATAGACTTTATTCAGGACTGGCAATACGGGTTTGGAAAACTCCAGTATTATCAGGCGGCCACCCGGCCGTAAACAACGGTACATAGCGGCCAGTGCTGCATTCTGATCAGTGACGTTTCTAAGCCCGAAAGCAATAGTAATGCGGTCAACTGAATTATCCGGGAAGGGCAGTTTCTCGGCATCTGCCTGGACAAACTGAACATTGCTGGTGATCCCTTTGTCTATCAGACGGTCACGTCCATTCTGCAGCATGGAGGCATTGATATCCGAAGCGATAACCATCCCACCAGGGCCTGCCTGGGGGGACATTTTCAATGTGAGGTCGCCGGTGCCGCATGCCAGATCCAGCACCCTGTGCCCGGGTCGGACGCCAGCCTGCGCGACGGCAAATTTTTTCCACAGACGATGTATGCCCAGCGACATGGCATCATTCATGATGTCATATTTGCCGGCTACCGAATGAAAGACATTGGCAACCATGCCGGCTTTTTCGGAAGCGGGAACATCCTTATAGCCGAAATGTGTGGAATCCTGTTGTTTGTGGTCGCTGCTCATGTGGTCGGGTTCTGTACTCAAATGATCGTATCAGTTTCGCGTTTTTTACCGGCAGCTTTCATTTTATCAAGATAATCGGCCCACAATTCTTCCTGATCCTTGCCAAGATGATGCAACCATTCCCACGAGTAGATGCCAGTGTCGTGGTTGTCATCGAAGTGCAGACAAACAGCATAACTGCCAATCGGTTCTATATTGGTAATATTGACACCTTTCTTGCCAAATTGCAGGACTTCTTCGCCGGGGCCATGTCCTCTTATTTCTGCTGACGGTGAGTAAACCCGCAGGTATTCACAGCTAAGTTCATAGTTGTTGCCGTCATCAAATGAAACCTCCAGTACGCGGGATTTCTGATGCAGTTTAATGTTTGTTGGTTTGGGCGTGTTGCTCATTGGTCTGCTACCGGAATTATATAAGGGGTGCGAATTATAAGACTAATACCAGTCAAATCATCACACAGGAAATATGCGACAACGGGCGCGTTCCTGTCATCTTATCCACCCAGCGGCGCGTTCAGCAAAATAGGTCAGAATGCCGTCGGCCCCAGCCCTTTTGAAGGCCAGCAGGGATTCCATAACGACGGCCTGCTCATCCAGCCAGCCATTCTGTGAGGCGGCCATCAACATGGCGTATTCGCCACTGACCTGATAGGCATAGGTCGGTACCCCGAACTGCTGTTTTACGCGGCGCACGATATCAAGATAAGGCATACCGGGTTTTACTATTACCATGTCGGCGCCTTCGGCTATATCCAGCGCCACTTCGCGTATCGCTTCATCGCTGTTGGCGGGATCCATCTGGTAACTGAATTTATTGCCGCCGGCAAGATTGGCGGCAGAACCTACGGCGTCGCGAAACGGCCCATAAAAGGATGAGGCGTACTTTGCAGAATAGGCGAGAATGGCGGTGTGGAGTTGCCCTTTTTCTTCCAGTGCCTGACGAATGGCGCCAATGCGGCCATCCATCATGTCGGATGGGGCAACAACATCAGCGCCTGCTTCGGCATGTGACAATGCCTGTTTGACCAGCACTGTCACGGTTTCATCATTGATAACATAGCCGGAGTCATCGGTCAGGCCGTCCTGTCCATGACTGGTAAAGGGGTCGAGGGCAACGTCGGCGATGACACCGAGCTCCGGAACGGCCTTTTTCAGCGCACGTACAGCACGTTGGGCCAGGCCTTCAGGATTGTAGGCCTCTTCGGCCAGATCCGTTTTTTTATCTGCGCCAACAACAGGGAATAGCGCTATAGCAGGCACGCCCAGCGATAGTAAGCGTTCACCAAGTGCACACAGCAGATCGATGCTAAGTCGTTCGACACCTGGCATGGATGAAATGCTCTCTATGTTGTTTTCACCCTCGATGACAAAAACAGGCTGGATTAGATCTGCAGCACTAAGGCGGTGCTCCCGCATCAGCGCGCGACTGAAGGTGTTTTTACGCATGCGGCGCATGCGAGTTCCGGGGAATCTGCTATCCATTCTTTAATTACCTTTGTGCGTCTTTAGCTCGATCAGTGTTCGCCTGATTGGCGCTGCTTCTTCTTTTTTCATATATCAGGCGAATCCTGCTACAGAGTTCACCAATACTGTCCGCTTCATCAACCAGAATAAGTTTATTCTGAGTACGATAATATCTGATAAGCGCCCTGTTTTCCCTGTTTTGTGGCTTTTTTGTTGATTCCATCATTAACGCACAGCTTATTGGCTGGCCGATTCGGGCCAGGGCCATGTCCAGCGAGTGCGCCTGGATGAGGTTTTGCGGGAAGCTGTTGAAAATGAAGCCCTTTATAGATTCAGAGCCGCTTGTTTGCATTTCTATCTCATCAATAATTGTATTTATTGTATGATCATCGGAAGCCAGCCCGGTAGTTGTGCAGTATAAGACTTCCGGCTGAATGAGATGTAATTCTAAGGCCTGTGACAATTGTTTTGAAAAATCAGGATGTACCGGTTCAGGTAAGGTGATTCGCACTTTTATATCTATCCTGCTTAAGGAGCCTCTGATCAATTATGCCATATCTCTGGCTTGCAGGCTGATTCGCACTCTGCGTTGTCACTTTGCACCAGGCCCAGGAATGCCTTCAAAACTCAAAGGGCGGCTTAAACGGTGTGAAATGGCACTAAGTTAAGAGGCTCGAGCATGATATCTGGTTTTCTATGTAGGTCTGCTTAGTGACAGCGTAAGCTGACATTTTTCATCCTTTGTCGGCTTACGCAGTGCTAAGCCGACCTACTTTCTATACCGTCAAAGGTTTTCTGGTTCAGTCGAGTTTGACCCCGCGGGGTTTCAATGGTTTTAAAAGTAGCCGGCGTGCTTTTTGAAGCCGGTCAGCTGATTGATTATCAGTTATAGCATAAGTCTTCCTGCGCAGAAGTTCAAAGCTCGTTAATCAGGCTTATGTTTGACCAAAACCCACAAAAGTTGTATATGTATTATAGAATGTGTGTTCACTCCAGAGTACTCCAGGTATCGCCGCTGCGCTTGCCTCAAATTACGCAGGCGGCGGCTGCGCGGGCTGGTTCCTGCCGTCTGAAGACGAGTTAAATGAGTTGTACCTGCAAAGAGCCGTTGTGGGTGGTTTTGCTAATATTCGCTACTGGAGTTCTTCCGAGTACAATCTTGTCGCCGCGTTGAGCCGGGACTTCTCCGATAGCTTCCAGTACTTCAGCAGTAAGAGCATCACGCTTAGAGTGCGGGCTGTTCGGGGCTTTTAACTATTTAGCTATTTATCTATTTTGTTGCCCGCGTAGCGGGCAGTTTTTGAATGGATAAAGTTGAGGGTATCTGGTTTACCGGGGGTTTAACTGATCCCAATAAAACCGATCTTTATGCGGAATACATGGGAGAAGACAGGCGCTGGCATCGATACACGCCGGATTTTGTCATCCAGCGCAAGGACGGCAAGCATCTGGTGCTGGAAATAAAAAAGGACAGTTTCAGTCAGGATATCAATACGGATCTTGCTCGCCATAAGAGAGGCAAGGAGCCTGTCAGCAAGGAGAGGCGAAAGGCTGTCGCCATGAAGCGCGGGGAAAACCTTAATCCTGAAATACTGCAATATGAAGTCATTTTCTCCAGCGATCAGCTAGCAACCGAAGCACTTGATAAAACCAGAGATTTCATTACCAGCAACAAAAGCCTCACAAATTGAAATAATAGCCAATTATTCACTTTTATTT
>FXBF010000873.1_pt1 | contig 10545 bp, 8 predicted proteins | sample 5335321 | NCBI WGS metagenome assembly FXBF01 (sample SAMEA103928391, study PRJEB20085) | sediment metagenome | isolation source: sediment | reverse complement strand
TCCTTGCTCAGCGCTTCCAGGTGATTGCCCGGTGGGATGCGGAGCGAGCCCAGCGACACCGCCGCATTCATCTGATCGAGCTTCCGTTGCGCCACCGACCACAATGCCCTCGGACATTGCCTTCGCGCACCGACTTGATAAACACGTCGCTACCTTTTATAGGTCACCCTTGGGCGCAACACGCTTCTCGAAGGCCGGCGGCTCCGCGAACACCGGCGGATTCTCTCTGATCAGGCGCAGCGTTTCCGTGATCGCGGCCTCGAGCTGTGGATCCACTCCCTTCGCCAGCTCGCCGGGATCGTCAACGACCGGAATATCGGGGTCCACTCCCCAGCCCTCGGAGAACCAGACACCGTCCGGCCCATAAAGCCGACCCGGCGGCGCCGTGAAACGGCCACCATCGATCAGGCCGTGGCCCACGGCGGGACCGATCAGCCCACCCCACGTCCGCTCGCCGATCAGCGGGCCCACTTCCAGCCCCTTGAAGAAGAACGGAAACGCGTCGCCCCCCGATCCGGCCCAACCGTTGATCAGCATCACCTTGGGGCCGTAATGGGTGACCGGCGGATAGGTGACAGTCGCGCCATGTCTGAAGAAGATCCGCACCACCATCTCGCGGTTCATCAGCTCGATGAACCGGTCGGGCAACTGCCCGCCGGCGTTGAACCGCTCATCGATGATCAGGCCGTCCAACAGCATCTGGCTATTGAACTGCCGAACCAGCTCGGTCTGGCCGGAGATGCCCGTGTTCGGAACGAACACGTAGCCGACGCGGCCGTTCGTCGCTTCGCCCACTCTCTGACGGTTGTGCTCGATCCATTCGAGATTCCTCAGTCGCGCCTCGCTGGTCAGAGTCTCGACCAGCACCTCCCGGGCTCCGTCCATCGATGGCCGCTCGTTGACCGTGAGGATGACGGACTCACCGGCGAGCCCCTCGAAGGCCGCGAACGGATCCCTGCTGACGTCCAGAGGAGCCCCGTTCACCGCCAGGATATAGTCGCCCTCGCTCACATCGACACCGGGCTCACTCAAAGGCGAGCGGTTCTCGATGTCCCAGGGGGCGCCCTTGACGATGCGGGCGACCCGGTAGGCACCGTTCTCCAGAGCCCAATCGATTCCCAGCAGCCCGACCTGCCGTCGGCGTGGCGGCTCCGTGTCACCGCCGCCAACGTAGGTGTGAGAGGCGTTCACCTCGCCGATCAGCTCACCGATGATGAAGTTCACGTCCCAGCGCGTGACGGCGTCATCCAGCAGCGCTCCATACTGGCGCCGCAGCGCGTCCCAATCGAGTCCGTGCATGCCGGGGTCGTAAAACACGTCGCGGTACGTCCGCCAGACGTCGTTGAACAGCTGCTCCCACTCTTCCCTGGGATCCACCTCCATCTCCAGCTCACCGGTGGCCAGCCGCTTCTCCATCTTCTGATCCGGCGCGACGGAAACGATCGCCCAGGCACCCTGTTTCGTCACCAACATCTTCTTGCCGTCGGCCGAGATCTCGTAGTCGCCGGCGTCGCCGATGATCGTCTTCTCCTCCCGCTCCTCGAGGTCGTAATACATGACCGGCTGCTCGCGGCTGGACGACCCGCTGCGCGGCGCTCTCTGGAAGACGACCTTCCCCGAGACCGCCCGCAGAGATCCGTAGTTGCCCGCCTCCGCCGGTAGGACCACGGCGCGGGATTCGAAATCGTCCAGATCGATAAGCACGCTCTCCGGCTCGTCCCCGTCCTTCTTCTCGTCGTCTTCCTCGCCATTGTCCTCTTCGCCGCCCGCAGGCTCCTCATCATTACGCGGCGCCAGCGGCGACGGCACATCCACTCGCAGAGGTACAGCCACAACGTTCGTCGTGTTCGGATAGATCCACGTGGCGTCCAGATCGGAGTAGATCGGCCTCAAGGTCCGGTTGGACAAGTAGTAGAGATACTTCCCGTCCGGATCGAAGACCGGCCCGTTGTCGCTGTAGTAGCCGGAGGTCACCTGGTGGCTCGTGCCGGATCGCGTGTCGAACAGGAAGATCGCGTTGTTCCCGGTCTCCAGGCCTCGCGAATGGGCCAGCCAGCGGCTGTCGCTCGACCAGTCGGCCTCGAAGCCCTGCAGGTTGCCGTGCAACATCCACAGTCCCCTGTCGACCTCTGTGATACCGTCGCTCTCGAAGTCGTAGATCTGGATGGTCTGGGTATGATCGATGAAGGCGATCTTCTTGCTGTCGGGCGACCAGAAGAGGTTGTAGCGGTAGCCCGGCCCGAGATCCGTCAGCGTCAGCTCCTCGCCCGCACCGTCCGGCGGGCGGACGGTCAGCTCGTATTCGCCCGTGCGATCGCTCCAGTAGGCGATCAGCTTCCCGTCGGGCGACCAGGCGGGATAACGCTCGGCAGCGCCCGAGCTGCGGGTCAGGTTCCAGATCACACCATGCTCCGCAGGGACGGTGAAGATTTCGCCGCGCGCCTGGAACACCGCGCGCGCACCTGATGGAGAGATGTCGGCGCCCTGGATCAGCTCACTCACGTTCTCCGTGTGCGGTCTCAGGCTGGCCAGGTCGGTCACGACCTTTACATCTACCTCCCGGTACTGCTCCGTGGACAGATCCATCAGGAAGAGGCGGCCGCCCGCCTGGAAGACCATGTCGGACGGCCCGATGCCCGGGAAAGTGACGTCGAAGTCGGTGAAGCGGGTGACCTGCCGCATCTCACCGCCGCTCATGTCCAGCGCCCAGATATTGGAGCGCTCCGCCGGGCCCCGGTCGGAGAGGAAATAGAGCGTCTGCCCGTGCCACATCGGCTGCGCGTCGTTCGCCGCGTCGTCGGTGAGGTTGCGCGCGTCGAGCGAGCGCAGATCGAAGAGCCAGATGTCCGGCGCCATGCCACCCCGGTAGCGTTTCCACGTCCTGAAGCCGCGGTCCTTCGGCGTATAGGCCAGCTGCCGGCCATCGGGAGAGAGGGTTCCGAACTCGCCGTACGGAACGGGCAGCTTCTCAGGGAGTCCTCCGTCGGCGGAGACCAGATAGAGTTGGTTGAACCGCTGCACACCGCTCTCGCGCCGCGAAGCGAAGAGCAGCCGGCTTCCATCGGGAGACCAGTCGATGAGCCGGTCGGGAGCCGGGTGATGCGTCACCCGCAGCGGGTCGCCGCCCAGGGCATCCACCACATAGACATCCATGTTGCCGTCGTAGTTGCCGCTGAAGGCGATCTGGGAACCGTCGGGTGAGAAGCGCGGGAACGACTCCTCGCCCGGCGGTGAGCTCAGACGCTTGGCGGAGCCGCCCTGCTTCTCCACGATCCAGATGTCCCCAGCGTAGACGAACGCGATATGCGTGTCGGAGACGTCGGGAAAGCGGAACATGCGGGCGTCCACCTGGGCCCGCGCCGGCGCGGCCGCGAGCAACAACACGGCCACTGCAGTAAGAAGACGCTTCATCGCACCCTGTCCCTTTTGTGAGACGTACACCCGGTCACAACCCTGTGGGCCGAGCCCTGGTTTGTCACTACGTCAAGTAAGGCAAGATGTGTCACGGCGTATTCGACGCAACCGACTCAGGCGCACCGCCGTTTGACGACACGACCGCGCGTCGGCATATTCGGCGCCTGTGCTGACACCCAGTGGGACACGAGCGATCGTACGGGGCGTGCCACGCACGTTCGACCGGGCCATCCAGCCTGGCTCGCCGACACAATCCATCGACGTCCAACTGGCGAAGCGGCAGCATGAGACGTACTGCGCGGCACTGGAGAGCGCAGGCCTGGAGCTGACGTCGATCGAGCCGGACGATCGCTATCCCGATTGCTGCTACGTCGAGGACACCGCTGTCGTGGTCGGCGAAAAGGCCATCGTCGCAGCCATGGCGGCGCCTTCGCGCCGGGGCGAGGCCGCCGCCGTGGAGGAGGAGCTGCGTGACCACAAGGAAGTCCACCATATATCGCCACCTGCCACTCTGGATGGCGGCGACGTGCTGCGAATCGGTCAGCGCATCTTCGTGGGGCTGACCCGGCGCACCAACCAGCTCGGCGCCGACCAATTGCGGGGAATCCTGGAGCCGGACGGCTACGAGGTCGTTCAGGTCGCGGTGCGCGACGTACTCCATCTCAAGTCGGCCTGCACACACGTGGGGGAAGACGTGATCCTCTTCTTCCCCGGCCACCTGGACGAGAAGCCCTTTGCGCGCTACAGGCGGAACATAGTGCCCGCGGACGAGGCGCACGCCGCGAACTGCTTGTCGGTGAACGGCAGGGTGCTGATCCCCACGCACGCCCCTCGAACCCGAGCGCAGATCGAAGCGCTGGGCTTCCAGACGATGGAATTGGAGATATCGGAATCGCGAAAGGCGGCCGGTCTTCTTACCTGCTCATCGATCATCTTCTAGAAGCCCGACCGCGCCGTACATCACTTCGCGCGCCGGCTCACGGTCGAACCAGCGACGAAAGCTGGCCGCCGCCTGCTCGATGAGCATCCGGCGCCCGTCCTCCGCCTTGAGGCCCGCCTCGCGCGCCGCCCGGACGAACGGCGTTCCATTTCGACTGTAGACCAGATCCAGGACCGCTTCCGCCCTCACGGCTCCAGGCTCTATCGGCAGCGGATCCCCCGCTGCCAGCCCCAGCGACGTAGCGTTGACCACCAGATCGTACCGCCGCGATGGGAGAGAATCGGGCGACGAGAGCGCCCGAACCATAGGCGGCTCGCCGAGATCGCGTATGAGCGATTCGGCCCGGGTGGGAGTGCGATTGAGAACGTCCACGCGCTCGGCGTTCGCGCCCATACAAGCGGAGGCAACGGCCCGCGCGGCGCCGCCGGCACCCAGCAACAGAACGCGCCGGCCTGTCAGGCTCGAGCCCAACACGGCCTCGGCGGCCGTGCGGAAGGCTTCCACATCGGTGTTGTCGCCACACAAACCCTTCTCCTCCGCCCACCAGAACACGTTGCAGGCGCCGGTAGCTTTGACGGCTTCGCTGGCCTCATCGAGCGCCCCAGCCGCGACTCGTTTGTGCGGGACCGTCACGTTTCCACCGCCGCCCTTGGCCGCTACGGATCTCATCAGAGGACCGACCAGCTCTTCCCAGGCGTGCATGGCCACATACACCGCATCGAGAGCGAGCGCGCGCATGGCGGCGTTCTGTATCGCAGGCGAAAGCGAGTGATGCACGGGGTCGCCCAGCAACACGTACAGGCGACGGCAAGAGAAAGCGCCCGCGGTCACGGTGAGAGAATCGCCGACAGGCGGTCGAGGAGCGCTTCGACAGCCGCGGAAATGCGCTCCCGCGCCTCGGCGTATTCTTCCGGGGGCCCGCCGAGCGGATCTCGGACGCCCTCGCCCGAGCCGGGCCCATCCATGAACGCGGTGATCAGCGAGACCTTCTCCCGCCCGCCCATCGCGTCCACAGTCTCTACGTGACTGGCCGTCATCCCCAGAATCACGTCCGCACTCTCGATGAGCTCGCGCGTCAGCGGCTGCGACCTGTGCCCGCTCAGATCGAGCCCGATATCTTCGGCCGCTCGCAACGATCCCTCCGACGCCGGCGCATCCCACATGGCCGCCGTACCGGCGGAGTCCACGCGCACGTGATTCCATCCGCGCCGCTCCAGAGCGTGGCGCGTAATCACCTCCGCCAGGGGACTGCGGCAGGTGTTCCCCGTACAGACGAAGAGGATGTTATACGTAGTCGGCCTATCTGCTGCCGTTCGTTTATCTTGCGGCACCATGTCTCATATCTTACTTGAGCCGCCCAGCCAGGGTTCCAGCTGCTCGCTGCTCAACAGCCCCTCGCGCAGCAGCTGAGGCCGCGATTCCACGAAGCTGATGATCGTGGAGGGTGTCGTGCCCTTGGTCGTTCCGGCGTCGATGGCCAGGACCGTGCGTTCGACATCGTCCAGATCGGACCGCCCGTCGAACACCTGCAGGGCCTGCTCGAGTGTGCGCGCCGGAGAGCAGCCGGAGAAGTTCGCGCTGGTGGACGTCATGGGACGCCGCCAGCATCGCAGGATCGCCGTCACCACCGGGTCGGGCGACACGCGCACCGCTAGGCCGCCGCCGGGCCCGATCAAACCCTCGCTAGCCCCCGGACAACGAACCACGACCGTCAGCGGGCCGGGCCAGAAGTGATCGGCCAGCGTCTCCGCCTCCGCGGGCCATTCGACTGCGGTGAAGCACTCTCGCAGCGTGTCCAGGTCGGGTGTCAGCAGGAGGAGCGGCTGGCCCGCTTCCCGCAGCTTCACCCGCGAGATGACGATGTTGTTCTCTGCGGAGCCATCGCCGCCGATGCCGTAGACCGTCTCCGTGGGGTGGATGATCAGACCCCCGGCCGCGAGCACGTCAGCCGCCCGGCTCGCGGCCTCTTCCGCCTCCGCCGCGCTGCGCGCGCTCGCCAGCTCCAATCGCATCGTCAGCCGCCCGCCTCTTCCGGCGTGCCTTCACGCCGCCGAATCAACGCTTCGACCAGATCGAGATCCTCCTGGCGCGTGATCTTCGGGTTAGGCTCGCAGATCTCGGCCAGCACCACCTCCACACCGTACCGCTCGCACAGAGCCGCGCAGTCGGACTCGTGCACGCCTTCGGCCTCTGCGTCGCGGTGGACATCGGCGATCAGGTCGCGCGGAAAAGCCTGGGGGGTCTCCGCGCGCCAGAGCCGCTCGCGATCGACGGCACGGACTACGCGCCCCGCGCCATCGACTTCCTTGAGCGAATCGGTCACGCGGCGTCCCGCCATGGCGCCGTTCCGCGGGCCCACCCTCGTCAGCACCCGGCTTATGCCGTCCTGCGTGATGAGCGGGCGTGCGCCATCGTGCACGGCGACCATCGCCACATCGGCCGGCACCGTGGCCAGTCCCAAGCGCACCGAATCGGTACGCTCGGCGCCGCCGGCAATCACCGCCACGCCCCTGGCCTCGAGGTCCTCGAGCCAGGCCGGCGGCCGTTCCGCATAGGCGGCCGGTACGACCAGAGTGACCCCTGCAACCGAGGAGTGGTCAAGGAACGTCTCCACGCTCCACAGCACGACCGGCTTGCCGGCCAGAGGCGCGAACTGCTTCGGCTCCTTCGAGCCGAACCGCTTTCCCTGCCCCGCAGCGACGATGATCGCCCAGACGTTAACCGAAGAGGGCATCGACCAGCCTTTCTACGTCCTGCACTCGTTCCAGGTTGACGGGTGGTGCACCCGCGGAGATCTCCGAAGAGCGCGCCACGTAAGCCCGGCTGAAGCCGAGCCGCCCCGCCTCACCGAGCCGGCGCTCGAGCTGGTGGACCGGCCGAATCTCGCCGCCAAGACCGACCTCACCGCTAAAGACGGTCTCCGAGTCGATGACGACGTCCTTGATCGCCGACGCGACCGCCGCCACCACCGCCAGGTCGGCGGCCGGCTCGCTCAGCCTCAGACCGCCCACCACGTTGAGAAACACGTCCTGGTCCGACGTGCGGAGGCGCGCCCGCCGCTCGAGGACCGCGAGCAGCAGCGCCAGCCTTCGCCCGTCGAAGCCCGTCGCCACCCGCTGCGGAGAGCCGTAGACCGAGCGGCTGACGAGCGCCTGCACTTCCACCAGGATGGGCCGGGTGCCCTCCAGCGCCGCGGCCACGGCCGAGCCGCTGGCCCGGTCCTGGCGCCCCTTGAGGAAGAGAGCAGACGGATTCTCGACCGGCTCCAGGCCCGCCGCGCCCATCCTGAAGAGCGCGATCTCGTCGGCAGCGCCGAAGCGGTTCTTGGTGGCGCGGACGATGCGATGATCCAGTCCCCCCGGCGACTCGAAGTAGAGGACCACATCGACGATGTGCTCGAGTGTCTTCGGGCCGGCGATCCCACCTTCCTTCGTCACATGCCCGATGATGAAAGTGACCATCTCCCGGCGCTTCGACACGCGCTGTAGCCCGGCGGCCACCTCCCGCACCTGAGCCACGCTGCCCGGTGCGCCCTCCAGCCCTTCGGTGTAGAGCGTTTGAATCGAGTCGATCACGAGGACATCCGGCTCGATCTCCTCGACCCGATCGATGACAGCCTCGGCGGTGGTCTCGGCGAGCATGAGGACGTCGCCGGTAGGCTCGCGCAGCCGCTGGGCCCGGAGCTTCACCTGATAGGCGGACTCTTCGCCGGAAACATAAAGCACCGTGCGGCCCGTAGCGGCGAGGCGGGCCGAGACCTGCAGCAGCAGCGTCGACTTGCCGATCCCCGGCTCACCGCCCACCAGCACCATGGAGCCCGGCACCACGCCGCCGCCCAGCACGAAGTCGAGCTCCGCAAGCCCGATCGCCCAGCGGGGCCGCTTGGCGCCTTCCACCTCCGAGAGTGAAACGACGCGCGCGTCGCCGCTCCGGGCAACGCCGACCCGCTTCGCCGCGGGAGCGGGCCGAATCCGCTCCTCCACGAGCGTGTTCCAGGCCTTACAGTGCGGGCACTGGCCCTGCCAGCGGTGGGACTCGCCGCCGCACTCGGTGCAGAAGAAAACCGTTCGTACCTTCAACTAGAGACTAGGCTTCGGCCGCACGGCGCGAGACAGACTCGAAACGAGTGAACTCCTTACGGAAGAACAGATTGACCGTACCGGTGGGCCCGTTGCGTTGCTTGCTCAGAATCAGTTCCGCCTTCCCCTCCAGCGACTCCTCTTCCGGATCGGTCTGCTCCCGCTGATACACCTCCGGCCGAAACAGGAAGAGAACCAGGTCGGCGTCCTGCTCGATGGCGCCCGACTCGCGAAGGTCCGAGAGCTGCGGCCGGTGCTCCGTCCGCTGCTCGGGCGCGCGGGAAAGCTGCGACAGCGCGATCACTGGGACTACCAGCTCCTTGGCCAGCGCCTTGAGCGCCCCGGAGATGGCGCTGATCTCCTGTACCCGGTTCTCCGCTCTCGGCCCACGCATGAGCTGAAGGTAATCCACGACGATCAACCCGAGATCAACTTCAGCCCGAAGTCGCCGCGCCTTCGCACGCAGCTCCAGAGCCGTGATCGCAGGCGTGTCGTCGATCCAGATCGGCGCCGTGTTCAGGTGGCCCGCGGCGGTGGCCAGCTGCATGTACTCCTGCTCCGTTAGCTTGCCATGGCGCAGGTGCGAGGAGTTCACCTGCCCTTCCGCGCACAGCAGCCGCTGCACGATCGCCTCCTTCGACATCTCCAGCGAGAAGAAGGCGACCGGCGTGCCGCATTCGATTGCGGCGTGCTGCATCATGTTCAACACCAGCGACGTCTTCCCCATCGACGGACGACCTGCGACAACGATCACGTCCGAGCGCTGGAAGCCGGCCGTGAGGTGATCGAGATCGGGAAAGCCGCTGGGCACACCGGTGACCGCGCCCTCCGCCTGTTGCAGCTGCTCGATGTGCTCGAAGGCCGGCCAGAGGATCTCCTTGATCCAGACGAAACCCTTGCGCTGGCCTTCCTGCGCTATCTGGAAGATCCGCTGCTCCGCCCGGTCGATGGTGTCTTCCACCGTTTCGCCGCCCGGGTCGTAAGCCTCGCGGATCGTGTCCGTCGACGCCTCGATCAGCCGTCGCAGCTGCGCCTTGTCTTTGACGATCCTGGCGTGGTACTCGATGTTCGCGGCGGTGGGAACCGCTTCTATCAGCTCGGCCAGATAGGCGGGACCGCCCACCGAATCGAGCTCGCCGCTGTTACGCAGCTCCTCGGTGAGGGTCACCGGATCGATCGCCTCTCCCCGCTCGAACAGACGCCGCATCGCCCGGTAGAGCCGCCGGTTCCCCTCGCGGTAGAACATGCTGTCGCTGACCAGCTCTATCGCCTTCGCCACGGCGTCCGCATCGATCAGCATGCCGCCGAGCACCGAGATCTCCGCCTCCGGCGAGTACGGAGCCGTACGCTCCACGAAGGCGTCAGATGCCCTCACGCCGCCGCCCGATGGCCGCTCACCCGCTGCCATCCAATCAGCCACGCTCGCCTCCCGGCCTGCGACCGCCCGCCTCGTCGTAGATGCGGCGGAGCAGCTTCAGGTCCTCCCAGGCCGGCCGTTTCCACTGCGCGTTCCGCAGCAGGGCCGCGGGATGGTACGTCGTTACCGCGGGGATCCCCATGAAATCGTGCGTCGTGCCGCGCAGACGGCCCAGCGACTTCTCGGTCGCCAGCAGCGTCTGGGCGGCAAAGCGTCCGAAGGCGCAGATCGCCTTCGGCTGTATGAGCTCCACTTGCTTGCGAAGATAAGGCCTACAGGTCGCAACTTCATCTGCCGCGGGATCGCGGTTCTTCGGCGGCCGGCACTTCAGGACGTTGCAGATGAACACCTCACCGCGCCGGAACCCTATGGCGGCGAGCATCTTGTCGAGCAGCTGGCCCGCCGGACCGACGAACGGGCGCCCCGAGCGATCCTCCTCGTAGCCGGGTGCCTCGCCCACCACCAGCAGATCGGCCTCATAATCGCCCTCGCCGAACACCACCGTGCTACGGCCTTCCGCCAGTCGGCACAACGTGCAAACGAGCACTTCGGCTCGCAGCGCCTCGAACGTCGCGTGGTCCCCGCGCGCCACGACGGGCTCGGTGGGCAACGGTCTGCCGGCCGCCTTCATGATCCCGCCGCCCGCCTGGCTCAGGCGTTCCAGGAATTGGCTCGCTGTCGATTCTTCCAGGAAC
>FXBF010000872.1_pt1 | contig 10545 bp, 4 predicted proteins | sample 5335321 | NCBI WGS metagenome assembly FXBF01 (sample SAMEA103928391, study PRJEB20085) | sediment metagenome | isolation source: sediment | reverse complement strand
GAAACAGGCCGTAGCCGGCGCTCATCCGGCCGATCTCTGGCTTGACGCCGTCGAAATTGCCGGCCAACAGGAGGTCGAGCGCGCCGTCCCCGTCGAAATCGGCTGCCAGAATGCCGTAGACCGGGGCCAGTTGCGCTTCGAGCGGCAGCGGCACCAGCGTGAACGAACCGTCGCCGTTGTTCCGCGCCAGTGTCGTGGCGAACGTATACGCCTGCTTGAGCACCGCATCGGCCAGTGCCGCGGGCCCGAAGATATCGGCCACCGTCTGCCGGGCGTAACCCTCGTAATTGGGGTAGCGCGCCTCGAGGAAGGGAAGGGCTTTGACGAGCTCGTCGCGCAGCGCGAGGGGATAACTCACCCCGTCGTTGTAGGAGGATACGATCTGCTCGACGAACCCGTTCCGATCAAAATCCTTGACATACATGGTGGCCGGCTCGTTCTCGGAGGCTCGCAGGCGCGTGTTGAGCCCCAGGTTGCCAACGACGAAATCGGTGCGACCGTCGCCTGTGAAGTCGCCTGCGACGATCCGATTCCACCAGCCGTGGCTCCGCTCGAGCCCGGGTGGGACCATTCGCTCGAGCTTGCCGGCACCCGTATTGCGGAAGATTGTGAGCGGCATCCATTCGCCCACCACGACGAGATCCGCCCGACCGTCGCCGTCCACGTCGTTCCACAGGGCATCGGTGACCATGCCGATGCGCGCCAGATCGGGCGCCGCCTGCTGGGTGACATCGCGGAAGCGGCCCTGGCCGTCGTTCTCGAGCAGCACGCTTGGGGGATCGATGCCGTAGCGCCAGGGAACGACGCGCCCGCCGACAAAGAGATCGATGTCGCCATCGCCATCGAAATCGGCAGGCGCCGCGCGCGATCCGCTGATGTTCATGGATGGCAGGTGGCCGCGTGCCTTCCGGAAGGCGCCCCGACCATCGTTCAGGTACAGCCGGTCCTGGAGGGCGGGCGCCATGTCCGAGAACTCGCTGCCGCCACTGACCACGTAGAGGTCGGGGTGACCATCTCCGGTCGCGTCGAAGAACACGGCCCCCAGATCTTCCGACACCCGGTCCTGCTCGAACAGCCCCTGGTTGCTCCTGACGAACCCGCCGGCGCGCTGCTGGATGAGGAGCTGACCCGGCTGATCCTTCGCGCCTCCGATGAACGCGTCGTCCAGTCCGTCACCGTTGACGTCCGCCACGGCCATGAACGGCCCTTCGGTGGAGAGCAGCTTCGGCATCAGGCGTTCCCGGTCGAAATCGACAAACGCGTTCTCCCGGTGCACGAACCCCAGCGCGATGCTGTCCGTGACGTCGGTGAAGAGCGGCGTGGCCGACCCCGGAGTGACGGGCTTCGCCGCGGCCGACTCGGACTGCCGTACCGTGAGACGCTGGTTCGCCGTGACGTCCGTCAGCACGCTGACGCGCCCGTCCGGCCACTCGACCGTCACCGAATCGACCGTGTCGAGCCGGCCGATCCCGAAGGTCAGCACGTAGTCCACACTCGACTGGAATCCGCGTGACGGCATCAGCTCCTGAAAGAACAACCGCTCTCCGCTCCGGAGCGTCACCTTCGCCCCGATGCCGAAGCGGTTGGGGCCTTCTCCTTCGAGTCGGATCTGGAGGTAACGGTTGTCCAGCAAGGCCCTGGCGTTGTTGCGATAGATGAAGGCTTCCTGGTTGACGTTATTGACGACCAGATCGAGCGCACCGTCGCCGTTCAGATCACCGTAGGCCGCGCCATTGGAAAAGCCCGGCGTGTTCAGGCCCCAGGCTGCCCCCACGTTCGAGAAGGTCAGGCTCCCGTCGTTCCGGAATGCATAGTTTGGCAGCTCAGTCGAACTCATCACCTCGATGAGTCCCAGGAAGTCTACCCGCTCGCCCTTGGCGGCTGCCCTCATCGTCTGCTCGTTGGCCAGGAAGGAGACATAGTCCTGCGAGGTTACATCCCGGAGGATGCCGTTCGTGACATGGATATCCTTGCGACCGTCCTGATCGAAATCCGCGATGAGCGCGCTCCAGCTCCAGTCTGTGCGCGCCACGCCCGCCATCCGCCCGATCTCGCTGAACGTCCCGTTGCCGTTGTTCAGATGGAGCGTGTTGCGCGTGAACTGATGGTGATAGTCGTTCTTCAGCTTGGTCTGGTAGCCCCCCCAGTCCTCGAACGAGGACGTCGTCTTGAGCCGGTAGTCGTCCTCCGGCAGCATGTCGGTCACGTAGATGTCCAGCCACCCGTCGTTGTCGATGTCGGCGATGTCCAGCCCCATAGAGGAAAGGCTGATGGAGGGCATCTGCCGGTCGAGCAGCTCGGCGAAGGTTCCATCTCCGTTGTTGATGTAGAGATAGTCCCGCTCGAAGAAGTCGTTGGAGACGTAGATGTCCGGCCAGCCGTCGCGGTTCACGTCGCCCACGGCGACACCTAGACCGAAGGCGAATTCGCTCCCGAAGATCCCGGCCCGCTCGCTCACGTCGAGGAAGCGCCCGCCGACGTTGCGATAGAGTTTGTCCCCTCCGAGTGCGTGGCGCACCTGGCGGATGTTTCGCAGCCCGAAGCTGCTCACAGGCCGGAACGAGTTGTTGACCAAATACAGGTCCAGGTATCCGTCACGATCGTAATCGAAGAACGCGGCGTGCGTCGAATAGCCCTCGTCCGCGATGCCGTACGCGGCCGCCATCTCGGTGAAGGTGGGCACCCCGCTGGCGTTCAGGCCCTGGTTGATGTACAGCTCGTTGGCCCGGCGCGCGCCCGCCACATCTCCGGCGTAGCCGACGTAGATGTCGAGGAGTCCGTCACCGTTTACGTCGGCGAAGGTGACTCCCGTCGCCCAGAACCCCTTTCCCGCGACCCCCGCCCGCTCGGTCACATCCGTGAACCGGAAGTCACCCTCGTTCAGGTACAGCCGGTTTCCACCGAGGTTCGACGTGAGCAGGAGTTCCGGCAGACCGTCGCCGGTGAGGTCGCCCAGCGCCACCCCGCCGCCGTTGTAGTAGTTGCGATAGGTGAAGACGTTCAGCTCGCGAGTATCGGCGAGGCGGTTCTCGAAGCGGACGCCTGTATAGCTGGAGGGAAGCCTGCTGAAGAGCTGGTCACCGACCGCGGGCGCCTCACGCAGCCGCGTTTCCGGAGCAGACCTGTCTCCGCCGGAGCAGCCGGCGAGCAGGCTCGACGCTGCAAGCAGGAGCGGAAGCGGCCTACTGCGCCATAGCCTGCCCTCGATACGAGAGCAGGCTATAGCGGCAACCATCAGGCAAAGACGCTCCCCAATCAGTACCCGGGGTTTTGCACCAGCATCGGGTTGGCGTCCAGCTGCGGCTGCGGAATCGGCATCAGGACGAGATTGGGTGCCCCGGCCTGCTTGAACGACCAGGCCGCGGTGAACTTGCCATGCCGGATCAGATCCTGTCGCCGCTTGGCTTCGTTGGTGAGCTCGAACAGTCGCTCTAGCAAGATCACGTCACGGTCGATGGTGGTCAGCGGCTCGTCCGGGTCGAACACCCGGGCGCGGAGCGTATTCAGGAGGGCAAGGGCTGCGCCGCTGCCCGGGCTCAGCTCGTTCAGCGCCTCGGCCTTGATCAGATAGATCCCGCCGAGGCGGAAGTAGGCGACGTCGTTGCCGTTCTCCTGGGCAACGCGGTTCGGATCAGGCGTCCACTTCATGATACGGGTGCCCTCACCTTCCCCAGCCGCCGTCTCATCGATGATGTCCACCGTGAAGACCAGTGGCACGCCCCCCTGCGCGCACCCCGGCCGTTCACAAACCGGGTCGCCGGTGTCGAGATCGACCTGCGGTCCTTCGAGGAAGATCTCCCGACGCTCGTCGTCCGCATCGAAGGCGTTGTACGTCTCTGCCAAGGCCGCGAAGCCGTTCCAGGGGGAGGGGGTGAACATGTTGTAGTGCAGCACCCGCATCACGAAGTTGAGTCCCAAGCCACTCTGGTTCTGGAACTTGACGACCAGGATGTTCTCCGGCGACGCGAAGTTACCGGGCTCGAAGCTCGAGCGCCAGTTCCCTTCGGTGGCCAGGCTGTACTGACCGGAGTTCAGGATGCGATCCGCGGCTTCGATGGCGGCGTCGCAGGCGGTCTGGCCCCCCACCGGCACGGTCGTGCACGAGTTGTACGTGGTCGCACTGGGCGCCTCGGTCGTGAACACCCCGGCGTTCAGATACGTATTCGCCAGGATGGCATCGGCAGCCCCCTTCGTCATGCGTCCGTGGTCGGCCGCCGGCCAGCTGTCCGGCAGGTCCGCCCGAGCCGCATTCAGCTCGTCGCTAATGAACTGGAACACCTCGGCGCGCGTGTTTCTCGGTCGCGCCTCGAGCGCGGTGGTATCGACGATCGGCACGCCGCCGAACATGTCCAGCAGGATGTAATAATAGAAGGCCCGGAGCGTCCGAAGCTCGGCTTCGATGGCCGGCTGATTCGCCACGGTCAAATTCCGGAGCGCTTCGAGCAGCAGGTTGGCCCGGGCGACGCCCCTGAAGGCATCGTTCCAGATGCCGTTGATTTCTTGGAGCCCGAGCGGGCTGTTCGCCGTCCAGGTCTGGCGCTGAAGCTCGCGCCACTTCCCGTTGTCGAACCAGTCGCTGCCGCGCGTGGGCGCGATCGTCTCGTCCGAGCTGAGGTTGCTCACGTTGTGGTAAGCGTCGGTCGTACTGCGCAGCACCGCGTACACGGACGCCAGACTACCGCGCACTTCCAGGTCGGTCAGGAAGAAGTTTTCCGGTATGATGACGCTGGTCGGTGATTCCTCCAGATCCGTGCAGCCTTGCAGCAATACGAATGCGAGGGCTGGGGAGAGGAGCAGTCGCGTGAAGCGCCTCAAATGTGGTTTCTTCAAACGTGGTTTCTTCATAAGATCCCCACCGTTGCAAGGCTTGTTATGAACATCGCCGTCGAGGGCATGCGCCCGCCGGAGCCGGGCCCGCATCAGAACGAGAACCGAATGCCGGTGGTGAACGTGCGCGCACGCGGATAGCTGAGATAATCGATTCCGCGCGACGCCAGACCGAGGCCATCCGCCTCACGGCCTGGCCCGGAACTCGAATGGACTGCCGGATCAAGGCCGGAATAGCCCGTTATCAGGAACAGGTTGTCGGCGGAAACGTAGACCCGCGCAGTGCGGCCGATCCCGATAGAGCGCGGCAGGTCGAACGTGTATCCCACCGTGAGATTCTGGAGGCGAATGAACGAACCATCTTCGATCCAGCGGGATGAGTAGATGGCCGGCTCATCGATCGAGTCCTCGTCGTCCAACGACGAGCGCAGGATGTTCTTGCCCTGCTTCACGTTGCTCCTCGCCCCATAGACGAGCGCGGTGTTGTTGAGCACATCCCGCCCCTGCTCGGCCCGAACGATGAAGCTCGCGTCGAGCCGGCCCGTCGTCATCTGGCTGCGAAGGCCCACCGTGAAGTCCGGATTGGCATCTCCGATCACGACCTTGTCATCATCTTGCAGGTTCGGCCCCGTGATCTGCCCGACGATGTTGCCATTCGCATCATAGTCGTTGAACAACTGCTCGCCCGCGGGGTTGATGCCCGCGAACTCCGGCCCGAAGAACGTACCCAGCGCGAAGCCGGGCATGATGCGCTGGGAGACCTGCCCGGACTGCCCCTGACCGCTCACGCCCCCGGTCGTGATGAACGTGCGGCCGCCCAGATCCACGACTTCGTTCTTCTGCGCCACGAACACGAGTCCGGCCTCCCACGTCAGGTTCGACCGGTTGATCAGCAACGCATCGAGGGTGGCCTCCAGGCCCCGGTTGCGGACCTTCCCGATGTTTTCGATCCGGGCGGACTGCACTGCCGGCTGTGGCACGGGAACCGACAGCAGCAGGTCGGACGTGTTCTTGACAAAGTACTCGAAACTGCCCGAGATCCTGTTGTCCGAGAAACCGTAGTCGAGCGCCACGTTGAACTGCGACGTTTCCTCCCACTTGAGGTCCGGGTTCGCAGCCCTGACCCCCGCCACCCCGACCGTCTTCTCATCTCCGAAGGAGTAGCTATCGCCGTCACTGGGCGCCAGCAGGAGCAGGGATGCGTAGGCCGGTACGGCCTCATTACCCTGGATGCCGTAGCCCGCACGCAGGCGCAGCTCCGAAAACAGCCCACCCTGCATGAAGTCCTCTTCGCCGATCCGCCACGACGCCGACACGGCCGGGAACGTCGCCCACTTGTTGTTGGCTCCGAACTTGCTCGACCCGTCCCGGCGGAGCACACCGGTCAGGAAGTAGCGGTCCTTGAAACCGTAGGTGACCCTGGAGAAGAACCCGATGAGCCGATTTTCCGCTCTAGCGGAGAAGGGAGACACGAGCTGCGCGCCGGCGGCCAGATTGTCGAAACCGAATGCGTCGGTGGCGAAACCGCGGGCCTCCGCCCGGAACTGATCTATATCATAGTCATTGAACTCGTAACCGCCGATGACTTCGAGGTCGTGCTCGTCGCCGAAACGCTGGGAAAAGGTGAGGAGGCCCTGCAACGTCACGGCCGTCAGCTCACGACTGGCTTGTCGTGCAAGCCCGTTCCAATTTGCCCCGACCGGACTGGCTGCGGGGTAGTATTCACGCCGCGTGCTCTCGCTCCGGTCCACGCCCACAATCAACTGGCCACTGAGGACGTCTGGCACTATGTCGAGCTGGGCCCTGACGTTGCCGAGCACGCGGGTCGTGGTGCCGAAGTCGGAGATCTGCTCCGCCATCGCCACGGGGTTGCGCACCCCCTGTACTCCGCTTCCGAGTTCGTAGAACGCCTCCCCGCCGGGCACCGTGACCGGCTGCGTCGGATTGAACTGGACCATGTTCTGGAACACGCCCCCCTCGAAGCCCCCCGTATTCTCGAATGGCAGATAGTCGTTGCGCATGTGGGAGGCCGTCAGATTGAGACGCAGTTGCAGGCGGTCGTCCAAGGTGTAGTGCGTGCCGTTGAGCCGCCCCTGAAAGCGCTCGAGGGCGCTGCTGAGCGCCACGCCCTCCTGGTTCATGTAATTGAAAGACGCACGATACTGCGTGGACTGTGTCCCGCCGGCGAAGGCCACGTTGTGGTTCTGCGTAATGGCGGTGCGGGTGACCTCACGCTCCCAGTCCGTGTTCGCCGACCCGAGCGCAGCGAGGGCCGTGGACGGCATATTTCCAGCCGCTACCTGTTGCTCAACGAACTGCCGGTACTGTGCTCCGTCCAGCAGATCCACCCTCCGTGCCGGAGACGCGACCGACACATAGGCATCGTACTCGAAGGTTGACTCGCCCCGTTGGCCCTGCTTCGTCTCGATCAGAATGACGCCGTTGGCGCCCCGAGTGCCGTAGATGGCGGACGCCGCGGCATCTTTGAGAATGGTGATGGATTCGATGTCGCTTGGGTTGATGAGGTTCAGGGGGCTGCGGGGCAGCGCGGCTGAAGAAAAGTTGTTTACATCACCAGCTCCGCCACCGATGCCGATCCCGCTCGACTCGGTCGCCAGGTTCTGGACGACGACCCCGTCGATCACGTACAGCGGATCGTTGCTGGCGGTGATCGAGGTGCCACCGCGGATCCGGATCTGCTGACCGGCGCCGGGCTCACCGTTGTTCCGCGTGATTTGCACGCCGGCCACCCGGCCCTGGATCAGATCGTTGGCGTTCGTGATCACGCCGACGTTGGCCTCGTCCGCGTCGATCGACGTGAGCGACCCGGTGATTGCCGCGCGGCGCTGGGCACCGTAGCCGGTTACCACGATCTCGTCCATCACCACGGCCTGACGCTGCAGCGGGAACTCCACCGTCGTCGTTTGTCCGGGTCTGACCGTGACCTGCTGCGTCACGGGAGCGTACCCGATGAAACGCGCCGTCACAAGGTGGGTTCCTACGGGGACGTTGCTCAGCACGAACGCACCGTCGGGTCCCGTGGTCGTCCCATGCCGCGTTCCTTCGATCACGACGCCGGCCCCGGCCACGGCTCCCATGGTCGTGGCGTCCGTGACCTGTCCGGAGATGCTGCCGGTCTGGGCGGCGACCTGGCTCACCCACAACAGGCTGACGATGGATGTGAGAATGACCTTACGCACGAGCGTCATAGTTCTGCCCTCCACAAGGTGGGAAGTGGGATGTTGCCCTGGTTGCGGCATATCACGCTTATCAGAATCCTAATTGTCCCTACATGGCCGCGTGCATTCGACGGGGCGGCGCCCTGATACACGACCTCGGCGACCGACCGGCTCAGGTTGAGCGTAGGTCTCATGGCGCCTTGGAGGCGGCTGGTGATGCTGGGTTCAAAGATTCACCTCGGCCGGACAATGTCAAGGGTGATGTTGGTGCATGGAATCATCGTGAAATTTCGGTAAAGACCTTGATCCAGAACTCCCCAAGGCTCACGCCCAGTGCCGCGTCAGATCGAGGGGCGGGAGCTCATCCTTCACCAGGTACTCGAATTGGTCACGGAACGCCTGCAGCGAGAGGTGAGCGGTGGTCGCGAACTTGGCCAGCTCGTGCGGATCGTTGAAGTCGTCCCGGCGCAACCGGATCATGTAGCGCCGTGCGATCGCGTAGCGCGTCGTGCGAATGTCGACCAGCCGGACGCGCGTGCGTCCGGTTTCCGGGTCGATCAGCGTGCTGAAGGGAACCGGCACGAACTGCCCGCCCTGCATCGAGACCATCGCTGCACTCCCATCTGATAGGAGGTACTTGGCCGCGCAGTAGCCCAGGTCACGGGTGTACTCCATGTCGTAGGGAATGGGATCGGCGCAGCGCAGCTCGTAGCCGATGTTCTTGGCGACCACCGTCGTCTTGATGTCAAACTGCCTGAGCCTCTCCTGGACGGCACGCTTGAGAATCTCGCCGATGGCGACCTCGGCGATGCGCAGGTTGCCGTGTTCGTCGCGCTCTGCCTCTTCGATTTGCGACAGGTCGACTGGATCGATCCCCTCGACGACGCCCTCCGCCACGATCGCGACGCCGTGGCGCTTCCCTTGGGCGAGCCGCTTGATGATGGCGCCGACCAAAGTGTCGACGATCGCCTTGAACTTGACGCTCTTGCGGCCGAACTCCTCGGGGATGAGCGTCAGGGTCGCTCCCGCACCCTTGCCGATGCCCAGTGCCAGGTGACCGGCCTTGCGCCCCATCGCCATAATGAAGTACCAGCGCGAGGTCGTGTGGGCATCGACCATGAGGTTCTTGACGATCTCGGCGCCCACGTGGCGCGCCGTTTGGAAGCCGAACGCGTCAATGTCCAGCGGCAGATCGAGGTCGTTGTCGATCGTCTTCGGCACGTGCACGACGCGGATGCGACCTGCCGACTTCTCCTCCAGGCGCATCGCCGAGAAGCACGTGTCGTCGCCACCGATGGTGATTAGCTGCAAGACGTTCAGGCGCTGCAGGGAGGCCACGGTGTTTTCGAGGAGCTGCGGGTCCTTAGTGGGGTTGGCGCGCGAGATGCCGATGAGCGAGCCGCCGCGGAAGTGAATGCGGCTCACGCGCTCGATGGTAAGGGGTAGGACGTGCTCGATGCTGCCCTGCATGACCCACTCGAAGCCGTCCCGGATCCCCACAACGTCGATGCCTTCGAGAATGCAGCGGATCGTGGCCGCGCCGATGACGCTATTGATGCCGGGCGCTGGCCCGCCGCCGACGAGAATCGCGAGTTTCTTCTGCTGACTCATGGCTGAACACCTGGTCCCGGCACTATGCGCCTCTCAGCTAAGAACCATCCTCACCGCGCCGCAGAGTGCCAAGCTAGGGACGAACACCGGCAGCACAAGAGTACCGAACCCGACAGCTCAGTTCACCCACCACTTGCGAATGGAGCCGCTTGCCACTGGGGCCGATCGTCGCAACCGTACAGCTTGACGAGTGGGCGTCCAGTCCGATATACCTGTCCATCGGCGTTCTCCTTGGGAAAGCCTTGGTAGTTTTGCCGCGATGGGTAGCGCGTGTGGAAAGGCACAGCGGATCTTCACGATCCCGCGTGGTCTTGGTCGAAGGGCGCTCTGCGCACACCCGGTGCCTGTATCGGCAGTGAGCCGATTCGCTTTCGCGCCGATCGCCGAGATCGCGCGAGCCATTCGGGAGACAGAAGATTCATCAGCCGGTCGGACGGTGATTCCGTTCCGGGTGCGGGCGGCAGGGGCGAGCTTTCTGGGGTTCGAGGAGTTGGGACTACTAATCCCCCGGGCACCCGAGGAGATCCTTGACTGATCAGGACCGGCAACAGCTCGGCATCACTCAAACCTCCGTTGCGAGCGGCCCGAAAGGCCCGCCTTGCTTGACGCAGGGCTCAGTAAGTCGAGCATCCGGCAGCGGCGGACTCTGGCCCGACTGTCCGTGCGGGTAGTCTGTCAAACCCACGACACCGGGCAGCGAACGCCTCGAGCACGTCGGAAAACCTATCCTCCGCCTGGCTCCGGAGTCGCCTTCCGGCTCGGTCTGCCAGTCGACTCTTGATTCGGTAAAGATCGTTCGCGTTGACTCTCGCGCAGCGTGCCACCCTCGATATGGAAGTTGAACCCCGCGATGCTAGGAAAGACACGTGAAGAAGCGTGATCCAATCGATCAATTCCTTGGGGGCGGGTAGATCGTCGCACCTCACCC
>FXBF010000871.1_pt1 | contig 10546 bp, 6 predicted proteins | sample 5335321 | NCBI WGS metagenome assembly FXBF01 (sample SAMEA103928391, study PRJEB20085) | sediment metagenome | isolation source: sediment | reverse complement strand
CTCGCGGATGCCGCGTTAGCGGTAGGAGACCGGCTGGGAACTTGAAGGGGACAGATTTCAAATCTGTCCCCTCTGTCCCCTCGGGACAACCGGCGCGCTTCAGCCGGCAGCGGTACCGACCAGGGCCGGTTCCTCCACCGGCACCGCGCTCAGCGCCGGCGGCGTCAGCGCCCGCGCCTTCACGAACACGCTCTCGGCCTCGATGGTTCTGCCGAGCAGCTTGACCGCCGCGTAGATGGCACCGATGTAGGGGGTCGGCGTGTCGGTGAGCCTGCCCAGCTCCAGCACCGCGCCGATCAACGCCTCCGTCTCCAGCGCCCGGCCGGCCTCCACATCCTGGAGCATGGAGGTCTTGTGCTTGCCGACCTTCTCGGCGCCGGCGATGCGTTTCTCCAGCGGCACGCGGAAGGTCACGCCCAGCTTGCCGGCGATGGTCTGGGCCTCGGTCATCATGTTGGCGGCCAGCTCCCGGGTCGGCCCGAAGCGGCAGATATCCACCAGCGTCGCGTGGCAGAGCGCGCTGATCGGGTTGAAGCTCAGGTTTCCCCAGGCCTTGAGCCAGATTTCCGAGCGGATGTCGGTAAGCACCGGGGATTTGAAGCCGGCTCTTATCAGGGTCTCGGAGACCCGCTGCACACGTTCCGATTGCGACCCGTCCAACTCGCCTACGGGAAAGCGCGTGCCCTCGATGTGGCGAATGACGCCGGGGCGGACGATGGTCGCCGCCGGGTAGGCGATACAGCCGATGATGCGCCGCGCCTCGATGCCGTCGGTGAGCCGGCCATCGGCATCCAGGGTGTCGATGCGGTAGCCATCGAACTCGCCGCCATGGCGCTGGAAATACCACCAGGGCAGACCGTTCTGGGTGGTGAGCACCATGGTGTCGGGGCCGAACATCGCCCGGATGTCGTCCACCAGCGGCTCGATCTGGTGGGCCTTGAGACCGAGGATGACCAGATCCTGGGGGCCGCAGGCGCGCATGTCGCTGGTCGCCTTTACGTCGCGGGCTACGTCGAAGCTGCCGTCGTCGTAGGAAATGCGCAGACCGTTGTCGCGAATTGCCCGCAGATGCTCGCCGCGTGCGATGAGGGTGACATCCTCGCCGGCCAGGGGGGCCAGCTTTACGCCCAGCAATCCGCCGATGGAACCGGCGCCGACGACGCAGATCTTCATGAATCGTGCCCTCCCGTGGCCCACGGCGTCCCAGGGACGCATCAGGCGCTGCCTGTGGGTGCCCTCGCGGCGCCGGTGGCTTGAGAAGGTCCCCCCGACGCCCGGGGTGCGGTACGAGCATTATCAAATCATGGGAGCAGGCGGAGGTCCTATTGTTTTTGTCAATACAGTGTATTAACGCCGGCAGGGAGTTGTGGCCGGGCCGCCCGGGTGGGCCTCAAACCTTCTGACCGCCGAGAAACAGCCAGGTCTCCACCACCGAGTCGGGATTCAAGGATACGCTGGTGATGCCCTCGTCCATCAGCCAGCGGGCCAGGTCCGGGTGATCCGAGGGCCCCTGGCCGCAGATCCCCACGTACTTGCCGGCCTTGCGGCAGGCCTGGATGGCCTGGTGCAGCAGCACCTTGACGGCCGGGTCGCGCTCGTCGAACAGCGACGCGACCAGCCCCGAGTTGCGATCCACGCCCAGGGTCATCTGGGTGAGGTCGTTGGAGCCGATGGAAAACCCGTCGAAGTGCTCCAGGAACTGCTCCGCCAGCAGGGCGTTCGACGGGATCTCGCACATCATGATCAGCCGCAGGCCGTTGTCTCCCCGTTCGAGGCCGTTTTCCGCCAACAGCTCGACCACCCGGGCGGCCTCGCCCACGGTGCGCACGAACGGAATCATGACCTCGATGTTGGTGAGGCCCATGTCCCCGCGCACCCGGCGGATGGCCTGGCATTCCAGGGCGAAGCAATCACGAAAGTCCTCGGCCACATAGCGTGAGGCGCCGCGAAAGCCGAGCATCGGATTGGCCTCGGCGGGCTCGTAACGGCTTCCGCCGATCAAGTTACCGTACTCGTCGGACTTGAAATCCGACAGTCGCACGATCACGGGCTTGGGCCAGAAGGCCGCGGCCAGGGTGGCGATGCCTTCCTGCAGCTTGGCGACATAGAAGCTCACCGGATCCGGGTAGCCCGCCATGCGTTCGTCGACGCTCGCTTTGAGCTCGTCGGGAAGGCGCTCGTATTCGATCAACGCCTTGGGATGCACGCCGATGGTGTTGCTGATGATGAACTCGATGCGGGCAAGACCCACACCGGCGTTTGGCAGCGCCTGAAAATCGAAAGCGCGTTCGGGATTGCCCACGTTCATGGTTATCTTGAAGGGCAGCTCCGGCATGCTTTCGATATCCAGCCGGCGCACGCTGAAGTCCAGCTCACCGGCGTACACATAGCCGGTGTCACCCTCGGCGCAGGAGACCGTCACCGCTTGCCCGTCGGCAACGCGGCGGGTTGCATCGCGGGTGCCGACCACCGCCGGGATCCCCAGCTCGCGGGCGATGATGGCCGCGTGACAGGTGCGGCCGCCGCGATTGGTGACAATGCCCGAGGCGCGCTTCATGACCGGCTCCCAGTCCGGATCCGTCATATCGGTGACCAGCACGTCGCCGGGCCGGACGCTGCTCATGTCGGCCACGTCGAGCACCAGGCGCGCCGGCCCGCTGCCGATGCGCCGGCCGATGCTGCGCCCGGAGCTCAGCACCTGGCCGCGTTCTGTGAGCTCGAAGCGTTCCAGGCGTTGGGCGGCGGCACGGCTCTGCACGGTTTCCGGCCGCGCCTGGAGGATGTAGATCGCGCCGTCCTCGCCGTCCTTGCCCCATTCGATGTCCATGGGCCGCCCGTAGTGGTCCTCGATGAGCAGCGCATAGCGGGCCAACTGCTCGATGTCGGCATCGTCGAGGGAGAACGCGCGCTGCTCGCTCTGCGCCACCGGCTCGACGCGCACGCGCTCGGCGCCGTCGTCGGCGAGCACCATGCGCAGGGCCTTGCTGCCGCGTTGCCGGCGCACGATCGCCGGCCGGCCGGCGCGCAGCGCCGGCTTGTAGACATAGAACTCGTCCGGGTTCACCTGGCCCTGGACGACGGTTTCGCCGAGACCGTAGGCCGAAGTGATGAATACCACCTGATCGAAGCCGGACTCGGTGTCCATGGTGAACATGACACCGCTGGCGGCGGTATCGCTGCGCACCATGCGTTGCACACCAGCCGACAGGGCCACCTCGCCGTGGGCGAAGTCCTGGTGCACCCGGTAAGCGATGGCGCGATCGTTGTACAGGGACGCGAACACCGACCGGATGCTGGCCAGCACCTCCTCGATGCCGACGACATTGAGGAACGTTTCCTGCTGGCCTGCAAAGGACGCCTCCGGCAGGTCCTCCGCGGTCGCCGACGAGCGCACCGCCACCGCGGTGTCCGCCTGGACGCCGATGAGTTGCCGGTGGGCCTCGCGAACCGCGTTCTCGAGCGCGGCGGGAAGCTGCGCGTCGCTCACCCACCGGCGAATGCGCTCGCCGGTGGCGGCGAGCGCCGCCACGTCCTCCACGTCCAGGTCTTCGAGCGCCGCCGCGATGCGTTCCGCGAGGGTGTTGTGGCTCAGGAACTCCCGAAAAGCGTCGGCGGTGGTGGCGAATCCCCCGGGAACATTCACGCCCGAAGCCGCCAGCGCGCCAATCATCTCGCCGAGCGAGGCATTCTTGCCGCCGACCCGGGCGACATCGCCCATGCCGATGGTGTCAAACCAGACTACGCGGTCCACGCGGTGTTCCAGACCTGCCCTGCTCGAATGCCCGGCAGGAGCATAACGTGGCGCGGCTTCCGAGGCCACGCCGAAACAACATCGAGCGCCCCATGGACACCATGGGCGCCGGGGCGAAGCCGCCTTTGTATCGCATTTCTGCACACCTATCTAAAATGGCTGCTTTGCGGCAACCACCGAAGCAGCAGCCCATGCCCTTTCGCCACCGCCACGATCTCCTGGGACTCTTCGCCCAGCACAAGGTGGCGTCCAATCTGCTCATGCTGGTCATGATCCTGGCCGGGGTCTGGGCTCTCGATCGTCTCAACACCCAGTTTTTCCCCAACATCGCTCTCGACCTGGTGAAGGTGCGCGTCGAATGGACCGGCGCCAGCGCCGAGGACGTGGAGGCCGCCATCACCAATCCCCTGGAGCAGCAGCTGCGTTCCGGCAACGGCCTGCGCCGCATGACCTCCGACTCCGCCGAGGGCTCGGCAAGCATCATCCTCGAGTACGAGGAGGGCACCGACATGGGGGCGGCGCTGGATCAGGTGAAGGAGCAGGTGGCGCGGGTGCGCAATCTCCCGGCGGCGGCCGAGACGCCGGAGATTGCCCGCATCATTCGCTACGAGCCGGTGGCGCGGGTGCTGGTAAGCGGCGCCGACACCGGCATCGGTGAGCTGCGTGCGCTGGTGCAACAGATGGAGCGCGAGCTGCTGGATCGCGGTATCGCCAACATCAAGCTGGTGGGATTGCCGGAGCAGGAGATCGCCATCCAGGTGCCGGCCGCGGTGCTCTACGAGCTGGACCTGTCGCTCGACGACATTGCCGATCGGGTGGCGCGGCTGAGCCGCGATCTGCCAGCCGGGAACATCGGCTTGAACGACGTCTCCCGGCAACTTCGGGCGCTGGATCAGCGCCGACGGGAGGTGGGTTTCGAGCGCCTGCCGCTTCTCAGCGACGAATCGGGCCGGCTTCTGACCCTGGGAGACATCGCCACCATCGAGCGCCGCCCCCGCAGCCGCCAGACCGTTGTCAGCGTCGACGGCCGGCCGGCCATCGAGATGCGCCTCAGGCGCAACGAGAACGCCAGCAGCCTCGAATCGGCGAAAATTCTCACCCGGTGGCTCGAGGACAACCGCGACCGCTGGCCGCCGGGAGTCCAGGTGACCGTCTACGACCAGGCGTGGCTGCTGATCAAGGAACGCATCCAGCTGCTGCTGAAAAACGGCGCCGGCGGCTTGGTCCTGGTGGTGCTCATTCTGTTTCTGTTCCTGAATGGCCGCGTCGCCTTCTGGGTGGCGGTGGGAATCCCGATATCCTTCATGGCAACGCTCGGCGTGCTTTATCTCATCGGCGGCAGCATCAACATGGTGAGCCTGTTCGGTCTCATCATGGCACTCGGCATCATCGTCGACGATGCCATCGTAGTGGGCGAGGATGCGCTGGCCCACTACCAGGCCGGGGAGCAACCGCTGGAAGCGGCCGAGGGCGGTGCGCGCCGCATGCTGGCACCGGTGATCTCGTCTTCGTTGACGACCATCGCGGCCTTTCTGCCGCTGATGCTGGTGAGCGGCGTCATCGGCAACGTGCTCTTCGACATTCCCGTGGTGGTGGTGTCCGTCATCATCGCCTCGCTGGTGGAAAGCTTTCTGGTGCTGCCGGGACATCTGCGCCACGCATTCCAGAGCATGCACGCGCGTCCTGCGTCGGCGTTGCGTGTGCGCATAGACGAAGCGTTCGCGCGCTTTCGCGAAGGCCGCTTTCGTTCGCTGGTGACCGCGAGTGTCGCCAATCCGTGGACCACGCTCAGCGTCGCGGTGGCTCTGCTTCTAATGAGTATCGGCCTGTTCGCCGGAGGACGCCTGGCTTTTAATTTCCTGCCGAGTCCGGAGGGCAAGCTCATGTATGCCAGTGTCAGCTTCGTCGCCGGCACCCCGCCCGGGCGCACCGAGGCCTTCCTCGACCACGTGGAGCAGGCGTTGCGCGACACCGAGACGGCATTCGGTGGAGGGCTTATCGAAGTCTCGACCACCCAACGCGGCGTCATCGAAAGCGCCGACGGCACACGCGGGCAGAACGGTGATCAGTTCGGTACCGTCATCGTGGAGCTGGTGGAACCCGATGCACGCGAGGTGGGCAATCCCGAGTTCATGCGCGCCTGGCGCAGCCGCGTGAAGCTTGCCGCCGGCATCGAATCGTTCTCCATCGTCGAGCGCCGCCCGGGCCCGCCGGGCCGGGATATCGATGTCCGGCTGACGCGTGCCGGCAGCGATACCGCGCAGCTGAAAGCGGCCGCCCTGGAGCTTGCCGGCACCTTGAGCACCATTCGCGGCGTGAGTGGCATCAGCGACGACATGCCTTTCGGCCAGGAGCAGCTCATCTACCGCCTGTCGGCCGAGGGCCGCGCCCTGGGACTCACCGTGGAGGACGTCGGCCGTCAACTGCGCGCCGCCTACGACGGCCGGGTAGCGCAGATTTTTCAGGACGGTGACGACGAAATCGAGGTGCGGGTGGTGCTTCCGGATCGCGAGCGGTACAACCTCGCCAGTCTCGGCGATCTCGAGATCATGACCGCCGCCGGCGGCAGCGTGCCGTTGTTCACCGCGGTCGAGATCTCGACCCGGCGCGGCTTCGACATTCTCAGGCACAACGACCGCAATCTTGCCGTGCACGTATCGGCCGCGGTGGACCCCGCGCTCAACAACAGCAACGACGTCATCGCGGATCTCGAGGCCGGTCCGCTGCGCCAGCTCAAGGGTCGCTACGGCGTCGACTACTCCTACGAGGGACGTCGCTCCGATCAGACGGAAACCCTGGGAGACATGGCCCGCGGTGGATTGCTCGCGCTCGCCATGATCTACCTGGTGCTGGCATGGGTTTTCGCCTCCTACGGTTGGCCCCTGGTGGTGATGTCCGTCATTCCGTTCGGCATCATCGGCGCGCTTCTGGGCCACTGGTTGATGGGCCTGGATCTGACCGTGCTTTCGTTGTTCGGCTTGTTCGGCCTGTCGGGCATCGTCGTCAACGATTCCATCATCCTGGTGATGTTCTACAAGCAACTGAAGGAGAGCGGCGTGCCCTGGCGCCGTGCCATCGTCGACGCCACCTGCCAGCGCCTGCGGGCCGTGCTGCTGACATCGCTGACGACCATCGCGGGCCTCACGCCGCTGATGTTCGAGACCTCCCGCCAGGCGCAGTTCCTGATTCCCATGGCGGTTACGATCTCATACGGTCTGGCCGTCGCGACGTTGCTGGTGCTGCTGGTGGTCCCCAGCTTGCTGTGTATCCACGAATCCATTGCCGTGCGCTTCGGGCGGCCCAGCGACGGTGACGCCGCGCACATCGGCACCTGATCGCCCTCGAGACATGGAAATTGGTCTGATCATCGTTGGCACCGAGCTGCTCACCGGCAAACGCCGGGACAGCCACTTTGCACATGCCGTCGAGACACTTGCCGGTCGCTCCCTGGTGCTCAGCTGGTGCCGCTACATCGGCGACGACAGCCAAGCCATCACCCGGGAGCTGCGCTTCGTCATGGGCGGTGACGAAATCGTGTTCTGCTTCGGCGGCATCGGCGCGACGCCGGACGATCGCACCCGTGCCAGCGCAGCCCGGGCAGCCGGCGTTGCCCTGGTGCGCCACCCGCAGGCCGCGGCCATCATCGAGGAGCGATTCGGAGACAGCGCCTATCCCCAGCGCATTCATATGGCCGACCTTCCCGAGGGCTGCACCCTGATTCCGAATCCGGTCAACCGGATCCCGGGATTCAGCCTCGGCAACCTGCACTTCGTGCCCGGATTCCCGCAGATGGCGTGGCCCATGATGGAGTGGGTGCTGGACCATCGCTACCCGCAGCTGTGCGGGCACGAAGCGCCGGTGGAGATCCTGGTCACGCTGCCCGGCGTCAGCGAAGGCCAGCTCATCGACATCATGCAGGATTTCGTCACGCGCTTTCCCGAGATGGAGCTCTCCTGCCTGCCGCACATGCAGGGCGACTACCGCGAGACCGAGCTCGGCGTGCGCGGGCCCGCCGGCAACGTGGATGACGCCGTCACCTGGCTCACCGAAGCCCTGGATCGCGCCGGCTGGAGCTGGGAGCAGCGCGCTTCGTCCCCGGCCGCGGGCGCCACTTAGGAAAACAGCACCAATGCCGCCAGAGCGCCCAGCGACACCAACCGCCGATGACCGCCCACTACTTCCGCGCCCGCCGCTCAAGTGGGCCGGGGGCAAACGCTGGCTGGTGCCGCGGCTGGAACCCCTGTGGCGCGCGCACGCCCGCCAGCGCCTGGTAGAACCCTTCTGCGGTGGCTTGGCGATGGCGCTCGGCCTCGATCCGCAGCGCGCGCTGCTGAACGACGTCAACCCGCATCCGGTGAATTTCTACCGGCATCTGCAGGCAGGCCTGACCATACGCGTCGCCATGCGCAACGAAAAAGATCTCTATTACCGGCATCGCGACGAATTCAATCGTCTGGCATCGACGCGGCGGGGATCGTGCAGCCGCAAGGCCGCCGAGCTTTTCTACTATTTGAACCGCACCGGTTACAACGGACTGTGCCGATTCAATCGCAAGGGCGAATTCAACGTACCCTTCGGCCAACATGGAAGCATCAACTACGTGCGCGACTTCAACGCCTACAGCGCAGTACTGTGCCGCTGGAACTTCGCCTGGGGAGACTTCGAGTCGCTCGGGCTGCAGGACGATGATTTCATCTACGCGGATCCTCCCTACGACGTTCCCTTCCACCAGTACTCGCGCTTCGGATTCGACTGGAGCGAGCAGGTACGTCTGGCGCGCTGGCTCAGCGTGCACAAGGGACCGGTGGTGCTCTCCAACCAGGCCACCGAACGCGTGCTCGCGCTCTACGAATCCCTCGGCTTTCGCCTGACATTGGTGGAGGCTCCACGCAGCATCAGCCGCACCGGTGATCGCACCCCGGCGCGCGAAGTGCTCGCCACCAGGGGACTCGACTGACCCTGGGAAGCTAACTTTTTTTCGATTTCCGGGCCCCGGTCACTAAAGGTGGGCCGCCAGCGACCGATCCCTTTACTGAGTCCCCATCGCCCGATCACACGGCCCATGCAAAACCTCGAAAACACGACCCTCGGCAAATACGACGTCAGCCATGAAATCGGCCGGGGCAGCATGGGAGTCGTGTACCTCGGTCACGATCCCTTCACCGGGCGCGACGTGGCCCTAAAGGTGGCGTTGCCGGAATCACTCCAGGACAAACGCGGCGGCGCCCGTTATCGGAAGCTGTTCTTCAACGAGGCCAAGGTCGCTGGGAAACTCCGCCACCCGAATGTCGTCGGCGTATACGATGCCGGGGTCGAGGACGAAATCTGCTACATCGTCATGGAACTGATATCCGGCGGCCGCACCCTGTTCGACCATTGTCAGCCGGACACTCTGCTGCCCATCGAAGAGGTGGTGCGCGTGATATTCAAGAGCGCCCGGGCTCTCGACTACGCCCACCGCCAGGGAGTGATTCACCGCGACGTCAAGCCGCGCAACATTCTCCTCACCGAAGACGGCGAAGTGAAGTTGAGCGACTTCAGCATCGCCTTGAGGACCCAGGCCGACGCTACCGACACGCAAGTGCACGGCTATATCGGCTCGCCACTGTATATGTCCCCGGAGCAGGTCAGGGATGACAGCATCAGCAACCAGACCGACATCTTTTCCCTGGGTGTCGTCATGTACGAGCTACTGACCGGCAGACACCCGTTCGCCGCAGACAACCTGCCTGCCATCGCCCACCGCATCACCGAGAAAGCGCACACGCCGCTTCCTGAGATGCGCCCCGACGCGCCGCAGATTCTCGCGCGAATTCTCGACAGGTCGCTCTGCAAGCAAGCCGGACAACGTTACAAAATGGGACTCGACCTGGCGGCGGATCTGAGTCTCGTCTACGACCACATCAAGCTGCTCGATGAGCAGCTTCCCGGCGACGAGAAGTTCAAGCTGGTGCGGGGGCTGGCGTTCTTCGACGATTTCACCGAGCCCGAGATCTGGGAGGTGATCAATTCCAGCGGCTGGCTCGACTTCACTCCGGGCAGCGAGATTATCGCCGAGGGCGAGCTTGATACGTCCTTTTACGTCATCATCTCGGGAGACGTGACGGTGCTGAAAGGCGACATGGAAGTCGATGAGCTGCATCGGGGAGATTGTTTCGGCGAGATGGGGTTCATCGCACGCAAGGAACGCAGTGCCACCATCGTTGCCAAGACCGGCGTGACCACCATGAACGTGCGTCCGTCGATGATCGAGCGCGCGTCGCTCAACTGCCAGCTGCGCTTCCACAAGGTGTTCCTGTCGGCACTGGTGGCACGCCTGTCCCAGGCCACCGAGCGCCTGTCGGCCGGCGCCGCTATCGCCCACCCTACCGCCAGGTAGTCCGCCGGGTGCTTCATTGAGGCGCTGGGCGGTCATATCGCGCTGCTCGCCCGGTTCCACGTACAGGGCGTCCACGTAGGCCACGGGCCCGGAACCGAACCCCTCCATGTGCCCCCGGCGCGACACTTCGATCACTCCCAGCAACGCGCCCTGCTCGTCGACGCACAGCAGCGACATACTCTGGCCGCGCAGCTCCATCATTCGAGCCCAGTGCCGCTGGTGCTGCTGATCGCTCAACGCGGGACGCAGGCGCCGGCGCAAAGCCAGCCATGCGGGTTTGTCGGTGATGTTTGGGGGACGGATTTTCATTGGTGAAGGTGGCTTCGAGGGGACAGATTTGAAATCTGTCCCCGGTTACCGGCTAGCAGTCTGTCGGACTTAGCGTTGAACTTTTCATGTTTGCATCGATCAGATCA
>FXBF010000870.1_pt1 | contig 10548 bp, 6 predicted proteins | sample 5335321 | NCBI WGS metagenome assembly FXBF01 (sample SAMEA103928391, study PRJEB20085) | sediment metagenome | isolation source: sediment | reverse complement strand
GGCGGAGCCGGAACTACCGGAGCTGGACGAGGAATTCGCGAGATCCTTTGGGATCAAAGACGGCAGTCTGGATACCCTGAGGGCCGAGGTGAAAGAGAACCAGGAGCGCGAATTGGAAGACCGTATTCAGCGGATGCTCCGCGACCGGGTGATGCGGGCCCTGTTGGACGCCAATCGGTTCGACATTCCGAAACAGCTGTTGGACGAAGAGGTTCAACGCCTTATACGAGCCAGCCAGGAAACGTTCAAGCGCCACGGCGCCTCTCCGGATCTGGCTCCGACCGACCGGGCCGTATACGAGAAGGACGCCCACCGCCGGGTGGCCCTCGGTCTAATCCTGGCCGAAGTGGCCAAGGCCAACGGCATCCGCCCGGACCCCGCCCGAGTACGAGCGGTGTTGAACCGGATGGCGGTCAGTTACGAGGACCCGGAGGCGTTCGTCAAATGGCATTTTGCCGATCCAAAACACCTGGCCGACGTCCAGGCGGTGGTGCTCGAAGAAACGATTGTGGAGCGGCTGCTCGAGAGGGCCGAGGTGGTGGATGTTCAGGTGGCATTCGGAGATTTAATGTATTCCAAGCAAGCGGTCGATAACGAGGCTAGGAAGTAGTCTGGATAAACCCCATGAAACGTGTTGGAGATATGAGTAACTCGCCTAATCCCCAGGCTATCGGCCTCATACCGATGGTCATCGAATCGACCGGACGGGGGGAGCGGGCGTACGACATCTATTCGCGTATGCTCAAGGAGCGAGTGGTGTTCATGGTTGGACCGGTTGAGGACCTGGTGGCCAACCTCATTGTCGCGCAGATGTTATTCCTCGAATCGGAGAACCCGGACAAAGAGATCCATCTCTATATCAACTCACCGGGCGGGGCGGTGAATGCCGGGCTCGCCATTTATGACACCATGCAGTTTATCAAGCCGGATGTGAGCACGGTATGCATTGGCCAGGCGGCCAGTATGGGGGCGTTGGTCCTGACGGGCGGCACAAAGGGCAAGCGTTTCTGTCTGCCCCATGCGCGCATGATGATCCATCAGCCGATCGGTGGATTTCAGGGCCAGGCCACCGATATCGATATCCACGCGCGTGAGATTCTGCGCGTGCGTGAACGGTTAAACAAGATTTTAGTCCAACATACAGGGCAGGGCCTGGAAAATATCGCCCGGGATACCGAAAGGGACAATTTTATGGACGCTGATGAGGCGGTCGCGTACGGGTTGATCGATTCGGTCATCGAAAAGCGGAAATAGTGATAGGTGTTTTTCAATCCTGGAAAGGGCGCGGGACTTGCAAAATCGGGCGGGACGCTGCATCTTAACACCTGTTCCGTAAGCAACCGGTGAGGTTCAGGCATGGCTGACGACAAGATCGACGGCAAAGGCGAAAAACTGCTTTACTGCTCGTTTTGCGGCAAGAGCCAGCACGAGGTCCGTAAACTGATCGCGGGACCTTCTGTCTTTGTGTGCGACGAATGCGTCGAGCTGTGCAACGACATTATACGCGAGGAAGTTCAAGACGGCGCGGATGCCGGCGAGGGGAAAAGCCGGTTCCCAAAACCTCACGAGATCAAGCATATTCTGGATGAATACGTTATCGGCCAGCAGGATGCCAAAAAGGTATTGTCCGTTGCAGTCTACAATCACTACAAACGGATCGAAAACGAAGACAAGGTCAGCGACGTCGACATCTCTAAGAGCAATATCCTGTTGCTCGGGCCGACTGGATCCGGAAAAACGCTGTTGGCGGAGACGCTCGCCCGGCAGTTGAATGTGCCCTTCACCATTGCCGACGCCACCACCCTGACTGAGGCGGGTTACGTCGGTGAGGATGTCGAGAACATCATTCAGAAGCTGCTGCAGAAGTGCGATTACGAGCTTGAGAAGGCCCAGATCGGTATCGTTTACATTGACGAGATCGATAAAATTTCGCGTAAATCCGACAACCCATCAATCACGCGGGACGTGTCTGGTGAGGGCGTGCAGCAGGCGTTGCTCAAATTGATCGAGGGAACCGTCGCCTCGGTACCGCCACAAGGCGGCCGCAAACATCCGCAGCAGGAGTTTCTGCAAGTCGATACGAGTAATATCCTGTTTATATGCGGCGGGGCGTTTTCTGGGCTGGAAAAGACGATCCAGGATCGATCTGAGAAAAGTGGCATCGGTTTTGGCGCTGATATCAGGAGCAAGTCTGACGCCAGGAATGTGGGCGAGGTGCTGCGCGGTGTTGAGCCCGAGGATCTGATTAAGTATGGGCTTATTCCCGAGTTTGTCGGGCGGCTACCGGTGGTGGCGACGTTGGATGAGCTTGATAAAGAGGCCCTGATCTGCATCCTCACGGAACCTAGGAACGCGCTGGTCAAACAGTATCAGAAGCTCCTCAAGCTGGAAGGCGTGGAACTCGATATCCGGCCGGAGGCGCTCGAGGCGGTGGCCAAGAAGGCCATGGAACGCAAGACCGGTGCCCGTGGCCTGCGGTCCATACTCGAGCATGCCCTGCTTGATACGATGTACGAACTGCCCTCGGTGAAGGGAATCAAGGAGGTCGTCGTGGATGCGGGCGTTATCAATGAGGGCACGCAACCGCTCTATATCTACGAAGAAGAGGACCCGAAGTCGGCCTCAGCGCGCCAGTGACGGGCACGTCCAACGGGGTGTTTTTCCTGATTACCGCTACCGTTCGCTGAAAGACTCCTACCAAAGCCTTTTTAATGCGCCATTCGCGCCCGCCGCCCACACAGGGCTGTTTTCCCAACGCCTCTAGCAAGGAAGGTGGCAGGGGCGGATCGCCTATTTTTTTTACAACGCTGTCATCAGGGCGCGTGGTTGCGCGTCGTGGTCCGCCATTTACTTGGTGTTTAGTAGTCCCTTATGAGTGAAATCTTGTGCAAAATGACCAAAAATTTTCAGCCCACGGCGTGTTTTATGTTAGTTCCGGCTATGCTGGGTTAGGGAAACTTGAATTGGTCTAGTATTGTCACCATAGTGTAATCAGTAGCTGGATGCCGCGGTTATCGGCCGGGTTCGATCCAGATGGCGCAAGGGATGGCCCCAGAATTTAAAAAATTGCGACAAATGCCGATGCTACATACGCAGTATGGGGTTTTTATCCCGCCAGAGAACAGCGTCGGGGATTCGGTCCCTAGCAGGATTACTGAAAAACTCGTTTTTCAGTAATCCTGCTAATTCAATATCGGTCAACCAGGTGCGCCTATGACAAAGCCAAGCGATATCACAGTGGATAACATTATTTCGGAAACAACACTCCCGGTGTTGCCGTTGCGGGATGTTGTGGTCTTTCCCCATATGGTGATCCCACTGTTTGTGGGGCGGAAGAAATCCATCCTTGCTCTGGAGAAGGCCATGGAGGCGGGTAAGCAAATTCTGCTGGTTGCCCAGAAGAACGCCGCCGAGGACGATCCCGATATCGAGGGGATTTATCGGATCGGAACCGTTGCCAGCATTCTCCAGTTGCTGAAATTACCGGATGGGACGGTAAAAGTTTTAGTGGAGGGTGAGTACCGCGCGAGGATCCGCGAGTACGTGGAAACGGAAGACTGTTTTTCCGTGGAGATCGATCAGATACCAACAGCTATGCTGGACGAGCGCGAGGGTGAGGCGCTTATACGAACGGTCCTCAGCGAGTTCGATCAGTACGTAAAACTCAATACCAAAATCCCACCGGAGATTCTGACCTCTCTGGCCGGAATTGATGACCCCGGCCGCTTGGCCGATACCATTGCCGCGCATTTGAATCTCAAGATCGGGGAAATGCAAACGATCCTTGAGATGGAGGATACCCGGATCAGGCTTGAGCACATCCTTGGCGTCCTGGACTCGGAAATTGACCTAATGCAGGTTGAGAAGCGTATCCGCGGGCGGGTCAAAAAACAAATGGAAAAAAGCCAACGCGAGTATTATTTGAACGAACAGATGAAAGCGATCCAAAAGGAACTGGGCGACCTTGAGGATGCCACGAATGAGGCGGAAGAATTGGCCAAAAAGATCGCCGAGGTCGGCATGCCCAAGGAGGCACGGGAAAAAGCGGATGCTGAACTTCGAAAACTGAAAATGATGCCACCGATGTCAGCAGAGGCCACTGTCGTACGAAACTATATCGACTGGTTGGTCAGCGTGCCATGGCGGAAGCGGAGTAAAATACGCAAGGACTTGGCCGTTGCGGAGCGGATACTCGAAGAGGATCACTACGGACTGGAAAAGGTCAAGGAGCGTATTCTCGAATATCTCGCCGTGCAGCAGCGCGTCAATAAGATCAAGGGCCCCATTCTTTGTCTGGTGGGGCCGCCGGGGGTCGGCAAGACCTCGCTCGGACAGTCAATTGCCCGTGCGACCAGCCGTAAGTTCGTGCGCATGTCCCTTGGCGGGGTGAGGGACGAGGCGGAGATTCGCGGGCATCGCCGGACCTACATCGGTTCATTGCCGGGTAAGATCATTCAATATATGTCGAAGGCAAAGGCCCGAAACCCGCTTTTCATGCTTGATGAGGTGGACAAGATGGCCATGGATTTTCGCGGCGATCCGTCGTCGGCGTTGTTGGAGGTCTTAGACCCGGAGCAGAACCACACTTTTGTCGATCACTACCTGGAAGTCGACTATGACCTGTCCGAGGTTATGTTTGTCGCCACCGCCAACACGTTGAATATCCCGCCGCCATTGCTTGACCGCATGGAAGTGATTCGTCTGTCCGGTTATACGGAGGATGAGAAGGTCAATATTGCGACGCGTTACCTGGTAGAAAAACAGCGTAAAAACAATGGCCTTAAAGAGCGGGAAATTTCGATTTCCAAGACCGCGTTGTACGACATTATTCGTTATTACACCCGCGAGGCCGGGGTCCGCGGGCTTGAGCGCGAGCTTGCGAAGATTTTCCGTAAGGTGGCGAAGGAATTATTGCTGGACAAGAAACGTAAAAGGTTTGTCATCGGGCCGAAGCAATTGGCCAAATACCTGAGTGTGCGTCAGTACCGTTATGGCAAGGTCGAGGAGAAGAACCAGGTCGGCCAGGTCACCGGTTTGGCCTGGACCGAAGTTGGCGGCGAGCTCCTAACGATCGAAGCCGCCATCCTTCCGGGCAAGGGCAAGCATATCTATACCGGCAAGCTCGGTGATGTCATGCAGGAATCAATCCAGGCCGCCATGAGCGTAGTGCGCAGTCGCGCCGCTTCCTATGGTATTGATACGGATTTCTACCAGAAGCACGATGTTCATGTACACGTGCCGGAGGGGGCGACGCCTAAGGATGGCCCCAGCGCCGGCGTGAGTATGTGCACGGCGATCGTCTCCGCATTGACGCGACTACCGGTTTGTGCCGATGTGGCGATGACCGGAGAGATCACCTTGCGCGGCGAAGTGCTCCCCATTGGAGGGCTTAAGGAAAAGTTGCTCGCGGCCCACCGTGGCGGCATCAAGACCGTGCTAATTCCTGAGGAAAACCGTAAGGATTTGGTGGAAGTACCGAAGAACATCAAGGATGATCTGGAGATCAAACCGGTCAGATGGATCGACGAGGTCCTTGAGGTGGCACTTGAGCGGTTGCCGGCGGCGCTAGTGGGAAAAACGAAACCACCGCCCAAACAGAAAGGGTCCGGCAAGGACGTAGAGGATCCGACCACCGGCCTGGTAACTACCCATTGATGGTTTGAGTCGATATCACTTTTATCTGCCGAATGGGGGGAGGATTTTCTCGGCATTTTGCAAGTTCAGCCCGTATGGGGTGAAAATTTCGCTCCGTCGGGGGCTTTCCTTGACAGGGCTTTCGGGCGCTTGGTATAAGGTTGTCGGGAGGTTCGGGTTCGGTGGCCGGTAAAGTTAGGTTGCAGGCGCTGAGTTCTTACGCACATCCATTACCCCTACCAGAAACGAGAGGATAAATAACGTGAACAAAACCGACCTGATTGAGCGAATTGCTGCATCTGCGGAACTGTCAAAAGCTGATGCCACCAAGGCCGTGGAGGCTATTCTTGATGGGATCACATCTAGTCTGAAAATGGGAGACCCGGTGACGCTGATCGGATTCGGAACCTTTTCGGTAACTGATCGCGCCGAGAGAGCCGGGCGCAATCCGCAAACCGGTGAAACGATTACTATTCGCGCTGCAAAAACCCCGAAGTTTAAGGCTGGTAAAGCCCTGAAGGATGCCCTAAACTAGCGCGCCTTCGGGGTGCTTAGCTCAACTGGGAGAGCGTCGCCCTTACAAGGCGAAGGTCGGGGGTTCGAGCCCCTCAGCACCCACCAGAGACTAGAGACTGGGAACTAGAGCCTAGTACTCCATCAAGTTTATATTGACGGGTAATTTGTAGGCCGGATCAAGCATAACGGATCCGGCAAAATAGGCTACTACGATACGATTTACGCCCGATCCGCTACGCTTGATCGGGCCTACGCCGAACAATAGCTACTCGTCAATGTTATATTGATGGAGTACTAGTAGGGATGCTGAAAAAGTCCTTCCATGGCCTTTTTCAGCTCGCAAAGCGAACAGCGAGGTTTTCCGCTTCGCTCCGTTTTTCCAACACTTGCGTGTTTGAAAAATGTGCGATACATCCCTATATCGCCTAGCAGGCTACCGAAAACTAGAGTTTTTCAGCAGCCTGCTAGAGACTGGAAACTAAAGCCCAGAATGGACGCACGGTCCGGTGTGCGAAAGGACCATTTGGCGTCTTTTGGATCGAGCAAGGCTTGCTCTGGTTTCTGGTATCCGGTTTCTGGTTTCTAGAGGAGCGGTAGTTCAGTTGGTTTAGAATACCGGCCTGTCACGCCGGGGGTCGCGGGTTCGAGTCCCGTCCGCTCCGCCAATACATTGCACACCCATATCCTAGCATTGCCGATTCCCTATGCTTTCAGCCATTCGTGACAGAGCAAAAGGCTGGATAGCCTGGATCATCGTTATCCTGATCACTATTCCGTTCGCCTTGTGGGGCATCAATTCCTATTTTGATGCGCTTACAAGGATAGTCGTTGCCGAAGTCGACGGTACGGAAGTGGATAGCCAGACCTACCAACGGGCCCTGGCCGATCAGCGGCAAGCGCTGCAACAGTCCCTGGGCGGAAGGATCGCTCCGGAAATCTTGGACAGCGCTACGTTTAAACTGCAGGTGTTGGAAGGCATCGTCGGTCAATTATTGCTTACTCAGGATGCCGAAGAACAGGGTTATCGGATAAGCGACGCCCAGCTCAAAGAATTGATTCAATCTACCGGCCAGTTTCAGCGGGACGGTCGGTTCGCGCCGGATCTGTATGAAGGCGCTCTGCGTCGCGCCGGCTCCAACGCCACGGAGTTCGAACAACGTCTGCGCGAGCAGAACGCGATACAACAGATTCAAAACGGTTTTACCGAGTCAGCCTTTCTCACCACCACCGATCTCAATCGTATGATCGGGCTGCAGGAGCAGAAACGGCGCTTTTCCTATGTTCAGATTAAGCCGGGGCGCTTCAAGAAAGATGTTATCGTGCCCGCGAAGGAAGTGGAGGCCTACTATTTTGCGAACAAGGAAAAATATCGTATCCCGGAACAGGTGCGCGTCGAGTATGTTCGACTGTCGGTCGATGACTTGATCGAAAAAATCACGCCGGACGAGGCGCGGTTACGCCAGGCCTATGAGGAAAATATCGGCCGCTACACCATTCCGGAGGAGCGCCGCGCCAGTCACATTCTTATCCAGATCCCCGGCGGCGCCGATCCCGCGGTGGAGAAACGCGCCCTGGAGAAAGCGGAATCGCTGGCGAAACAGATACGCGACGGGGCCGCCTTTGCGGCGCTGGCGAAGAAACACTCGGATGACACTGAATCCGGCGCAAAAGGCGGTGATCTAGGCTATTTCAACAGGGGGATGATAGATCAGGCATTTGAAGAAGCCTTATATCGATTGAAACCGGGCGAAGTCAGCGCCCCGGTCCGGACCTCTTTTGGTTATCATCTGATCAAGCTCGCCAAACTAAAGCCACAGGTGCGCAAGGCCTTCGCTGCAGTTCGCGCACAATTGGTGAAGGAAGTCAGCCGGAAGCAGGCCGAGGAACGTTTTCTTGAGTTAGCCGAGACCTTCAGCGATTTTGTCTACGAACGCCCCGACAGCCTCAAACCTGCAGCCGAGACCCTTCAGCTTAAAATCCAGCAGAGCGCGTGGTTTGGTCGTAATGGCGGGACGGGCATCGCTGCAAATCCAAAAATCGTTGCGGCCGCCTTCAGTGAGGAGGTGCTCAATCAGGAGCTGAACAGTGAAACCATCGAATTGGATATTAACACCATGGTCGCCCTGCGTGCGCTCGGATATCGGGAATCGACGATTAAGCCGCTAATCGCAGTACGCAATGAGATTGAGCGGCAGTTGAAAGATGACCTGGTCCGCAAGCGGGCGGTTGAGACGGGACAGAAAATAGAGGCGGCGTTGCAACGCGGGGATTTGTTACCGAAGGTGGCCGGTCGGTACGGGCTGAAGATCAGGTCGCCGGGACTGGTCAGTCGTCGCGATACGGCGGGTGTTGACGCCCGGCTCATCAGCGCGTTGTTCAGAGCCGGCCGGCCGCAAGCCGGAAGTCGTATCTACGGCAGTGTGAGTCTCGGCGATGCGGGCTATGTCGTTTTTGCGTTGGACAAGGTTGAGGAAGGCAATCCGGCTAACGCCAAGGATGAGTTGGTTGATAACGTGAAAAAGGCGCTGACAAAGCGGCGCGGGCTCGGGTATTACCTAAGTTATCAGCATGGCCTCAGAAACAGGGCCGATATCGTGATCCACGCCGATAAACTTTAAGAGATTGTCACAACTCACGGATCACGGATTAGAAAACCACTAAACGCTGTAGGTCACGTTGCCGCAGGCTACGTGACAACGCTGTGTCAGGCAGCTTGCGCAGCCTGGCCTACGTCTGCCGGCACGAATAGATCCGTGCCACATTATTTGTAGCGCGCGGGTTTATCCCGCGCCAGTCGATTTGTAGCGCGCGGGTTTATCCCGCGCCAGCCGGCCACAAGGGCCGACGCTACGGATAACGGATAACAAATTACGGATCACACATCAGAAAACCACGGGGAACACGAGGAGCTGTAGGTCACGTTGCCTAAGGCTACATGACAACGCTGTGTCAGGCAGCTTGGCCTACGTCTGCCGGCACGAATAGATCCGTGCCACATTATTTGTAGCGCGCGGGTTTATCCCGCGCCAGTCGATTTGTAGCGCGCGGGTTTATCCCGCGCCAGCCGGCCACAAGGGCCGACGCTACGGATAACGGATAACAAATTACGGATCACACATCAGAAAACCACGGGGAACACGAGGAGCTGTAGGTCACGTTGCCTAAGGCTACATGACAACGCTGTGTCAGGCAGCTTGGCCTACGTCTGCCGGCACGAATAGATCCGTGCCACATTATTTGTAGCGCGCGGGTTTATCCCGCGCCAGTCGATTTGTAGCGCGCGGGTTTATCCCGCGCCAGTCGGCCACAAGGGCCGACGCTACGGATCACGATTCCAAGACCAATCCAGCGCCGATACCTACGGTATTGAATCCCGCGTCCACATAGGTGATCTCCCCGGTGATGCCGGAGGCGAGGTCAGAGCAGAGAAAGGCGGCAACGTTTCCCACTTCGTCGATGGTGACACTGCGTCCAAGCGGCGCGGTTTTGTCGTAAAAATCGATCATCTTTTTAAAGCCGCGTATTCCGGATGCCGCGAGGGTCTTGATCGGGCCGGCTGAGATCGCATTCACGCGTAGGCCCTCGGGTCCCAGGCTCTGGGCCATGTAGCGTACATTTGCTTCGAGACTTGCCTTCGCGACCCCCATGATGTTATAGCCCGGCATGGAACGCATCGCCCCGATATAGGTCAAGGTCAACAAGGCCCCTTCACGCCCCTGCATCATACTACGGCCGGCCTTGGCCAACGCGGAGAAGCTGTAGGAGCTGATCTCGTGGGCGGTGAGAAAGCCGGCGCGCGTTACCGTATCCAGATACAGGCCCCCGAGCTCATCGCGCGGGGCGAAGGCGACCGAGTGCACAATGCTGTCCAGGCCGTCCCAATAATTGGCGAGTTCGGAAAAAACCTTCTCAATATGCTCGTCGCTGGTCACATCGCAGGGCAGGACGATATCGGAGTCGGTGTCGGCAGCGATCTTTTCCACCCGCGACCGTAGTTTTTCATTTTGGTAGGTATAGGCAAGCTCCGCGCCTTCGCGGTGCATAGCCTTGGCGATGCCCGAAGCGATGGAACGGTCACTGGCGACACCGACAATGAGAACCCGTTTACCCGCTAAGAATCCCATAGCCTCCCCCTGTTGACATGAAAAAATAGTTTGTGGGTTGTGTTGATTTCCCCGGGCCCTGATGTGGGTCCCAACGGCAGGCAGAGTGATACCTGCTGTTCGGGGCGACATCCGTCCGCCTGGGATTTTTCTTATATACCCTGTTTACGGGCTGTGCACAATACGCAAAATTGGTATTACGGGGTGTTATCTGACAAAGTATAAAATTTAGTCTCTGATGGCAGTAACGGGAACTTTTCAATGAGATTTAAATGGTTTCTCATTCTCGCGCCGG
>FXBF010000869.1_pt1 | contig 10559 bp, 10 predicted proteins | sample 5335321 | NCBI WGS metagenome assembly FXBF01 (sample SAMEA103928391, study PRJEB20085) | sediment metagenome | isolation source: sediment | reverse complement strand
GGCCTGGGTGAGATCGAGGCGGCAGCCCGAGGAAGGCTGCCCCGGCTCGTTGAGGCCGCCGACCTACGCGGGTTCATCCACTGCCACAGTGACTACTCTGACGGAACCAGCACCGTTCGCGACTGGACGATTGCTGCGCGCGACGCGGGGTACGAGTACGTGGGAATCACGGATCACAGCGAGGCGGCCATATACGCCGGTGGACTGTTCCGTGACAACGTCAAGGATCAACACGAGGAGATCGACCGCGCCAACGCAGAATTGGACAACATCACCGTCCTCAAAGGGATCGAGGTCGATATTCTCCAAGACGGGAGTCTCGACTACACGCCCGAGATACGCTCCTCTTTCGATTTCGTAATCGCGTCGCTGCACAGCGGATTCGGTCAGGATCGCGAAACCGTAACGAAACGGATCCTTCGTGCCATGGACCATCCTGACATGGCGATCTTGGGGCATCCAACCGGACGCTTGTTGCTGTCGCGCGATCCGTATCCCATGGATCTCGACGCAATCTTCCGTAAGGCTGCGGAATGCGGTATTGCAATCGAAATCAACGCCGATCCCCAACGATTGGATTTGGACTGGCGGTTCGTGCGCAGGGCAGTCGCACAAGGCGTGAAGATTTCGATCGGAGCCGATGCGCACAACGTGTCGGGGATGGCCAACATGGACCTCGGCATCGGCATCGCACGCAAAGGATGGCTTGCTCCGAGTGACGTTCTCAACGCGCTTCCGTTGAAGGGATTCCTTCGATTTGTGGCCCAGCGCCGGAAAAATTGACCACCGACGACAAGAAAACCCGCACTAGAGCAATCATCCGAAAGCTCAAGAAACGCTTCCCGGACGCGATGTGCTCGCTCAACCATCGCACTCCGTTGCACCTCCTCGTCGCCACGATCCTGAGCGCGCAGTGCACCGACGAGCGCGTCAACATCGTCACGAAGAACCTCTTCAAGCGTTACCGGACGGCCCGAGATTTTGCCGGTGCAGACCCGGATGAGCTGGAGCAGATGATCAAGTCTACGGGCTTCTACCGAAACAAGACGAAGTCGATTATCGGCATGGGCCAAATCCTCGTCGAGAGCCACAGCAGCGAGGTTCCCCGAACAATGGAGGAACTCACCCGCCTTCCGGGCGTCGGGAGAAAGACCGCTAATGTCGTGCTGGGTAATGCGTTCGGCATCGACGAGGGCATCGTAGTGGATACGCATGTTGCGCGCATCTCCAACCGGCTGAAGCTCACCACGAACAGAGATGCCGTGAAGATCGAACAGGATCTAATGCGCCTAGTACCGAAGAAGGATTGGACTATCTTCCCCCACCTCATGATCCACCACGGACGCGCCATCTGTCAGGCGCGTCAGCCAAGATGTGAAGCATGTCCAATCAACACGCTCTGCCCATCCTCAGTGGCTTGATGCCTACTGCAATTCGGTCTTGGATCAGGGGGAAACGTGAAAATCGATCTCGCCCTCGCATGTGATTACGCGCTCATAGACCAGTTCGGCAAGCTCTCGGTAATGGGGATCTTCGAGCACATCTGGGTACATCACTTTCCGGTTGTACACCACCGCCTGCACCTCGTGTTGCGTCTGAAGGGGCGACGCACAGAACTCGGCGAGCATCGCGTACGTATCCGTCTCGTCGACGAAAACGACAGCGAGATCATCAACGGCAACGGCACGGTGACCTTCGCAGAACCGCCCGCTGGAATCACAGAGGTCGAAGCCGGTACAGTCCTGGTGTTCGACGTGCCGCTGGATCACGCCGGACCCTACCGTTTCGAGATCTTTATTGATGACGAGCAGGCGGCATCCGTCCCACTCACAGTGGGCGTCGCTCCCAACTCAGCCTCGTCTGAAACTGCGGAGTCGTCTTGACCGGGAAGTCGAACCCGTGACCGCGCTAAGGTACAATCGCTGGCTGGTGGCATCGCTCGCGATCGTCGTCATAGGGTTGGCCTTCCGCATCAACGGCTATCCCCTCCTCGAACCCGACGAGGGCCGAAACGCCGAAATTGCCCGAGAGATGGCGGCGTCAAACGACTACGTAATCCCACGACTCAACGGGCTGCCGTACCTCGACAAGCCAATTCTCTACTTTTCCGTGGGCGCCGCCATCATGGAGCTGCTTGGCCCCACCGAGCTGGCCGCCCGTCTGCCCTCACTTCTCTTCACCGTTGCCACGCTCATGTTGGTGTGGTGGTTCGGTCACCGAACTCTCGGACCTGCCGGCGGCCTTGTCGCGGCGGCGGCAACCGGTGCGATGCCGCTCACCCTGGCATTCGCCCGAACCGTAATCTTCGACAGCGCCCTCACCTTCTTCATCACCCTGTCCGTATTCGGCTTCTATCTGGCCTCAGAACTGCCGCCGGGCGCCACGGACGCGGCCGGCCGCGAGCACGCCGCTTCGTGGACATCGCTGGGATGGATCGGCCTCGCGCTTGCCGTGTTGACCAAGGGACCGATCGGGTTGGCCTTGCCCCTCATGGTGATCGTTCCGTACCTCGCCTGGCGGCGGCGCTGGTACGCCCTCTGGGATCCGGTGGCCGTGCTGCTCTTCGTCGCACTCCTCCTCCCATGGCTGTTCGCCATGTCGCGCGAAGTGCCGGACTTCCTGGAGTACGCCCTGGTGACGGAGACTTTCGAGCGCCTCACCACCGACGAACTGGCCCGCACCGGGCCCTTTTGGTATTTCTTGCCGATCATCGTGGCCGGCTCGCTGCCATGGTCCCTCGTTGCCGCCCTGGGGTGGAGGCATGGAAGTCTGGGCCACGACGCTTCAGGCAAATGGGATCGGCGACTGGTTCTGCTACTCCTGTGGATCGTCATCCCGCTCTTGTTCTTCTCATTCTCACAATCGAAGCGCCCGCACTACGTGCTTCCTCTCATGCCGGCCATCGGCCTCCTCGTGGGACTCCTCTGGAGCGGCAGAGATGAGCGGCCTTGCGGCGCTCGAGGCGGAGGCGTGGCGCTCGCCATCTCCGGTCTCGTGATTCTCCTCGCTCCGATTATCGTGGGCGCTCTCCTGGAAGTCGACGGGGCGGTTGCACGGGCCATTCCCGGCACGGCAAGAGCGCTGGGCATCGTCTCCGTGATCGCGGGTGCCGCCGCTTTCTTCGTCTCACACCGACGAGATTTGTCGCTCTTTGCTCTGTGCGTTCCGGTTGTCGCTATCCCATTCGTGAGCATGAACCTCATGAGCGCCATCGGTGAGGATCGATCCAGCCGGGAGATGGCACGTGCCATACAACGCATCATGACAGACCGCACGGAGATCATTGCCATTCAGACCTATCCACTGTCCCTGCCGTTCTATCTGAGACGCCAGTTCCTCATTTCCACAGGAGACGGATCTGAACTCACCAGCAACTACCTGATCCGCACCTACTCGCGCTGGACCGGCACGCCTGGTTCACCCTTCCGGCCCGAGGATTGGTGGGTGGACATCCTGGCGAATTGTCGCCTGCCCCGCGTGTTCCTCGCGCGCGTCGACGATGTCCGGGCACGCAGCCTTTTGTCCGACCGGATCCCGCTCATCAGCACTACCCGCAAGGTGGCGGCTTACGGCCCCTGCGGTGTCTCCGACTTGGCCGCGCTTCCCTCGAGCCGGACACTCCCGGGTTATTAGGCTGGGATCGCATCGTGTGTGGCATCTACGGGATGGTTTCGCTGACGGAACATCCGCTCCGGCACCCGCAGTTGCTCGATTGCATGGGGGCTACCCTCCGACACCGAGGTCCCGACGATTCCGGCACATTGCGATCCGCGCATGCAGCACTTGGCGCGGAACGCTTGAGAATTATCGATAGTCGATCGCAGGCCAACCAACCGTTTCGGAATCCTTCGAACAGTGTGTGGCTCGTGTGCAACGGCGAGATCTACAATGCCGCAGCACTCCGGGAACAAGTTGCCGGTTACCCCTTTCGATCGCGCTGCGACGTGGAAACGCTGGTACCCCTGTTCGACGCCAGAGGCATCTCCGGTCTCGATGATGTGGAAGGCATGTTCGCCATCGCGATTTGGAAGGAAGAAACGCGATCCCTCACCCTCGCCCGCGACCGCGCCGGAGAGAAGCCGCTCTTCTATCTGGACATCGGTGGAGAGATCTGGTTCGCTTCCGAGATACAGGCGCTCCTGCGGCACCCTGACGTCTCTAGAGGATTGAGCGACGCGGCCCTCTACGAATATCTCGCTTTGGGCTACGTACGAGAGCCTAACACGCTCTTTCGACAGGTCCGCAAAGTCCCCGGCGGGTCGAGCCTAACGTTTCACGCCGGACGCGCCGCAGCTACACAATGCATCGCCGTCCCTAGCGTTGCGGTGCCGCCGTCCGCCCCGGCGGCCCGGCGACTATTGCGCGAGTTGCTGGAAGACGCGGTCGCCAAGCAGATGGCCGCAGACGTGCCCGTGGGAGTCTTCACCAGCGGCGGCGTCGACTCGAGCCTCATAGCGGCGCTGGCCAGCCGCATCGCCGGATATCGTGTCCACACGTTTACTGCGTCATTCACCAACCGGAAGTACGACGAAGGCGTATACGCGCGTCGGCTGAGTCGCGACGTGGGAACCGAGCACATCGAAACCAGGATTGGCGAAGACGAACTGGTGGACGCGCTGCACGCCGTCGTACCGCGAATGGCCGAACCTCTCGCCGATCCCGCGTTGCTGCCCACCTATCTGCTTGCGCGAACGGCGAAGGACTACGTAGGCGTCGTCCTGACCGGAGAGGGAGCCGACGAACTCTTCGGCGGATATCCCACCTACCTGGGCCATCGGGCCGCTCGGGCCTACGCGTCGCTGCCCCACGCGGTCCGGGGCGCTATTGAAACGCTCACGTCCAAGGTGGCGGCCACCGAGAGCCCCGTGCCCCTGTCGCTCGTGATGAACCGATTCACCACTCACGCTCACGCTGACTGGCTCGAGCGCCATATAGGCTGGTTCGGAACCGGTCTCTTCCCGTACCTGCCGAAAGAGGCCCAAGGGTCTTTCCGCAAGTCGCTTCCCGAGATCACGGCTCGCGATCCGGTGAGGGCGGCCATGGAGTTCGACTACATCACCTATCTGCGGGACGGACTGCTGGTCAAACTCGACCGCGCAGGGATGCTGGTTTCTCTGGAATCACGGGCGCCGTTCCTCGACTCCAGGGTGATCGGCTTCGCCCGAGACCTGCCGCCCGATTTCATCATCCGTGGATTGCGCACCAAACGGCTCCTCAAGGAGGCTGCGGCGACGCTGGTGCCGGGTTGGACCCTGCGCCGGCGAAAGCGCGGGTTGAGCGTTCCGATCGCGGCGTGGATCAACAACGGACTGCGGAGCGAAGTGGACCGGCTGCTAGACCCAGCACGGCTCCGGGATCAGGGGGTGTTGCCGGCCCTACCAATCGACGAACTTTTGTCCGACCACCGGGCCGGGAGGGCAAATCACGCACGCGCCCTCTGGCCGCTCGTTGTGTTGCAATACTGGCTCGAACATTGGGTTCCCGGAGGGGAGACGTGATGACGCGGGATGAGGCCTTGTCACTGATGCACGAGTACACCGAGTCGGAGAGTCTCCGCCGGCACATGTACTGCGTCGAGATAGCCATGAGGGGGTACGCGAAACACTATGGCGAAGACGAGGAGGCGTGGGGATTGGTGGGGTTGTTGCACGACTTTGACTACGAGAAATACCCCAACCAGGAGCACTCGGCGACAGAGGGTCACCCCTCGTTCGGCGTCAAACTGCTTCGCGAGCGCGGGCTGCCGGACACCCTGTGTGAGGCGATCCTGGGCCACGCCGGCTATTGCGGTGTGCTGCGCGAATCGCTGATGGCGCAGGCCCTCTTTGCGGTGGACGAGCTCAGCGGTTTCTTGGTAGCCTGCGCCCTGGTGCGGCCGGACAAGAACCTCGATGACCTTCAAATCAAGAGCGTGAAGAAGAAGCTCAAGGACAAGGCCTTCGCGAAGGGCGTAAACCGGGACGACATCCGCCGGGCCGCCGAGGAGTTGGGGGTCCCGCTGGAGGAGCATATCCAGTTCATGATCGATACCCTGCGACCCCACCAGGAGCAATTCGGCCTGCGTCTGGGGTAGAAGAACCTGTTGCTGGGGTCGCGCCGTTGCCGGCGACCCCTGCCGAGGGTCAACGTGGCCTCAATACCGAACGTAGAATGAGTGTGAAAGAATCGACATTGGCGATCCGGGCCCAAGCCGGCGATCTGGAGGCCTTTGGGGAGCTGGTCGAGCTGTTTTCAGCCCAGGCGCGCCGGGTGGCCCGAGCGGTGCTGGGAGACCCGGACGACGGAGACGATGCCGCGCAGGACGCGTTCCTGTCGGCGCTCCGGCACCTAAAACGGTACGATCCGAGCCGGCCGTTCGGGCCGTGGCTGATGCGGATCGTGGCCAATGCCGCGGCGGACCGGCGCCGCAGACGGAAAGTCCGGGCTGCCGAGGAGCTGTCGGAGTCTACGGCTGGTGGCGGTGCGGGTCCGGACGTCGAGACCGACCGCCGGGCATTCCTGGAGGCGTTCCGGAGCGCCCTTGCCCGGCTTCCGGAGCGGCAACGGCTGGCTGTGACGCTCTTCGACGTGGAAGGTTACTCCCACGCCGAGATAGCCGACATACTCAGCATCCCCCAGGGGACGGTGCGTTCGGACGTGTTTCACGCACGCCGGCGACTGCGCTCGGCACTGACGTGCTGGCAGCACCACTGGAAGGAGGAGGTGGTATGAGACATTCACCATTTGATCACAGGCCTTGGCGGGAGCTCGGTAGGGTGTTGCGTGAGGTTCTTGAGGCGGGTGACAACCGGGTGTTTGTGGCACGGGTGATGGCAGAAATCCGTGCGCTGGATGTCCGACCGTTTCGCAGTGACTGGTGGGAGGTGCTGGGCGCGTGGGCGCGGCCCGGGTTGGCGGCGGCGGCGGCCCTGGTGGCACTGACCATAGGGTTGACGATCTCGAGCCGCACGACGGGGGCTGCCGCGGAGACCACGGCCGACGACGCACTCCAGGCATCGACCGAGGCATCCGTATTGACCGTGGCAGCCAACCCGCCGGACGTGGGGTTCATATTGGCGATATTTCCCGAGCGCTAACGGAAGGCAACCGGTAGATGTCTTCTAGTCAGTGGGAAGTGCTCCATGAATAGATCCAAGGTGGCAGCCGGCGGCCTTCTCTTGGCGGTGTTCGTGTCCGGCGCTATCGTGGGCGGCGCCGCGTCAGGCGCCCTGCGGGAGCGCGACCAGACCGGGGAGCGGTCGCCTCACCGTCCCTACGTAGAGATACTCCAAGAGAGACTCGGTTTGTCGCTCGATCAACGCCAGCAAATCGAGCCCATCCTCAAGGAGTTTGGCAACACCTGGCAGGCGCTGGCGGAGGAGCTGCAGGAAGAGGAGAGGCGGCGGATCCACGAGATTCGAATTGACGCCCGGGCCAAGATCATCGCCACTCTCGACAGCAGCCAGCTTGAGGTGTATCGGCAGATGATAGCGCGTGATGACAGTGCTCGGGCGGAACGGGCCAACAGACGACGGCGATAAAACCCCAGAAAAAGCATTATGATAAAGAGCAGAATCATGACGGCGATCGCCTTGGCGGTAGCCATCTCGTTGGGCTCGGTACCTGAGCCCGCAGTGTCACAGATCCCTACGGTAACGCTGGAGGAAGCCGTCGCCCTGGCGATGGAGCACAGCCCGGCCGTCATCCAAGCCGCGGGCAATATACGGATCGCGCAGGCGACCAAGCTACAATCGGTCAGTGACTGGCTGCCGACATTGAGCGGCAGCTCCGGGTGGAGCGCCAACTCCACCAACCGGTTCGACGCGCAGACACAGCGAACGGTTTCGGGGTCGGCGACTTCGGTCAATGGTTCGTTGACCGCACGTTACACCTTGTTTGATGGGTTTCGCCGCAACGCGCAGGGCCGCGCTCGGAGCGCCGATCTGGTGAGCACCGAAGCGACATACACTTCGCAGGAGTTTCAGATCTCCTTGCAGACGAAGCAGGTCTTCTTCAGCGCTCTTGCGGCAGACGAGTTGGTAGGCGTGTCCGAGACGCGCATTCAGCGAGCCGAGCGGCAGCTGCAGGTGTCCAGAGATCGGCTGGCGGCTGGCAGCGCCATCCGGTCCGACACGTTGCAATCGTTTGTAGAGCTTGCGAATGCGCGTCTGCAGTTGATCAATGCCCAGACACAGCTCTCGACGGCATCCGCCGATCTCGCGCAACTCATCGGTTACGACAGTGAGGTTCGCGCCGTAGCCGATGAGTCGATCGAATTCATCGTCGACATCGACACCTCAGTTATTCGGGCGGAAGCGCTGGAGAGGGGACCCCAGATCGAGCAGGTGATCGCGGCGGCCGGTGCGGCTGATGCCCAGGTTTCCGTATCGCGGGCCGATTATTTCCCGTCGGTCACGGCACAGTACAGCCGCTCCTTGGCCGGCGCCGAGTTCGACAACCTCCGGGGCAGTTGGTCGGGCAGGCTCAGTCTCTCGTGGAACATTTTCAACGGCTTCGGCCGCGAAATGAACGTTGTGCGATCGCGTGCCACGCAGGAGACGGCACACGCCCGGATTGCTGACACGCGGCGTCAGATCAACGCGCAGATGACACAGCAGTTTGCGGCACTTCGATCGGCGACCATCCGCATCCAGATCGCCGCAGCGAGCCTGGCTGCGGCAAATGAAGATCTTCGGGTGCAGCAACAGCGGTACCGCCTAGGAGCGGCAACCATCGTCGAGGTCATGAGCTCTCAGGTCAACGTCGATCAGGCGGACGTCGACGGCGTGCAGGCGCGGCTGGACTATCTCCTCGCCAAGGCGCAGATCGAAGCGATTGTGGGGCGCGCGATATGACCGGCGCGGCACAGGCTCTCGATTTCCGCACCGGTGACACGCCGACACCGGATGTCATCATCCTCACCCACAAGTTGACGCGGGATTACCAACTCGGCAGTGAGGTGGTCCGCGCGCTGCGCGGCGTGGACATCCAGATCCGCCGCAACGAGTTTACAGCGATCATGGGCCCGTCGGGGTCCGGCAAATCTACGTTGATGAACCTTCTGGGTTGCCTCGATACACCCACCAGCGGCGAATACTGGCTCAACAGTCAAAAGGTGAGCGAGCTGAGCGACGACGAACTTGCGCACATTCGGAACAAGGAGATCGGCTTCGTCTTCCAGACGTTCAATCTCCTGCCACGAGCCACGGCGTTACACAACGTAGAACTCCCGCTGATCTACGGCGGTGTGCCCGCGAAGAAACGGCAGGAGCGAGCCAAGTGGGCATTGGAAAAGGTCGGTTTGGCCGACCGGATGCACCATCGACCGAACGAGCTATCGGGCGGACAGCGGCAGCGTGTCGCGATCGCCCGGGCGCTCGTCAACGATCCGAGTATCGTCCTGGCAGATGAGCCGACGGGAAACCTCGACAGCACAACCAGCGAGGAAATCATGGGTGTCATGGAAATTCTGCACGATGCCGGTCAAACAATCGTGCTAATCACGCACGAGACGCATGTCGCCCGACATGCAACAAGGCAGATCCATCTCCTCGACGGATTGATCGAGCAGGATTTTGCGACACTGAAGGAACCAGCATGAGACACTTGCAATTCGTCCGCCGGCTCGCACCGCTCATCGCCATTGCTCTTCTGGCGGGGTGCGAAGAGGAGGTCGAAGCCCCGGTGTACCAGCTCGTTCCGGTTGCCGAGCGCAACATCATCGTGTCGGTGAGCGCGGCAGGGACCGTCGAGCCGATCAAGACCATCGAGGTAAAGTCAAAGGCGTCCGGAGAAATCATGGACGTGAGAGTGGAGACCGGCGATGTCGTCCGCCGTGGCGACCTCTTGGTCTCGGTCGACCCCCGGATTCCCCGTAACGCCGTAGTGCAGGCCGAAGCGGAACTGGAGGTCGCCAAGGCGCAGCTGGCCAATGCGGAATCCCAGCTGCGCCGGGCGGAAGCGCTCTACGCAACCGAATCCATCACCGAACAGGAGTGGGAAAACGCGCGTTTGCAGCGCGCCAACGCCAACGCCCAGCTCGTGCGCGCGCAGCGTTCTCGCGAGGACGCAAAGATCGCGTTCGAGGATACAGATGTCAGAGCGCCGGCGGCCGGCGTCATCCTGGAGCGCAGCGTGGAGATTGGTGCCGTTATCTCCTCGGCCACCCGAGAGGTCGGCGGCGGCACGGTACTTCTGAAGATGGCAAATCTCGACACCGTGCAAATCCGCACGCTGGTGGATGAAACGGATATCGGCAAGGTCAACCCCGGACTCGATGTCACGATCACCGTAGACGCGTATCCCAACCAGCCGTTCAGCGGCAACGTGCTTAAGATCGAGCCGCAGGCTCTGGAAGAGCAGAACGTGACCATGTTCCCCGTGTTGATCCGCATTCCGAACCAGGGAAATCTACTGCGGCCCGGAATGAACTCCGAAGTCGAAATCCACGTCGGCTCGCGGGAGCGAGTCCTGGCGATACCCAACGCGGCGTTGCGGACAGAACGCGATGTCTCGTCTGCCGCGAGCGTGCTGGGACTCGAGATGGACGTGGTTCAACAGCAGTTGGCAGCCGCCCGCGA
>FXBF010000868.1_pt1 | contig 10570 bp, 13 predicted proteins | sample 5335321 | NCBI WGS metagenome assembly FXBF01 (sample SAMEA103928391, study PRJEB20085) | sediment metagenome | isolation source: sediment | reverse complement strand
CCTGCGATTTCTTCCACTGCTGTACGAAAAATTTGGCGCTGCTTTTGTGAAGCATGTCGAATAGCGTTCCAATGGCAACCGCGAATATCATCAGAACAATGTAGACCTGCATGACAAGAGGTGACAGGAAAACTGTAAGGTCGGCGAACGGATTGCTGGTGAACATTAGCTTACCCTCTATGTTAGCTAGTTTTTTTACGAACAAAGCTAACGACGGTATGGCCACCTCAAGTGCCGGCTACTGAACCAGACGTCGAATGAGACAGATCAATTTATAATGGTAACAAAAACATAGATCATACTAAATGCTGCCGTTACAACTATACAGCAGTCACAAGTTAAAATAGCTGACGCATAGTGGCGAATAGGCATGAAAGGGGTAGGGTTTCCTTTCCGCATAACGTCCGTTTCCCGTAGAAAATGCAACAAATTAAAGGAGTCGGAGGTACAGCTGATATACGGACCCTAATGATTTTAATTCGCCTTACCCCACAGCTGCTCCAGCCGCCGGTCACGTCCGCAGCTATAACGGTAGTATTTGTAGCGAAATCGATTCTTGGTGTAATAATCCTGGTGGTAGTCTTCAGCCGCATAAAATTTACCGGCCTTGGTAATTTCCGTCACGATAGGCGCTTTGAACGGTTTAGTTTTCTCCAGCGCCGCCTTCGACGCCTGGGCCAGTTTTTGTTGTTGGGCGTTAAGATAGAAAATGCCCGCGCGGTATTGACTGCCGTGATCACAAAATTGACTGTCGCGCGCAGTCGGGTCAATGCTGGGCCAGAATACATCGAGTAATTGGTTGTAACTGACCTTGCTGGGGTCATAGGTGATTTGTACCGCTTCGGTATGGCCGGTGCCGCCGGCAGAGACTTGCTTATAGGTTGGGTTTTTCGTGTGCCCGCCGATATAACCGGAAATAGTCTTGATGACGCCCGGTACCTTGTCGAAATCCGCCTCCACGCACCAGAAGCAGCCACCGGCAAAAATGGCGGTTTTATATTGACCTGCGGTCATCTTTGCATCGTTGTCAGTTTGCTGTGCACTGATAAGACCGGGCAGTAGACCGACTATCAGGAAGAGGGTGATGCGAAACATGGCTTGCTGCTCTTTTTTGTTTTGCATCTTTGCTCGCGTAGTCCACCCCAAGGAACGCCTTGAGTCAGGTCATGTAGACAGGGATAGTTGCTGTTTAGTTCCAAAAAAAGGGGCCGGGCGACGGTCGAACATACGCCTTTCCGCCGCCGGCCCTCTGTTGCCTGAACGATTAATGCCGGCGGCGCTTACCGTGATGGGCTTTCTTCAATAATTTTGTGTCAAATAGCACGCGTTGTTCGGCGTTAAGCGCCTTGCGTACCTTCAGCTTATGGTCATAACGCAGTTGGAGTAGCTGTTTCTTCAGGCCGACAAGGTCGTCAATTTTTTTGTTAATGGCGCGCTTATTGGGGTCATCCTGCGCGACCAACAAGGCCAGCTCTATTTTTGCCGCTTTCTTTTTGGCCTTGAGGGGATATTTTTTCTTGAAATAATCGAGGCGCATCTTGCCAATCTTGGCGCGCTGGTCGTCTGTCAGCGTTTGTTTCCAATGCATGCCATAGGATCCATGTTCTTTTTGCATCCCGTGCATCATGGCACCGCTTTGGCCTTCGCGCGCAGTCGGATCGGCCCATACACTGGTCGATAACGCCATCATTGTGAAAAATGCAAGCAAGCTTGCTTGGATTGTGCTTAGCCGTTTCATCATTGCGCCCTCCATAGGAGCATTACACGAATGTGATTCTTGATAATCACAGGGTAGGGATCAATCGCATTATGGGTCGCTAACTATTACGGTAATAAAGGCATCTGGGTTGATAATGCGAACTGTTGTTTATTATGTACCCATTCCTGGTTCTTGGATACCGGGGTCTCTATTCCGTTCCAGCTCGACTCGTTCTAATAATTGTCGATATCCTTTTTAAGGAGTCCCGGCATGAACACTCCCCGCGTCACCCCTGACTGCCTAGCTAGACGATGTCAGGGTTGGGATGACGGGGCCATCGGCGCAGGAGCGGGCCAAGCTACTTGCCCGCGAAATGATGCAGGCCTTGGCCGAAGCCGATGTGGTGGTCTTGGCGGGAGATATTTCCGTTGGCTTGGATGGTTTGGCCTGGGCGGCCGACGAAGACGCCCACGCGTGGCGATCGACCGTGACAGATGGCGCAATCGTGGTCTATTCTAGGTTATGCTAGTATTCTTTGTGGAGGTTCCCTATGAGCGAGATTATCTTCGTCGTTGAAGAAGCGCCGGAAGGCGGCTATACCGCACGCGCCTTAGGTGAATCCATTTTCACCGAGGCGGACGACATGGCGCAGTTGCACGAACGTACCCGCGATGCTGTGTTGTGCCACTTTGAAGAAAGGCAAGCGCCGAAACTCATCCGGCTGCACTTTGTAAGAGACGAAGTCATTGGGCTATGAAGTTACCCCGGGACGTCTCCGGCGAGCAACTTGTTAAGAAGCTGGAGCGCCTTGGTTACCGGATAACTCGGCAGACAGGGAGCCACATCCGCTTGACCTGTGACGCACCCGCCCAACATCACGTTACTATCCCCCACCATAACCCTCTTCGGTTGGGCACGCTGTCTGGCATTCTCGGTGACGTTGCGACGTACCTCAAGATTTCACGAGAAGAATTGATCAGGCGCCTGTTCGGTTAAGAAAACCAGTCACCGTTTGCATTGCGCAAAGGGGGTCCGCAAAGGGGGTGGTTCAGATTTATTTCTTACCTCTTAGAAACCTTTCAGTTCTAAGGGGGTCGATAGGGGGTATGAAGCTGTCCACCCGGATCCTGGCAGGAGAAAACGAAGGTCGCCATGCAAGGTAGATGTGGGTCAAGTTTGTATAGAACTTGGTCGCTTTGAGTCGCTGTTCCAGTTGTTGACCCTCGATTGGTTGTTCGCATGCACACCGTTAAGCTCATTCGCTGATTCTTCTTTCTCACCGTGATGCCGCCATGCAGAATGCCGACGAATCCGGTTCCTCGAAGATCTATCTCTGGCTGAGACGCCTGATTGATGTCGAGCCGGGCGAGGTCAAGGTGCTTGTGTGGGCGTTCAGCTACTTCTTTGCGCTGTTGTGCGGCTATTACATCGTACGCCCCATGCGCGATGCCATGGGCATCGCCGGCGGCGTGGAGCAGTTGCAGTGGCTCTTTACCGGCACGTTCTTCGCCATGCTCGCCGCCGTGCCCTTGTTCGGTTGGGTGGCTACGCGCTTTCCGCGCAAGCGGTTTCTGCCTTATGTCTATTATTTCTTCATTACCAATCTTCTGATTTTCTATGCCCTGTTTCAGGCCGGCGGCGCCCAGGTCTATACAGCCCGGGCGTTTTTCATCTGGACCAGTGTTTATAACCTGTTCGTGGTGTCGGTCTTCTGGAGTTTCATGGCCGACATCTTCACCAATCCGCAGGCTAGGCGCCTGTTCGGCTTCATCGCTGCTGGCGGCACCGCGGGTGCGCTCGTGGGGCCGGTGCTGACCTCCGTGTTGGCGGTGCCGCTGGGGCCGGCCAATCTGTTGCTGATCTCGGCGCTGTTTTTGGCCTGGGCGGTGGTGTCCATTCACCGGTTGATCGCCTGGCGCGCGCGGACGGCGGCACGGGTCACGGGGGAGGCGCCGGCCCCCAACGGGGAACGCGTCGAAGAGCGGGCCATGGGCGGTGGCATCTTTGCCGGCATCCAGTTGGTCGCGCGCTCGCCGTATCTGCTGGGGATCTGTTTATTAATTTTGCTCTTTACGCTGCTCGCGACCTTTCTTTACTTTCAGCAGGCGCAGATCATCCGCGACCACTTTGCCACCACGGCCGATCGCACGGCGGTGTTTGCCGCCATAGATCTGGCGGTGAATACGCTAACCATTCTGATCCAGGCGTTTCTCACCGGGCGCATCGTGCGGTTCTTTGGTTTGGGCGCGACGCTGGCACTGATTCCGGTGTTGCTGGGCCTGGGGTTTTTCGTGCTGGGCCTTGCCCCTGTGTTGGCGGTGCTGATTGTGGTGCAGGTGCTGCGCCGGGCAGGCAACTACGCCATCATGCGGCCGGCGCGTGAGATGCTCTATGTGGTGCTGGCCAAGGAAGAGAAGTACAAGGCCAAGAACTTCATCGACACGGTGGTCTACCGCGGCGGCGACGCGGTGGCGGCCTGGACTTACACCGGCCTGCGGGCGCTGGGCTTGAGCCTGCCGGCGATTGCGTTTGTGGCCGTGCCCCTGGCTGGCGTCTGGGCCTTCGTTGCCTTTAAACTGGGCAAACGCCAGGAGGCGATTGCCGGCGAGGCGCCGCCGGCGCTGGCGACTTCCCCTACCCAAGGAGACCCGCGCGATGAAACCTGACAACGTTTTCTTAAGCCGTCGCAGTTTTTTTAAAAGTCTGGGCGGGCTGTGGGTGGCCTCGGTGCTGGCGCCCTCTCTGCTTCATGCCGGCAAACGAGACGCAATCAAGAAGGCCATTCCGTCTTCTGGCGAGCGCCTGCCTGTCATCGGCATGGGCACGGCGCGCACGTTTGACGTCGATGGGGATGCAAAAACGATGGCGCGGCTGGGCAAGGTGTCGCAGGCCTTTTTCGACTACGGTGGTGCGCTGATCGATTCTTCGCCCATGTACGGCAGCGCCGAGCGTGTGCTGGGCGAGCTGTTGCCGGCGGTTAAAAACAAAAAGGCACTCTTCGCCGCCACCAAGGTGTGGACCCGGGGTAAACAGGCCGGCATCGCGCAGATGGAGCGCTCGCGACAACTGTGGGGCATCACGCGCTTCGACCTGATGCAGATCCACAACTTGCGCGACTGGGAAGTGCACATCGAAACGCTTAAAGCCATGAAGGCGGCGGGCAAGATCCGCTACATCGGCATCACCACCTCCAACGGGCGTTTTCACAAGGATCTGGAGCAGGCCCTGAAGCGGGAGCGGTTCGACTTCGTGCAGTTCAGCTACAATATTATCGACCGCGCGGTGGAGCAGCGGCTGCTGCCACTGGCGGCCGAGCGTGGCATCGCCACGCTCATCAACCGGCCGTACCAGAAGGGGCAACTGTTTCGTAGGGTGAAGGGCAGGCCGCTGCCCGACTGGGCCAAGGAATTCGATTGCGCAAGCTGGGGGCAATTTTTCTTGAAGTTCGTGGTGTCGCACCCGGCCGTCACCTGCGCCATCCCGGCAACCACCAAGGTCAAGCACATGGTGGACAACATGGGCGCCGGCTTCGGGCGGTTGCCGGACGCCAAACTGCGCGTGCGCATGATCCGCTATTTCGAAAGCCTGTAACGGTAGATAAAGTCGCTGGACGGGGTCAGGTCTTGCATTTTGCTCGCTACTATTCGAATAGCTTTTTAATCGGAACCTTAGACGAGTTGCTTGATATAAGTCTCGAGACGACTGGAGACCACTAAGCCGTTATGAAGCTACTCGTTTTAAGTGATCTGCATATTGAATGTGGCGCATTTCAGCCACCCGCTGCGGAGGCTGATGTGGTGGTCTTGGCAGGAGATATTTCCGTTGGCTTGGAGGGTTTGGCCTGGGCGGCCGCTGGCTTTCCCGATGTACCGGTTATTTATGTCCCCGGCAACCACGAGTTTTACCACCACGATATCGATCTGATTGCGGCGATGAAGGCTCAGGCGCCGGCCCCTATACACGTGTTGGATAACGATGCGATAGGGATTGAGGGTGTCCGTTTTCTCGGCTGTATCCTGTGGACGGATTTCGGTCTGTTCGGGGAAACAGAGCGATATTTCTGTATGAAACATGCTAACCGGGCGATGAATGATTTCAATATCATCCGCCACAACGGCCGGCGGTTCAGTGCCCAGCAATCCATTAAACTGCATCAATATAGCCGCGAATGGTTATCACATATGCTCACGGAACATCATGAAGGCAAAACCGTGGTGGTTACCCATCACATCCCTTCACCGCAATCCTGTCATCCCCGGTTCCGAAATGACCGCTTGAGCGCGGCCTTTGTCAGCGACCTGGAGGCGTTGATGGACGGTGAGCGTACGGCGCTGTGGGTCCACGGCCATACCCATCATTCCTTTGACTATACCGTCAACGGCACCCGCGTCTTGTGCAATCCCCGTGGTTATTCGCCGTTTGCGGTCAATCCGGAATTTAACCCGGATATGATTATTGAAGTCTAGTGTTTCTGGCTCGTCGGGAAAGGGACAAAATCTCGCAAAAGAAAGTTAAAAATAGCTATAATTTCGGTATGAACCGGAATGAGTTAATCCAACTGATTGCCAAGCACCAGAAGGAGCTCGATGCCTTCGGCGTCAAGTCCTTGTCGGTATTCGGCTCGGTGGCGCGGGGGGAGGCGGGGCCGGAGAGTGATATTGATTTGCTTGTCGAGTTCAAGCGCCCTGTTGGGATGTTTGAGTTCCTTGATCTGAAGGATTACTTGGAAAAGACGCTTCAACATCGAGTTGATCTCGTTACATCCAGTGTCTTCCGTAATCCCTACCGAAAGAAATCAATAACTGCAGATCTGGCACAACTCTATGCAGCCTAATGACAAGGATGCTGCCTATCTTTGGGATATGCGAGAGGCAGCTAAGAGAGCGCTGTCTAGAGATGATTGGCGAAGCGGCCCGCAGGGTATCTTCTGAATTCCAAGAAAAACATCCTGAAATTCCGTGGCGTGAAATTATCGGGCAACGCAACATCCTTGCCCACGAGTATGGTGAAATCGACTACGAAATTCTTTATAGAACAGCAAAAGAAGATATACCTGCTTTAATTGATATTTTAGGCGAGCTACTCCCTCCACTAGAAGAATAAAAGAAATACCTGGACCATAAAAATCACCCTGGCCGAAAATGCCGATATGGCTACCCTGGCCGGCGAATTATTCCAGTCGCTTACGACGGTCGCTCACGACAATCCTGACCGCTCTCGTGCGTCCTCGGCAACTCGGTAACTGCTCGGTCACTGTTCCCGACATGACTCTACCGACCCCGTCCATGGGGTCGTCCATGCATTGCTCTACCTCCCCCATCCCTGGGGTCGTCCCGGCGCGACTCTATCTCCTCCGGTCACTTCGGGCTTCCTGGTCGCTCCCGGCATCCTGCCTCACATGACATTGGCACGTCCATGTGCGGCACTCACCCCCGCTTGCGTAAAATAAATAGATTCTGAGCACAGTTTTTTCTAATATACTTGCCCATAAACCATAAATTCACAAACAGTGATTGATGCTGTAGAAAGATTATTCTGAACGCTTGGTATCCTGCCTTCCTCTTTGGTGTGTTATGGTCCAAAGGCCCGATGATTGGCGTTTACAATAGAACATCAGCCGACTTAATTTCAGATGACGATCAACCTCGAGGATATTGAAGCTGCGCGCAGGCGTATTGCCGATGGCGTACCCGTGACGCCATGCGAGGAATCGATTCCCCTTTCCGAGCTTTGTCATAGTAAGATCTTTTGTAAACTCGACTATCTGCAAAGAACCGGGAGTTTCAAGGAACGTGGTGCGCGCAATGCCTTGCTTTTGCTGGATGATGCGCAACGTGCGCATGGTGTGATCGCGGCTTCTGCTGGCAACCATGCATTGGGACTGGCCTACCACGGCGGGCTGCTCGGTATCCCTGTCACGGTGGTGATGCCGCGATTCTCACCGCTGATCAAGGTATTCACCTGTCAACAGCTCAAAGCCAATGTGATTCAGCATGGTGATACCTTTAGCGAAGCCCGTCTGTTCGCAGATCAATACGCCAAAGAACATCATTTGACCTACATCCATGGTTTCGATGATCCGGGAATCATTGCGGGCCAGGGCACGATGGGCTTGGAGATCCTCGACCAGGTACCTGATGTCGATGTGATCGTGGTCCCGATCGGCGGTGCGGGGCTGATTGCCGGTCTCTCGTTGGCCGTCAAATCAAAACGTCAGGATGTTCAAATCATCGGCGTTGAAGCCGAAAACACGGCTTGCTACAGCGCGGCACTGAAACACGGGCAACCCGTGCAGATCGATGGTCAAACGACCCTTGCAGATGGTTTAGCGGTCGGCAAGGTTGGCGAGTTGTCATTTAAGCTTGCACGGCAATATGTGGACAAGGTGGTCCAGGTCAATGAACAGGCGCTGGCATTGGCTATCGTCCGGCTGATCGAATTAGAGAAAAGCGTGATCGAAGGCGCTGCGGCGGCACCGTTGGCCGCGTTTATAAGCGGCAAGCTCAATGATTTGAAAGATAAACGGGTGGTGTTAACGCTTTGCGGCGGTAACATCGATCTCACGATCCTCGATCGGGTCATTGAACTGGGATTGGTTGCAGAGGGACGCCTGTGCCGCTTTATAGCCATCATCAGTGATCGCCCCGGCGGTCTTGCCGCGCTTGCGCAAGCAATTGCATCCACCGGCGCCAGTATCAAGGATATCGTTCATGACCGCACCTTCTCAGGTCCTGATGTTACCGCTGTACGTGCTATATGCATTGTGGAAACAACCAACCATGATCATATACAGCGCGTCATACAGGCTGTTGAGGATACGGGAATCAAGGTCATTCAGGATAACAGTATGGATCTACTGGATAACCAATAAGAACAATAATTATTTGGATGTCCATAAACTCTCGCTTGATGGCTTAATAAAAAATAGAGATCTCTATGAAGAAGCTAAGAAATGAAAAAGAATTGGTTAATGAAGCGATTCGCGCAGGCGTGAAGTATGGCGAGGATCGAGGTGCCGTCGAGTTTGAACCGACCGATTCGGCGAGCGAGAAAATCCTGTTTATCTACCGACTGCTGGTTCACGATAAAGTCATTCAACCTCTGCCCGAAGACCAGGTCTCGCAACAATCCATGAGGCACAAATTGGCCATCTGGTACTCCAAGCAATTGCCTAAGGACCATCCGCTTCTAAAATAAAACACCGGGCCAGAGAGGGTTTTGGTGGAACGAGGTCGGACCAACGTAACCACAGGAAAACAAAACTAAACCAGAAAATATAGGCCGTGAATCTCGGCTTAGCCGTCCCTTTTCTTGCGGTCATTTATTTCTCGTACTACTATCGGGTGCAGTACTTCCATTCGGTGGCTTTTCGTCATCAAAGACCTGAAAATAGGACGACAAATTGGCAAAATCTAATTATCAATATGAAAAGCGTCAGAAAGAACTAGCAAAGAAAAGAAAGAAAGAGGAGAAACAACAACGAAAATCGTCTAAAAACGAGATCCGACCCTCAGAGAACCCAAATCAGTCTCCGGGTGCGGGGGAGGAGTCCACCTCCAATTAAGCAGCAGGTCTTACTTTTCATTCCATCCGACCGGGTGGAAGCGTGGGGAGCTTGAATTTCGCCGGTCCAGGCGCTATATGAACTCCATGCGGACATGTACCCGCCCTTTATCCTCGACCCACGACTAAAAATAGTTGTGGTTATTGGGTATGGTTTGTGTATAGTGGTCGCATTGCAGCACATTTCTTGTAGTTAGTTTGGAAAATCCTCCAGCTTCTTCGGTAGTTACTCCAACGATTTCGCTTTCAAGAATGAACTGCAAAACATCGCAATTCAACCAAACAGAGGTATTTTCATGATTACAGGAACAGTAAAGTGGTTCAACGACGCCAAGGGCTTCGGCTTCATCACCCCGCAGGACGGCAGTAAGGATGTCTTCGTGCATCATTCCGCCATCCAGGGTGGTGGCTTCAAGTCCCTGGCCGAGGGCCAGCAAGTGTCATTTGACGTAGAACAGGGCCCGAAGGGTCCGTCGGCGACGAACGTCCAGCCGGTCTAGGCGTCGCACACTGCGCAAGCAGGTTTTAGTCGAAGACCCCGCCACCCGGCGGGGTCTTTTTTTATTAAAATAAGGGAAGATCACCCTGATCCCATCGATTCAAATTCTTAATATGTCATGATGTATTGATGTATCACGGAGAACGCATCAATAGCATTAGCCATTTAGTCGGCGCCACACTGGCTCTGGCAGCGCTGGTGGTACTGGTGGTGTTTGCATCCCTGCAGGGCGATGTCTGGAAAGTGGTCAGCTTCAGTATCTATGGCACCTCGCTATTCCTGCTTTATACCCTGTCGACGCTCTACCATAGCCTGCGCGGCCGGGCCAAGGAGATCTTTCAGAAGCTGGATCACATCGCGATTTATTTACTGATTGCCGGCAGCTATACGCCCTTTACCCTGGTCACATTACGTGGCGGCTGGGGCTGGTCGCTGTTCGGGGTGGTCTGGGGCCTGGCCATTATAGGTATCATTGTGGACAGTCTGCACCGCAAAGGGCCACGTGTGATGCAACTGATCATCTATTTTCTGATGGGTTGGTTGATCCTCGTCGCCATGTATCCACTGGTGCAAAGCCTGCCCACCGGTGGGCTGGTGTGGCTGGTGATCGGTGGCTTGTTCTATACTAGCGGCATCACATTCTATGCCCTGGATAAAAAACTTCGATATGCCCACGGCATCTGGCATCTATTTGTCCTGGCTGGGAGCACCAGCCACTTCTTTTCAATTCTGTTTTATGTGTTATAGAAAATAGGGCTCGGACCTGTAGTAGCAATCAATGGGGACACGCGGAAAAACCGGGACAGATT
>FXBF010000867.1_pt1 | contig 10573 bp, 8 predicted proteins | sample 5335321 | NCBI WGS metagenome assembly FXBF01 (sample SAMEA103928391, study PRJEB20085) | sediment metagenome | isolation source: sediment | reverse complement strand
TTTTTCATGGTTGCTCCTGCTTAGCTCCAGCCCTACGACAATGATAACCCTTAATACCCGATTTTGACTACTGTACAAACGAACAAGGCAATATTAAACCAAGGTATGGCGCGACGATTGCATCATTACTGTACGAATTTGCGAATGTATACCGGCAACTCCCCTTACCGGTGGTTCGCCGGCCGATCATCGTCATTCGATGCCCTTGCAACTTTAGATGAGGTCAGGGCGCCTCCCCGAGTGGTCTCAATCCGGCGCGATCCCTTTATTAAGGGGGGTTACCCTTTAGCGTGCATGGCGGGTGCGGCCGCACCACGATAGTGCACCGCCTTGCCTGTCGGGAACCCCGGTCATGCCGGGTCAAGACATTGCTTCATAATTATCAATAGGTTACTAAATTCCCGGTGAGGTCTGTCTTTGGCATGCTGGTTGCTCAAGGATCGGCAACGTAAAAACTGAAACAGCCAACATGGAACAGAGGTTGAACGAAAAACTGGTATTGATCGGCAACGGCATGGCGGGGGTGCGCACGCTGGAAGAACTGCTCAAGATCGCCCCCGATTGCTATGACATCACCGTATTCGGGGCCGAGCCCTACGGCAATTACAACCGCATTCTGCTGTCGCCGGTGCTCGCGGGCGAGAAAACCCTCAACGACATCATGCTCAATGATGTGTCCTGGTATGCGGAAAACGGGATCACGCTGCATGCCGGCAAGGCGATCCGGAAAATCGATCGCCGCCGAAGGAAGGTAATCGCCAATGACGGCACGTCCGAATCTTATGACAGACTGCTGCTGGCCACCGGTTCCAATCCCTTTGTGCTGCCCGTTCCCGGCCATGACCTGCCCGGCGTCATCACCTTCAGGGACTTCAAGGACGTTGACACCATGATCGACGCCGCGCAACGGTTCCGGCACGCGGTGGTGATCGGTGGCGGCCTGTTGGGACTAGAGGCGGCGAACGGATTGAAACAGCGTGGCATGAACGTGACCGTCGTGCATCTTATGGATACGCTGATGGAACGCCAACTCGACGCCAGTGCCGGCGGGATGCTCCAGCAATCGCTTTCTGAGCGCGGCCTGAGTTTTGTCCTTGGAACCGAAACCCAGGAGATTATCGGCAAAAAGCGCGTCCAGGGGATCCGGTTCAAGGACGGGCGTGAAATCAGCGCCGACCTCGTGGTCATGGCGATCGGCATCCGGCCAAATATTGAGCTCGCAACAAAAGCCGGCATCCATTGTGAACGCGGCGTAGTGGTGAACGACACCATGCAGACCTTTGATCCACGCGTCTATGCCGTCGGTGAATGTGTGCAGCACCGGCGCAAAACCTATGGCCTAGTGGCACCGCTTTTTGAGCAGGCCAAGGTCTGCGCCAATCACCTGGCACAACTGGGTTATGCCCGCTACGAGGGCTCAATGACCTCGACCAAACTCAAGGTCACCGGTATTGATTTGTTTTCCGCCGGAGATTTCACCGGCGACGACACGACCGAGGAAATCGTACTGCAGGACGCAAAGGGCGGTATCTACAAGAAAGTGGTGCTCAAAGACAATCGCATCCAGGGCACGGTCATGTACGGCGACACGGTCGACGGAGCATGGTACTTCCACTTAATGCGAAGCGGCGCGGATGTAAGCGACATACGCCATCACCTGTTATTCGGTCAGGCGCACCTGGGTGACTCCGGTCATGGGGGTACCGATGTCGTGGCGACCATGAGCGATGATATGGAAATCTGCGGCTGCAATGGGGTATGCAAAGGTGACATTGTGCACGCCATCACAGAAAAGAAGCTGTTTACACTGGAAGATGTGCGCACCCATACCAAGGCTTCGAGCTCCTGTGGCTCTTGCACCGCTTTGGTCGAGCAATTGTTGGCCAATGCGCTGGGCAGCGATTATTCCGAATCACCCAAGAAAAAACCCCTGTGCCCCTGTATCGACTACACGCATGACGAGGTGCGACGAGGTATCAAGGAACACGAACTCAAAGACATTCCGGCGGTCATGGAATATTTCGAATGGAAGACGGCGAACGGCTGCAGTAAGTGTCGCCCGGCACTGAATTTTTACCTTGTGTGCGCTTGGCCTAGTGACTACACCGATGATTATCAGTCGCGTTTCATCAATGAGCGGGCGCATGCCAATATTCAGAAGGACGGCACCTATTCCGTGGTGCCGCGTATCTGGGGCGGTGAAACAACCCCCGCCCAACTGCGCGCGCTTGCCGAGATTGCGGAGAAATACGAGGTGCCCACCGTACACATTACCGGTGGCCAGCGCATTGACATGCTCGGCGTACACAAAGAAACCTTACCTAAGATCTGGGGCGATCTATCCAAAGCCGGCTTTGTCTCCGGTCACGCCTACGGCAAGGCAATCCGCACGGTCAAGACCTGCGTCGGTTCCGAGTGGTGCCGCTTCGGCACCCAGAACTCGACCAGCATGGGCATCCAGCTCGAAAAAATGGCTTGGGGTTCATGGATGCCGCATAAGGTGAAAATGGCCGTCTCCGGATGTCCGCGTAATTGCGCCGAGGCGACGATCAAGGATTTCGGGGTGGTCGCGGTGGAGTCCGGCTGGGAACTTCATGTGGGCGGAAGCAGCGGTGTGAAGGTGCGCGCCACCGATTTTCTGTGCCATGTAAAAACGCCGGAAGAGGTAGAGGAGCACTGTGCCGCCTTCCTGCAGCTCTACCGCGAGGAAGCCCACTACCTGGAACGGACGGCCCCGTGGGTGGAACGCGTAGGGCTGTCCTACGTCAAGAAACTGATCGTGGAAGATGGGGCCGACCGCCGGGAACTTGCCAGGCGTTTCCATTATTCACAACAATTCGCGCAGAAGGACCCCTGGACCGAGCGGGCAGCGGGTATGGACAGGCACGAATTCATTCCACTCAAGCGGGTAATTTGAGCTTTTTGTGTCAAGTATTGAATATCAAGGAGAAAGAAGTGCAGGCAACGGGCAGAGAACCCAACATAGCAGACTGGATCGAGGTCGGCGGACTGGAAGATATCCCCCGGCTTGGCGCGCGCGTCATCGAAACGCCGGCGGGAAACATCGCCGTATTCCGTACTGCGGATGACGAAGTTTTTGCGTTGCGCGACAAATGTCCACACAAGGGCGGTCCGTTGTCACAGGGGATAGTCTACGACAAGAAGGTCGCTTGTCCCCTGCACAACTGGAGCATCCACCTTGATTCCGGTCTGGCGGTCGCGCCGGACGAAGGTTGTACCGCGGTTTATGCGGTCAAAACAGAGAAGGGGCGGATTTATCTGTCGTTGGCGACAAAATCCGTTTAATGGGGCAAGGAAAAATCCGGGGAAGATTATGCACCTTTGTCGACCAGCTTACCGATAAGCTTGTCTTCAAGTTCGATACGCGCTGCCAGCTCCTCGCCCAGACGGGAAAGGTCGTTATCGAAGGACATCGTCAACTCACACTGGTCCCCGCAGTCGTACTTGTCGTTGAAATCCAGTGTTATCTGCGTGGTTTCAGCAATGCGTGGATAAAGTTCATTGGCAAGCCTGGCCACTTCGCGTCGACGTTCCGTGCCGTTGACAATGCGTTCATATAGGCTGAAATGCCCGGCGGCAATGTAATCCACCAGTACCTGACAGAATTCCTGTAGCACTTTCTGCGCTACCTTACCCCCCTTCTTCTCGCCATACGGCACAAGCCCTGCCACCCGGCAATACAACTTCAGCATCTCCGTACGCTCGGCCAGGAGCCTGTTGATGATTTCCTTGGTGGCGGAACGACGTTCTGTGGTGCCGGCTTGTCGGGTTTTCACACTTTTCTGGGTTGGCGACATGGTGCATCCCTTCTTGTCTGATCAATCGGCAAAACTATACGCTGTTCGCTATCATTTGTTAACGAGGCGCGCCATTCCTGACGCGTCCTCTGTGGGCGCTTATGCGTCCCGATCCGCTCCAGGTGGATTCCCCGCACCAATAATTCGAATAAGAATAGAAACCTTCGGCTAATTTTGCAAGTAATTTCACATGGGCATTCCCGGCAGTTTACCCTTCATGCCTTGCAGCATCTGTTGCAGGCCGCCCTTACCCATCCGTTTCATCATTTTCTGCATCTGATGGAACTGTTTGAGCATGCGATTGATGTCCTGCACCTGGGCCCCCGAACCGTTGGTGATACGGCGCTTGCGTGAACCACGGATGATGTCGGGTGCCAAGCGTTCCTGAGGCGTCATGGAATTGATCATGGCGATTAACCGTTTCACCTGACCGTCGTTCATCTGGGCCTTCGCCGCCTGCGACACGCCTCCCATTCCTGGAAGCTTGTCCATAAGGCCGGTCACGCCGCCCATCCTTTCCATCTGCAATAACTGATCACGGAAGTCGTCAAGATCGAAGCCCTTGCCCTTCTTGAACTTTTTGGCAAGCTTTTCAATCTTGTCCTGATCGGCGACTCGGTGCGCCTCCTCGACCAGGCCAAGCACGTCACCCATGCCGAGAATACGCGACGCCACGCGCTCCGGATCAAACGCCTCAAGGGCGGAAGTGGCCTCTCCCACCCCCAGAAACTTGATGGGTTTGCCGGTCACCTGGCGAATGGAAAGTGCGGCGCCTCCGCGGGCGTCGCCGTCAGCCTTGGTGAGAATTACGCCTGTCAAAGGCAACGCATCGTCGAAGGCCTTGGCGGTATTAACGGCGTCCTGGCCGATCATACTGTCCACCACAAACAAGGTCTCAACTGGATCAACCGCCGCGTGGATTTCCTTGATTTCCTGCATCATCGCGCTGTCAATATGCAGGCGTCCGGCAGTATCGACAATCACCACGTCAATCAGTTTCTTTTGCGCTTCCTCAACCACTCCGCGCGCAATATCCACCGGCTTTTGGTCCACGCGGCTGGGAAAGCATTCCACGCCGATTGAGGCGGCGAGTCTGTACAACTGATCGATCGCCGCGGGACGGTATACGTCCACGCTCGCCACCAGCACGGACTTTTGTTCACGTTCGCGCAATTGGCGTGCGAGTTTGGCCACGCTGGTAGTCTTGCCGGATCCTTGCAGACCGGCAACCAAAATGACGGCGGGCGGGCGGGCGGCCAGGTTGAGCCGGTCACACGATTTGCCCATGAGTGCAACCAACTCATCATGAACCACCTTAATCAGCGCCTGACCCGGGGTGAGGCTTTCCAATACTTCCCGGCCTTCGGCCTTGCTGCGTACCCGATCGATAAAGGTTTTTACGACCGGCAAGGCGACGTCGGCCTCCAGGAGAGCCATGCGCACCTCCCGCAGGGTGTCGCGCATATTATCTTCCGTCAGGCGTCCCTGGCTGCGCAGTTGTTTTACGACGGTCTGCAGCCGTTGACTTAAATTGTCGAACATATAATTTTCCTATTTAAATTGACCGCAAAGCCCTTGCACGAAGGGGTGAAAGCCAACGCAACCTATGCCATCATGGACAATATTGGGTAGCGCGCAAACTATTATGACAAATCCTCTCATGAATTTCCTCGCCTTGGCGCTCTACATCAGCGCCGGGGGGCTATTATGGCTGCGCCTGGCACGCGGCGAACATGTCGCAGGCGGCCCCAAAATCGGCATTTTCAGCTTAAGCCTGAGCGCCATCATTCTGCATGCCGCCATACTTTATAGCCACCTGCGGCAGGGCAATGAGCTGAATCTTTCGCTGACCGGCGCTTTCTCCCTGGTCGCGTGGGTGGTTGCGTTCCTGTATCTGGTGACGGCGTTGTACCGCCCCATCGACAAACTGGGCATTGTCATCCTGCCGCTGACAGGCCTTACCGTTCTGATTCAATGGCTGTGGCCGGGTCAAATGTTGCTGCCACTTACCTCACAACCGCAAATAATCCACATCGCCGTTTCAATACTGGCCTACAGCCTGCTGAGCCTTGCCGCCGTGCAAAGCCTTATGCTGCTGCTGCAGGAACGTGGCCTGCGGCAAAAACATCCCGGCGGTTTTATCCGGGCGCTTCCCCCCATGCAGACCATGGAACATCTGATGTTCCAGATGATCGGATTCGGTTTTCTGCTTCTCACGTTCACCCTTATCAGCGGGATTTTTTTCTCGGAGACGTTATTCGGCCAGCTACTTAAGTTTACCCATCATACGGTCCTGTCCGTGCTGGCCTGGGTGGTCTACGCCGCGCTTCTCATCGGTCACTGGCGACTGGGCTGGCGCGGACGCACCGCCATTCGCTGGACGTTGAGCGGCTTCACATTACTGGTGCTCGCTTATTTTGGCAGCAAGTTTGTGCTCGAGGTTCTGCTAGGGCGAACTGTATAAAAATCCCAAGAACCCCCGTAATTCAGTAGTCAAAACGGCTTTAAACCGTTAGAATCCACTCCCGTCCCGCAGCCAGGTCGGCTTGTCTGTGTGTCCCGGATGACCACCTATGCCAGGGTGGTTTTTTTATTTGTCGGTTAAGCATATGTCTCAGGTATGTTAAACAATCCCCTGCTCCGCCTGATTACAAGAAAAAATTGGCTTAAGCGGGCCCTCCCCTTCTTGGGCTGGGGAGCTGACTTACGCGATAAAAAGAATCTGCGCGCAGACGCCATCGCCGGTATCACGGTGGCCCTGGTGCTTATTCCGCAGTCCATGGCCTATGCCCAGCTCGCCGGCCTTCCGCCCTATTACGGTTTATACGCCGCGTTTCTGCCGCCCATGGTGGCCGCCCTGTTCGGCTCCTCGCGCCAGCTTGCCACCGGTCCGGTGGCGGTGGTCTCGCTGCTGACCGCCGCCGCCCTGGAACCCATCGCCAGCGCCGGAAGCGAAGGATATATCGTCTATGCCATCACGCTCGCGCTGATCGTCGGCCTTTTCCAGCTGTCCCTTGGACTGCTGCGCCTGGGCGTGCTGGTTAACTTTCTGTCACATCCCGTCGTTCTGGGTTTCACCAATGCCGCGGCAATCATTATTGCCACCTCGCAGCTCGACAAAATATTCGGAGTCCAGGTGGAAAAGGCGGCGCGTCACTACGAGACCGTATGGAACACCACCGTCGCCGCCGTCTCATCGACCCACTGGCCGACATTCCTCATTGCCATTCTGGCTTTCGGTATCATGCTGCTGTTGCGTCGTTTAGCTCCCAGGCTTCCCGATGTACTGATCGCCGTCGTCATCACAGCATTGATTTCCTGGGGGATCGGGTTTGAAAGAAAGCAGGTCGTTGCGCTCAATCTGGTCGTAAGTGATACCGCGCGCGATGTCGTGGGCCAGCAGGTGAAACTGAAACGAGAATTGCCGGAACTCGAGCAGAAAATCAAGGAGGCGGAGAAACGTCTTTCAAAAATCGTGGAAGAATACGGCTGGAACAATAACCGCGCCCTTTCAGCGCAACATACCTTGAACACACTCAAGCTTGAGCGCGACCGCCGCCTGGGCAGGGCGAAAGCTGGTCTTAAGGAATTAAGAAGCATCAACTTTGAATACGTCCCGGAGGATGGGGATGAGGCCGGCAAATTTCATCTTCTAGGTTACGCACCCAAAAGCGCCAGAACCGACGATAAGACATGGCGCATCAGCAGGATCGTGGACGGGGATACATTGGAAATGAGCGGAGGCGGGAGAGTGGTAGGCACCATTCCACAAGGCCTGCCGTCCTTCAAGTTGCCCACATTCGACCTGACCATTATGTTGCAACTGCTGTCCGCGGCCGTCGCCATCTCGCTGATCGGCTTTATGGAGGCCATCTCCATCGCCAAGGCCATGGTCACCAGAACCAAGCAAAAGCTGGACGCCAACCAGGAGCTGATCGGTCAGGGGCTCGGCAATATTGTGGGCAGCATGTTCCAGAGTTACCCGACCTCCGGCTCCTTTTCTCGCTCGGCGGTCAACCTGGGAGCCGGCGCCGTGACGGGGGTTTCGTCCGTTGTGACCAGCCTCATTGTCATCATCACCCTGCTGTGGTTGACCCCCTTGCTTTACCATTTGCCACAGGCGACCCTGGCGGCGGTGATCATGATGGCGGTTCTTGGTCTTATCAACGTCAAGGCCTTCAAGCATACCTGGCAAGCCAATCGCAACGACGGCATTGTCGCCATTGTCACGTTCGCGTTGACCCTCGCGTTCGCGCCCCACCTCGACAAGGGTATCCTGATCGGCATCGGGCTGGCACTGATTTTATACCTCTACCGCACCATGAAACCGCGTATCGCCGTGCTCGCACGGCATCCGGACGGCACCCTGCGCGACGCCGAGTTGTTCGGGCTGGAGACGTGCGACGATATATCCATGGTTCGTTTCGATGGATCGCTTTACTTCGCCAATACCAGCTATTTCGAAGAAAAGGTTCAGGAACGCGTGGCCACGAAACCGGATCTTAAATACATCATCGTCGTCGGCGAGGGCATCAACGAGATCGACGCGACCGGCGAGGAAATGCTGGCCAATTTAACCGAGCGCCTGCAAAACGCCGAGATCGAGCTTCTGTTTACCGGTCTGAAGAAACAGGTGCTGGATGTGTTCGTCCGCACGGGACTCTATGACCAATTGGGTGCCGAACGTTTCTTTCGCACGGAAGACATGGCCCTGGACTATGTCTGGAAGAAGCTCGGCAACCACCACGAAGTGGACTGTCCCCTCAACATCGTTTGCCCGATTGAACAGCCCAAATAACGCTTGCTTTTCGCTTCTTACGCAACGTTAGAAGGGGTGGGGCGAAAAATGCTAGAATTCCGTTCCCGATGGCACAAGAGGCAAGCAGTCCTTGACTGACATCCCCCTGGGCGTCCTGGTCGGCGCCCTGATTTTTCTGATCTTTCTGTCCGCGTTTTTTTCCGCCGCCGAGATCGGCATGATGACCCTGAACCGCTATCGCATGCGGCACCAGGCGGAATCCGGACGCCGCAGCGCGCGCATCGCCAGCAAGCTGCTCGAAAGACCGGACCGGCTGCTGGGCGTGATCCTGCTTGGCAATAACTTTGCAAACGTTGCCGCCTCCTTCGTCACGGCCCTGCTTGCTATCGATCTATACGGGGATCGCGGTGTCGGCATTGCCGCCGGACTGCTGATACTTGTCATCCTGATCTTCGCCGAGGTGGCGCCGAAAACCCTCGCCGCATTACACCCGCAGAGCATTGCCTATCCCGCGGGTTACATTCTCCGACCCCTCCTTAGGCTGTTCTATCCCATCGTCTGGCTGGTCAATGCCATTGCAAACCGGCTATTACGCTTGTTCGGCGTATCCCTCGAGCCCGGCGCTTCCGAGCACATCAGCACGGAGGAACTCAAGGCCATCGTCATGGAGGCCGGTGCATTCATACCCGAAGCGCACCAGGACATGCTGCTCGCCATTCTGGAACTCGAAAAGATCACCATTGAGGATGTCATGGTGCCGCGCGGCAAGATCGAGGGGATAGACCTGGATGCCGACTGGGACAGCGTCCTCGATCAGTTAACCTCCAGCCGCTACACCCGCCTTCCCGTCTTCCACGGCAACCTGGACAACGTCGTCGGCATGATACACGCACGCAAGGTGCTGAACCTGATGCGCGAAGGAAAACTGGACCGCGATTCGTTACAACAGATTATCGTTGAACCCTACTTCATCCCACAGGGGGCTTCCTTAAACAAGCAATTGCTCAACTTCAGAAAAACCCGCCGTCGGGTCGGGCTGGTGGTGGACGAATACGGTGATATCCAGGGCCTGGTTACCCTCGACGAAATCCTGGAGGAAATCGTCGGCGACTTCACCACCAAGACCATCGGAAAATTGGAAGGCGTCCATCCGCAGGAAGACGGCAGCTATCTGGTCAAGGGCACGGTCAATCTGCGCGACCTGAACCGGACGCTTGGCTGGAAGTTGCCCACGGAAGAATCCCGAACTTTAAACGGTCTGATCGTGGAATACCTGGAAGACATCCCGGAAGCCGGCACCAGCCTCATGCTGAACGGTTACCTGGTGGAAATCCTGCGCACCCGCGGCACTGCGGTCGAGATCGCCCGCATCCGCCCGGCGGATCAAAGTTCCGCCTCCAAACCGAAACCCTAGCTCGACCCAGCGTTTATTGTCTCGCAATATTAAGGAGAAGCCATGCCGTTTTGTACCGCTGTAAACTGTATTGACGGAAGGGTACAACTCCCCGTCATTAGCTACTTGAAAGACAGATTCAACGTATCGTACGTGGATATCGTTTCCGAGGCCGGTCCAAACCGCTTTCTTTCAGAGCAGAGAGATTCCGAGGCGACAAAATCGATCTTGCGGCGTGTAGATATTTCGATCAAGGCGCATAAATCAAAAGGGGTCGCAATTGTCGCGCATTACGATTGTGCAGGAAACCCCGTCAATGAAGAGAAACAGCATGATCAACTGCGTGCAGCGGTCGAATATCTCGGGGAACGATACCCACACCTCGACGTGATCGGGCTCTGGGTAAATGATGCTTGGTCCGTCAACGAAATCTGTTCAATAAAACCCAGCGAGTCATAGAGTGGAGAGTCTAACGGCGCGAGCGCGTCGTAACGATTGAATTCAGCGGCGCGTTTTTTGCGTCTGCTGGAATGATGGGTTATCCGCTCACTCCTCAAACCTGCCCCCAATACTCTCCAATAAACGCTTGCCGTGAATAACAGC
>FXBF010000866.1_pt1 | contig 10581 bp, 11 predicted proteins | sample 5335321 | NCBI WGS metagenome assembly FXBF01 (sample SAMEA103928391, study PRJEB20085) | sediment metagenome | isolation source: sediment | reverse complement strand
GCATTTATACGCTGTGCGCAGCATGGCGTATAAATGTCTGTTGGACTAAGCCGCGGAAGGTGTGGCTTGTCTCTATATATAGGGGATTGTATTCGCCGGGGTGGGTGTTGTCGAAGTGCGCAGGGCCGATCGACGAGCGAGCGTGGGCGAGATGGCCGTGTGTCGAGCTCTTAGCATGGCTTTTTTTGTCTCAAACCGTGGTCGTTATCGGGCACATCAGGTCTTGTCTCGGAAAGCCGGGCGCAAGCGACCCCAGGCCTCGTCTGGGCCTGTTGCAGATCGTGGCGACTTCTACTCTCAGCGACGTTTGTATTCGCGCTTATCCTCCTCCCTTCAAGCGCCCGGGTGCGATGGCGTGGCACACCCGAAGATACCCTTGGCAGCATTTGGGACAGCGGAAGGCCGCAAAGATCTGGGGCTCAGCGGCCTTCGCTTGTTCCTCTGCTGTGCCGGTGTTGTTGTCTTCGTCTTTGAGACAGGTGCGGATGCGTGCGAGCTTCGTTTGCCGACAGCGGTTGGCGAGAAAGCCGAAGTGGCGGATACGCATAAGCCCCTTGGGCAGCACATGCAGCAAGAAGCGGCGGATAAACTCCTCGCCCGCCAAGCGCATGACTTTGTGCTGGCCACCGTCGCGGTAGTCCTTGTAGCCAAACGCCACCTGATCGCCCTCGATACCGACAATACGCCGCTCACTGATAGCAATGCGGTGGCTGTAGCGCGCCAGATAGCCGATCACGGTGTCGGTGTGGGAGCGATAGCTCTTGCTATAGACCACCCAGTCGCCTCGCATGAGGGTATCGAGCATACGCTCGATGTCGCCTGCGCGCGTGACACGGTGAAGCCTATGGCAGGCGTAGGCCTTTCTTAGCGCACTGACCGTGCGCCCTCGGAAATGCCGCGACAACGCCCGCACCGGGAAGAGGTAGTTACTGCGCGCCTCATGCCAGCGGCCCTCTCTGGTCAACACACCACCGGGCACCAGGCAATGCAGGTGCACGTGCTGGCTGAGCGTCTCGCCCCAGGTGCGCAGCACCGCCGTCATGCCGAGCTCCCCGCCTAAGCGCTTGGGATCGGCGCCAAAGGCCTTTAACGTTGCCCACACGCTTTGGAACAACAGCGCATAGATCAGCTCGGGGTGTAACCGTACCCAGGGGTTTAATGCCGGCGGCAGGGTGAAGACCAGGTGATAATAGCTAACGGGCAAGAGCGCGTCTTGTTGGCGCTCACCCCACAGCCGTGAGGCGCGGTGCTGACACCGGGGGCAGTGGCGATCGCGGCAGGCGCGGTAGTGCGGGGACTCATAGTCGCAGTGATCGCATTGGCGCTTTAGTCCACCGAGTACCTCGGTGCGACAGCGCTGTAAATGCGCACAGACCTGGCGCTGGCGGGGGCTTAGGCGATGGGTATGTTGATACGCCCCCATAAACCGATCCAGCACCGATTGCATCGATCCCGCCTCAGTCATGGTCCACCCCCAAGGGCTGCGATCAGGTCGATGGGGCTGTGTCCCTCGCGGTCATTGGGCCCCCAGTGCACATAGCGAAGGGTGGAGTGGATGTCGTGGTGGCCGAGCAGGCGTTGCAATTGGTGCACCGCCCGACCCGCCTCTAACTGGTGGGTGGCGTAGGCGTGGCGCAGGCTGTGGATACCGCCGATTCTCTCCACACCGGCACGGCGCTTGGCCGCGGTAAAGACCTTCTGCGCGGTGGCGATGCCCATCGGTGCGAGCGGATCCTGGCCCGGAAAGAGCCATTCAAGCGGGTGGTAACACCGCCAATAGGCGCGCAATTGTGCTAACAGCGCCTCGGACACAATCACCTGGCGGTCCTTCGCGCCCTTGCCCTGTTCGATGCGCAGCAGCCGGCGTTCCCCGTCGATATGGCGCACCTTGAGACGCACCAACTCACTGACCCGAAGCCCGCAGCCGTAACAGGTCGCGAGCACCATGCGGTGCTTGGGGTGCGCACAGGCCGAGAGAATCCGGCCCACCTCCGCGCGGGTCAACAACTCCGGGATGCGTTGCGCCTTCTTGGGGATGGGAAACAGCACATCGAAAGCGCCCCATTGCAGCACCTTAAGATAGACAAAGCGAATGGCGTTCAGATAAAGCCTGCAGCTGGCCCCGGATAAGCCCCGCTCGATCGCCAGATACTCGAAAAAGGCCTTGAGCTCATCACCGTTCAGTCGATCGGGCGAGCGCTGATAGTAGCGGGCCAACTCGCTAACAGCTGCCAGATAACTCTTGTGGGTACGAGGCGAGAAGCCACGCACGCGCATGGCCTCGATCATCTTTTGACGCAACGGTGTCATCATTCATCTCCTCTTTGCAAAGACCTGAAGTGGTCTTTCGGGAGTGTGAACTTCCCCGTTAGGGATCTTGAGACTTGGAAGTAGAAGCTACCGCGAAGCGGTTTAGTTCAACGATAATTATACGTCTAATCGCATAATATAGTGACCATATGATAGACTCCACGTTGTGATTCGCACGTGGAGCGTATAGAGCTCATGGGCAATCCCGCAGGGGTGAAGCGCGACTTCGGGGCGCTGGAGAAACGGCGCATGCAGGCGGCACGGTTATTGGAGAAAGGCGTCAGCGAAGCGGAAGTGGCGCGCCGCGTGGGCGTGCATCGCCAGTCGGTCAATCGGTGGGCGCACGTAGTCCAAAGCGACGGTCGTAAGGGCCTGAAGCAAGCGGCTCGTGCGGGCCGCAAGCCGCAGCTCGATAAAGCGCAACTGCGCGAGTTGGAGCGGGCTTTGAAGCGGGGGCCGGAGGCGTTGGGGTACGACACGGGGCTGTGGACGCTGCCGCGGGTGGCGGCGCTGATCGAGGAGCGCTTCGCGGTGGCATACCACCCTGGGCACGTGTGGAAGGTGCTGCGGGCGCTGGGCTGGAGTTGCCAACGCCCGACCGGCAAGGCCTTGGAGCGCGATGAGGCCGCGATCCGGCGCTGGAAGCGCGCGCGTTGGCCGGCGCTAAAAAAAACGCCGCAAAACAAGGGCAAACAATCGTGTTCATCGACGAGTCCGGACTGAGCGAGCGACCCCATCGGTGCCGCAGCTGGGCCCCGCGGGGCCAGACCCCGGTGCTGCATCAACTGGAATCAGCTCTCGGCGATCGCCGGGATCAGCGGGTGGAACTTCTACTTTCGGCTCTTCCCCGGCACCGTCCGCGGGCCCCCTGGGGGTGGAGTTCCTCACCCACCTCAAGCGCCAGATCCCGGGCAAGCTGTTGTTGGTCATCTGGGATCGGCTGCCCGCTCACCGCAGCCGGCTCGTCAAACAATACGATCGAGGATCAACACGGTCACATCATGCTCGAGCGCCTGCCCGCCTACGCCCCGGAGCTCAATCCCGTCGAATACATCTGGGGGCACTGCAAGCACCACGGGCTGCCCAACTTCTGTCCCCGGGACTTCGCCCAATTGAGCACCCATGCGCGCCGCGCGTTGCGCCGCATGCAACGACGACCCACGTTGGTCAGCGCATTCTGGAAACAGGCAGAGTTGTTCCAATAACGTCACTATATTACGCGAACATCACTAATTGCAGTATGTCTCCGCCGCTTCGGGTGAGACGAGCCCATCGCGGACATCGCGCAGGACCTTCTCGCGCTCGCGCTGCTTCGGATCGCCAAAGCCGCCGCCGGGAAGCGTCAGGCGCAGGTACTCGCCGGGCGGAATCGCCTGCTGGCCCTTGCCGCGCATGGGCTTGCCCGAGGCGAGCGAAACCGTGCCGGCCGCGCCGGGCAGCAGCCCGCCATCGCGCCCGCGCGCCGGATGGTCGATGCGCTCGAACATGGCGAACACCGAGAACGGCGCGTTCTCGGCGCTGGCGATCTCCATGATCTGGCCGAGGCCGCCGCGCATGCGCCCGGCACCGCCGGGGTTAGTTTAGTTAAGCAACGAATGGTGTGGAGTTGGCGGCAATCCATTGGGCAAGCTCTTCTTGACTAAGGCCACCCTCGGCAAGCTCTAGGATGATAGTTACTGCTTCGGGTTCTGGTGCAGTTAGTTCGTGGCCATTAAGCTGCAGGAACACGTCTATAGCAGCAAGCGCTACACGCTTGTTACCGTCAGGAAAGCAGTGATTCCTTGCGAATCCGAAGCTGTATGCTGCGGCTAGCTCGAAGATGGTAGGAGCGGGGTTGCCGTAGGCCAGAAGCTGCTGTGGACGTGCGAGGGTCGCCTGCAATTTATGCTCGTCTGGAGTCCCAGGGAGCCCGCTGTGTTCTGCCAGTAGTTCAGCATGAACGGCTGGAATGGTGCTTTCTGGGATCCAGCGAGGCAAGATTACCGCTTAGCCAACTCCCGAAACGCATTGCGGTACTTGCGCCGGGTACGCTCAAAGGCCTTCATTGCTACCTCGAAGTCTGGATCGTATGGTGTAAGATAAACTCCGTCGCTGGCCACATTAGCGAAAAGCGTGTCGCCTTCTTGGATACGGCACTTCTCGAGCACTTCTCGAGGAAGAATTACACCGACAGAATTACCTATCTTTCTCGCCTTAAGCGTATACATTTGACATTCCTCCATTCACACACTTAAGTATAACGTTTGTTATAACAATTTCAAATCACATAACTTTAAATGGCTCTGCACAAAAATCCTGTTCCACAGGCTCATGTGCTGAGCCAGCACCTCCGTAAAATGGTGATATTTTGTCGATTACAGGCGCGTGAGCGCCTCCTAGCCTTCACTTCATCCTGACCCCGTAAACTTTCTCCGCCGCTTCGGGCGACACGAGCCCGTCGCGCACGTTGCGCAGGACCTTCTGGCGATCGCGTTCTTTCGGATCGCCGAAGCCACCGCCGCCCGGTAGTGCGAGCCGCAGGCGCTCGCCCACGAAGATGCGCCCAAGGCAGGCACCTTTGAGGCCGTAGAAAGAGCTAGTCTGTACTCGACATAATAGGCTAATCATGGTACACCACTATAAGCTAATAATAGTACAGCACGAAAAGCTAACAAACACACTGGGTAAAGAGCGAAAAAAGGCACGAAATGGCCACACCTTCGGAAAAACTGGCCGAATCCCTTGAAGTGCTAAGAGACCTTCAGGATCGAGGCGTTGTAGCCATACGGTCAAGTAACCTGAGCCGAACCCACCGCGAGCGCCTGTTCAAAAACGGCTTCCTGCGGCAAGTGATGAAGGGTTGGTACTTCCCTACGCGGCCAGACGAGACTGCCGGCGACAGCACGGCTTGGTATGCCTCGTTCTGGAGTTTCTGCGCTGCATACCTTCGCGAGCGCCTCGGCATGGATTGGTGCCTGTCACCGGAGCAGTCCCTGTCCCTACACGCCGATAACCGCACAGTACCGCGCCAACTGCTTGTGCGTTCCCCGAAAGCGCGGAACAAGGTGACGGCGCTTCTGCATGGAACATCCCTGTTCGACCTCCGCGCTTCCTTACCGAAAGAAAGTCAGATTGAGGAGAAGGAAGGTCTGCGTACGTTCTCGCTGCCGTCCGGTTTGATAGCGTGCTCTCCGCAGTTCTTCAGGCAAAACCCCACGGATGCCCGCGCCGCTCTTTCGTTGCTGCGGGACGCCTCAGAAGTGCTGGACCGGTTGCTGGAAGGCGGACACAGCACGATCGCCGGCCGTCTGGCCGGTGCCTTGCGCAACATCGGCCGCGACCGCATCGCCGACGATATTGTGAAGACCATGCGCACGGCCGGATACGATGTTCGGGAAAACGATCCGTTCGAAGCGCAAAGCCCGATGATCCTGCCCGCCCGGGAACGATCCCCTTACGTCAATCGCATTCGGTTGATGTGGCAGGTCATGCGGGAGCCGGTAATCCAGCGCTTTCCGGTAGCACCGGCCCCGCCTAAGGGCATCGAGGCGTATCTGAAGCGCGTCGAGAATGTCTATGTCACGGATGCCTACCACTCGCTGTCGATCGAGGGCTATCAGGTGAGCCCGGTACTGATCGAGCGAGTGCGCAGCGGCCCGTGGAATCCAGACGCCAACCAGGACGACCGGGAACAACGCAACGCACTTGCGGCGCGGGGCTACTGGCAGGCCCACCAGGCCGTGCGGGAAAGTGTCCGGCGGGTCCTGCAAGGGGAAAACCCCGGCACGGTCGCCGATGAAGACCACCGCGCTTGGTATCGGGAGATGTTCGCACCGAGCGTGACCGCCGGTTTGCTGCGGCCCGCCGACCTTGCGGGATACCGCAACGGTCAGGTTTACATTCGCCGTTCGATGCACGTACCGCCGAGCCGCGAGGCGGTCCGCGATGTCATGCCGGCCTTTTTCGATTTACTGCGGGAAGAAGAGGAAGCATCCGTCCGGATCGTTCTCGGGCATTTCGTATTCGTGTACATCCATCCCTACATGGACGGAAACGGCCGCGTCGGGCGCTTTCTGATGAACGTGATGCTGGCGGCAGGCGGCTACCCATGGACCGTGATACCGATCGAAGAACGGGACGCCTACCTGACCACCCTAGAAGAGGCGAGCGTGCGACAGAATATCGGCCCGTTCACCGATTTTCTGGCACGCCTGATCGAAGAGAGGCTCAAAGGCAAGCCCGCACCTAAGGTGCCTTCGTCGCGAGATTAACGAGAACAGGATTAAACTGCATCACATCGTCTTCAACCCGTAAACCTTCTCCGCCGCCTCGGGCGACACCAGCCCGTCGCGTACGTCGCGCAGCACCTTCTCGCGCTCCCGCTCTTTCGGATCGCCGAAGCCGCCGATGACGGCCCCCCCGAGAGCAATGCAATAAGGTTATGGCCGTATTTCTTGCTCCTGAGCTGACTAAGGGAAATTCCTCGCGCCAAAAGGAACGGTTTCAGGGAAAGCTCGATTTCATGACCGAGTAGATAGTAGGCAGGTAGCGATACCTTGTTGCCGTTTGCAATTCGCACAGCGCGAGCGGCGCCTGCAAACTCCATCGCGTGTCTCCAAAGACCTAGAGGAGTTGTGCGGTCCTGCGTCATCCCACCCAGCTAACAAATGAAAAGGGTTTCCCCTGCTCGATCCGGCATCGGAGCGCCGAGGCTACTCCCGTCGGGATCGAGCTGGCAAAGCGGGTGTAGCGAGGCGGTGGCCTTCCAGGTGTCGGGCGGTGTGATCGCGCAAGCAAAAAGCCGGAAGAAATATATGCTTAGACATATACTCCTGATTTATTATATATTGGAACATATTTCCTTGAAAATTATGCCTACGAAATATATATTGAAATATATAAATTGTTTAAATTATATGTCGAGGCATATAGATGATCTACGCAATAGAAGACCTCGTTGGCGCCTTAAGGGCGGTGCGGAAAAAGAAGGGTATTAACCAGACCCGACTGGGACAGAAGGTTGGTTTGCCGCAAAGTCATATTTCCAAGATCGAAAGCGGTGCCATCGATCTCAAGCTTTCCAGCCTAATCGAGATTGCTCGTGTCCTTGATCTCGAGCTTATGCTCGTGCCCCGCAAACTGGTTCCGACCGTGCAAAGTATTCTACGCAGAGTCAAAGAGGGCCACCCACCAATCACATCCGTTACATCGGCCTACAGCCTAGACGAAGACGATGCCTGACGTTTCCGTTCTCGAAGTACTGCTGCACGGAAAAGAGATCGGCACTCTGACGCAGCTGGGCGGCGATCGAAATCTCTTTGCGTTCACTGACTCGTACATCAGCGATCCAGAACGACCAACACTAAGCCTTTCGTTCAAGGATTCGTTTGGAGAGTTGATCACCGACACCAGACCGACGCAGACACGCGTCGCGCCTTTCTTTGCCAATCTCCTACCCGAGGGGCCGCTCCGCAAGTACCTTGCCCAACGGGCTGGCGTGAACGAAGCACGTGAGTTTTACCTCTTATGGATACTTGGACAGGATTTGCCGGGAGCCATCGCTATCAAGCCTGCTGACGGTGAAGCGTGGCCCCGAGATCACGATCATCGTACCGCCAAAGTGCGTAAGCGTGGTGCTGATGCCCTGCGGTTCTCCCTCGCTGGAGTGCAACTCAAATTCTCAGCCATTATGGAGACAAGTGGTGGTCTAGCCATTCCGGCGGAAGGCGTAGGTGGCTCGTGGATCGTCAAGCTCCCTTCGACCACGTTTGCTGGCGTGCCCGAAAACGAATTCGCGATCATGACCTTAGCCCGTCATATCGGCATCAATGTTCCTGACTTCCATCTTCGTCGGCTTGACGAAATTGACAGGCTTCCGGAAGGTATTGGCCACCTGGCTGGTTCCGCCTTTGTCGTTAGGCGGTTCGACCGGACGGCCGAGGGCCCGGTGCACACCGAGGACTTCGCGCAGGTCTTCGGGCAGTACCCGGAGCGGAAGTACGAGCGCGGCAATTACCGAAGTATCGCAAGAGTGATCTGGACCGAGACGGGCGAACACGGCATCACAGAATACGTCCGGCGCCTGATCTTCAGCGCCCTGATAGGCAACGCCGATATGCACATGAAAAACTGGTCGTTGATCTATCCAGACAAGCGCGATCCGCGACTGGCGCCAGCGTACGATTTCGTCTCGACAATAACGTTCTTACCGGATGAGAACATGGCCTTGAAGCTTGGTCGGTCAAAGAGATGGGTGGACTTGTCTCTCGATGGGCTTTCGTATTTTGCGGCCAAGGCACAGCTGCCTGAAACAATTGTTCTAGATACGGCGCGAGAGACGGTCGAAACGTTCCACGAGGTCTGGAACAAAGAAAAGTCCAGTTTGCTTTCCAGTGATTCGGTGCAGATTATCGATAAGCATATTCGGTCGATCCCGCTGGCCCAAGAGCGTGGGTGAGCTTTTCTGGTGGGCGTAGTCAGGATGAGTCTACAACCGACGGATTATGCGAACACCGTCGATAGCGGGCGTTCCATCACCCCACCTTAACCCCGTACACTTTTTCAGCCGCCTCGGGCGAGACGAGCCCGTCGCGCACGTCGCGCAGGACCTTGTCGCGCTCGCGCTGCTTCGGATCGCCGAAGCCGCCGCCACCGGGTAGTTCTAACCGCAGCCGCTCCCCGGGCGGGATCGTCTGCTGACCCTTGCCGCGCAGGGGTTTGCCCGAGGCGAGCGAAACCGTGCCGGCTGCGCCGGGCAGCCCGCCATCGCGCCCGCGCGCAGGATGGTCGATGCGCTCGAACATGGCGAATACGGAAAACGGCGCGTTCTCGGCGCTGGCGATCTCCATGACCTGGCCCAGTCCGCCACGCATGCGCCCGGCGCCGCCGGAGTCGGTGCGATACTCCTTGCGCCAGATGGTCACCGGCGCAATGGATTCGATGATTTCCACCGGCACGCTGCGCACCCCGCTCGGAAACGCGGTCGCCGAGAGCCCGTCCTTCGTGGGGCGCGCACCGGTGCCCCCGGAGTGAAACGAAAGGACATTAAAAGCTATACCGCCGTCGGCGCTGTCGCTCACGCCGTGCCCCCCGCGCAGCTGCGGCACCCACAGCGCCGACGATCCTTCGGCCGGCGCGCCGTTGCTGAGCGCCGGGTGCAGGCAGCCGAAGACCACGTCGGGCAACAGCTGACCGATGACGTGACGGATGGCCACCGCACAGGGGCGCGGCGCGTTGAGAATCGATCCCTCCGGGGCGCTGACCGTAATCGGCACGAGCGAGCCGGTATTGTTCGGGATCGTGGGGGCGACCAGGCATTTCACGCCGAACGAGGTGTAGGCCGTCGTGTAGAGCATCGGCACGTTGATGCCGAAACCGCTGACCGGCGAGGTACCCGTGAAATCGACGTGGATGCCGTCAGCGGAGATAGTCAGTGCCGCCTTGAGCTCGATGGCGTGATCGTAGCCATCGATGGTCACGGCATTGCGATACACGCCGGGGGGCAGCTTGCGTATCTCTTCCAATGTGGCGCCAAGCGAGCGCTCGCAAATGTGATCGGCGAGCGGACCGATATCCTCGATGCCGAACTCCGCCATCATCTCGCGCAGGCGCTCGCAGCCCTTGTCGTTACAGGCGACCAGTGAGAACAGATCACCCTCCACCTGCACGGGTTCGCGCACATTGATGCGCACGATGCCCAACAGATCCTGGTTCATCTCGCCCGCCCGCGCGAGCGGCATGATCGGCACGCACAGGCCCTCCTCGTACACCTGGCGCGCGTCCGGACCGAAGCCGCGCCCACCGACATCGACCACGTGCACCGTGGAGCAGAACAACGCCACCGCTCTCCCCTTGTAGAATGTGGGCGACACCAGCGTGAAATCGTGCAGATGACCGGTGCCGAGCCAGGGGTCATTGGTCAAGTAATGATCGCCTTCATGCATCTGCGCGACCGGATAGCGTCTCAGAAAATGGCCGACGGCCTCGGCCATGGAGTTCACGTGACCCGGGGTGCCGGTGACGGCCTGGGCCAACATGCGACCCTGCAGGTCGAACACGCCGGCAGACAGATCGCCCGCCTCGCGCACGCTGGCGCTAAAGGCGGTGCGTATCAGCGTCTGCGCCTGCTCCTCGACGACAGCGATCAAGCGGTTCCACATGATTTGCGAACGAATACGGGCAAGTGCATCGTTGCTAGACATGGCCAAATTCCCTACTACTTTTTTCACCACAGAGAACAGTAGAGTAGGGACCAGGGTTCCCCGTGGTCCCCCTCGTCGAACGCAGCATGCA
>FXBF010000865.1_pt1 | contig 10593 bp, 7 predicted proteins | sample 5335321 | NCBI WGS metagenome assembly FXBF01 (sample SAMEA103928391, study PRJEB20085) | sediment metagenome | isolation source: sediment | reverse complement strand
TTGCGAGACACGCCGTGAATACTTTCCTGTAGGCTCGACTGCCGCTTGCAGCGCTGCGCAATCCTGCTCCGCTTGCAAGCCCAGGGTTTGCCTTCCCTGGCAAACCCGTTCGGCGGGAGCAATGTCCACTGGACATTGCTCTATTTCCGCCTCACCCCTGCGGCAGACGGTCTCGCAAGGACCCTCCGGACCCCTCTGGCGCACGGACTTTTTGAGAAGTGTCCCCAGCCTGCTACGCAGACATACATAAAAACAGTAACTTACGGTTAAGTTACTCAAAAGTTGCACCTTCGCCTCACTCCTTATCCCTTACACCTCACGGATCCTGGTTAATTTAAGCGGCCGGAAGCTCCGGGACTACGCTGCCGCTAGCCTGAAAAATTCACCACGGGAGGCACTCCAAGGTACTTGTTTGCTAGCGCACAGGGAGTGCGTAACCGTATGATTATACACGCATTATCCGGATTATTCCCGATCAGCATGGGGATCGATAGGTAGCCTTGGCGCGGACAGACCTAATTCAATTCAACGGTTAAATTTCCTGAACCCCCGGTGTCCCCCGTGGATTTCTGGCGCAAAATAGGGGCTGGTTCCTTGCTATGTGGGCTATTGCCGAACCGGCCTATGTGAGCGAGAATACGCGCCTTTATCCGGAACCGGCTGTTTGCAATCCTGGACCACAGGTCGGGCGCCGAGGGGGCGTGCCGAAATAGAGGATAGATTTATGCCAGCGAAACCCGAAGACGTACCACCGAGTCGCCGCGAACTCGCCAACGCGATCCGTGCGTTGAGCATGGATGCAATACAAAAGGCGAACTCCGGCCATCCCGGCGCCCCTATGGGCATGGCCGACATCGCTGAAGTATTGTGGAACAACTTCCTGAAGCACAACCCGGCCAATCCCAAGTGGGCCAACCGCGACCGCTTTGTGCTGTCCAACGGTCATGGCTCCATGTTGATTTACTCGTTGCTGCATCTGAGCGGCTATGGCCTGCCGATGGAGGAGATCAAGAACTTCCGCCAACTGCATTCCAAGACCCCGGGCCACCCGGAGTATGGTTACACCCCCGGTGTTGAGACCACCACCGGTCCGCTCGGCCAGGGCATCACCAACGCCGTGGGGATGGCCATCGCCGAAAAGGTGCTCATGGGCCAGTTTAACCGGGATGGCCATCACATCGTTGATCACTACACCTATGTGTTCCTGGGGGACGGCTGCCTGATGGAAGGGGTCTCCCATGAGGCCTGCTCCCTGGCCGGGACGTTGGGACTCGGCAAGCTGATCGCCTTCTGGGATGACAACGGCATTTCTATCGACGGTCACGTGGAAGGTTGGTTCACCGACGACACACCGAGGCGATTCGAGGCCTACGGCTGGCATATCGTGCGTGATGTGGATGGCCACGATTCCAAGGCCGTCCACAAGGCCATTCTCGAGGCCCGCTCCGTGAACGACAAGCCGTCGCTGATCTGCTGCAAGACCGTCATCGGCTACGGCGCGCCGAACCTGTGCGGCAGCCACGATTGTCACGGCGCGGCCCTGGGTGAAGATGAGGTGGCGGCCACCCGCGAGAACCTGGGCTGGCGACATGAACCCTTCGTGATTCCACCGGGGATTTACGCCGGGTGGGATGCCCGGAAAAAAGGCGCCGAAGCAGAGCAGGCCTGGAACGAAAAATTCGCCGACTACAAGGACGCCCATCCGGAGCTGGCGGCGGAATTCGAGCGACGCATGGCGGGCGAATTACCGGCCGATTGGTCAGAAAAGGCCGAGGCGTTCATCCAAGCTGTTGCCGCCAAGGGTGAGACCATGGCCACGCGCAAGGCCTCCCAGGCCGCGCTCAACGGCTACGGCCCGGCACTACCGGAGCTGTTGGGCGGTTCCGCCGATCTCACCGGCTCCAACAACACCAACTGGAAGGGTTCCCAGGGCTTAAGTAACACCGTTTCGGACGGTAATTATCTCCACTACGGCGTACGCGAGTTTGGCATGTCCGCCATTATGAGCGGGATGGCCCTGCACGGCGGATTCATACCCTACGGCGGCACCTTTCTGGTGTTCTCCGATTACGCGAGAAATGGCTTGCGGATGGCGGCATTAATGAAAATCCGCACCATTTTCGTTTTCACCCATGATTCGATCGGTCTGGGCGAAGATGGGCCGACCCATCAGCCGATCGAGCACGTGACCTCTCTGCGGATCATTCCCAATATGCAGGTGTGGCGTCCCTGCGATACCGTGGAGACCGCGGTCGCCTGGCGGGCCGCAATCGAGCGCCAAGACGGACCCACGTCGTTGGTGTTGACGCGCCAGAATTTGCCTCATCAGGAACGTGACCGTGACAAGATTGCGGGCATCGCCCGGGGTGGTTATGTCCTGAGTGATGCCGAAGGGGGCGACCCCCAGGCCATCATCGTGGCAACCGGTTCCGAGATCGGGATCGCCATGGAGGCGCAAAGGCTCCTCGCGGATAAAGGCGTCAAAGCGCGGGTTGTGTCGATGCCCTGCGCCGAGGTGTTTGACGCCCAGGACCAGGCCTATCGCGAATCGGTGTTACCGTCCAACATAACCGCGCGCGTGGCGGTAGAGGCCGGTGTCACCGCCGGCTGGCATAAGTACGTCGGCATGGGAGGAAAGGTCATCGGCATCGACCGTTTCGGTGAGTCGGCGCCGGCTAGTGATCTGTTCAAGCACTTCGGCTTTACCGCAGACAATGTCACCAAGGCGGTCGAGGAGATTCTGTAGTTCTCATTTAGGCCGCACAGGCGACAAGGCGCAAAGGAAAAATCTGTAGTTTTGTCTTTCCTTTGCGTCTCTGCGGCGAATTCTTGTTTTTTTAAACTTCCGGAGATTTTGGAAAATGACGATAAAAGTTGCTATCAATGGTTACGGTCGCATCGGACGTAATGTGCTTCGTGCCCTGTATGAATCCGGCCGAACCGACGAGATTCAAATCGTGGCGGTGAATGACCTGGGTGATGCGAACACCAATGCCCATCTAACGCAGTACGACACCGTGCACGGTAAATTTCCCGGCGAGGTCACCGTTGACGGCGACTACATGATCGTCAACGGTGACAAGATCCGCGTGCTGGCCGAGCGCAATCCGGCCAAGCTGCCGTGGGATCAACTTGGCGTGGATGTGGTGCACGAGTCCACCGGCTTCTTTACCAGCAAAGAGAAGGCATCCGCCCATCTGGAAGGCGGCGCCAAAAAGGTGATCATTTCGGCGCCGGGTGGTAAGGACGTGGATGCCACCATCGTCTACGGGGTGAACCACAAGACCCTGAAGGCATCCGATACGGTGATCTCCAACGCCTCCTGTACCACGAACTGTCTCGCCCCGCTGGTCAAGCCCCTGCATGATAAGATTGGCTTGGTGTATGGACTGATGACCACGATCCATTCCTACACCAACGACCAGGTGCTGACCGACGTCTACCACTCGGACTTGCGTCGTGCCCGTTCCGCCACCCAGTCCCAGATTCCGACGAAAACCGGTGCCGCGGCAGCGGTGGGACTGGTACTGCCGGAACTCAACGGCAAGCTCGACGGTTTCGCAATGCGCGTGCCGACGATCAACGTATCGGTGGTGGATCTGACCTTCGTGGCGGCCCGAGAGACCAGTAAGGAGGAGGTCGACAAGGTCCTGAAACAGGCCTCCGAGGGCGATCTCAAGGGTATCCTGGCCTACACCGATCAACCCCTGGTATCGATAGACTTCAATCACGACCCGGTCTCGTCCACCTATGATTCCTCGCTCACCAAGGTGATCGACGGCAAGCTCGTTAAGGTGCTTTCTTGGTACGACAACGAATGGGGCTTCTCCAACCGCATGCTGGACACCACCGTGGCCCTGATGAATGCCAAGTAAGTAGCAAGCGACAAGGAGCAAGTAGCAAGTAGACGATTTTTCCTGCTAGTTGGAGGGGCTTACAGCATCCCGCCCTTGCTACCTGCCATTCCATACAGGATCTGTTTTGTGTGTAATGCCTATTCCGCCAAACGAAGCGACGGAGCGTAAGTGATGGCTATAATAAAAATGACCGACCTTGATTTGACGGGCAAACGGGTGCTGATTCGCGAAGACCTGAATGTACCAATCAAGAACGGTAAGGTGACGAGTGATGCGCGTATTCGCGCGTCGCTCCCCACCATTGAGCATGCCACCGAGGCCGGTGCCAAGGTTCTGGTGATGTCACACCTGGGCCGTCCGACCGAAGGGGAATATGATGAGCAATTTTCCTTGTGGCCGGTCGCCGAACACCTGTCCGGTCTGCTCAAAAAGAAGGTGACACTGGTTCGGGACTGGCTTAATGGGGTCGGTGAGATGCAGGTCGGCGATGTCGTGCTGTGCGAGAATGTACGCTTCAACAAGGGCGAGAAGCACAACGACGACGCGCTGGCGAAAAAAATGGCCGCCCTGTGCGATATCTATGTTATGGATGCGTTCGGCACCGCCCACCGCGCGCAAGCTTCGACCCATGGTGTGGCCAATTATGCCTCGGTTGCCTGTGCCGGACCGCTGCTGGCAGGGGAATTGGAGGCACTGGCCAGGGTCCTGGATAATCCAGCCCGGCCCATGGTCGCCATCGTCGGCGGATCCAAGGTCTCCACCAAGCTCACGGTCCTGGATTCACTCTCTAGAGTGGTGGACCGGCTTATAGTAGGCGGCGGTATCGCCAACACTTTTATTGCCGCGGTCGGCCATAACGTTGGCATTTCCTTGTACGAGAAGGACCTCATCCCCGAGGCCAAGCGTCTCATGGAGGCGGCCAAGACCAAGGGCGGCGAGATTCCGGTCCCCACGGATGTGGTGGTTGGAAAGGAGTTTTCGGAGAGCGCTGAGGCGACGTTAAAAAAGGTGGATGAAGTGGCCGATGACGAAATGATCCTCGACATCGGCCCCGAAACAAGTATCCGCTACGCGGAATTGCTCAAAAACGCTGGTACGATTGTCTGGAACGGGCCGGTAGGTGTGTTCGAATTCGACCAGTTTGGCGAGGGCACCAGGGTGCTGTCCATGGCCATCACGGACAGCCCCGCGTTCTCGATTGCCGGTGGTGGTGATACCCTGGCGGCCATCGGCAAGTACGGCATTGCCGACAAGGTCTCGTATATCTCTACCGGTGGCGGCGCCTTCCTGGAATTCCTGGAAGGCAAGAAGCTGCCGGCCGTAGCGGTTCTGGAAAAGAGGGCGAAATCCTAGCGCGTAGGGGCGATCTCCCGATCGCGACGCGACGTGTGCAATATGCAGAATCGCCAACGGGAGTTGGCTCCTACCCTAACCCGGCCTAGCCGGAGCCAAACATGTGAGGGCAAGGCGTGGGGTCGTTTTCCGGGAGTGTCGGCAGCAGGGATGCTGCCGTCAAGCCTCCATGGATGGATTTACGGCGTCTCCCGGAAAGCGACCCCACGCCTTGCCCGGATTTCTTCGACAAAACGTCCAAGATTTCACTCGTAAGGTACTAATATTGAGATGCTGAGAAGAACCAAAATCGTCGCGACACTGGGTCCGGCGACCGACCGTCCCGGGGTAATGGATAAACTGATCCAGGCGGGGGTCGATGTTGTCCGAGTGAACTTTTCCCACGGCAAGGTGGAAGAACATAGAGAGCGCGTCGAGCGTATCCGCGAGCTCGCAGAGGTACACGGGCGCCCGGTGGGGGTGCTTGCCGATCTGCAGGGACCAAAGATCCGGATCGAGCGGTTTGAGAAAGGAAAAATAGTTCTTCAAGAGGGCGGGACCTTTACCCTGGACGCCGGCTACGATCCTTACGCGGGAAACAACACCCGGGTAGGGATTACCTATAAGGGGCTGCCGGGTGACGTGCACCACGGGGACACCCTGTTATTGGACGATGGCTGCATCGTTCTGGCGGTAGACCGTGTCGACGGTGCGGAGATCGAATGCCGTGTTGTGGTCGGCGGCGAGCTGTCCGATAGGAAGGGCATCAACCGGCTGGGCGGGGGGCTGTCCGCGAGCGCACTGACCGAGAAGGACTGTGCGGATATCAAGGTCGCCGCCGAACTGCAAGTGGATTACCTTGCCGTTTCTTTTCCGCGCAATGCGGCCGATATTCGTATAGCGCGACGCCTGCTGCGGGAGGCCGGCGGCCATGGCGGTATTATCGCCAAAATCGAACGGGCCGAAGCCTTGAAAGTGATCGACGAGATCATCGAGGCCGCGGATGTGGTCATGATCGCCCGCGGCGACCTCGGGGTGGAGATTGGTGACGCCCAACTGCCGGCGGAACAGAAGCGGATCATTCACATCGCCCGTTCCATGGATCGGGTGGTGATCACCGCGACCCAGATGATGCAGTCCATGGTAGAGAGCCAGATTCCGACGAGGGCCGAGGTATTCGACGTGGCGAACGCGGTGCTGGACGGCGCCGATGCAGTAATGCTATCGGCCGAGACGGCGACGGGGAAATACCCGGCCAAAGCGGTGGCCGCCATGGACCGGATCTGTCGCGGCGCCGAGAGACATCGCCTCACGACGCAGTCGAATTACCGCATCGATACCCGCTTCGAACGAATCGACGAGGCCATTGCAATGGCCACCATGTACACGGCCAACCATCTCGGTGTGCAGGCGATCGCGGCGCTGACGGAATCCGGTGCGACACCGTTGTGGATGTCGCGCATCAGCTCGGGCATCCCAATCTACGCCTTGACCCCCCACCTGGAGACACGCCGAAAGGTGACGCTCTATCGGGGGGTCTATCCGATCAGTTTTCACGTTCCCAAGGCCAAACGCGCCGGGGTCAACAAGGCGGCGATCGATGAGCTGGTGCGGCTGGGCGCGGTGCACCAGGACGACCTCGTTATCATCACCAAGGGGGATCTCATCGGTAAGCACGGTGGGACCAACGCGATGAAGATCGTGCGGGTCGGGGATATAGTCAGGTCATAACATACCGTTGAGTTCATTCTTTGACAATTCTAGCCTTGCACGGAGATTGCCTATAGAATGCGAGCGATGTGTGCCATTGGGGTCCATATCCGTAACAGTGTCGCTGAGTCGTTATGCGCCTGTCTTTATGAGAGTTGATTAATCTAGGTAGGAGATCATTATGGCATTAGTGTCTTTGCGCCAACTTTTAGACCACGCTGCGGAGCACGGTTACGGTGTTCCCGCCTTTAACGTGAATAATATGGAGCAGATGCATGCCATCATGGAGGCGGCGGATGAGACCGACAGCCCCGTGATCGTGCAGGCCTCCGCGGGTGCACGCAGCTATGCCGGTGCGCCGTTCCTGCGCCACCTGATCCTGGCGGCGGTCGAACAATGGCCGCATATCCCGGTGGTGATGCATCAGGACCACGGCGCTAGCCCCGCGGTGTGTCAGCGGTCGATCCAACTCGGATTCACTTCGGTGATGATGGACGGCTCGTTGGAGGCGGATATGAAGACCCCCTCAAGCTATGAGTATAATGTGGATGTGACCCGGCGCGCGGTGGATATGGCCCATGCCGGCGGTGTCTCGGTCGAGGGCGAACTGGGCTGCCTGGGTTCACTGGAAAGCGGTATGGCCGGTGAGGAAGATGGATCGGGCGCCGAGGGCAAGCTGACCAAAGAGCAGCTCCTGACCGACCCGGAACAAGCTGCCGACTTTGTCAAGCAAACCAAGGTCGACGCGCTGGCCATCGCCATCGGCACTTCCCATGGCGCCTACAAGTTTACCCGTCCGCCTACCGGCGACATTCTTGCTATCAACCGCATCAAGGAAATTCACGCCCGCATCCCGGACACCCACCTGGTGATGCACGGGTCGAGTTCTGTGCCCCAGGATTGGCTCAAGATCATCAACGAGTACGGCGGTGACATGGGTGAAACCTATGGCGTGCCGGTCGAGGAGATCCAGGAAGGCATCAAGCACGGCGTGGTCAAAGTCAACATCGACACCGACCTGCGCATGGCTTCCACCGGGGCGATCCGCAAGCACCTCAAGGAAAACCCATCCAATTTTGATCCGCGTAAGTACCTTAAGGCCTCCAAGGAAGGCATGAAAGATATCTGCAAGGCGCGCTATGAGGCCTTTAACACGGCGGGCTATGCGCCCAAGATCAACCCCATCTCCCTGGAGGCCATGGTCGCCCGCTACGACAGCGGCGAACTGGATCCGCGGATCACGTAGGCGGCGTTTTTTCCAAGTAACCTTTAAGGAAAGGGCGGCTCCGGCCGCCTTTTTTGTGAAGGGGGGATCTTTACTTTCTAATTCAAGCAGGGGGTAGGAGTGTATGGCGCAATTGAAGAAGGAAATCCGGACAGCCGTTTACGTTGGCTGATATTACTATATAAAATAAAGAACTGACCCCCGTTTCTGAACCCCGCTTCTTTTTCGAGGAGGTCGACGGCGCTACGCCGTAGCGATGTACGCAATCGTATCATAAGGGGAGGTACACCATGTCGGCAGATGAACAAGGTGGTTTGTTTAAGGCCATATTTCCGCGAAGAGAAGAAGGCCTTTATAAGCGTGTTTTTCATCCCACGGATTTAAGCCGCGCAAGCGAGGCGGCTTTCGCGCACGCCCTGAAAATCGCGTTGGCCGCGAAGGCGGAAATCAGCATCTATCATGTCGCGCTGGACACGGACGATGTGGATGGCGCCGATTTTCCCAGTGTACGGAACGCCTTGGTTCAATGGGGCGTGTTGCCGGCTGGCAGCGAGCGCAAAGAGGTCGGCAAGCTGGGGTTGCGAGTGAAAAAGATCAAAGGATCGGGACACGATCCGGTGCATGTGATCGCGCGGCGCTTGGAAAGGAAACCCACCGATCTGATGGTGCTCACCACAGGTGGCGAAGAGGGTCTACCGCGTTGGTTGCACAAGGCGGTTGCGGAACCCGTTGCACGCGGAACCCGGACCATGACCCTGTTTGTTCCTAACGGTGCCAAGGGTTTTGTATCGATGCATAGCGGTGGCATCTCTTTGCAACGGGTCCTTATCCCGGTGGACCGTCACCCGAGCGCCCAGCCGGCGGTGACCGCGGCGGCACGTATGGCACGGGGGCTCGGTTGCACGGACGTGAACTTTATATTGGTTTACGTGGGCGCGGATCAAGATGTGCCGACCCTGTCATGCCCAACAGGCCCCGGTTGGCGCTGGCAGACCTTGACGACCAGCGGCGAGGTAGTAAAGCAAATCTCACATTTTACGGATCGGTTTTCAGTAGACCTTGTTGCATTAACGACGAAAGGTCACGATGGTCTGTTCGATGCGTTACGTGGCAGCACTACGGAACGCATCGTGCGCAGCGCGCATTGCCCGGTGCTCGCGATTCCTGTGTTTCAATAAAGGTTTTAAACCTTTTGGTTAGCATGATGGAGCATGCCTTGGGCCTCGGTCAGCACGAAATCCTTAAAGGCCTTTGCCGCCGGCGACAAACGCTTGCCTTGGCGGTGGACCACATACCAATAGCGTAAGATCGGAAAGTCTTCGGCATTCAGGATCACCAGGCGTTTGGTCTCCCGCTCCAGGTCCAGGGTATGGATGGATACGATGCCCAGTCCCAGCCCAGCCTGGACCGCCTGCTTGATGGCCTCATTGCTGGTCATTTCCATGCCGGTGGTCAGCCGCACCCCCTTCTCGGCGAAAAACCGCTCCATGGCGATGCGGGTGCCGGAGCCGTGTTCCCGGACCACAAAGATTTCCTGCTGCAGTCGCTCCAAGGAGATCTGTGTCGCCCGCGCCAGCGGGTGGTCCGGCGGTGCGATGATCACCAGGGGGTTTTCCATAAAGGCCTCGGCGATGAGGGCCATGTCGTCAGGCGGTTGACCCATGATCACCAGGTCTGTCTCGTTGGCCTCCAACTGCCGCAGCAGGGTCTCACGGTTGGTCACATCCAGGCTGACGGTGACGGCGTCAAAGCGCCTGGAAAAGGCGGCCAGCAGGCGGGTGGCGAAGTAGTTGGCGGTGCTGGCGACAGAGACGACCAGGCGGCCCCGTTTACCACCCTTCAGTTCCTCCAGGACGGCGTCCACTTCTTCCAATTGCTGGGCGATGGTGCGGCTGTAGGCGTACATCTCCCGGCCGGCCTCGGTGAGATAGATCTTTTTTCCCAGTTGTTCGAACAGGGGCAGCCCGGCATTGCCTTCTAACTGCTTGATTTGCATGGAAACGGCCGGCTGGCTGAGGTAGAGCTCCTCGGCCGCGCGGGTGAAGCTCAGATTCCGGGCTACGGATTCAAAAACCTTTAATTGCCGCAGGGTTAAATGCATAGTCGGTAATTTCTCAAAAAAGTCCGTGCATCCATATTGCCCCTTTGCAGAAGCCGTGAGTAGGAGGGGTCCGGAGGGTCCTTGCGAGACACGCCGTGAATACATCCCTGTAGGCTCGACTGCCGCATCCCTGCGGCAGACGGTCTCGCAAGGACCCTCCGGACCCCTCTGGCACACGGGCTTTTTGAGAAGTTACCGCTGAGGCACACAACCTATTGAAAGTAAACCGCAATCCAGTGATGGCTGACGGCTGTAGTCGCCCTCGGACAGCTTGACAGGCCGGGGTTGGTGTTTACAATACGCGCTTCGCTCAGCGGGAATAGCTCAGTTGGTAGAGCGCAACCTTGCCAAGGTTGAGGTCGCGAGTT
>FXBF010000864.1_pt1 | contig 10596 bp, 9 predicted proteins | sample 5335321 | NCBI WGS metagenome assembly FXBF01 (sample SAMEA103928391, study PRJEB20085) | sediment metagenome | isolation source: sediment | reverse complement strand
CGATGTACAGGGACGTACAAGCCCCCTCCGTCGCTCTGCCGCCTGAGGCGCTGGAACGTCCCCGGGAGGGGAGGTGTCGTGAGCGGCTTGGGCGGGAAGACGGTCAGGGGCCGAGTGTTTCAGCAGGTGGTTAAAGGTCGCCAGCAAAAAAGCGGCGGTCTTGCCAGTCCCGGTCTGTGCCTGTCCTGCAACATCGGCGCCGGCGAGCGCTATGAGTAAGGATTGAGCCTGTATGGGAGTACAGTACTCAAAACCGACCTCACGCACACCCTGCCTTAAAACTTCCGGAAGACCCAGGCCGATAAACGAAGTATCGGTAAGGTGATGATCACTCATATAACTACCCTAAGAATAACAGGATTTGGGTGGCGACGGGACTTTTAAAACACTGGAAAAATCCAGCGCGCTTGCAATGCGCGAAGTATTTCGCTCAAATATCGCCCCATAGCAGCTGAATAAATTAGACACCAGCCCACGGCCCAGCCCGTTCACGGCCGATTTCCATTTAATCGACGGAGGCACTCACATTATGAGTCAAGGAATTGTCAATGTGACCGATGGCAGTTTTGAGGACGAAGTACTAAAGAGCCCGGAGCCGGTGCTTGTGGACTACTGGGCGGAATGGTGCGGCCCATGCAAGATGATCACCCCCGTGCTCGAGGAAATCGCCAAGGAATACGCCGGTAAGCTGAAGATCGCCAAGCTCAATATCGACGAGAACACCGCCACCCCGCCTAAATACGGCATTCGCGGGATCCCGACCCTCATGCTGTTCAAAAACGGCAATGTCGAGGCAACCAAAGTCGGCGCGGTCTCCAAATCCCAGCTTTCCGCCTTCATTGACGGTAATCTGTAACCCCGCGAAACCGCATATATTCCTTGCATATTGTTCGCGTATTTTATTGAACGTCGGACTGGACGAACCCCCAAACTGGTGATAATGTTAATTAGCGGAAGCAGAAAATTCCTTTAAGTAAAGATTATCCTGTTCTAACCAGATCCTATTTTACCTCAACAAAACCCCGACATCCGTCGGCGGAAAATCCGGACCCGTATGTCTGGAAGTGAAAACCCAACATGACCCCACCGAATCTCATGAACCTTTCTGAACTCAAGAAAAAGCCGGCAACCGAATTGGCGGAAATGGCAATCGCTATGGATCTAGAAAGCGGCAGCCGTCTGCGGAAGCAGGACCTTATCTTCGCCATCCTCAAGGCCCAGGCGAAAAAGGGTGAAGACATCATCGGCGAAGGCGTGGTCGAGATTCTGCAGGACGGTTTCGGCTTTCTGCGTTCATCGGACAGTTCCTACCTCGCCGGGCCGGATGACATCTATGTCTCGCCCTCCCAGATTCGGCGCTTTAACCTGCGCACCGGCGATACGGTCAGAGGCAATATCCGCCCGCCCAAGGAGTCGGAACGCTATTTCGCATTACTCAAGGTTGAAAAGGTCAATTACCAGTCCCCCGAAGAAGCGAAGCATAAAATTTTATTTGAAAACCTTACGCCGCTGCACCCCGACGAGCGGCTCAAGCTCGAGCGTGACAACGCCTCCACCGAAAACCTGACGGCGCGCGTGATCGACCTGATCTCCCCCATCGGCAAAGGTCAGCGCGGCCTGATTGTCTCCCCGCCCAAGGCCGGCAAAACCGTGATGCTCCAGAACATCGCCCATTCCATCACCGGCAATCATCCGGAATGTGTGCTTATGGTGCTCCTCATCGATGAGCGTCCGGAAGAAGTCACGGAAATGCAGCGCTCGGTGCGCGGCGAGGTGATATCAAGCACTTTTGACGAGCCGGCCTCGCGCCATGTGCAGGTGGCTGAGATGGTGATCGAAAAGGCCAAGCGCCTGGTAGAACATAAGCGAAACGTCGTGATCCTGCTCGATTCCATCACGCGGCTCGCGCGCGCCTACAACACCGTTGTGCCCGCCTCGGGGAAGGTGCTGACGGGCGGCGTCGACGCCAACGCGCTGCAGCGGCCCAAACGATTTTTCGGCGCCGCGCGTAACATCGAGGAGGGCGGCTCACTTACCATCCTGGCCACCGCGCTGATCGAGACCGGCTCCAAGATGGACGACGTCATCTACGAAGAATTCAAGGGCACCGGCAACATGGAAATCCATCTGGACCGGCGCCTGGCGGAAAAACGCACCTACCCCTCCATCAACATCAACCGATCCGGCACCCGGCGCGAAGAGCTCTTGCTTGAACCTGACGAACTGCAAAAAACCTGGATCCTGCGCAAGCTACTGCATCAGATGGACGAACTTGATGCCTCCGAATTTCTGCTCGACAAACTCAAATCGACCAAAAATAACAACGAATTCTTCGACTCCATGAAACGCTAGCGTCACTTGCGCAAGCCGTTGATTTTTCATAGACTACGCCGCCCTGGAACCCAGGAACTGTCCCACAAGGCGGCATTACACAGCTTGAGGCATGACACCATGAAAGCCGGAATCCATCCCGAATACAAAGAAATCAAGGTCACCTGCACCTGCGGCAACACCTTTACCACGCGCTCAACCCTTGGGCACGATTTGGATATCGAGGTCTGCTCCAAGTGCCACCCGTTCTATACCGGCGAACAGAAAATGGTCGACACCGAGGGCCGGGTGGAGAAATTCCGCCAGAAATATAACCTCAAAAAATAACCTTGATGAGGTGCAATGATGTGACCAAGGCGCCCCGTGTGGGCGCTTTTTTGCATCCTCGGCTCCGTAGGCGGTCCATCCCTGGAGCACTTCTCATTTGGGCGGCCTTAACCATTGCCGGCGGCGCAACATCCATCGCCCTTGGCTCTCAGAAAAATGCCGCCACCGGCGCCTCGCCTGTTACCGAATCCGTTCACGTCAGATACGTCATCGACGGCGACAGCCTCATCCTGCGCGACGGCCGCCATGTGCGCCTGATCGGCATCAATGCACCCGAATTCGGTAAGGACGGCAAACCGGACCAACCGCTGGCGCGTGCTGCCCGTGCCCAACTTGCAAAGCTTATCGAGGACCGACGTGTGATGCTTACGTTTGGTGAGGAACGTTACGACCGATACAAGCGGACACTCGCCCATGTATTACTGCCGGACGGGACCGATGTACAGGATATCCTGCTGACACAAGGGCTCGCCTGGACGGTGGCGATCCCGCCAAATATCAAACGGCTCGCCGCTCACCTGGCTGCCGAACAAGAAGCGCACAGCAAAAAACGCGGGGTCTGGAATCATCCCGCCTACGTCCCCGTCGCCGCAGACCGGCTCACCCGGCGAGACACGGGTTTCCGCCTCGCCCAGGGCAAAGTCCGCCGGGTCCACAGGAGTGGTCCAGGGATGGATCGCCTACGGAGCCGAGGACGCACGGGTCCGAAGGGATACCATTTTGAATTGGCCCCGAATTTCAGCATGTGGGTTCCGGTCAAAGATTGGAAGTACTTTTCATTCAGGCCTGAGAGTCTGCTTGGGCGGCGCATACTTCTGCGGGGTTGGCTGACGCATCGTAAGGGGAGGCTGCGCGTACGCGTGCGCCACCCGGCCATGCTAACATTGCTCGACTGAACTCTCAGGCAAATCGGTTTTTCCAATGCTGCTGCGCCCTGTTTTGCTAATCTGTATCGCCCTTACCGCCACCCTGTCCGGTTGCGCCACCAATCCGGTCACCGGCCAGGCGGATTTCGTGCTCATGTCCGAAAAGCAGGAGATCTCGATGGGGCGCCAGTACGATCCCGAGATCAGAAAAAAGTACGGTGTCTATGACGATCCCAAGCTACAGTCTTATGTGCAGCAGGTGGGCGAGAGGCTGGCCGCGAACAGCCATCGTTCCAACCTGGTGTACCGCTTTACGGTGCTGGACAGCCCGGACGTCAACGCCTTCGCGCTGCCCGGCGGTTATATCTATATTACCCGCGGCATCCTGGCCTACATCAATTCCGAGGCGGAACTCGCCGCGGTGCTGGGTCACGAAATCGGACATGTCACCGCGCGCCACAGCGTGCGCCAGTACACTTCGGCAACGGCGGCCGGTATCGGCGCCAGCATCCTCTCCGAGATCATTCCCGAACTCGGTGGTCAGGCGGGCCAACAATTACTAAACGTCATCGGCGATGCGCTGCTCTCCGGGTATGGACGTGAGCACGAGCTCGAATCCGACCGCCTGGGCGCGGAGTATCTCGCACGCAGTGGCTACGACCCCGATGCCGTGATCGGTGTCATCGGCATCCTCAAGAACCAGGAGGAGTTTGAAAAAAAACGCGCCAAGGCAGAAGGGCGCGAACCGCGCATCTACCACGGTGTGTTCGCGAGCCATCCGAGCACTGACAAGCGTCTTCAGCAGGTCGTAGGCCAGGCGAAGAAATTCAAGACCACGGCCACCACCCGCATAGGGCGTGAGGAATATCTTAAGTATTTGAACGGAACCGTGTTCGGGGACAGCGCCAAGGAGGGGATACGCCACGGCAGCAACTTTTATCACCGCGATCTCAATTTTTCGTTGAAGTTTCCGGATGGCTGGCGCCTGGAAAACAGCCCCAAGTCGATCACCGCCCAACGGCCGGATAGAAACGCCATCATCCAGGTACAGGCCAAGGATCTCAATAAACGCATCACCCCGCGGGAATTCATGCAACAGCGGCTCAAGCTCGAGCGGCTTGAACGCGAAGGAGAGTTGGGCGGTACCTCCCTGCCGTCCTATACCGCCATCAGCCGTATTACCACGCCATTCGGCAAGCGTGACACCCGCGTGATCGTCGTGTTTTACAACAAACGGGGCTACATCTTTTTCGGCGCGACGAAAAACCCCGAAGACTTCAGCAAAACCGATCCCCTGTTCCTGGCGACGGCGCGCAGCCTGCGTCCCCTTACGGCAAAACAAAAAAAGCTGGCGCAGGGCCTGCGGATACGTATCACCCGCGCCGGAGCGGGCACTACATTCGCCAAACTCGTCAAGCAATCACCGATCAGCAATTATGCCGAGTCGACGCTGCGCCTGATCAACAACAAATTCCCCAAGGGCGAGCCTAAGCGGGGCGAGCAAATCAAAATTATTCAATGACGCTGATTAAAGGGATGGCAAATACTCAATGAACAAAATCACCATAGTCGGTGCCGGCCGAGTCGGCGAGTCCACAGCCCATAATTTGGCCAAGGCGGAGTTGTGCAGCGAGGTCATGTTAATCGATATCGTGGAAGGGATGCCCCAGGGCACCGCACTCGATATCCAGGAGTCCGCTCCGCAATTCGGGTTTGACACCAAGCTTTCCGGCTCCAATGACCTCCATGCCATGAAGGGTTCCGACATCGTGATCATCACCGCCGGTCTTCCGCGCAAGCCGGGCATGTCGCGCTCGGACGTGCTCGACACCAATCTCGGCATTATCCGCTCCATCGTCGACGTCATGGTGAAGGCGGCACCGGATGCCATGGTGCTAATGGTCACTAACCCGGTCGACGTCCTGACCTATGCGGCCTGGAAACGCAGCGGTTGGCCGCGAAATCGCGTCTTCGGTATGGCCGGCGTCCTCGACTCTTCGCGTATGGCCAGTTTCGTGGCCATGGAAACCGGCTTCTCGGTCCAGGACATCACCGCCATGGTGTTGGGCGGACACGGCGACACCATGGTACCCATGACCCGGTTCACCTGCATCAACGGCATCCCCATCAACCATTTTCTTACACAGGAAAAAATCGACAAGATCGTGCAACGCACCCGTGACGGCGGCGCCGAGATCCTGGCCCTACGGAAAACCAGCAGTGCCTATGATGCACCGGCGGCGTCCATTGCCGCCATGGTTAGCGCCATCAGTCATGACCGCAAACGCATCCTTCCGTGCGTGGCAATTCTTGACGGCGAATACGGGCAGCAAGACATCTGCATGGGGGTACCGGTGGTGCTGGGCAAAGGCGGTGTGGAGCGAATCGTTGAGCTGAAACTCAACGAGGAAGAAGCCGCCAACTTCAAAAACTCGGTCGAGGCCGTTCGCGCCGATATTGCGACCGTCTAATAAGCAGGGGCTGCCAGGCCGCTCGGTTTATTCGTCTTTACATGGCCTGCAGGAGTGGTCCAGGGATGGACCGTTTCCGGAGCCGAGGATGCAAACGAAGAATTATCACGGCTTCAAGGTACAGTAAACCGGCTGCATCATGCCAAACCGAATCGCGCCACGCACAATCCAAGAGTACATATTCTGGGCGGAACAACAGATCGAAGATGCCGGCCTTTGCTTCGGCCACGGCACCGACAGCGCACTGGACGAGGCCACCTGGATTACGGCTGGCGCACTGGGTCTGACAACGGATGTGCTGGAACAGCAGTACAAACGTGAGCTTACCGAGCCAGAAAAGGCCAAACTCCGCCATCTCGTCAGCGCCCGCGTGACCACGCGCAAGCCAACGGCGTATCTGCTGCATGAGGCGTGGTTTGCCGGGTTGCGTTTCTATGTGGATGAGCGGGTGATCGTGCCGCGCTCGCACATCGCCGAATTCATCCGCGAGCAATTTCAACCCTGGATCAAAAGAGGACACACAACTCGCGTGCAGCGAATATTGGATCTCTGCACCGGCAGCGGTTGCATGGCCATTGCTGCCGCTTACGCTTTTCCCGGGGCGCAGGTGGATGCAAGCGATGTTTCCCCGGCGGCATTGGAGGTTACGCGCATCAATGTGAAAAATCATGAATTAACGGAGCGTGTTCGATTGGTGCAATCGGATTTATTCGAGAAGCTCGCGGGCGAGCGTTACGACCTCATCATCACCAATCCGCCGTATGTCGATAACGCCGTCATGCAGGCCCTGCCGGAAGAATACCGCCATGAACCCGCCCAGGCGCTGGCCGGCGGCACACATGGCCTGGAGACGATACGCCGTATCCTGGCGGAAGCAGGGGAACATCTTCATCCCGCCGGCCTCCTGGTGATGGAAACCGGCGACAGCGGCGTCACGCTACAGGAACAACACCCTCGCGTGCCGTTCCTGTGGCTCACCACCTCCACCGGCGATGAGAGCGTGTTCCTGCTGACCGCCGAGCAGTTAGCTGAACACTACCGCATCTTCATCAACAACAGCATAGTCGGTGGTTCCTAACCTGAACTCATTCATGGTGAGTCCCTCGACTTTGCTCAGGACAGGCCTATCGAGCAGACTGGTCAATGGGGATCACCCTATTCTTTCGACAATGGGCTTTGATAGACCGATTCCGTTCACGTGAAGATCTTTTAGGAATCTGGATGGACACACGCGCCTATTCAAGCAAGCGCATAAAATGCTTTCTTAGCACAAGGTACGAAATTAGCTGGCCATGGAGATACCAGTTTACACAGTAGACGGTATTGAATAGGTGCGTCACGGTTGACCTGTTCGACCGTTACCTTCACATGCTCTGGACCGGTAGATTTGATCAACTGCGTGAATTCGGCGGAGTAATAGCGTGGTGCGTAACCGACCAGGGTAATCGGATCATCCGTGCGCAACAACAAGGCCATAGCATCGTGGGGATTTTGAAGGTCCTGCATCAAATATAAACGCTCACCAGCCGTTAACTTGCCGGTGCGTGCCTCGTTTTCCTGATGCAGGTGTCGCAGTCCACGGCTGAAGAAATAAACTTCGTAATTCTTCCCTGCGGTTGGCTCTGGACAGGGGAATAATTCCAGGGAGTCAGTTGCACGCAGACCACCAGTTCGCGCCAGCTCCTCCAGTTCGTCGTATTCGGAATCAGTTAAACCAAGCCAACGGAGATAGTCTTTATATTCCGGGCGGTTTTTCGCCAAAATACGGTTAGCGAACATCGGAAAGAGTTCTTCGGATTTGTACGCCTTGTGCAGATCCTGCATGCGGCCGAACGGGCGGAAGTTTGGCATCTCCTCTGCGCCGCGTGTGTAGACAAACTGGTAGATGCCACCTTCACGCGTGAGTCGGCCGACAGGCGCCCAACGACGAGTCTGTGCATCTTGCCACGCAATAAACAGAGCTTTCATAATTTCTTAGATGACCGTTTGAAGAATCCTGTTAGCGTTAATTTCTAACATTCTACCGGCAAAGTCACGGGCGGGTGCCGAAATCTCCGAATCGGGGATCTCAGCTAGAATACCCCTGTATTCCCCCTTGTCGATACCGATTAATTGCCTTAACCAATATTTGGTCGCTTCAGGCCTAATTTTAGCCGCTTCCCGAAATGCCTCCAAAGTCGTCAGAGGTTTAGTACTCGAATACGTGGCATAAAAAGCGGAGTTGGCGCGCTCGACATAAGCCTCTACGCTCCGGCCTTTATCGTTGGTCATCAGCCTTTCAGTGCGAACATGATCGGGTTCATTACGACCCAAGCTGGAAGCATGGTCAAACGTAGGGGCAAAGAATACACCTTTTTCAGGTAACAAAATTACACCCCAGTTTTCATGGTGACGATCCTGATTGCTGACTAGCGCATCGAGCATCAGATAACCAACAAAGACACCTGCTGCATCCGTAATGAGTTCTGGGGGTTCCCAGCCCACTGGAAAACCAACTTCCGCGAATGATGCCACTTCCATCACGGTCCGCACCGTGTGTTGGTGCGCTTGGAAACGCTTAGCCCGATCATAATCATCAATGATTCGTGCCAGCAGTTCGTTGCCCAACACCAAGCTCCCGCCTTTCGGCACAAACGTAGGCGTTACCACACCCTTGCGATCCCTCCAAACCGCCAGATTATATTCCGCATGTGGCAAATCCAGCAGGCGGCAAATCTCACAACAGACTTTTTCTGCCCAGTTTTCACCCGTCCCAGGCCTACCTTCCTTGAACAGTACACGACAGCCGCTTTCATCACGATACCAAAACTTGGCTTTAGAACCCAGCTGCTCCAGCTGAGCGGGAATGTCCTCCGCAACCACGATGATGGGATATGTCATTATGATATTTTCGCATTGTTGGCCTCCGCAGTCTCTTCGGCGAGGCGCGACGGCGACCGCCCTTGACAGGAATTCCGGGGACACCATCTTAAATTCATTGTGAAAAAACTTGCCGCCGCAAGCTAGGCGACACTAGAATTCCGGGACCGGCACAGATCGTCCCGCTGATACATGGCCTCGATTTCCTTGGCGAACCTTTCTTCGATCTGCTTTCTCTTCAATTTCTGGGTCAGCGTCAGCAACCCGTTTTCCGCGGTCCAGGGTTCACTCAACCGGGCGATGTGGCGGATCCTGGCGTAGCCGGGAAATCCATGGAGTTGCTTGTTGGCGCGCGCGCAAAGCTCCGCCTCGTTTTCAATCCTGCTTACCACTAAAAGTCCCAGCTTGGCGCGCCCCTCACCGACCACCATCACCTGTTCAAAACCGCTGTCCGCCAGAATCGCCTGCTCGGCATCCGTGGGCGGGATCTTCTCCCCGCTACTGAGCACGATGATTTCCTTGAGACGGCCGGTGATATAAACCCGGCCGTCGCGGATACGGGCGAGGTCGCCGGTATGAAACCAGCCAGCTTCATCAATCACCTCGGCGGTGGCCTGGGGGTTGTTCCAGTAACCGCGCATGATGTTCGGGCCGCGTGCCAGCAATTCGCCGCTGGCATCGCAGCGAAGCTCAATGCCTTCGAGCGCGCGGCCGACCGAGGATGGTTCGTTATCTTGCATACGGTTGACGCTCAGCACCGGCGCGGTTTCCGTCAGGCCGTATCCCTGCAGGATCGGCAAACCCAGGCCGATGAAAACGCGGGAGAGATTCGGCGCAAAGGCCGCGCCGCCGACGACAACGAGACGCAGGCGACCCCCGAAACGCCTGCGCAATTTATCCGCGACCAATAGACGCAACAGCGGCCACAGCAGGTTTTCATGCCATGCCGCGCTTCGGTTAAAGCGCTTCCAACCTATGTCCACCGCCTTGTCGAACAGGCGTCGCTTGAGAGAACCCGCGGGCATCGCCGCCTGCAGCCCGGCATAGATGCGCTCAAAAATGCGGGGAACGCTGATAAAGACACTGGGTCTTTGCTCGCGGATATCCTCTGCAAGCAGGCTGATCCCGCGGGCATAGACGGTCTGGGCGCCTGCCTGGAGAGACAAATAATAGCCCGGTGTGCGCTCAAACATGTGAGACAGCGGCAGGAAGGACAACAACCGGTCCGTGGGGTGGATCGGTATCGCCTTTAGGGCGGCGTGCACATTGCTCACGATGTTGCGGTGGGTGAGCATCACGCCCTTGGGACGGCCGGTGGTGCCGGAGGTGTAGACGATTGTCGCGAGATCATCCGGAGCTGCTTTCCCGCGCTCGAGCGCTTCCCCCTCCCCAGGCAGCCATGCATTAACAGAGACGATCTTCTTATCCCGATCAGAGGTGCCGTTCAGCACGACGACACGCTCGATGGTTTGCACCTGATCACGCAACGGCGGCCAGAGTTCGTCGTCCTCCAGCAGCAACAGGCGTGCACCCGCGTCATTCAGACAAAACGCCATGTTGTCCGGACGGTCGTTGAAGTAGAGCGGGACCACCACCAGGCCGAGGCCGAGCGCGGCCTGATCGAAATAGACCCACTCGACCCGGTTGCGCAGACAAAGGGCGACCCGGTCTCCGGGCTTCAACTCCTCCTTACGCAGCGCCGCCCGCCAGCGACGCACCTCGCGCTCGGCGTCACGCCATGT